>ENA-UOOR01002741-UOOR01002741.1-fermentation-metagenome-genome-assembly--contig:-NODE-2741-length-17136-cov-7.475382_pt1 | contig 17136 bp, 13 predicted proteins | sample MGYA00245780_ERZ724029 | MGnify/ENA primary metagenome ERZ724029 (study PRJEB28704, sample SAMN03018315) | fermentation metagenome | biome: anthropogenic terrestrial biome; feature: soil; material... | reverse complement strand
TATATATTTTATTGATAAGCTTATTCCATTCTTCAAAAGATAGTTCTTGCTTACCAGTTCTATTGTTCTCAAAATTGTATTCATCCATTGCTAAACCGGGTTTAACTTCATAATGGCAGCCATTCTCATCTTTTTCAAAGCATAGATTTATGTATCCTCCAAAGAAACCACCCACATAAAAACTTATATTTCGGGTTTCAATAGCATAATCAAATAATGAGCCATCTTTATTCATTTTAATTGGTGGTTCTCCAAAATCTTTCTTACAATTATTGCAATGATATTTTGGATCAGATTCCGTAATCATACACCCTCCAAGTACAACATGCCCTACTTCAAGTTCTTCTTCTAATTTCTTAGTAAATGCGGGCATACCCCAGAGATATTCTGCTACATTTCTATTTCCACATTTAGGACATCTTACTTTACTCATCGCTTCCTCCGTCAGGATATTTCACCAATAGCTCTTAATAGCCTTACTTCTCGATGGATGTCTTAGTCTTTTTATTGCTTTTGATTCAATTTGTCTAATCCTTTCTCTCGTCAAATTGAATATAGTCCCAATTTCTTCTAACGTCTTAGGTTCTGAGTAATTTCCCAGTCCAAAACGCAACTCAATAACTTTCCTTTCTCTCTCTTTAAGTGTAGATAATATTATATCTAAATTTGTCTTAAGTTCTTTATAATCTAAAAAATCATCTAATTTTTCTTCAAACAGGTCATTATCATTAAATGAATTTTCATCAGTTTCTAACATTTCCTCACAACTTAATGCTGGTGATAGACTATGTATCCAAGTAACTGCTTCGCTATAATCGCACTCCAATTTTTGCGAAACTTCTTCAATAAGCAACGGACACAATTTTTCATCTATACATTTATCGCAGTTGTGCTGCGAAATAATATCAAAAGTTAAAAACATCTTGTCTTTGTGATGTACTGGATATCTAAAAATAGTACCTGCTGGCTCAGCTTCTCTCATCAAATATTGACGGATCCACCATGGAGCATATTGCGAAAAATTGTCCTGTTTTCCAATTTCAAATTTTTCGACAGCAATTATTAACCCAATACAACCATCCTGAATGGCTTCTGATAGTGAGATATTGTATCTCTGGTGATGATATAATGCTATCTTTATAACAATACGCAAGTACATTAAAACAATTCGTTCTTTTGCATAGCTATTCCCATTCTGCGCCTGAAGAATCAAATTATACCATTCTCGATGTTGAGGTGGAGTTATAATACGAATTTCATCAATAAAAGGTGCTAAACTTTCATCAATTTCAATAACTTGCCTATATATTTCTTCAAAATCAGTTTGGCTACGATCATATATAAACACATTGTCATCTTCATCTACATTATCATTCTTTATAAGAACTCCCATTGAAAGCAATGTTTCACAAACGTGATCGACTTCATCTAAAGGTATATTGTTGTCCATGAGTGCATCAAAGACAACATCTTCACTAACATAGCCTTTTTGCTTATATTGATTAAATATATATTTTATGATTCCTTGATGCACTTTTTCACCTCGCCTCTAATTTAATTTTTCGCTAATCTGCATAAGTCTATTATACTGTCCTTATCAATAGTCGAATTATATCTATTTTCGATTTCATCTATAAATAAATACAAATTTTTTAAATAATCTTCAGCTCCCTTTGCATTGTCAAATATTTTTTCATATATTTTGTCTACACCACCACGAACATACTTCTCATAAAGAAGTTCATCCTCATTAGCTTCATTGCTTCCGTAATAACGAAATGCCTTATTTACTCTTTCCTCAAAATTCGGTTCATTGTTCTTATCTAGAAGCATTATTAATCTATAATTAAACAATAAATCATCTTTATTTTTCATTAAAATATCAGGAAAGATTTTTGTGGGCTTAATAGTTTTATCGCCTTCTTTATCTATTTCAGCTTTTTCGCCATATAAAAAACCAATTATTGGTGCAATCAAATACACATCATAATTTCTCGCAAATATCTTATTTCCACTTTTATCAAATTCAGCAGTAAGTTTTGCTACCTTTTCAGCATGAATTCCTCTAAATGAATACTCTTTATCAAACATACCAATCACCTCGAAATTAAGTAAGTTTCAAATTCAGTTTTCTTATCAAATGAATATCTCTTACCGACTTTACTTCCCATATTTTCTTCTGCGATTTCACCATCAGTGTCTTTAATAAATATAATTACCTGCTCGGCTACTTTTGGCAAAGCATCGCAAACGGTCTTTATTCTTGTTTTGTCAAATGCCGATAATGGAGCGTCCATAACAAGTGGGTATGGCTCTGATACCAACATTTCATTCTCAGGATTCTTGCTCTGACGAGCCATTTTTATGACTCCAGCAATAAATGCAAAAATAACTGAAATGCTTTGAGCAGTAGATGTTTCAACATCATTGTTAAATCCATCAAAATCGTTCACAAGGATCTGAATGTTATACTTTTCATCGATAGCTAAAGAAAACCCTCCGTTGTATATACTCTTAAAAATTTCATTCACATTTTTTTCAAGTTCTATTCTTGTTTCAGCTTCTTTTTCTTTATAGAGTTTATCAAGAGAATCAAACATATATTGTGCATATGCTTTGTACACTTCAATCTTTCGATTATTTTCATCTTTCAATGTCAGTTCTTGACGTTCTGTATCTTTTCTATCTCTACTTGTTTCAAATCCTCCTTTTTGACGATTCAAACCATCTCGTTCGCTACGTACTTCTCTAAGCATCTTTTCGTAACGCATCAAATCTTTTTGAAGTTCTCCTATATTAGGCATATTCTTTAGACTTTCCTCAATAATCGTGATTTCACTCTGCATTTCAGCATAGTTATTATCAAAATCTCGAATAATACTATACTTGTCCGAAAAATCCTCATAAAACGTATCAATAGAGTTTGTCTTTAATTCACATTCACGAACAAACTGTCCTATGAGGGAGCCAATAGATTGGGGTGGTATATAGTCTAACACCTTATTTAGTTCCTTGTAAGCATCATTTCCAAACTCAATTTTATTACCACAAAGACAAAACTTTCTTTTAATTAAAAATTCAATAGTCCTTGCGTGAATATCTGGTATACCTTTATCAAGCTTATCTGCTTCAGATAAACTTTGCAAAGAATCTTTCATTAGTTTTTGTGCAAGATATGCTGGACTCTTGCTATTAAATATATTAAGTAATGATTTTATGCCACTTTCTTTTGATTGTATTAAGCTATTCATCTTATGCTTTAACTTTTCTTTTTCTCTAGCCATTATCTCAGAGTTAGCGTTTTCTTTTATTTTTTCAGATAATTCATTACATTTATCTGATGCTAAGTTCTCCTCATTATCAATTTCAATTAAGCGTTGCTCAATTTTCTCTATCTTTGCCTCAAATTCTTCAATTTCTTTTGAATACTGAGCAATCTTAAAATCGCTTTTAGCATCATAGCTTTCATTATAACTACGTATTACTGATACCTTTGGGGGCTTCCCTTTTAAGTGGTCAAGTGCTGCAGTAAAAGCACTCAACCCTAATAGCCCCCTCACAGCCTGTGCAAACTCGTTGCTTTTGCCTTTTCGAATTTCTTTACTCATGTTACCAATTCGTTCACCATCAAAGAAAAAATACTTTGAAAGTTCTTTCGGTAATATCTCTTTCATTCGTATATCTGTTTCCAAATCCTTAATAAAATCCTGCTGACCGTCTTTGTTTTTAAAAGCAATTTTAAATATAGTATTGCTTGGTCTTTTTAAGTTTCCGTTACTATCCTTTGAATAACGTTGCTCTCGAATAATAGTATAATCAATATTATTATGTATTAGTGCCAATTCTGCTCGCACAGTTTCTTCGTCCCCTGGAAGCATTGACTGAGCAGTTGCTTTGCATAACATAGATTTATCTTCAAAATCAGTATCTCCATATAAGCACCAAGTAAAGGCCTGAGCAAATGTAGTTTTTCCCGAGCCATTTTCACCCATAATGACAGTCACATTTTTTTCTAAATCGGTTGAAAATACAATAGCAGGTTGCTCCCCTTTAAACTGGCGGAAATCTTTTAATTTTAAATATTTTAGTAACATTCCACTTCCTCCTCAATCATCTTCTTAATTTGATTTACCATTTGAGGATCGTTATACTGTTTTGTTTTTATGTTCGTCTTTTCACGTACTATCAATTTTGTCAATATTTTTTGTGCTTTTTTAGTGTTCACTTCTATTCCATTAACTATTTCTTTCCCCTCATTATTCATACCCTAAATCCTCCTGATAAGTGATGTAACTTTCTTCTATACAGTATGCCTCTTTTATTTCGTCAATAACTTTTTCTGCTTCAGCCATATTCATTGATAAACGGGCAAATTCTTGTGCACGACACAATTCATTTTTTACTAATGAAAGATCTCTCTTCATCACAGCTTCAGTAATAGATGTGACTGTGTCCAGTGGTCTCGGTAATGCAATAAAATCATATATTACTGCGTAGTCTTTTCCAGGCGCTAACCGGAGCACTCTACCACGGCGCTGAATATACTCTTTTGGATTAGTCGTACTTGCTAAAATAAAGGCAATTTTAATCTTAGGAATATTCACACCTTCATCAAGGCATTTGATTGCTATAAGAGCTTGTAGGTTATTACCTGCAGAAAATTCATTTTTTAAAATTTCCCGCTCTCTTGCATCTTCCTTTGATGTGAATTGAGAAACCTTCATATTTAACCTATTTCCAAGCAGGTCTGTAACTAAATCAATTTGTCTAATATCTTCATCATCTGTACTCGACATTTCCTGATTTTCGGCGAGCATTGTAGTTGCTCCACAATATACTAAAATGTGATTATCATCAACATATGATTGTATATATTCTTCAAGTTTAATAATCTTATCTTCTGCTCCCGCTACTAATCTTGCCCTTGCTAGCGCAAGAATTTTCCCACGCTCGCTAAGTCTTGCTTTACCGTTTTTACCTTTTATTACACATTTCCCGATTTCGTAAGAGAGCTGAGTATACTTCTCAAGTTCCGGTTCATTAAGCGATGTAATTATTGGATAATATTTATACCTTGTAAGCTTTTTTTCTTCAATTGCCCGTTCTAATGTGTATTCGATACACTTATCGCCAAAGTAATTAAACAATTTTTCAGTTCCTTCTTCATCGTTATGCCTATTGATTGTTGCTGATAATGCAAGTCTATATTTAAATTTCTCAGATAATGTTTTGCTTAAATATTCTGCACCAAAATTATGTGCTTCATCTACAACAAGCAACACGTTACCCTTCAGGCGTACAATTTGATTTTGAACATACGTAGATGCGAATGTAGCGTTTGTACTTATAAAACAAAAAAATTCTTTATTACAAACTCGTAACTTTTGGTCAAGGATAGCATCTTCTAATAGATTTTTCCAGTTTTTTTGTGATGATGCACTATAACCAATTATCGGGTGCATACCAAATGCTTCTATATCTTCAACCCACTGTTCAACTAAATGTTGATACGGACAAACTATAAATACAGATAATTTATGTGAAAGTGCATTAGACAATCTCGCAACTGCTCCTAGCCCTGTGTATGTCTTACCAGTTCCTGTTGCCATGTCAAATATTCCACGATAATTGTTCTCTTCCCATTTATCAATAGCAGATATTTGATAATCATGTAATTTTATATGATTGGGTATGTTAGCTCCCACATACCTTAGGGTTTCTTCACATACCTTTGATGTATATAATTCTTCTTCATCAATATTATAATTACTCGCATTCCTTTTGTATTTCTCTATAATCATATCGCTTACTTTAGGAAAGTAAATAGTTCTTATATTGGGTTCTACATTGTTCCAGATAGATTCAAAAGCATTTTCTTTTGCCGAAACACGTTGAGTATCACCATTCCACGAACAAAACACATCTATAGCTTCATAATTAATCATCATAGCTGTTGCTGACTCATTCATTGAACCAGAAAAGGCCACTTTATTGCCCTGCATGTCAGAAATAATGCCCATTTTTTCATGGTACATTCCAAACTCACCATTTTTTTCCGTTAATGCTATTTTTATATCTAATACACCATCAGCAATCAAATTCGCTAAAAGATTTAGTCTGTCTTTTTCAAAAGAATCAGTCACATCTTTCAATTCTCTTAGCAAAGCCTTTTCAACAATACTTTCTCTAAGTTCGTAGCCCTTACGCATTGCTTCTACATCATCGTCGGACAAATATGGCGATGCTACCAGTTGAATTTTTCCACCATTTTGAATAAGACCTGCTATACCTTTTGAAATTTCAACTAATGCTGAGGACGAAAAAAATCCAACAGCACGTTTATATGATATAGCTTCCTTTAACAATGGTATATAAAAATCTTTAGCTACATTATCAATCAAGGAGCGATATTCGTCTTTAATTTCAATATCTTGTAAACTCATTACATGTCCTCCAAATTTTTATATGCCCTCAAAGTTGGAAACACCCTTTGATTAGCAAACTGATAATATTTTCTTAGAGCATTAGAGATGTTTCCATTTGTATCTTTCATCTCACTTTTAATTCTAGTTAGGGTTTCACACATGGTATTGTCGTCACTTACTATAATGTCAAGAGATTTATCAAAGTGACGTTCAATCATTCTCCCTTTATTGACTCTTGAACGAACAGCTTTTGTTTTACTAACAATGTTACTGTCATCGATTAAAAAAAATTCAAATTCTTTTTCTCGCACTTTAATTCCTCCTTAACTGTTTTCTTCAATATAATCTAATGAATCTTTTAGCACTTCAAAATCATCATCAGTGTTAAAATAACTAACACTAAATCTCACTGTTCCTTCTGGAAAGGTATTTAAGAATTTGTGTGCTTTAGGTGAGCAGTGCAACCCAGTTCTAACCTCTACTCCGTGTTCATTTAATATCTGCCCTATATTATCACTGCTATATCCGTCAAAGATACAAGAAACAACACCAACACCTTCATTTGTTATACATTCACCAATGATTTTTATATTGTCGTATTTATGTAATAATGAAATCAATCGATTGTGGTTTTCTCTTTCTTTTTTAAAAATATTTTTTATGCCGATGGTCTTGATCCATTTTAAAGACGCGTTTAACCCAGCTACAGCAAGAATATTTTGACTGCCAACTTCAAATCTATCTGGTAATGTTTCCGGGACAGTTATATTTGCAGAATCTACTCCTGTGCCACCATATATAAGTGGTTTTAAACTAATATCTCCACTGCATATAAATCCAGCTATTCCGAATGGACCATACATAGTTTTATGTCCTGCAAACACATTAAAATCATATATGTCATAGCTTAAATCGATTTCAACAAGTCCTGCAGTTTGACACATATCAATAATATTTACAGCACCATATTGTTTTGACATAGTACAAATATCTTCAATGGGAGCTAGAATGCCACACACATTGCTTGCATGGCTTATAACTACGATATTAGGTTTATCCTCTGAAAATTGATATTTAATTTTCTCCAAGTCATATTTTAAATTATTTTTATCAACTTCGAGTTCTTTTACATTCAACTTGTATTTTGTTTGAAGGTAGCCTATTACCCTAGTTACTGCATTATGTTCAAAAGGTGAGACATATATATTAAAATTATTAGCTATTGTCAGTCCTTGCAATATTATGTTAAGTGCTTCTGTTGCTGATGGTACAAACACTACCGTCTTATTTGGACAATGAAAAATCTCTGTAATAAGATTTCTAGTCTCCTTAATAAGGTTGCTTCCTGTATTTGCTCCACCTCTTCCAATATTTGTACCAGATTGTCTATAGTAACTATCCATAAAGGAGTACACTTCCTCTGGTTTAGGAAATGTAGTTGCAGCATTGTTAAAATAAGCGGTTTTATTCAATATAGTGCCCTCCTTTAACACATCTTTTCAATAAAAGACATTAAAATTTGTCTTTTTTCACCTTCAGAAATTGATTGTCCCATTTCTTCTAATGCGACAGCAATTTCATTATAAAGCAATTTGCCCCTACTACTGTACTCAGTTTTGTCAAATGTTTTTATAGTTTCATTGCCATTTTCATCTGTAAAGCAGATTTTATATCCATGTGTGCTACCCGAATTGATATTTGATGTAGTTGTATTTCTGTCAAATTCTCCTATAACCTTTTTTGCATTTTCCAATTCGTCAATAAAGGTTGTTATAGTTTCTCTCGTCCAGTCATCAATACGTAATTCAGTAACCGCTTTACCCAGTCTTTCAACAAACATTTTATCATCATTACTTATTGTCTTCATTAATGACAGTATCTTATCTTCGCCATTAGGATATAAATGATCTAATGTTTGTGATCTTAGACCTTCAATGTAGTTTTTGATTACACTTGATAATGTAGCCCCTCTAGTATCTGAATTAGAGAAAATAAGTTTCACATCGGATGTTAGCTGCTTTATAAGTCCATTCTTAGCATTGTCAAAAGCATTTTTTGCACCTCGTACATTATCAATAATGTTAATACTAAAATCTGCATAATCGAAAATTTTAACTAGATCATTAAAGAGGTATTCTCTTGCGTTTATATTTGAACGCTTTAAGCTATTTATGAATTTTACTTGCGACTTATTTAGTTTAGCGTCATCAGCATTTTTACCTTTGTAAGTGGTCTTCAGGCCTTTTGTATACTTTGGCAAATTCATATACCATCTACTCATTCCTGAAACAACATAAGAAAATGTATTATAATCTTTTTCACGTTCTACTATATAATCAGCAAACAACTCAGACAAAGATTCAATATACTGTGTTTTTTCTTCATTCCAATCTTCCATATATACGGAGAAGTTCTCTGGGTTCTCATTGATACTATTAAGCAAATCTGCAGAAATATTAACCTCATCATTTTTAGCTTTAATTACCATGTATTTTTTAAATGAATGCAATACTACTGCAATGTAAATTGGTATAACTCCTTTTTTAATTCCATAACCATACCGAGGTAAAATAAGAATATCATATAGCTCTTTAAAATTCTTGCCCTTACTATTACTTGATTCAGTGAAGAAGTTTTGGATAATAAGTAGCAATTTTCTCAGCTTGTCATCAGCAGGTAATAGTGTAAGTTCAGGTTTGATTTCTTCATTCAACAAAATACCTGTCATTATCAAAGTACTTCTCATAAAAGAAATATCTTGACCAGTGCCACTTAAGCCTAAGTTAATGTCAAGATTGGTTTCTAACAGTCCAGCTACCACTTTATTGCGACTGTTTAACGCTGCTGTTGTAATTATGTCCTTATTGATTGTTTCATTGTTTATTACTGGTGTATATGGATATGTTTTAAAGCAAATTTCAGATAACTTTGCAGAAATTTGTGCCTTCCTCTTAAATGGCAATTTTTTACCACAATAAAAATACTCCGTTCCACCTGTTTCTGGTCTTGTATAACTTCCAATGAATCTGCTTATAACTTCTTCCAAATCTTCAATAAAAATATCATATTCATCAGAGAGTAACTCATCATCAACAGCAGCATTTTTTAGTAGTTTTATCGCATAATATTCATAGGCTATTTTTTCAATATCAGTAAATACCTTCGGTAAAACAAACAAAACTCTATCATGGCCATAATTATTAGAAGAAATTATTTCTTTAATATTTTGTATATCCTGTGATTCTTGAGGTATAATAGCATAAATCACACCATCTGAGTTTAGGTTTTCAATTTTTCGTTCCCAATCTTCTACTGAATAAAACTCATCACTATCAATGAAATTAAAATCAAAATACCTCGTCATCTCCATTTCGTCGTTGTAGGCAGTAGGATACATATAGTTGTCAAATGAAGATTTATTTAAAATTTCTTTTACGCTTATAACTGCACTATTTTTTTCAATAACTTTATTGATTTCAGATGGAATGTCCACTCCACTGCTTTCTTTGATTTTTAAATATCCATTGCTACGTTTAAGATATACAATGCAGTCTTTTTCTATTAGTTCTTTTAAAACGTTATTTATTTCAGAAATATCAGAAACAGTATCAGCAAACGTATCTACAATTATATTACGAATCGGTGGCAATTTTTCAAATTGCTCAATCATATAAATCAATGATATTGTTTTTATTACTTTAGCACTTAGACAATTATCCTCTAATCTCCTCAATACATTAGCAGTTAGGCTATATATTTTATGAATCTCACTTGTATAGGCTTCTTTTCGAAACAATGGCTCAAAATAGTCATAAATGTAATCTGGTGTAAGTATAGAAAATTCATCCTTTGAATTTTTTAAAAATGCGGTTAGGGTGTACTTATTATCTGAGGATAAAAATGTAAATAGAGTTCTTTCATTCTGTGCAACCTTCTCAGATAATCTCGGTAGAATAAAAGTTGATATAGGATGAAGGGGATAGCAACCTTTGACAACAACTGTAACAGTGTCTAAATCATTTTTATCTAGTACTCCATTATTCAAAAAACGTTCTGTGAGACTAACAAAGCGTTCTTCATTTTCCGATGTGTACTTACTCCAAAAATCTGGAGCCTTTTTTATAACTGCAGAAATAATTTCATACATTTGAGAAAAGTTATTATGAATGTTAATATGCTTAAATCTTCCAGACACACCTCTCCAACCGTCGACTTTTTCTTTTGGTAAATTCTTGTCAATATAATTCGAGATATCTTTATGAGAAATCAGCATCAGATGCATTTGCTTATCACCACTACGATCACACTTTTCTGCAAAATCCTGTAACAGCTTTATATCGCTTATTGTAGCATTAGCAATGCTAGATTCTAAATATTTACTAAATTCATCGTAAATAATATAAACTCCATCAAACCCATAATCTTTCAGTTTACTAACAACACTTTCATACAGTTCAACAACATCAACATTTGCAAATGGATTAAAAGCACTGCCTGAAGTGAGTGTTGGAAATACTTCAATAAATTTTTCATATGCTAAAACATCAAATTCTTTTAACGCAATAATAAATTCTTCTACACTTACATCTATAAATTTCTCGAATTTTTCATAAGTCTCTGGATATAAATTTTTCCATACTTCAATAGTTAAAATTGCTGACTTAAAATTTGTTTCCGGCATAAGATTTAATAAACTCTCATTTTTTAATGACTGTTGTAATGCTCCTAAAAATGATTGAGTTAAACTTGCACTACTACCACTAATAATAATTGGTAACAGCTTTCTGTTGCTATCAATATAGTTCAATGCATAATCATACAGCTGTGGATTATATTCTCTAATCTTTTTTAAGAGTACATCAAACAAAGCTCTGTCCTTCTTAAAAAGAAGTGACATAAGCATTAGAATAATGTGAGATTTCCCCTTACCATAAGCACCAATAAGTATCCTTGCTCTACTTGTGGAACTTGCAGTTGTACTAAGTAACACATCCTCAATAATATCAATTGATGCTATTGTAGGTATAAAGCTCTTTATTTTATTCTCATTGTGTAAATCATATGCTATGTTGATTGATGTTTGAAAACCCTTCTCTACCCATATTTTATCCTTAAACATATTCTATCTCCGTTTCTAAAGAACTTTAAGCATTTATTACTCTGTAGTATTCATTGACACACCATAGAAATTTCTCAACGTGTGTTTCGCCCTGTATAGTATCGCTTAATTTTATGACATCAAGACCAGCTGTTCTATTTACCTTTATATATCCCATTAACTCAATTCTATTTAGTATGGCTGTAAGTGTAATAATATCTAAATTAAATATTTTTCCGACATTGCAACTATCGTTTAATATTGATGATATTTTGATTTCATCAGAATTATTATAATTATCAACTATAACAGCCAATGCTATGACAGGGTGGATAGCATCTATCTTTGGGATACTCTTTTTATATATTTTGGCTTTTTTATTTACAATATCTAGCATATCAAGCTCCCCTAAAGGACAATCAATATTGCTTTCTGGTTGTACCTTTTCAGGGTTTGACTTAATTCTCGGTACATATGTACTAATAATACAATTGAAATCATCAGTTAAAATTCTATTGCTTTTTTCTTCTTCTCCACTCATTCTGATATAAGTATCAAGTTGCATAACAAAATCATCACGAGTAAATTCGCTCTGTTTAAATTCGTTGAAAAAATAATACCATGCAGTAGCTTCATTTATATTGCTGGCTAATTTGTAATGGAGCAACCATAAGGTCCCCATTTCCTCAATATATTTATCATGCTCAAATATAATATTCCCTAAGGGTGTAAACTCTTGAAATCTTTTACCTGAAATTGGTTCAGTAGTTAGCCCAACAGCCTGCAACCAATACCGCAGAGATTTAACCATATTTGAACCAATACCTAAAATATCCATCGGGTTACTATTTACACCCATAAAAACATACTTATCATTCAGTACATTTTTCATACCTTTGTATAACCATCCTTTTCTAATAAAAAAGGTGTCATGTGCTCTAAATTTCATATAATAAGCTCCTCGCCTAAAAATTCTTATATATTCTTATTTTTTTGTTTTTAAATATTTATCCATCATACAGCCACCATTAAGATATTTAGCTGATACACACATCTTACAATGTCTACATTTATCTGAATTGATTCTATACTCATCGCCCGTGATTGATATTGCTCCAAATCTGCATAATGACTCACACTTCAAACACTTGCGACAAGCATTATATTTTCTGATTTGATAGCCTATCATTCTTTGTAAATCATCATGTTTTGCTACATTCATTGTTTTTATTTTTACAGAAAAATCATATCCTTCTTGACTAAATGGCTGTATAGAAATAATCGGTACGTTCGTCTTAATATCAAGTATAATAGTTTCGTTAATCATTTTTCTTCCAAGTTCATTTGCTATTTTCCCAAAAGGAATAAACATACCAACAAAGCTATCGTCAATGGGTCGAGATAACTTATACACCTTAGCATTATCCTCAGCAGTACAATTAGTAAATCGTATTTTAACATCTTCCGCAGCAGATACTCCATTACCACCTTGTCTGGCTTTCCACTTACCGCTATCAATATATATTTCCGGATCAGGTTTCCCAACTTTCTTAGCAAAGTCAATTAGGAAATTTCTCCACTTTTCAGATTGTTGTGGCATGTATATTCTTGATAGAAATTGTGCGCGTTCATTATTGTTTGGACAACACCAACAGCCAACTCTATCATACCCCAAACGATAAGCATCATTGAAATCCACATTTTCACTTAATATATATAGCCAAATATCAATATCTTTCCAAGAAAAAATTGGCGATGCAACTTTCTGCTTTTGAATTTTAACAGCTTCAGCATTATCTTCTACACGATTATATTTACTACGGCTAACAGATTCAGATTTTCTGATACCATAAAAAGTTAAAATATTAGTATCAAGATATAGACTATTTAACACACGCGTAATTGGTCCAGTTTTAAACATCGAACAACACCAACGCAACATACGAGCTGGTGGCCCAATATCATCACATACTGAATAAAAATCTTGCTCTTTATTTTTGGCAACTTTAAAAATAGCCTTTGGGTTGTTTTTTCTAAACCTTTGAGCATATTCTGTTGTTAAAGGAAACTCCAATGTAGTGTCGCCGAAAATATGTACTACACTCGGATTGCTCAATGCTCTAACAGTCAAATCTGCTGTCACAGTAGAATCTTTACCACCGGAAAATGACACAACTATATTCTCGCTAGGATATTCTGTTGCAGTTTCTTTAATAAAGTGTGTGGCCTCATCAATCAAATAGTTTAAATGTTCTCTATTAGCAAAAACAAATCTTTCTATTGTATCATTGAAAAAATCATAATTATTTTCAGATTTATAATTTTCTATTTCAGCTACAATATTACTAACATCAAGTTTTTTAAATAAATTTATAGGTACAACTTTTGCTTTTCCATCTATGTAATATCTATTATTAGCAACCCATACAGTTTTTTCTTTATATGCCAAAGGTTTAGCGACCAATATTTCAAGCAATAGGCGTTCTTCAGGAAAAACCGGACGCAAATCAGAAGCCATATATCTTGTTTCTCCTTTGCATAATGGGCATATATCTATATCAATTTTATTTGCTTCCCTTATTATTGGTGTTTTACAATGCTCACACCAATAAATCATTACAGGTATATCTGGTTCTGTGTGCTTACCACAAAGTTCGCATATTTCTTCATTTGTTTCACGATTACAGTCTTTACACCACAAAACTATACACCTCCTTATTTTCCACTTTCTCACAAAGCCTGTCCATAAAACAGGAATCTGTCTAGTTAAAATTATATATTTTAAGATTTTTAACCATTTTTTACATTATCCAACTGTACGATTATTTTTCATAAAACTCCAATATATCACCAACCTTACAATCCAAAAAAGAACAGAGTTTACTAAGCGTTTCATAATCCACTCGTTCCATTTTATCGTGATATAACTTCGAAATTGTTGCTCTCGATAGTCCAGTAGCTTTATGTATGTCTTCCATTTTATAACGAGCTTCTCCCATTATCTTTGATAAATTGCAACGTATTGCCATACAAATCTCCTTTCGCACAGTATACTACAATAACATGCTTAAAAGTATACATTAAAAACAGAAAAAAGTAAATAGATATGGTTGAAATTTTACACCATATCTATTAATTATTATATTAGAATTACTTTAAATAAAAATTTTTGATCTTATATAAATCATTTATTATATAAAACTCTGCACTTAATGTTTTTTATATCTGCTATATGGATATATTGTTCTTTTTCTGATGTTAAATATATTCTTAAAGTGAATCCTTCTGGTTGGTTCACCATGAACCTCACCTCAGTCCATAAAAAACACGTGGTTTCCCCTTGGTGGGAAATATGTGTTTTTATGGACCATAATCCATTATTTAAAAATTTACTCTATAATTAAAAAATATCTATTAGAGGAATTGCTTCCATTCTCTCTATAACGTGATTCTTTTCTAAGCAAACCACAACGGATTAAATCGGCTATAGCTCTCTTTACTGTACTCCTTGACATCGATGTGTCTTTTGCAATAGTATTAATTGCTGGCCAGCACTCACCCTTTGCATCACACCTATCTTTTAGATACATATATACACACTTAGCACGAGATGGAAGTTCCTCTTTATAAATCCTACCAAAAAAGCTCAATAGAACACCCCCTATGTCCTGAGTATTGATTTACGTTTTGAATCTGCTTTGCTTTCTTCAGTTTGTTCATGTTTAGGAGTATGAAGTATGCCTCCTTGACTGTTTGCAGTGGATTCTGTAGTTCCTTCTTCATCTATTACATCAGACATATTCTGACTAATAACATTTTCTTCTAAGGTATGCTTGTCGGCATAGCGTACCTTACGATTAGACTTTTCTTCCATCTCATATGGTTTATCGAAAGTGATACCCCAATCTAAAAATAAACGAAGTTTGATCTGCATTGGATGTACTCCAGTTTTCATAATAACGAAGTTACCTTTTGGCAGAGATTTCAATTCATCTGCTGTCAACAATGGTCGCTCTATCATCTGTAAACTTTGGGAGGGATCATTTTTACCTCTGCTTATGCTTCCACTCATAACAGTTCTGCTACCAAGTGCTTTTGATAGTACCTGTGCTGTTTCCGAGTTTGGTGCAAATCCTCCAAATATAGTAAGCTGACAGTTGTCCGTTATAATCTCACTGCCTTCTTTACCATAATTTTTATCAAGCTGTGCAAAGGATTGAATGATTGGTACAATAGAAATTCTTCTGGAACGACCTGCACTAAGCATCATTTCAAAAGATTCTATTTTGGGTATTGTTCCTATTTCATCTGCATATATCATCACACGATTAGGTAGTTTGCCTCCGTTTTCATCAGCTACTGTCAACATCTCACGATAAAACTGTTGCAAAAATAAACTGACCATGAAATACTTTGTATTATCTTCCTCCGGGAGTATAAGAAATATTGCAGATTTTTCATAGCAGAAGGTTTCCGCATCAATTGTTGTATCAAAACACAATATCTGCTCCATTTCAGAATCAAGAAATGCATTGAGCCTTGATAGTACAGTAGAAAGAACAGAAGCCATTGCTTGCTCTGCTGAATTAAGTGCAGCACCAGCAAACCATCTAGCTTTATGATCAGGTGGAAGTTTATCCATTAATAATTGGAACTGGCTTTTCCCTTTCACCTTACTTGGAGCCATTAAATCCTGTACCAATTTAAATACACTAATGATATGCCTTGTATCTGTTACAATTCCATCTTCTTCACTAGGAGGCAAGTATTCTGCTACCAATAAAATAACTGCTGTCAGAAGTCCTTCGGCCGCATCATAGAAGAATGCATTTTGCCCATAAGCTGAGCTGTCACCTCCTGAATTTATGATTGTCTTAGAGATTATCTTCGCATATTTTTCTGCCTTAGCTCTTGCCGATAGATTATCGTTATTCTCTCGATATGCATCCATATATTTATTTACTAAGTGCAAAAGATTATTTCCATCACTGCGTGTGGGATTTCTTAAATCAATAACTGCAACTTTATATCCATAATTCTCTTTAGCTATTGTTCCATAGTTTCTAGCTAAATCACCTTTTGTATCAGTGGTTATAAAACTCATCCCACTCACACATGCATATTCTAAATTTGGGTATAAAAAAAAGGCTGTTTTACCAACCCCTGCTGCACCAATCATAAGACAGTGAACATCTCCTGTATCTATAAGACCTACAATATCTCCTTTATTTCCTTTACAACCAACCACTAACCCCTGTATCAAGTTTCCACTTTCATCACGTGGAAGATTCTTACCCTTTCTCCATTGTGATACATTGAAAGGAATATGCTCATATGTTTTAATAATTTCCTTTTGTGTAGCGAAACGAGCAACTCCATGTTGGCCATCACCTACTGTTTTAGATTTGATTCCATTTAAGGTATAATAATGAGCAAGTAAAGACAACCCACCAATAACTAAGAACATTATGGAACCAACTCCTATCAATAAAAGTACCTGTGATTGCATTAAATTAACCTCCATTTCTAAAATGTCTTAAGTAAATTATAACTGTCCAATAGTTTTTATGACATCATCATTAACTGTTTTTGCTCTTGCTTTTGTTGCTGCAT
>ENA-UOOR01002740-UOOR01002740.1-fermentation-metagenome-genome-assembly--contig:-NODE-2740-length-17140-cov-6.412350_pt1 | contig 17140 bp, 19 predicted proteins | sample MGYA00245780_ERZ724029 | MGnify/ENA primary metagenome ERZ724029 (study PRJEB28704, sample SAMN03018315) | fermentation metagenome | biome: anthropogenic terrestrial biome; feature: soil; material... | reverse complement strand
ACTCTATACGAACCTTACATTTATATTATGTGAGTTTTGTTTTAATTTATACTTGGAATATTTTGACAAAAACCTTGTGGCTAAAAGTGACAATACCAGTCATTGATTGGCTGCTTCCCTATTAAAATAAAGCTTTAATAATTTTGATAGCTTCTTCATTTATTACTCTATAGTAAATTTCCCTCCCTTTTCTTACACCTTCAATTATCCCCAATGCTCTTAACTTTCCTAAATGTTGAGACAAAGTAGATTGGGGAACATCTAGACATTCTTGCATAAAACTTACATTGTTTTCTCCATCCTTAATTAATCCTTTTATAATACACAGTCTTGTAGGATGTCCTAAGACTTTTAATAATTCCGCCTTCTCTTCCAATATGTATTTTTCTATTTCCATTTAAATCCTCCTATATCTATGTATTTATATATTAGAATATTGAGATATATATACCGTTATTAAAGGGAAAGCTTCCCTTTAATAGTATTTTATGCAATTTTCCGTATCTTGAATGATTTGCAATACCTCTCCAAATCTTTGAAAATGCACTATTTCTCTTTGTCTTAAAAATCTTAATGTATCTGTTACGCCGGGGTCATCACTTATATTTATCAGCCATTCATAGGTAGTACGTGCTTTTTGTTCTGCAGCCATATCTTCATGCAAGTCAGTTATTGGATCATCTTTAGCATTAAAATAAGTTGCAGTCCATGGTACTCCTGCCGCATCATGAAGATATAAACCTTTCCCATGATTAACATAGTGAGCTTCAAAAGGTGTACCTTTTATCTGATCCACAGTAGCATCTTTAACAAGCCTATACACCAATGTCCCAATTATTTCCCAATGTGCTAATTCTTCTGTGCCGATGTCTGTTAATGTAGCTTTTCCTTGACTTGTCGGCATAGTATATCTTTGAGTTAAATATCGTAAGCCCGCAGATAATTCTCCATCAGCTCCTCCGAATTGTTCTATAATCATAGCTGCCAATGTTGGATTTGTTGTATCTACTCTTACAGGGTATTGAAGTTTCTTTTCATATATCCACATAAAAATCCTCCTTAATTGAAATTAAAGTTGATTTCCCAAGGCCAAGGTTCATCAATATAAGCCCAAGGATATCTACTCATTCCAGTATTTTTTAGAGGACCATATCTTGCCTGATACATTTCCTCCAACTGTACATATTGTGTTGATGCATTGTTGTGTAATCTTAAAGCTCTTTCATCATTAGGATGGGTATTTAGGTATAGAGCTGTCTCTACTAAAACGAAAGATACTTCCATCAATTCTACTATCATATTCATTTGATCTCTATCCATAATTTCTCCACTCCTTATTTTTCCCACAAGGATCATATGGTCTATATAGGTCAGGAAATAGTGTTCCATGTCTCAATGCCTGTTCTTGATTATAAACTTGATCCATTATCTGAAATTTTATATAGGTTGTAGCTAATTGATTGCAGTTATTGCAATTTTTAGAATAAAATTTTTCATGCATCATATTCCTCCCCTTTAATTTACTACTTATTTCATAATACGCAAAATACTATGGATTGTGATTGTAATCTTTAATTTAAAAAATAAATAAAAATTTATAATTTGTTTAAAATAACATTGATATAAACAAAAAATTTCTTTATCATTTTTTTACCATAATTGGAATCTGATAATAGACATACCGAATTTTACATGATTAATCTAAATTTATTTACACATAATACTACTAGACAAACAATATTAACATAAAATGAAAGGAGAAATTTAAATGGCAAGTAACAATAACAGTAACAGAATATTAAATCCAAATGCACGTCAAGCTCTAAATCAAATGAAATTAGAGATTGCATCAGAATTAGGTTTATCAAATTATGATTCAATAGATAAAGGTCAATTACCTTCAAGAGAAAATGGATATGTTGGAGGTTATATGACAAGAAGACTAGTTGAGCAAGCTCAAAATAGTCTGGCTGGAACACCGGGAACACAATCTCAAACTCCAACACAAAGATAACTAATTTTAATTAAAAAGGATAGGTCATAAAAGGAGACCACTGAAAAACTAATAGTTTTTCAGTGGTCTCTCATAAAAGCCTATCCTTTTTACTATTCCATGAGTATAATTCCCATGGCTTCATATATTTCAGTTGTAATCTTATCCGTTAATTTGATATTATTTTCTTTTAAAAAATTTAAAAGACTTTTTTTCATTTCCTCTCCATAGATTCCATCCAAATCTCCGGTATAAAAATTAAAGTACTTCAACCGTTTTTGAACTTCTAGTACATCCGCACCCCTATCGCCAGGTTTTAAAGTTCTAAAACCATATCCGAATGGCCCATAGGGTCCATTTGAAATATGCACTGTACTACCAACTGCAATATGCTCGAAAAGATCCTCAATGTCTGAATTTCTCATTCTAATACAACCCGAAGAAATGTTTGACCCTATTGAACTGGGTTTGTTTGTCCCATGTATACCATACTCACCCCAAGGAACATTCAGACCCATCCACCGAGATCCAAATCCTTCACCCCATTTTTCCTTTGATACTATTTCATACGTTCCCAATGGAGTTGGCGAAGCAGACTTTCCTGTTGCTATTGTATATTTTTTTATAATTTCTTTAGTTTCACTATCCAATAAATTTAATACTTTATTATTGACTTCAATATAAATCATAGTTTCATGCTTTTTCCCTCTTTTATGAGCATCAGCATCTATGTTTAAAGAATCAATCCTTTTTTGAAGCTTCAATATATGTATATTGTTTCCTATGATTATCAATAAAAGAACAAAAATAAATAGCAAAAGGGTCAATCTTTCTCCTCTTCTCATAAACACTCCCTCCTACATAAATTTATATGCAGTAAGATAAAAAAAAGTCTTATAACTAAACAATTTTAGATTAATTAAGACTTTTTTAAAGTTTATAAGTATGTAGAAACTAACAGTGCCCTTCGGCGTAATCTTACATATGTACTCTTTAACTTTTATAAATCAGAATTATAGACTTCATAAACACTATAAATAGGAATATTCGCATTAGCTAGCAATCTTACAATTTTGGGGATGGTCTGTATAGACATACTTATCTCAACCCCGTTGTATTTATATAAAACATCATTACTATCATCTATTAGTCCCGAACTATTTATAGTGTCAATTAACATATCCTTCATAGACGATAAGCTCATGCCTCCTAATATAAAAGAAATACGCCTCTTAATAATTGAATTATCATTTGTGTTTATCCTATTTATTAGCAATACTTGATTCATTTTTTTAATAACTCCTTAACCTGTTATATTATGTATTTACCTAAAATAACTTAAAATACATAGCCCCAAATTATATCTTCCGAAAAGTTTATACCCATGATAAATTATCTTAAGCATATTTTAAAATAATATTTATTTTTATTTTGATAAATTATGGAGTAAACATTTAATATAATATATTATCCTGCTTATAATATTAAAATTATCCATTTTAGTGCCTTTTCCCCAAAACTATGGTATAATTTTAACATAGTTTGAAATATTATTTTATAATCAAAAGGGGGTTAATTTTATGAGTGGAAAAAGGAAAATGTTTTTCTATGGAGGGATTATTGGACTAATCGGAGCTATACTTATGAAACTTGGCAATCCGGGAAATATGGGTTTATGCATAGCATGTTTCTGGAGGGACATTGCAGGTGCATTAGGTCTTCATAGAGCGGAAGTTGTTCAATATATAAGACCGGAAATAATAGGCATTATATTTGGAGCCTTTGGAATATCATATGTAACAGGCGAATTTAAAGCCAAAGGCGGTTCCTCACCAATTGTTAGATTTATTTTAGGTTTCTTTCTAATGATTGGCGCATTAGTATTTTTAGGATGCCCTTTAAGAATGATTCTAAGATTAGCCAATGGAGATTTAAATGCTTTAATAGGATTAGCCGGATATGTAACCGGAATTTTTATTGGTGTTCAATTCCTAAAAAAAGGATATACCTTGGGTAGAAGCATTGAGCAAACAAATATATCAAAATATATCTTCCCCATTTTCGCATTAGTATTGCTTATATTCTTAATTATTAAACCGAGCTTTATCCTATTTAGTACTGAAGGTCCCGGTTCAATGGGTGCACCGGTTATTATTTCTTTAATTCTTGGTGCTGTTGTAGGAGTTGCTCTTCAAAGAAGCAGGATTTGTACTGCCGGTGGATTTAGGGACGCAATCTTGATTAAAGATACTCACTTTTTATGGGGGATATTAGGTATATTTGTATTTGCATTAGCAGGAAACCTTGTCTTAAATTTCAGCAAATTCAATCTCGGATTCGTAGACCAGCCTATTGCCCATAATGACTTTATCTGGAATTTCCTAGGAATGACTCTTGTAGGGCTTTGTTCAATTTTACTTGGCGGATGTCCGATTCGACAAACTATATTAGCAAGTCAAGGAGATACAGATGCTGCAATTACGGTATTTGGCCTTATTATAGGAGCAGCATTTGCTCATAATTTCGGATTGGCTGCAAGTGCTAACGGTGTACCTCAAAATGGTAAAATAGCTGTAATAATTGGAATTTTGTTTGCCTTATCCTTAGCTTACGGAGTAATATCGTCCAGCAAAAAAAATAGTAACAAGGAAGGTGTAAAGAATGCCTAATATAATAGATGCCAGAGGAAGATCATGTCCAGAACCAGTCATAATGACAAAAAATGCTTTGGATTCAAATCCAAATACAAGCCTTAAAGTATTGGTTGATACCAATGTTGCTGTAGAGAATATCAAAAGGTTTGCATCAAGTAAGGGTTATAATGTCCGTGTTAATAAAAATAATGATGAATTTCAAATTCAAATAAGCAAATAGATATATGATGAAAGAATATTACTGTGTAGTAACTTTTGACATTACTCAACATGCACTGTTGTTTGAAAAAGAATTAAAGCAACATAATCTAGGTGTCAAATTGATGCCTGCTCCCAGAGAACTTAGTACAAGTTGCGGAACTGCTGCTTTAGTCATGTGCGAGGACAAAGATAAAATAATAAGCATATGTGATAAAAACTCTATTCCTATAAATAAATTCCATAAATTAGAAGTAACCAATAAGGATTCTTGGTTTACAAAACGTATACTAAAAAAATAAGATCAGCAATGGTCTTATTTTTTTAGTAGCTTTTTCCCCGCAAATAGTGTATTATATTGAGGGGTTTGATAGCCCCAAGGAGGAGAAAAACATGAGCTATGATGTAATAATAGTAGGTGCAGGTCCTTGTGGAATTTTCACTGCCCTTGAATTAAAGAAAAAAAACCCTAAATTATCAATTTTAATAATTGAAAAAGGAAATTCAATTGGAAAAAGAAAATGCCCTAAGCGGAAAACAGGTGTGTGTGTATGCTGTAAACCGTGCAATATTACAACTGGTTTTGCAGGTGCCGGAGCTTATTCAGATGGCAAATTGTCTCTATCTCCTGATGTAGGAGGGAATCTTCCAAAATATATCGGATATGAAGAAACTAAGAAGTTAATCAATTATGTAGATGATATTTATTTAAAATTTGGTGCGGATGAAACTATATATGGTATTGATAAGGATGATGAAATAAGGAATATAAGGAAAAAAGCTATATCCAGCAATTTGAAATTGGTAGAATGCCCCATAAGACATATGGGCACCGAAGAAGGATACAACATCTATTCCAGGATAGAGGAATATTTAATTAGCATAGGTATTGAATTAAGCTTTATGAATCCTGTAAAGGATTTATTATTAGATGAAAATAAAAATCTCATAGGCGTTTTAGCTGATAAAGAATATTACTCAAAAAAAGTTGTTATTGCTGTGGGTAGAGATGGGTCCGATTGGTTGAGCAATCTCTGTATCAAACACAATATAGATACCGAAACAGGAGATGTGGATATAGGAGTTAGAGTTGAAACAAGAAATGAGATAATGGAAGAATTAAATGAGTCTATGTATGAAAGCAAACTCATATACTATTCCAGTACCTTTGACGATAAGGTAAGAACGTTTTGTTCAAATCCGGGAGGAGAAGTCTCAACCGAATATTATGACGGAAATTTAGCTGTGGTTAATGGTCATAGCTACAAATCAAAAAGCTTAAAATCTCCAAATACAAATTTTGCTCTACTGGTAACTAAGCATTTTACAAAACCTTTTAAATCCCCTATCGAATACGGTAAACATATAGCAAAGCTTGGAAATATGCTTTCCGGAAATAAGGTATTGGTTCAAAGATACGGAGATTTGAAAAAAGGCAGAAGAACTACTGAGGATAGACTATTTAGAAACAATATAATCCCAACTCTAAAAGACGCGGTTCCGGGAGATTTAAGTTTGGTGCTTCCCTATAGAATACTTAAAAATATTGAAGAGATGATAGAAGCACTTGATAATGTAACTCCGGGTCTTGCAAGCGATGAAACTCTGCTCTATGGAGTTGAAGTAAAATTCTATTCAAATCGAGTTGTGGTAGATAAAAACTTTGAAACCAATATTCCCAATCTATATGTAGGCGGAGATGGCGCAGGAATTACCAGAGGTTTGATGCAAGCAAGTGTCAACGGAATAGTTTTGGGAAATATTTTGGCAAAATGACAAAAATTAGTTGACATTTACAATTTATCATATAGAATAGAATTGTTGGATATTATGAAAGGAGGTCGTGATTATGATAATGATCAATAATAAAGTTTATTCAAGCAAAATACATTTTAATATTTCCCATTCACGGCCTATGTTTTTATTCAGTAATATTTGATAATTGCCATAGGTAAGTGTATACCTATGGTTTTTTATCTTAAGCAATTGTTATATTTTTCACCCATCGAATATAATTATGTTTGAGCTCAATTTTTTTGTATATAAACCATAGGTTACTAACCTATGGTTTTTTATAACAATAGAAAAGTTCTACAATTTTAATAAATTAATAGAACTTTATTATTGAGTTTCAAGAAAAGCTTCTTAACATATTAAAATGCTTTTCTTATTAAGGAGGGATAAAACTTGAAAGAATTTAAAAAGCTGCTGCAATTTTCAAAGGGCTACAACTTGATGTATTTTTTTGCCATATTGTCAATTATTATATCCCAGGTTTTTAATATAATTAGCCCTTTAATCATTAGAACTACTATTGATTCAATTATTGGTTCAGAACCTATTACCTCCATTTATATTCAAAAACTTGTAAATTTTTTAGGCGGTAAGGAGTTTCTAAACAAAAGGCTTTGGATTATAGGTATTGTTATAATCTGTAATGCAGCATTAAGAGGCCTGTTTCTCTATTTAAAAAACACCTTAGCAAGTAAATCTGCCGAAACTATTGCAAAAAGGATTCGAGACAAACTTTACGACAACATCCAAAGACTTCCTTACGATTATCATGTAAAGGCAGATACGGGAGAATTAATTCAAAAATGCACATCTGATGTCGATACCATCAGAAGATTTTTAGCAATCCAACTTGTTGAGGTCGCAGGCTCCATATTTATGCTTACATTTATTTTGGGAATAATCGCTAATCTTAATAAAAAGATGGTAATCATTTCAATTGTATTTCTTCCATTCATCTTTGGATTTGCTGTAGTCTTCTTTAAAAAGGTTAGATATAATTTTGAAAAAGCTGATGAATCCGAAGCAAAACTCTCTACTACCCTTCAGGAAAATTTAACAGGGATTAGAGTAGTTAAGGCATTTTCTCAGGAAAGATATGAATTAGAAAAATTTGATGTGCGAAACCAAGAATACAGAAAACTGTCCAATAAATTGGTTTCGAACTTAGCAATGTATTGGTCAATATCCGATTTCTTTAGTATGACTCAAGTGGGTTTGGTAATAGTCCTAGGCAGTTACTTAACTGTAAAGGGAGAATTGACCCTTGGAACTCTGATAGCATTTGTAAGCTATATCAATATGTTGGTATGGCCTATAAGACAAATGGGAAGAACCTTAACTGACATGGGTAAGGCACTTGTGTCTATAAAGAGAATAGACGAAATCTTATCGCAACCTATTGAGGAATTAGTAATAAATGGCGAAGAACCTGTTATCGAAGGAAATATTGAATTTAAAAACGTATATTTTGAATATGAAAAAGATAGACCGGTACTAAAAGATATTTCCTTTACTGCTAATAAAGGAGATACTGTTGCAATAATCGGCTCTACAGGCTCCGGCAAAAGCTCCTTAGTGCATTTATTGCCAAGGCTGTATGAATATAACAAAGGATCCGTAAAAATTGATGGCATCGAATTAAATACCATCGATAAATATTGGATCCGTAAAAATATAGGATTGGTATTACAAGAACCCTTTCTCTATGCTAAAACCATAAAAGAAAATATTAGGCTATCAAATCCTAAAATGCCTGATATAAAAGTATTTAATGCAGCAAAAATAGCTAAAATTCATGATGATATAAACTCATTTGAAGAAAAATACGACACAGTAGTAGGAGAAAGAGGTGTATCCTTATCTGGAGGACAAAAACAGAGAATGTCCATAGCCAGAACTATAATCAACGAGTCCCCAATAGTTATATTTGATGATTCTTTATCTGCCGTGGATACAGAAACCGATATTGAAATCAGAAAAGCACTGAATTTAAGGAAGCATAAAGCTACCACAATAATCATATCCCATAGAATATCGACTGTTTCTGAAGCAGATTTGATACTTGTAGTAGATAAAGGTAAAATAATCCAGAGAGGTACTCACAAAGAATTGATTGAAAAAGATGGCTTGTATAAAAGAGTATATAATATACAATCCTCTTATGATGAAGAATAGGTGGTGAATACATGGAAAGAAACGAAAAAAGCAATGATAAATTTAATTTAAGCACATGGAAGGATTTTTTTAAGTATCTCAAGCCTTACAAAAAAGACTTTCTAATACTTATTGGTCTGAACGTGTTATTGGGAGCTATGGATAGTTCCTTTCCCCTATTGTCCAAATACGCAATAGATAATTTTGTGGAAACAAAAAACCTTAATGGTATGGGATATTTTGCGTCTTTTTATTTCGCAGCAATTCTTCTAATGTCTATAATTATATATTTATTTATAGCACAGGCAGGTAAATTAGAGACAAAGATAGCTTATGATATCAGAAAATTAGGCTTTGCAAAACTTCAAGAATTGCCGCTATCATATTATGATGACAAAGCTGTTGGCTGGCTAATGGCAAGAATGACTTCTGATATAGCGAGATTGAGTGAAACCATATCTTGGGGAATGGTGGATTTTGCATGGGGTTTTGCCATGATGACAGGAGTTACGATATATATGTTTATTTTGAACGCTAAACTGGCACTGATTACTTTATCAGTTATTCCACCACTAGCTATTTTAAGTGTATATTTTCAGAAGAAAATACTTAATGCTCAAAGAAAAGTAAGAAGAATTAATTCCCAAATAACAGGCGCATATAACGAGGATATACAAGGTGCTAAAACAACTAAAACATTGGTAAGGGAGGACTTAAATCTAGAAGAGTTTTCTTACCTTACGACATCTTTGAGGAATAGTGCTATAAAAGCTACTAAAATATCATCAATATATTTGCCATTAGTACTATTATGTGGAAGTATAGGAACAGCAATGGCTATAACCTTTGGCGGAAAATTTGCCATGGCGGGAATAATATCCTATGGGACTTTAGTAGCCTTTTTATCCTATGCCGCACAATTCTTTGAACCAGTAAGACAAATGGCGGTAATATTTGCAGAGGTTCAAGCTGCACAAGCTTCTGCTGAAAGGGTATTCTCCTTATTACAGGAAGAGCCTCGTATCAAGGATAGAGATGATGTAATAGAAAAGTATGGTTCTATCTTTGAACCCAAAATGGAAAAGTGGCCTGAAATAAATGGAAAAGTTGAATTTAAAAATGTGAACTTCTCATATAAGGATGGTGAAGTCGTGTTAGATAACTTTAACTTAGTTGTAAATCCCGGTGAAACCATTGCCTTAGTCGGCGAAACGGGCTCAGGTAAATCCACAATAGTAAATCTGTTTTGCAGATTTTATGAACCAACGAATGGTGATATACTGATAGATGGAATCAATTATAAGGATATGCCTCAGAATTGGATACATGAAAATTTAGGGTATGTATTGCAATCACCTCATCTATTTAGCGGCACAATTAAAGAAAATATAAAATATGGAAAACTGGATGCAACAGATGAAGAAATAGTCGAAGCAAGTAAACTTGTAGACGCTCATGAATTTATAATGAATACTGAAAAAAAATATGACACTGAAGTAGGCGAAGGAGGAAATCTTCTGTCGACCGGTCAAAAACAGCTTATATCCTTTGCAAGAGCAATGGTTAGAAACCCCAGACTTTTCGTCCTTGACGAAGCAACTTCATCGATAGATACAGAAACAGAAAAAATAATCCAGGATGCGATTCAAAAAGTCCTTAAAGATAGAACTAGTTTTGTTATAGCTCATAGATTATCTACTATAAGAAATGCCGATAGGATATTGGTCGTAAGAGATGGTAAAATTACGGAAAGCGGAAATCATAAGGAGCTTATAAAGCTTAAAGGCTATTATTATAATCTATATACAAACCAGTTTATAGATGAGGAAAGTAAAAATATTTTGGGATAGAGCACTGGGGACAGCCCCCAGTGCTCTTATTAAAAGATTTATATTATTCCCATTCGGTATGAAATATTCCTTCTGAATCCACCCTTTCATAGGTATGAGCTCCGAAGTAATCTCTTTGAGCTTGCATAAGATTGGCAGCTGAGTTTTCTTCAATTAATCCAAGAAAATAGTCCATTGATGTATTGTGAATTAAAGCAGGAATGTATAAATCTTTTGCAATATTTGAAATATGCTTTGTAGAATTGAATTTACCCAAAAGAAAATCTACAGACTTTTTATTATTTAAAAAATTGATATTTTCTCTATCTTCATTAATAATTTCAATGAGAAAATTAATCATTTTAGCTCTTATGATACAGCCGCCTTTCCAAATTCTCAATACTTCAGCTGAGTCGATATTGTAATTATAAACGTTGGATGCTTCATTTATAAGCCATATTCCTTGAGAAAATAATATAAATTGATTAAACAATAAAGATTTCTCTAAATCATATATAGTTTTCTCCTTATCTAAAGAAAGATTAACTTTCTTCTTCTCGAAAACATTTGATAATTTAATTCTTTCTTCTTTAAAATGTGATATGAGTCTACCATCTACAGCTGCAGTTAAAGAAGGAGCAGGTATACCAAGTTCCAGTGCTGTAATGGATGTCCATTTTCCAGTTCCCTTCTGTTCGGCCTTATCCAAAATAAAATCAACCAACGGCCTGTTGTTGTTTTCATCCTCATGATACATTATCTTATATGAAATCTCCATTAAATAGGATCCAAGTTCTCCATCATTCCATTTTTTAAAGGTATCCCCTATTTCTTTCGAAGAAAGCATCAACCCTTTTCTCATAATATTGTAAGCCTCTGAAATGCCAAGCATAATCCCATATTCTATGCCATTATGAATCATTTTCACAAAATGTCCGGCACCATCATCTCCAACATAGGTACAACATGGCTTAGAATCAACTTTAGCTGCAATATTTAATAAAATATCCTCTACTAATTTATATGTTTCTAATAATCCACCGGGCATTAAAGAAGGCCCATTTAAAGCACCATATTCTCCCCCCGAAATACCAAGCCCAAGATACAACACATTACTTGCTTTTAATTCTTCTATCCTTCTGTCTGTATCCTTAAAATAAGAATTGCCTCCATCTATTATTAAATCACCATTTTCGAGATATGGTAAAAGTTCGTGAATCAAATTATCCACAGGTTCACCGGATTTCACCATAAGAATAATTTTTCGTGGTCTTTCTAGAGATTCCACAAAAGATTTTATATCATAAAACGGCATTATATTCTCATCTCTTACCTTTTGTTCCATAAACATTTTAGTTTTTTCTATAGTTCTATTTAAAACGGATAAACTATAATTATTTCTCCCAATATTTAAAGCTAAATTTTCTCCCATTACACCTAATCCAATCAATCCAATATCATTCAAAGTACATACCTCCTAATTAAACTCTCCTTTTGGATATTCCTTCTCTAATCTTATATAAATTATTCAAAGTATTTTCTTGGGACTGTTCACTATCTATTGCTACCATCATATATAGAGTATCAATTAATAATAGGGTGCTCAATCTTGATTCTAATGCTTCACTTCTTAAATTATATTCCCTGCCATAAGCAATTAAAGATATATCTGAATTTAAGGCAATAGGGGATTTTGCGTTTGATGTTATAGATATGACACATCTTCCCTGTTCTTTTGAATAAGCAATAACATCCAATAAATCCTTATTACTTCCTGAATTTGAAAAAATAAAGACTATATCATTTTCATCAGAAGTAGATATATACATAAACTGCCAATGAAGGTCTGCAGTTACAAACCCTGTAATTCCATTTCGAACAAATTTATGATAAGCATCCTGTGCAAATGGAAAACTCCCTCCCATTCCAAAGAAATATACTTTATTAGCTTGTTTTAGCTTATCTACCACAAGATTTAATTTATCTATCTTGTTTGATTTTATAGTCTTTTCAAAGCTGTAATTATATCCTAAAGCCAATCTCTGCATCACTATATATGCATCATCTGTTGGCAAAACTTCTTCATGTAAATTCTCTAAAGGCTTAATAGCACATCCTGCAAGATTAATCTTAAATGACTGATATCCGCTAAAACCTAATTTATTACACAATCTAAACACAGTTGTATCACTTACTCCCGAAACCTCTGCTAGTTCACTTATTGTCAAATTTATTACTTCTTTAGGATGGTCTAATACGTATTTTGCCACTTTTTGTTCAGATTTATTTAACGATGAATAAACATTTCTTAAATCCTGTAAGCAATTTTTTTTCATAAAGCACCCCTTTATTTTAGATCAATTCTTTTTTTAATATCTGAACTACATCACCCAAGCCGCTAACCACAAAATCAGCGGTTTTCTTCAATTCATCATCAGGCTCTATTAAATCCGGAACCATTATCACCTTCATTCCAGCTTTAGAGGCTGAAATAACACCATTTGGAGAATCTTCCAATGCCACACAATCCACAGGATCAATAGATAATCTTTTTGAAGCTTCAATATATATATCAGGATTTGGTTTCGAATTCATAACCTGATCTCCTGTAACTATTATATCAAAATAATGAATAATGTCCGCAAGCTTTAATAAATATTCAGTTTCTTCTTCATAGGTAGAAGTTGCAACAGCTATCTTATATTCATTGTCCTTTAAAAACTTTAATAAATCCAGCAGCCCTTTTTTTATTGGTACACCATATTTAATGATATGTTCATTCCATAAAGCCCTGCTCCTTTTAGATATTTTTTCTTGGGGATAGTCATTACCATATCTATTAATGTTTATTTGTCTGATTTCTGCCAATGTTTTACCAAAGGTTTCAGATATTGTGTCATTTTCATAGTCCAATCCCAATTCTTTTTTTACCATATTGCGATACTTTAGTTTTACTCTTTCGCTATCCAGCATCAACCCATCCATATCAAAAATAATCGCTTTTATCATATTGTCTTAGCCCCTTTATCTTACGTATAATGCTTAAAAGCCAGCTATAAAACCATACCTAATATTTGTTTTATAGCTGGCAAGTCCTATTTTTATTATCCTTTATATCACTAAAATATTTACAAATTCACTGCATTATCAACATATTCGATTAAAATGTTTTTTGCAGTCCCTTCAATTCTTCCTTAGCAGCATCAATAATACTAGTATCATTAAATAAATCTAAAGCAGAATAAGCCAATACTTCACTTCCTAAAATTATTACCTCTCTTGACTTTGGAGAGTTGGCCAAATTCATAAAACGCTCAGTATGATTGGATATTTTCTCCTCAGGTAATAATGTTGGATATACCATCACTCCAGGTATTATTCTGTTTAGATTACCAAAATCTTCTCCTCCATTATCGTCTACCATTCCATCCATAAGTGGCTCTTCCAATAATTCAAAGTTCTTTCTACATACATTCCCAAGAACTTGACTTTTAACCCTGCCATAATATCCGGGGATATCCTGTATCTCTACCTCACAACCAGTAGCAATTGCCCCTGCTTTAGCACAATTTTTAATCTTCTCTACAGCAATCATCATTCCTTTCAAGTCAAAGGCACGAACATTTATAACCAATTTTGAATAATCCGGTATAAATCCATTCTCAGTGCCACCATCCAGTATTAAAGGCATGATGGATAAATCATTTTTGACTTGTTGTCGTAAGCAGCTTACAGCAGTATAACAAATATGGGCTGCATCCACAGCATTTATACCTTTCTCCGGATGTGAAGAGGCATGAGCTACCTTCCCATGGTATTCTACAATCAACTTATATGCAGATCTGCAATTCCCTGCAATTTTGGATACACCACTGGTAGGATGTAATAAAAACATCGAATCCACATCATCAAAGACTCCTTGTTTTTGCATTATAATCTTGCCACCGCCTCCTTCTTCGGCTGGTGTCCCTATAACTCTTAATGTCCCTTCAATACTATTCTCATCCATTACTTGCTTAAGTGCCATTCCTGCTCCTACAGCAGTAGTTGCTATTATATTATGTCCGCAGGCATGCCCTATACTAAGTGCATCATATTCACCAAGTATAGCTATCACCGGATATTTTACACCAGTAGGACAATATTCAGCTACAAAAGCTGTATCGAGTCCTCCAGCATTTCTAGTTAGATTAAAACCATGTTTTTCTAAAAACTCACTTAAGATCTTAGAAGCTTTATATTCTTTAAAACACATTTCAGGATTGTCAAAAATGTATTGGCTAATGCCAAATAATTCTTCCTTATTTACTTGTATAACTTCACTGATTTTATCCTTCAATTTATTAATATCCATAAATCTCCTTCCTTTCTCTTCCTCAGTTCATTTCTAGAACAATCCTATATAGGAAGTTATCAATGAAAATATTAATACACCTATTAATATTTTAGATTGTTTTACCTTTTTATTGGTAATTAAATAAGAGATTAAAAAAACCAAACTTAAAGGTAATATTCCAGGTATTATACTATCCAATTGAGATTGCAATGTGACCTCTTCCCCACTAATCATATAAGACACAATTGGCTCCATTTTTACAAATTGAGCTGATAAAACACCCATCATAAACAACCCTAAAACACCAGCAAAATTAATTATTTGCTTTATCTTCCCACTTCTTAAGATTTCCATTATTGAATTTCTGCCGACCTTATATCCTAACATAAACAACTGGTAACTGATTGTCCAAGTAAATAAAGGCACTACCAGTAATGGACCAATTGCTCCTATAATTGAACCTTCAGCAGCCATGGGCAGGAAGAAGGCTGTAACTATAGGTATTATTGTCCCCCAAGATACTGTATCACCTATACCAGCTAAAGGTCCCATAAAACCGGTTTTTAAATTTACTATCATTTCATCTGGTATTTTCCCTGATATTGCATTTTCTTCTTCCATAGCAACAGTTATACCATGAATTAAAGTTCCCCAACTACCTTCTGTATTGAAAAAAACCAGATGTCTTTTCAACGCTTTTACTAAATCGTCTTTATCTTTGTATAATTTCTCTAGTATCGGAGAAATCCATGCTACGAAGGTAAGTGATTGCAATCTTTCAAATGAACTACTAAATTCTACGGTGTTTATCCATCTAAACCAACTCTTTACTAGATCCTTTTTCGTTAAAACCTTTTTTTGTTCTGTAGCTTCATTTTCTTCATTTATAACTTCATTTTTCTTATCTTTATCCATTATATAATACCTCCTTCTGAAGAAGAGTCTCCTTTACTAAATAGCACATGTAGATAGGCAAAAAATAAACCAAATATTGAAAGAGTGATAGTATTAACATTCGTAGCTATTTTAGTTAGTAAAAAGCCAACTATAAAATATGGAATAATTTCCTTTTTGCCAATAACCGTTATAGTAATAGCAAAGCCTAATGCAGGCAATATTCCTCCTGCAACTGAAAGTCCATGAATAAACCATTCCGGAATGGAATCTAATATCACATTAACTACAGTTGGTCCATAATACATTGCTAAGGTCATAGGCACAAAATAAATTAAAGCAACTAATAAGCCTGGATATAGATATGCAGCCCTTTTTATACCCTTTATATTTGCTTCTTCTGCATATTTATCTGCCATATGAACAAATGTACCATTCAATGTTCTTCTTACAGAGTGCATTAATACTCCCAACAATCCAGCAGGTACTGCTAACGAAACAGCAACTGTTGGTTCTAGATCATTTATTAAAGCAATTGGAATTGCAATAAAAGCTGCAATTCTGGTGTCAGCCGGAATATTTCCACCTGGTGCAATAAATCCTAAATAAATTGCTTGTATTGCCGCTCCTATAATTATAGCTTGTTTTACATCTCCCAATACTAACCCAATTAATAATCCTATAAACATTGGAGAATTTTTTGGTACAGTATATATGAAGCCTTCTTCTAAAATCACTAAAAATACACCTAAAATAATAGCTTGAGTGACGCTCATTTGTCTTCCTCCTAATTGTAATTTTTAAAAATATTTATTGACAATATGGTCAAATTCTATTTCTTTTTCATCGGGTAATATATGCAAATATACATTAACCCCTTCCGCTTCTAATTCTTTTAATTTTTCCACATCTTCCTCATTTAGTGTAATGTTCTTATGAACGTTTATTCTACCTGGAGCTGAACCAATGCCGCCAATTTGCAAATTCTTGTATTTAAATCCAGCATTCCACGCGTTATAAGCTTCATTTACTCCCCTAAAGAGAAATAGTATCTTATCATCCTTATTTTTATCCCAATTTTTAGCTACTTCATCTACACCATATACCTCTACACTAACATTTGATGGTGCTGCAAGTATATATACCTGTGCCATAAATTCATCTTGTGCCAATGCATCGTCGATAATAATAATTTTATTGGCTTGAGTTTGCTTAACCCATCTTGTAACTACTTGCCCATGTATTAGTCTGCTATCAATTCTCACTAAAGCAATTTCTGCCATAAATA
>ENA-UOOR01002733-UOOR01002733.1-fermentation-metagenome-genome-assembly--contig:-NODE-2733-length-17179-cov-2.786265_pt1 | contig 17179 bp, 12 predicted proteins | sample MGYA00245780_ERZ724029 | MGnify/ENA primary metagenome ERZ724029 (study PRJEB28704, sample SAMN03018315) | fermentation metagenome | biome: anthropogenic terrestrial biome; feature: soil; material... | reverse complement strand
GGTCTTTCTGGCCAAGGATTTGCGCACCGGCCACAACGTGGCGGTCAAGTTTTTGCGGCCGGAGTTCAAGGAGAACCCGGACTTCCTGGGCCGCTTCCACCGCGAGGCCACGGCCGCCAGCAAGATGAGCCACCACAACATCGTCAACCTGCTGGACGTCAGCGACGGTGCCGAGAATCCTTATATCGTCATCGAGTATGTGGACGGCAAGACGCTCAAGGACATCATCCGCGAGCGCAAGAGCCTGCCGGAGGATGTGGCGGCACAAATTGCCATCCGCATTTTGTCCGCCCTGCAGCATGCCCACCAGGCGGGCATCATCCACCGGGATATCAAGCCGCAGAACATACTGGTCAACCAGAAGGGCTATATCAAGGTATCGGACTTTGGCATCGCCCGCATGGTGGGCGCCAACACGGCCACCATCGCCGATGCCAACAACACCGTGATGGGCTCGGTGCACTACTTTTCGCCCGAGCAGGCGCGTGGCGAAACCGCCACGGTTTTGAGCGACCTATACAGCGTGGGCGTGGTGCTCTACGAGATGCTGACCGGCGCCGTGCCCTTTGAAGGCGAGACCTCGGTGGCCATCGCGCTGCAGCATGTGCAGGCCCGGCCCAAGCCCGTGCGGGAGCTGGCCCCCAATGTGTCGCCCGCCATTGAGGCGGTGGTGATGAAGGCGCTGGAGAAGGAGCCCGCCCAGCGCTACCATACCGCGCTGGAGATGGCCCAGGCGCTCAAAATTGCCCTGCAGTTCCCCGAGAAGGAAATCACGCTGGATACCCCGGTGCTGACCATCGACCCGGTGCGCAAGACGCCCCCGCGCCGCAAGCGCAGCCGCGAGCGCATCGCGCTAATCGCGCTGACGGTGCTGGTGGTGGTAGGGCTGGCCGTGGGCTCGCTGCTGATTGTCCGCAGCGTCATCAGCGGCACCAAAGCCCCCTACCTGATTGACCTGGAGGAGACCACCGCCATCCGTGAGGCGCGCATCGCCGGGCTCAACCCGCAGATTGTGCGCCAGCCCAGCGGCGAGCCGGCCGGCCGGGGGATAGGCGTGTCCCACGACTTTGACTACCCCATGAAGCGGGGAGACACCATATTAATCATTGTGTCCTCCGGCCCCATCGAACAGGCCACGCCGCAGATGGTGTCGCTGTCGTTTGACATGGCCGAGCAGGAGGCGGAGCGTGTGGGCCTCAAACTGTTCATCAAGGACCGGGTAATGAACCCGGCGGCGGCTGGTACCGTGCTCACACAGTCGCCCGAGGCCGGTACCATGCTGGCCTACGGCGGCATCATTCAGGTGGAGATATCCGGCGGCGAAATCACCATCCCCAACCTGGAGGGCAAGCTGTACGAGCAGGAGAAGGCAGGGCTGGAGCAGCTGGGCCTGCGGGTCAACCTGCTGGACGAGGTCATCGTGGCCGACCCCGCGCAAAGCGGCCGCATCGCCACCCAAAGCCCGCGCGCGGGCAGCGTGGTGATGGCGGATACCGTGCTCGACCTGGTGGTCTATATGCTGGGCCCAACCCCCGCCCCGTCGGGGAGCCCGGCGCCATGATGCAGGGCGAAATCCGTGAAGGGCGGGGCGGTCTGTACACCGTGCGCGATGACTCGGCGCAGGAGCATGTGCTGCGCGCCAAGAAAAAATTTCGCCGCGATGGCCTGACCCCGCTGCCCGGTGACCGGGTGCTGTTTACCCCCCGCAGCGGGGAGGAGCACGGCTGGCTGGAGGAGATACTGCCCCGCAGCAGCCTGTGCGTGCGGCCGCCGGTGGCCAATGTGGGGCTGATGGTCATCGTGCTGGCGCCCGAGCCTGTGCCCGATTCGCTGTTGGCCGACAAGCTGCTGCTCACGGCCTCCCTGCAGGGGATTGAGGCGGCCATCGCCGTCAACAAGAGCGATATGGGCCTTGCTTGCTTCGAGCAGGTGCAGGAGACCTATGCCGGCGCTGGCGTGCCGGTTGTTGCCGTCAGCGCGCAGACCGGCCTTGGGCTGGACGAATTGTCCGACATCATGCGCGGCAAGCTCAGCTGTTTTGCCGGCCAGTCAGGCGTCGGCAAAAGTGCACTGCTCAGCCGCCTGATGGGCGTAGAGCTGGTCAGCGGGCAAATCAGCGAGAAAATCAGCCGCGGCCGCCAGACCACCCGCCATACCACGCTGCTGTACCGCGATGGCCTGAAGGTGATGGATACACCGGGCTTTTCGCTGCTGGATTTGCCGCGCGAGCTGGAGCCGGAGGAATTGCCCCGCCACTACCCGGAGTTCGCGCCGTATGCCGGGGACTGCCGGTTTCAGCCCTGCCTGCACATCACGGAGCCGGGCTGCGCCGTGCGCCAAGCCCAGCGCGAGGGGGCGATTGACCCGGGCCGCGCCGCGCGCTACCGCGAGCTGATGGAGATAGTGAAAACACAATGGAGAGAACGATATGATTGAGATTGCCCCTTCGGTGCTGGCAGCCGATTTGCTGCACCTGGAGCAGGATGTGCGGCGCGTGCTGGACGCGGGCGCTGACCTGCTGCATGTGGATATTATGGACGCCCACTTTGTGCCAAACCTGAGCTACGGGCCGGACATGTGCGCCGCCCTGAGGCGCGGCTTTCCCGATGTCCGGCAGGATGTGCACCTGATGATGACCAACCCCGAGGACTACCTGGAGGCCTTTGCCAAGGCCGGGGCTGATGCCATCACCATCCATGAGGAGCTGGGCCATAAGGCGCTGCCCGCGCTGCGCCGCATCCGCGAGCTGGGGCTGAAGGCCGGCATCAGCGTGAAGCCGGGCACCCCGGTGGAGCGCTTGACGCCCCTGCTGCCGCTGAGCGACCTGGTGCTCATCATGACGGTGGAGCCCGGCTTTGGCGGGCAAAAGATGAAGAGCGAGGCGCTGGACAAGGCGCAAATATTGCGCGCGCAGGGGTATGCGGGCATCATCTCGGCCGATGGCGGCATCACGCCCGATAACGCGCCCCAGGCCATCAGCCGCGGGGTGAATCGCCTGGTGATGGGCACCGCGCTCTTCAAAGCCGAGGACGCGGCCCAGGCCATCCGCCGGGCGCGGGTGGCGGCACAGCCATGAAGGGAAAAGGCGGCAAGGGACATGGCCAGTTTCGGGCCAACCAATCGCTGGGGCAGCACTTTCTAAGCGACCCGGCGCTGCTGGATGACCTGGTGACGCTCAGCGGCATCGGCCCGCAGGACGCGGTTTTTGAAATCGGGCCCGGCCTGGGCAGCCTGACGGAGGCGCTGGCCGCACGGGCCAAATCCGTGCTGGCGCTGGAGGTAGACCCACGGCTGCTGCCCATCCTGGCAGTGCGCCTGCATGGGCAGCAGCATGTGCGGGTGGTGGAGGGCGACATCATGACCGCCAATCTGCAGGAGCTGCTGGGCCCGATTGGCCCCTTTCATGTGGTGGCCAATCTGCCCTACTACCTCACCACCCCCATCATGAACCTGCTGCTCACACTGCCGCTGCCCGTGTTGTCCATCAATGTGATGGTGCAAAAGGAGGCGGCCGAGCGCATTGTGGCGCAGCCCTCCACCCCATCCTACGGCCCGCTGGCGGTACTGGCGCAGTACAAGACGACGCCGCAGGTGGTGCGGCTGATTGAGGCGCGCGAGTTTTCGCCGCCGCCTAAGACAGACAGCGCCTTTGTCACCATGCCTGTCAGGCAGGCGCCGCCCGTAGCGGTGCCCGATGAGGCGCTGTTCTTCCGCCTGGTGTCCGCCGCCTTTCAGATGCCGGCCTTTCAGCTTAGCCGCGAACAGGCCGAGGCAGCGCTGGCGCGGGCAGGCCTGCCCGCCAACGTGCGCGGTGAGGCGCTGAGCCTGGCGGAGTTTGCGCAGTTGAGTCGGGCATTGGCGACGTGACACATCTGTGACGCTTTCGTGGCTGATTTGCGGGGATTATGCGGGCGCTGGCTGCTATGCTGTGGTTGAGGCTGAAAGCAGCCCGGAAAGGATGAACGACATGCACAAGATGAAAATGATGCTGGCCCTGATCGCCCTGATGACCGTGATGATGGTTGGCTGTCTGGCTGTGGCCGAACAAGCTCCGCAGGACGCGAACGAAGCGCTGCTCAATCATCTGACCACCCGCCAGAGCGAACTGCTGGAAAAGGCGTATGCCAACACCCATCAGGAGGACGAAACCCAGGATGTGGACCTGTATTCCCCGGAGGCGGTCAAGAAACTGGCCGCCCTCACCCCCCAGGAGGAGGAGCAGTTCAACAAGGTGTACGCGCAGATTGACAAAATCATGGACGAGTACACCGCGCTGGAGGAGCAGTGGGCCAAGGCCGGGGAGGGCAGCGAAGGGGACGGGCTGACCGAGCAGGACGAACAGTTCCTGGCCAAGGTTGAGGAAATCAACCAGCGGCTGGACGCGCTGTGGGTGCAGGTGATGCCCCAGGTGAACAAGATGGAGCTGGCCCGTCCCCGCCAGTACCTCAAGGACCTGGGTTTTGCCGACGCCGAGGTGGAGCGCTACATGGCCAGCAACGAGCGCACGCAGGCGCTCAACACCGAGATGGAACAGGCGTACGAGGGCTGGGCCGAAGCTGACGACAAGGGCAAGGAGGCCATCCAGGCGAAGGCCGACGCGATTTATGCCAAGATTGCCGACGAGAACGCCTCCATTGGCGACCTGATTGACAAAATGAACCAGGTGGAAAACGACCGCTACTACGCGGGCCTGACCGCGCTGACCCAGGCCGAGCGCGACGAGCTGCGGGGCATCGAGCAGCAGCTCAACGAGCTGTACAAGCAGATGGCTTTGGACGAGCCGGGCAACTAAGCGCACCACCATGGGCATGGCGGGCAAAACCCGCCATGCCCTTTGCTGTTTTCATGGAGGACAGGACATGCTGATTTACGCTGCCGATGATGAGTCAGGCATTCGCAGGCTGATTGAGGTTTTCTTGAAAAGCGAGGGCTACGACGCCGTCACCTTTGAAACGGGAGACGCGCTGCTGGAGGCCTTCATGCAGGCGCCCTGTGATTTGGCGATTCTGGACATCATGATGCCGGGCTCGGATGGCCTAACCATCGCGCAGGCGCTCAGGCGGGTATCCAAGGTGCCCATCATCATGCTGACGGCCAAGGGCGAGGAGGAGGACATCATCCGCGGGCTTACGCTTGGCAGCGATGATTATCTGATAAAGCCATTCCGCCCGGCGCTGCTGCTGGTGCATGTGAAGGCGCTACTGCGGCGCGTCAGCCTGGAGCAGGAGGCACAGCGCCAGGCGGACCAGGCGGGGGACCTGGCCTGCGGCGATTTGCTGTATGAAAGCGGCGCACGTCAGACGCTGTGCGGCGGGCAAAGCCTCAAGCTCACCCTCACCGAGCAAAACCTGCTGCTGTACCTGATGCGCCGCAGCGGGCGCGCCGTATCGCGGGAGGAGTTGCTGCGCGACATCTGGGGCTACGATACCGAGGTGGAGACCCGGGTGACCGATGAAACGGTGCGGCGCGTGCGCGCCAAGCTGCTCAAGGCGGGCAGCGCGATGCAGATTGAGACCATCTGGGGCTTTGGCTACCGGATGGATGCAGGGGGCAATCCATGAAAGGCCTGCGCCGTCGGCTGTTGGTGCTGCTGTTTGCGGCGCTGTTTATCGCCATTGGCGCGCTTGGGCTGGGCGCCCGCTACTACATCAACAAATATATCGTCAGCCAGGCCACGCAGACCCTGCGCCAGATGACCCCGTCGGGCGACCGGGGTGACGCGCAGACCATCTTTGACGCGCGCCTGCTGATGGCCGATTACCGCGGCAGCCTGCTTGATAAGGACGAGCATCTGGAGCATGACAAGGCCTTCGCGCTGCTGTCCTACTACCGGCAAAACCGCCTGCCGATGCTGCGGGGCGATATCACGCAGGTGACGGCAGGGGGCAGCCACTTTTTCCTTCGTCAGTTGCCCATCGTATCCCCGCGGGGTACGGTGACGCTGGCCTATGTGGATACCGGCAGCGTGGGGCAATTAATGGATACGCTGAATCGTGTGTTCGCGGCGGCGCTTTTGTTTTCCATCCTGCTGGCGGTGCTGGCCGGCATCCGGGCGGGCCGCATGGTGGATGACGCCCAAGGCAAGCTGAAAAAGTTTTTTGAAAACGCCTCCCACGATTTGAAGACGCCGCTGACGGTGATACAGGGCTATGCCGATGGCATCCGTGTCGGGGTGATTGATCCCCAGGAGGGCGGCGAGACCATTGTCGCCCAGGGCGAGCGGATGACCGCGCTGGTGGAAGAAATCCTGATGCTGTCACGGCTGGATGCCGGGCAGCGCAAGTTGAACCCCGCGCCTCGCGACCTGCGGGAGACGCTGCAAACCGCCGCCATGCAGCTCAAGCGCACGGCGGCAGAGCAGCATAAAGAAATCAACCTCTCGTTGCCGGATGAGGCGCTGGTGATGCCCGTGGACGAGCAGGTGATGCTGCGAGCGCTGCAAAACCTGCTGGACAACGCCCTGCGCTATGCCGATACACGCATCACGCTTTCGCTGCGCGTGGGGCGGCGGGAGGCGCGCATCGTGGTCAGTGATGATGGTGCGGGCATTCCGCCGGAGGAGCTGACTCAAGTGTTCGAGCGCTTTTACCGCGGCCGCAGCGGGCAAAACGGCATCGGCCTTTCGCTGGCACGGGAGCTGGTGCTGCTGCACGGCGGGCATATCAGCGCGCACAACGATGGCGGCGCGCACTTCGTCATCCGTCTGCCGCTCAACGCCCGGGGAAGGGTTGCACAGGTTTTCACACGGAATTGACAGATAATTTACAAACCGTTACACTGGCCGCGGACCGATTTTGCCGTGATGGCGACAACGGGAGGCGGCCTTGAGTATTTACGACATATTCCATTTGATGGGCGGCTTGGCGCTCTTTCTTTTTGGCATGAGCATCATGGGCGATGCGCTGGAAAAACGTGCCGGTAAGCGCATGAAGCCCATCCTGGAGCAACTGACCAGCCACCCGTTGAAAGCCGTATTACTGGGCGCGGGCGTGACAGCGGTCATCCAAAGCTCGTCTGCCACCACGGTGATGGTCGTGGGCTTTGTCAATTCCGGCATCATGCAGCTGCGCCAGGCCATCGGCGTGGTAATGGGGGCCAACATCGGTACCACCGTCACCGCGTGGATTCTGTCGCTGACCGGCATACAGAGCGACAATTTCTGGATGACGCTACTTAAGCCCTCCACCTTTTCGCCCATTTTGGCCTTTGTTGGCATCATTTTGCTGCTGGCCTCCAAGCGCCACAAGGATACAGCCGGCATCCTGCTGGGCTTTGCCGTGCTGATGTTTGGCATGGAGACGATGAGCGATTCGGTAAGTGGGCTGTCCCATGACCCGGGTTTTGTCAACCTACTCATGCTGTTCTCAAACCCATTGTTTGGCGTGCTGGTAGGCGCGGTGGTCACCGCCGTCATACAAAGCTCCTCGGCCTCGGTGGGTATTTTGCAGGCCATCGCCCATACGGGCAGCCTCAGCTTCGGCGCGGCCATTCCCATCATCATGGGCCAGAACATAGGCACCTGCATCACAGCCATTTTGTCGGCCATCGGTGCCAACCGCAACGCCAAACGTGTGGCGGCGGCGCACCTGTTCTTCAACCTCATCGGTACGCTGATATTTCTCGCGCTGTTCTATGCGCTGAACGCCGTGCTGCGCTTCAGCTTCATCAATCTGCCCATCAATGCTTTCTATATCGCGGCCATCCATACCATTTTCAATCTGTTGACCACCGCGCTGCTGTTTCCCTTCATCGGCTGGCTGGAGAAATTGGCCACCCGCGCCGTGCCCGATGACCGCAAGGCGGAGCGCCATGTGCTGTTGGACGATCGTCTGCTCAACACCCCGGCCATCGCGTTGGAGCAGAGCCGCAGGCTGACGGCCAAGATGGCCAAGGAGATTGAGGTGGCCTACCTCAAGGCGGATTCATTGCTCGACCGCTTTGATGAGAAAGGGTTTGAGGAGGTACGCCTCGCCGAAACCCAGGTGGATCAGTATGAGGACGAGCTGGGCAGCTACCTGGTGAAAATCAGCACCAAGAGCCTGCCCGAGCGCGACAGCCAGGAGATTTCCAAGCTGCTGCACCTCATCGGCGACTTTGAGCGCATCAGCGACCATGCCGTCAACATCACCGAGGTGGCCCGCGAGCTGGACGAGAAGAACATACAGTTCTCCCCGGCCGGGCAGGAGGAATCCAAGGTGATGCGCGCCGCCGTGCGCGAGATTTTGGGGCTGGCGGTAAAATCCCTGGTAGACAATGACCTGACCGCTGCTGAGCGCGTGGAGCCGCTGGAGGAAGTGGTGGACCTGCTGCGCGCCAACATCAAACTAAACCACGTGGAGCGCCTGCGCAACGGCGTGTGTACCATTGAGCTGGGCTTTGTGCTCAGCGACCTGCTCACCAACCTGGAGCGCACGGCGGACCACTGCTCCAACATCGCGGCCTCCATCATCGAGATTGAGCGCACGGGCAGCATCGATGCCCACGCCTACATGAAGCGGCTGCGCAGCGGCGAAGCCGGCCCGCAGTTCCACAGCATGTATGAGGAATACCTGCACAAGTACGACATCGCCTGCCCGGTGCCGGAAGAAGTACAGGCGTAAGCCAAAGGTCGGAAAAGGCCGGGGGAATGAACTCCTCCGGCCTTTGTGTATGCGGTGATTCTTTTACTTGAGCGTGATGAGTTCGTAGGCGCGGGTGCCCAGGCCGATTTTCTCCGCGTGCTGAAGACCATACGCCCAGTCCGTGCCGCTGTGCAGGTGGTTGAAGTGGTCGCCTATGGGCGTGCCGGCTTCGCCCAGCATGCTGTTTGGCATCACGGGCTGCCGGTTGACCAGGTCGGCGCACGCCTGGTCCAGCGCCACCGGGTCAAAGCTGGCCAGCATGCCCACATCGGGCACAATGGGCGCGTCGCTGGCGGCGTAGCAGTCACAGTAAGGCGACACATCCATGATGAGGGACACATGGAAGTGCGGCCTATTTTGCACGACTGCCTTGGTATATTCGGCTATTTTGCAGACAAGGATTTGGAGCGCCCGGTCATCCATGGGGCGGATAGCCCCCGTGGGGCACACGCTGATGCAGCGGCCGCAGCCGGTGCACACATCGGTGGCGATATTGGCGTGGCCCTCGATGATGCGCACCGCGTCATGGGCGCAGTTTTCCAGGCAGGTTTCGCACCCGGTGCACAGTACGCGGTCCACGGCCGGCTTTTCGGAGGAATGCATCTCCTTCTTGCCGGCCCACGAGCCACAGCCCATACCGATGTTCTTGAGCGTGCCGCCAAAGCCCGTGGCCTCGTGCCCCTTGAAGTGGGTGAGGGAGATGAAGATGTCCGCGTCCATCACGGCGCGGCCAATCTTGGCGCGGCGCACATAGTCGCCGTCCACCGGCACATGCACCTCGTCGGTGCCCTTGAGGCCATCGGCAATCAGCACATGGCAGCCGGTGGTCAGGGGACTGAAGCCGTTGAGGTAGGCGCTGTCCAGGTGATCCAGCGCGTTGCGGCGCAGGCCGGTGTACAGCGTATTGGCGTCCGTCAGAAAGGGGCGGCCGCCCAACTGCTTGACATAGTCCACCAGCACGCGGGCGTAGTTGGGGCGCAGGAAGGCCAGGTTGCCCGGCTCGCCAAAGTGCATCTTGATGGCGGTGAACTGGTCGTTAAAATCAATCTGCTCCATGCCCGCGGCCTTGCACAGGCGCTTGAGCTTGCGCAGCATATCCTCATCGTTGCGCACGCGAAAATCGGTGAAATATACCTTGGATGACGCAGCCATGTCGGTTCCTCCTGTGTGGTGGATATTAGTAGTTGATGCGCGCGGGCTCGTCCTCGGTGCCCAGCGCAAGGATGTACAACTGGCTGCCGCCTTTTTTCTGGCAGACCACATGGTCTTCAAAGGCGTAGATCTGGTCGACGGCAAAATCCGTCAGCTGCACCACCTCATCCGGACGGTCCCAGGATACCATGCTCAGGCGGTTTTTATTGGCCGCGTCGGCAAAGAAAAAATAATCCTCATTGGCGTTGAGCGCGGTGGCCGTGTGGCCTTCCAGGGCCTGCGGATCGCCGCCCTCCAGGCTGACGCTGTGCACCTGCTTTTTATCGTCGGCAAATACCAGGCTGGTCTCGCCGTTCACATTGGCCAGGGTATAGCACAGGGCCTTTTCCCTGACCAGCGGGGTGGACAGCTCGCCATCCAGCCAGGCGCTGTAAAGCCAGCCGGTCTTCTCCTGTCGGAAATAGGCTTTGCCGTTGAAGGGGAAAGCCAGATCGGCCGTGATTTCCTCGCCGTCGTGGTACGTGCGCAGGTCAATGGCGCGGCGGCCACCCAGCGGCGCGCGCACCATCACCCCCTCATAGCCGATGAACAGCACCTGCTCATTGGTGACCGACAGGCTGTGGCAGTAGTCCAGCCGCAAATCAATCAGCGTGTCGCGCCCCTTGCCCACAATGGGGTCCTTGACCACGCGGGTGACGAACACGTTCTTGCCCTGCTGCTTGGTGGCCTCGTTGTCCAGGTATTGCTGGTAGTAGTACAGCATGTTGGGCAGGCTGTCGATGTGGGCGTACTTGCGCGGCTCAAACATCTTCTTGGCCTTCTTGTCAAACGGGGCTGACAGGCTGTACAGGTAACCCTTGGGGTCCACAAAGTAGACGGTATCCTCCTGCATGGTGACGCGGCCGCCGTTGACGGCGTTGGCCACACCCGTCAGGCTGTCCTCCAGCGCGCCGATGACCTCCACATCCTCGCCGCCCTGCGCCATCTGGCTCTCGTCATAGGGGGCGATGTTGAGGCGATAGTCCGCGTAGCTGCTGCCCGCCGGGTTGGTCACCCGCACGCGGATGGGGTAACTGCCGGGGTAGGCGGGCTTGCCGGTCAGGATGCCGTTTTGCTCACCCAGCTTCAGCCCCTTGGGCAAGTCGCCGCTGACAATGGCAAACAGCATGGGGCGTTCGCCCTCGGCCAGGATGCGGTTGCCGTAGAATACGCCGCTCATGCCGGCGACCAGTGCCTTGGTGGTGATGATGGGCTTTTGCTCGGCCATGGCGATGCCCTGGGGCAGCATCAGCATCAGGGCCAACAAGGCGATCAGGATTCGGGGGTTGCGTTTCATGGCGTTGTCTCCATTCATGCTCTGTGGGGGAAAAGCAAAGCCCCACGGTGAGGCGGGGCCTTGCGGGATGCCTATTGGGATTTACTCGTCATCCTGGGGCAGGGGATGGTGCTTGGCGGCGCGGCGGGTGCGGCGCTCGTGCTCGGGCGCGGCCTCGTCCTCTCCGCGGACCAGCTGATATCCGCCCTCATCGTCCAGCGGGCTGGTGGGGATGACCTTCTCTGCCTCCGGGTCTGCCTGCAGGTCGGGGTCTACTTGCTGCACTACTTCTGTGGCTGTTTCCTCCGCCGTTTCCGCTACAGGAGGCACATCCTCCTTGAGGTACTTGTGGTGGGGCAGTTCTTCCTCCGTCAGCGGGGGAACCAGGGGAGCGGCCTCTTCGTTGGCGGTGGCGGGCTCCACCACGGGGGCGTCGTCCGCGTCCTGATAGGTGGTGGGGTCGGCAAAGTCGCGCTTGGGGGCCACTTCCAGGTGGTCGTACGCGGCCTGGGATTGGGCCCTTGCCCGCGCCCGCATGAGCGAGCTGGCCAGGAACAGCACCAGGCTGCCCGCAAACAGGATGCCCAGCGCCCACACCAGAATGAACATGGCGTCACGGCCCTTTTCCATGGTGCCGTCCACGCTGCCAACCGGGATGGGGCTGTAGGTGACGACCGGCGGCACCGTGGGCACCACCTCCTGGGTGGGGGCAGGGGTGGGGGGCACAAAGCCGACGCTCAACTCGTTGGAGTCAAAGGACACGGTGTTGTTCAGCGCGTCCACCGTGCGCACCGAGAAACGGAAGCGCCCGGCCTGGGAAATGTTGAACTCGCGGGTGATGGTGTTGCTCTGCCCGGGCTCCAGCTTTTCGATGGAGGCGATGCGAGCATCCCCATAGTACAGGTTAACGGGGGTGGCCACGGTGTTGCTGTCGTTGGTGATGACCACCGTAAAGCGCACCAGGCCGGGCAGTTCCTCCACATTGTCGCGGTCGGCGCTCAGCTGTACGTTGAGGCGCATGCGCTGCCCCTCCTGGTAGGCGGAGACCTTAATCTCGTTGGTGGTCTCGGTCTGGGTGACGCCGGTGTTATCCTGCAGCAGCACGCTGAATTTGAAGTTGGTGGGCACCATCATGGTGATTTCCTTGCTCTGCACCACGGTCTGCCCAGCGGGCAGGCTGAGGCCCGTAAACACCTCGCCCAGCTTGGGGTCGGTAACCTTGATGTCGGTATAGCTGATGTTGCCGTTGTTTGTGAGGGTGAGCGTCAGCTTGACCTTCTCACCGATGGTGACCTCAGTGTTGTCGGTGGTCAGCTCTGCCGAGAAGCCCGGCTTGGCCAGGGGAACGGCGAGCGTATCCACCGTCTGGCGCAGCTGCGTGTTGGCGCCTTCGCGTCGGTAGGTGATAACGGCGGAGCTTTCCACCCCGGCGTTGGCAATCTTCTTTTCAAAGGAGGTGGTGGTGCTGCGCCCGGGGTCCAGCGAGCCTACGGTGCGCGTGGTGCGGGAGATGAGGTTGTTCTCGCGAATGGCGATGTTGTTGAGCTTGACGGTGCCGTTGTTCACCAGTTCGTAGGTGACGGTGACCGTGCTGCCGGGGCGCACAACCTCCGGGTTGATGGTGCGGGTTACCTGCAGCTCCACCTTCTCCCCTTCAAAGGTGATGGGGGAGGAGGCCGAGATGCTGACCTGGGCGATGGCGCCGGTGGCATCGGTGGTGTTGAGCCGCAGGTAGAAGGTAACCTTGCCTGCGTCCAGATGCTTCTGGCTGACCGTCCAGCTGCCCTCCCAGGTGCGGGTCTCGCCCACCTTGAGCAGGTTGAGCGCGCCGCCGTCAAAGGCCGCGGTGACCAGCTTGTCATCCGCGTCGTACAGCGTCATGGGCACGGTGATGTCCTCGGTGCCGTTGTTGGTGACGCTCACCTTGGCCGTGACCGGCCCGGGCGCTTTGAGTGTGCTGGGTTCGACGCTCAGGTCAAATTGAATGCTGCTTGCATCTGTCAGGGCATAAGCCCCCACAGAGAGAAGAAGCACCAGCACTGTAACCGAAACGAAAAGCAAAATCTTTCGTATGTGGATATGGGCAGTGTTCAAGCCCGTCCCCCCTTCCGGCGCGCGCTGCGCTTTGGACAATATCCCTTGAATCATACTATGCATTCTAAGCGATATCATTATACCTGTCAAGCAAATCAAGGCTGTTTATTACATTATTGCGTCACAACTGTAACATTTTCTTGAAAAACTGTCCGGCGATGCCCGCGCTGGCATTCAAAAGGGGCATGAATATGCTATAATGCCCCTGAAACCAACCACGGAGGACATGGATGAGCAACAACCGCCGCCAGGCCTATCAGGAGCCGGACGCATACGGCGTGACCGAAGCGCCGCCGCGGCGCAGCCTGTTTAAAAAGCGCACCCGCAAGCCCAGCTTTGCCCTGGGTGTCATTGTCAACGCCTTTCGCATGGCGCTGTTGCTGATCCTTATCATCGGCCTGGCGGGCATGGGCGCGGTGGTGGGCATTGCCAAGGCCTATGTGGAAACGGCGCCGATGCTGGACATCGAGAAAATCGACGACCAGGCGCAGACCAGCTTCTTTTACGATGCCAAGGGCAACCTGATCACCGATTACAAGGGCACCGAAAACCGCATCATGGTCTCCATTCAGGCCATGCCCGAGCGCCTGCGCTACGCCTTTGTGGCGGTGGAGGATGCCCGGTTCTTCAGCCACAGCGGCGTGGATGTCAAGCGCATCGTGGGCGCCTTTGTGACCAACTTCCTCTCCGGCTCCCAACAGGGCGGCTCCACCATCACCCAGCAGCTGATTAAAAATACGGTGCTCACCGATGAGATGAGCTATAAGCGTAAAATCCAGGAGGCCTACCTGGCGATGCAGCTGGAGGCGCGCAACACCAAGGAAGAGATTCTGGAGGCCTACCTCAATACCATTTATCTTGGGGAAAACTATTACGGCGTGCAGGTGGCCGCCAAGGGCTACTTTGGCAAGGAGCTGTACCAGCTCACCCTGCGCGAGTGTGCCATGCTGGCCGGCATGACCACCAACCCCTACCACTACAACATCCGCCGCAACCTGTACCTGCGCACGTCGCCCACCACGGACTATGTGGCCATCACGCGCAACCGCACCAACTATGTGCTGCGCATGATGTATGAGAATCAATTCATCACCCACGCCCAGTACATGGAGGCGCTGGAGGAGAGCACGGCCAACGTCCTGCGCGAATCGCCAGAGAGCCGGGAGCTGTATCCCTACGTGCACTATGTGGAATACGCCGTCAAGGATGTCATCCAGGCGCTGCTGCGGCTCAACAACCTGGAAAACACCGCGCAAAACCGCGCCGCCATGGAGCGCGAGCTGCGCACCGGCGGCTATAAGGTATACCTGGCGCTGGATACGGATATCCAGAAGCTGGTGGAGGATACCCTCTACAACTACAAGGATTACCCCGCTCTGCGCGACCCCGGCGACAACATCTACCGCTCGCGCAACAGCGACGGCACTTACGATGAAATCGCGCAGCCACAGGCCGCCGCCGCGGTGATTGATTACCGCACGGGCGAGCTGAAGGCCATCGTGGGCGGCCGCACGCCGCCCACCCAGCGCAAGACACTGAACCGAGCCACGGACATGAACATGCCGGTGGGCTCCGCCATCAAGCCCATCTCGGTGTTCGCCCCGGCCATCGAGGTGGGGGCGGGCGCGGCCTCGGTGGTGTATAACATGCCTCTGCCCATCGCCGGTTGGCGCGGGGCCGACGGCCAGGACACCTGGCCCAAGAACTATGGCGGCTCCAGCTACCGGGGGCCGGAGACTTTGCGCACCGCGCTGGTCAAGAGCGATAACACGGCTACCGCCCAGGCGCTGATGACCTATGTGGGGCCGGAGCGTTCGGGCGACTTCCTGCTGCGCCTGGGCGTGGAAAAGGAGCATATCAACCTCACCCCCTTTGGCCTGGCGCTGGGGTCTTCCGGCATCACGCCGGTGGAAATGGCCACGGCCTTTGGCGTGCTGGGCAACGGCGGCATCTACCAGCAGCCCATCAGCTTCCTGGGCATTGCCGACAGCACTGGCAAGGTGCTCTACGATGCCCATGCCGAGCAAGCGCGACGGCAGGTGTTCAAGCCGTCGACCGCCTGGCTGACGGTGGACATGATGAAGGAAGCTGTGCGCAGCGGCACGGCGACCGCCGCCCGCATATCCGGCCAGACCGTGGCCGGCAAAACCGGCACCAACTCCGAGCAGCGCGGCGTGTTCTTCAGCGGCATGACCGGCTGGTACAGTGCCTCGGTGTGGATTGGGCACGACAACTATAAGCCGCTCAGCTCGCGCACCACCGGCGGCAACAGCGCGGCCAAGCTGTGGAAGGCCTTTATGGAGCCGCTGCACAGTCAGAAGGGCCTCAACGACCGCAATATCCTGGACGGCGACGCCGGGCAGTACGGGCTGACCCGTGCCACCACCTGCCTGGTGAGCGGCCAGCTGGCCACCGACGCCTGCCAGCACGATGCCATGGGCTATGGCACGGTAACCGATTGGTGGCCCCAGGAGTCGGTGCCCACGGTGTCCTGCCAGATGCACCAAGTGGCTAACATCTGCTCGGTATCAGGCATGCCGGCCGGGCCGTATTGCCCGCCCGAGCTGGTGGCGCAGCGCGGCGCGGTGGTGCTGCCCCAGGGGCACCCGCTGGCGGCCTTTGTGGGCACGCAGTACCAGTCGGTGCTGACAGATTATCTGGGCTCGTCCATTTTGGGCGGCGCCGGGCAGACCACCTGCAACGTGCACCTGACACCGTTTGACCCCTACGGGCCGGACCCCTACGCGCAGCCGCAGGACCCGTATGCGCAGCCGCCCGAGGTCTATCCGGGCAGCGGGGCTTCGCTGGCGGCGGACGCGGTCAACCTGATGACGGCGGCCTCCCAGCAGCTGGCCACCCTGCAGCCCGACCACCCCTATTACATGGAGCTGCTCAACGCGGTCAACGACCTCAACGCCCAGCTGAACGCAGACCCCAACTCGCCCAATCTGCCGGCCGCCATGGCCCGGCTGACCCAGGCGATGGTGAACGCGCAGTAAGGGAGCGAGGGGTTAGCGGTTAGGGGTTAGGAGTTATTCTGTCTGTGGCAGACTGTGTTATCCAAGGATGTTCCGTGCCGAAAGCGTATTGATTGAAGTTGTCAAACAGCATGTCGCGCGTTAACTCCTAACCGCTAACCCCTAACCCCTCACCTTCCTTTGCATGTCCTATCCGTCCGGCTTTTGTCCATTCACACGGATTTCACACAAACATCGGCAAATCCCTTGATTTACAAAGCGAAAATCATTGACATGGGGCATGATGCTGTGGTATCATGCTATGGTTGCCTGCTCTGCGGGCAGCTTGGAATCCCCAACGGCCGTTGATGGCCGTATTTCATCAGGACTATATATCCCCAAGGGTTGCGGGGATGTTATAGGAGGACGCTTGCTTACACAAGGTCCGATCAATTATCAGGAGGTGCTTCCATGCCCACGATCAATCAATTGATCCGCAAGGGAAGGAAACGGGTTACCAACAAGTCTGACGCCCCGATTCTGCAAGGGTGCCCGCAAAAACGCGGTGTGTGCCTGAGCGTGAAAACCACGACGCCCAAGAAGCCGAACTCCGCGCTGCGCAAGATTGCGAGGATTCGCCTGACCAACCAGATTGAGGGAACGTGCTACATTCCCGGCGAAGGCCACAATCTGCAGGAGCACTCTGTGGTGCTCATCCGCGGCGGCCGCGTGCGCGATTTACCTGGCGTGCGCTACCACATCATCCGCGGCACGTTGGATACGGCCGGTGTTGCCAAGCGCAACCAGAGCCGCTCGCTGTACGGCGCCAAGCGCCCGAAGAAATAAGGAGGTAAGGTCATGCCCCGTCGTGGATTTATCCCCAAGCGCGAGGTGCTGCCGGACCCCATCTACGGGACGGCCACCGTCACCAAGCTTATCAACCAGATCATGCTCGACGGCAAACGTGGTGTTGCCCAGCAGGTCTGCTACAACGCCTTTGACATCATCCGGGAAAAGACCGGCAAGGAGCCCGGTGAGGT
>ENA-UOOR01002732-UOOR01002732.1-fermentation-metagenome-genome-assembly--contig:-NODE-2732-length-17179-cov-8.742408_pt1 | contig 17179 bp, 11 predicted proteins | sample MGYA00245780_ERZ724029 | MGnify/ENA primary metagenome ERZ724029 (study PRJEB28704, sample SAMN03018315) | fermentation metagenome | biome: anthropogenic terrestrial biome; feature: soil; material... | reverse complement strand
AAACTGCTGTAATGTCCACATATTATTTTTTGCGGGCAAATATAGCAAGGATCAGACCCCTCTCCAGGAGTGCGGTCAAAAAACCCGATCCAGCTCTTTCATCATGTAGGGCCGTCGTTTATAGGTCTCCCGGAACTGGTTGATCAGTTCTCTAACCACTGCTGTTCCTCCCTCGAACGATTTCATCCAAATCAGTGTCTGGCCGACCCGCTTGTAGGCCTCTTTATCGGTGATGGTAGCCTGTTGTTGCACATATTGCAGATAGATGGAAAAAACCTCCTTCGGGTAACGGGGACGGAGATGTTTCTCATACTTGCGGATCATCCCGATACCGCTCTTGTGGCATAGGTGCAAGAGGTCGTCCCATCTCTTGTGTTCCACGTAAATATCCGCCCTCAACTCACCCGTGTCGTAATATCTCTTCTCCGATAAAATTTGCAATATCCAGGTCAGCATGTCAGGCCACTCATCCTCAGGAGTGAGTTTCCTGAGTGACTGGTAACATGCACGTTGTTCTCTGCCCTCCACGAACAACTCCTTCGTGATCTCCACGATCTTTGCGTGGTTGTTCAAACGCGTATAGATAGACAAAAGCTCCTTTTGCCAATCATTCACCGTACCTATCGTCTTCTTTTCCCGGGCAATCTCTATTCCTTCCTGCAGCAACCGGATGGCATCATCATACCGCTCCGCTGTCAGCAATCGCTTCAATCTGATCGCGCGGACATCGGGAAAGAATAAATATTGCTCGATTGTCTGATCCGCTGCCGCCTCCCGGTTATTCTCCTCCAACAAGTATATCTTTTCCACTACAGCGCGCTCCTTCTCATATTCTTCCGAGATTGCGATCCGCTTGTCAACGATGCGGAGCACACGTTCAAACCCACCCGCGGCATCTGCGGCAAAATACCGCTCCAGTTGCTCCAATGAGCTATTCAATCCCATGTACTGGTGTTTTTTATCACCGTTCACCTTTTCGTACCAGCTGAAGATCAGCTCCATCTGTTCAGTGGTGAGTTTATCGTTCAGCAGATCCTCCAGCAGATCGATCGCTTCATCGTAGATCACCTGTACATCCCCCTCGTAGTCGAAATTCTCATCCCAGTAGTCGGGAATGGTATCGATCAGGTTCTGCGCGATGTGTATGGCCTCCTCCCTGTTGTCGTGACGCAGATAATAGCGCGCTTTGTCGAGCAACGGTTCCAGCTTATTGCTCACCGCTTCGGCATCGAACCCTATATCATAATAATCATTCCGGTATTTACCATGTGACCTGCTTTCTCCTTCATCAAATGCTTTTTTGATTATTCTCGGGTAATCCTCCTCAGGCTGTTTATGTTTGGAATCCGGCTTCGGCTTTGGTTTCGGAGAGAATTTCTCCAGGAAAACGTTCCGAAAATCCGCATGATCGTTTGCGTACTCGCTGATAAACTGTTTCAGCTTGCTTGTGGCAGTATGTGCCAATATATCCTTCAGTAAGTCGTTGCTCTCCATTGTCATATGCTGGTCTTCGATATAGTGAATGATTCAATTCAAGGATGATTCCTTATTAGCTGATCGCCAAAAGCTGATTAGCTGATCACCACCCCCATTTTTCCCTGTTCTTCCTCTCCTTCTCCATCTTTTTGCGAAATGCTTCCATCTCTTTTACCTCTCTCTGCAAGGCATGCTCCCTGAGCTCAACCACTGAGAGGTCGCGATGGTTGAAGATATCGACTACGGAGACCCAATTCCCGTCGATCAGGATCGAGAGATCAGGATTCAACTGATAATTCCCCCTGCTGATCCGTTTGAAGATCTTCTTGTTGTAAGGGTTGTTGCTCTCAATCTCATGTTTGGCAAGCAATGCAAGCATGTAGGTGCGTTTCTTGCGATGAGGCGGCAGCACTGCGTCGGAGAAATGTTGCAAGTTCTCAATCAGGTCATCGATCTTCACCGCCATCTCCTCATAAAACGATTTCTTCTGCAGTATCATCGGTTGCACAACCAGGAAGAGGTTAATCAGCAGGTACTCCACTTTGTGAGGGTCAATTTTGATGAGGAACCCATCCGTCTGGATCTTCAAGGCATCGGTAAGCAGCAGGGGATAGATCTCACCCAGTCTGTTCCTGGCATAATCGGACGACAGGAAAGCCTGTTCCAGTGTAATCTGAAGGGGTGTCTTCCTGAAAGTATCCAGGGAGGAGGGACTGGCACCGTGGCTGAGCAGTGTTTTGGCAATCTTAACCGCCCCGGCAAAAGCCGCCGCGTGCAATGGGGTGAAGTTATGCTGGTCCCGGTAATCGACCCCGAACCTGTTGAGTAGCGGGAGAATCATCTGCAGGTTATCCTCCTTGTAATGATGGTAATATTTTCTATAGAGCGATGAACGTTCCGTTTCGAAACGTTCGGCACGTTTGTATTTCAGCTCGGCCAGCTGCCGGATCACCACCTCCTGGTTGTGGAGCAAGGCAAAATCGAAAAGCCTGTCCTTCGCTTTTTTATTGAAGCTTTCCGGGTTCAGCGCTTCCTCTTTGGTGATCCGGTACTGTTCTCTTGTCATCGGCTCCCAGTCGGGCTTCACAGTAGCCAGCATTCCTTTCCTGATGGCATCCACCTGTTCTGTTTTCCCCTGCATCTCCAGGCGGCGTGCTTCCATCTTCCAGTCGTCGGCCGATGAGATTTCCTCCTTCAGGATACGTTTCGGTGCATCTTCGGCTATCTCCAGCAGGCGGAGGAGCTTGTGTCCCCCGGACTTCTCAACGATGAATACATTTTTCACGGCACGCGTCAATGCCACGTACAACGCGTTAATGTAAAACTTGTAGATCTCATGCGATTTGTCGGTTTTGTCCTTACCCCGTGCATAGGTCAGCTCGTCAACCAGCAGGTTGTCGCGGGTCACCCCCTCACACACCGCGTTATATTCGGCAGCGTTTTCGGAGATAAAGTTGTAGAGGATCACATTCTCATACTCAAGTCCCTTCAGCTCCTGCACGGAGAAGAGCAGCGGTGTCTTAAACAACTCCCGTGCCTTTGCCTTGTCTTCGTTTCGCAGCACCAGCACGGCATATTTGACCGACTGGCGGGTCTTTTGTCCCAGGTCGGCCACCGCATTCCCCACCTGTTCAATGAAAACGGCATCCCCTTTCACCGCCGTATCGGTAGTGAGCAGGTAATTGCTCTCCTTATCGATGGAGCCGAATCGGGCGTTCTTGATTTTGAGCAACCTGTTGGCCAGGGTGGTGATGGTTTGACTGTTGCGGTAATTGGCACGTAGTATCTTCACTTCGTTCTCTATCAGTCCGCTCCGGTAAAACATGCTCTTCAGGTGCGACCAAGAAAAGAAATTGGGGTACACCACCTGGTTCGAATCACCACAGAGGATGAAGTTGGTAGGATTATTCAGTGATTTCAGGATGATGTGCAGCTGGATGTTGGTGAAGTCCTGCACTTCATCCACCACGATGTAATCATATACCGGCTTACAGTAAGACAACCACTGGTGTGTGAGGATGTTGACGTCATAGAAGTCGTTCTCTTTCAGGAAAAGCAGGTATTTTTCAAAGAGCCGGTACACTGTTTCACGTTCCCGGACAGGAAAAATCGACTGTTTCACGCCGAGCGCGAGGTATTCATCGAACAAAAGGTACTCTTTGGTGATATCCTGACCGGTGATCACCCCACGATACTCCTCGAAGGTCTTGTGAGCGTCACGCAACCGTGTAGCCTGCCGATGTCGGGCAAACCATGACTCGAAAGTCCTGAAATCGACCTCTTTCCCATCGGGAATCTTCAGTGTCTCCAGGAACTCACGGTATGAAAGGAAATCGATTTCCAGCTTGTCGTTCTCGTAGTTGAACGAATAAAACAGGCGAGCCGAGTTTTCCGCGAGGAAGGGTGAAAGGGTGATATAGAGTACCCTTCCCGTCAGCGACTTCATCTTTTCAAGCGTGAGAGCCGTTTTACCACTCCCGGCAGAACCAATCACAATGTGTGGCAGGGGCAGGGATAGTACCTCCTCCTGTCTGTCGTCGAACGACAACACCTTATCGAGCAAGTGAAAACGACTGTTCCGGGGGTTCAGGAATGTCAGCGGCACCAGGTCACCCTCAGGTACCTCCTGTTGACTCCTTACCGGGAGCAGCTTAGAATGATCCACCCCGCTCCCACGCAAGAAACGCGATTTATCGTAAGCGTGATTCATGATGATCTCCAGGATCAGCAGACAGGTCTGATCATTGTATCGGCCAAAACGAAACAACAAGCGGTTTTCATAATCCAGCCGTGCACGGTATAAGCCCGTGTCTCTCATTTTTTTCACCTCGGCCGACACAAAATCACCCCGGGAAAGTTGTTCTACCGTTTTATCAAACTGCTTCCGCAGTTTACCCGGCTTAATGTCATTGTATATGAATAGATCAAACATGCTCAGGCAGATTTTGTCATAACAAAAAAAGAAGCGTTATCTCTCAATTGATTGGCAAGTCAACATCTTGAAATAACCACATTCTTTTTTTGACTGGTAAAAATACGCAATTTGTGGAAAGGGCGCAACAAGATCACGTTAGAAATCAAATTTTCGCTTATCAAAAGGAATCGCTCTTACCCTCCCGATATTCTCAAGTATATCTGTGCAAGTAAGTTGAAATTTCTTTTTATCGGGCAGATTTCCCCAAAACAGATCTTCCAGTTCCGCATCGTCAGCTTGCATGATCTCCCGGGTCATTTGTTCAGCTTTATCGATGTATTCATCCTCGTTCTTGCAGTCGATGGATAACAACCCATAATGCAGCGTCAGATCATGACTCAGCTTCTCCGCCTCGATGATGATCGCCTTGTAACATTCTCTTGATAAATAATCTGTATCCATTTGATTTGCTGATTTGTCCCGGTCGTTTATGGAAACTTTAATCTGTTACTTATGGATATTTTAATCGGCTATTTGTGGAATTGATATAAAAGGCATGCTGCTCACGATCTTCTATAACAGTTGATAACAACGAACGCCCGGATCACTCCGGACGTTCAAACGTTAATACGTTGGTAAGTTAGTACGTTTACAAGTTCCCGGTTTGAAGTTCAAAGTTCAAAACTGATTCCTGACAACTGACAACTAAAAGCTAAACACCGCACCAATGCCTGCCACCATACTCTTTCTCTCGTACTGCTCCTTCACCCCGATGCCATTATAATCGGCAGTTTTGGCATAATCGTCAAAATGAGTCCAGAACACACCCAGGTTGAAAGCCAGGTTTTCCGACGCGTTGTATTTCAGGCCGCCTCCCAGTGAGTAGCTACTCATCATGAACCCCGTGTTGCTGTTGTAGTTGTCCGTCACGTCGTAGTTGGTGAACTGCGTCCCCGCGCTCACCGTCCACTTGTCCGTCAGCGCATACTCCGCACCCAGGAGATACTCGGTGGTGTTGCTGTTGATCTCGTTCTCCAGTCCGTTGTAGTCGGCACTCTTGTCGAAGAAGTAGTGAAAGCCCGCGGAGAGCTTCAAGGCGGAAGTCACATCATAGGCCGCCCCCGCCGTCAACAGGGCTGGCTGACCCATCTGGCTCTTCTCGCCATCCTGAAACCGCGCCAGCGACGGCACGCCACTGAACTGCGCCGGAAACTCGGTAGTGCTGTTCTCCACCTCCACCTTCGACTCGAACTCATACTTGAGCGCCAGGTTCAGCCGCTCCAGCTTGTAATCGAGACCCAGGATGGGCGCCACGCCGAAGCCCGACTGCTCGGTGTTCAGTCCCAGAATCGTAGGATCACCCCCCAGCGAGTAGCTCACCTCACCCACATACTTCGCCTTGGCCATGAGCAAGCGCGCCCCCGCATAGGCCGAAAGGTTGTCAGTCAGCTTGTAGGAACCCCCCAGCTGCCATCCAAAGAGGAATGTCTGTCCGGTGAAGGAAGAGCCCACCGCAGCCTCGCCCGCCATCGTGTAAGCCTGCTGGGCCGCTATGGGATTAAAAACATCGCTACCGGCCATGGCCGTATAGACACTGCCGTAAATCATCTGCCGCACCATCACGTCGAACATCGGCAGGCCGTTCGCATACTCCAGCTTACCGCCGCCGCCCGGCACGCCGAAGTGCGAGCTGATGCTCCACCGGTCGGCCACGTAGGCGAAATGAGCGGAAGGAATCACCGGCGAGGTGATCTTCCCCTCATACAACCTGTTCTCCATCGCGGTGGGCGGCACAAAGTTGTTGCTCAGCAACGTCGCCGTGATGTTCCTGCTTTGAAACGCGCTCTGGTTGTTCAGTCCAAAGTGAAACCCCTTCTTCATGAACGCCACGCCCGCAGGGTTGTAATAGACCGCATCCAGCTCAAGGGTCGCATCCCGCGCCGGGTTCCTGAGGAACGCCGCACTCTGGTTGGTGTTCGTCACCAGACCGCCGGCCATCGCCGCCGAAAAACAGGTCGCAAGCACTATGCAGCACAAGAGTATTTTCTTCATAATTTGAACGTTATTATGTTAATAAGTTAGTACGTTGTTAAGTTATTAGGTTGTTACGTTATTAGGTTTGTATGTTAGTATGTTGGTACGTTTGTAAGTTGGAACGTAGTTAAGTTCTTGGTTTGAGGTTTGAAGTTCGAGGTTCGAAGCTCGATACCCTATATACTTAGTTATAAGCCTTATATTTGATGTTCAATTATTGATATCCTTATTTTGTTGTCGGTGCCCGATATCAGATGACCGATATAAAGGTGTAAAAATAGACAAAAAAACGGAAACAACAGAAGTTTTTAAAATAAAGCTAACGGCTAACAGCCAACAGCTAAAAGCTAATCGCTAACAGCTAACAGCCAGCGGCCAACAGCTAAAAACAACGAACGCCCGGATCACTCCGGACGTCGTCTCAATTCATATTTACAAACTAGTAGGCCCATGAGGGTCAATGGTGTTTGTATTTAATAGAATAACGCAGTTTCTGATAATGTGAATTTCTTCATTCTTTCAAGTATAAATGCATTGTTTTAATTGATCCTTGTGCTCAATGATGCGTGTCTCACTGTTGAGTCGATCAGATTAATTCGTTTCAACATCGTGACTGCCCCCATCTCCCCAGGGAAGAACGGAGAAGCCTCCCAGTGTGACGACATCCTTCCCCACGTTGAGTGTGAGGTTATATTGTGTGTTGTACGCAAAAGTCAACACGGCACCCACTCTGTGCGACCAGGAATAGGTTTTGCTCCCGGTCCGAATCTTGACGGTGAACAGGAACCCTGTGTCTGTAGGACTGTCAGGAGTGTTTGCAATTATCTGAGGCAGCAGGATGCATTCATACCTGGCTTCAGCCTGACTGATATTGGCATCGCCCGGCGTGTAGTGTGCCATAAACGGAAGGATGGATGACCGACTCCCATAGTTGCTCATGTCGTTGGTCTGCGCATTCCATTGAACGGCGTTCCGGATGCCTTCCACCTTGACTTCGGTGATGGGGTTCACTGTTGTGCCACCCCCCACAAGGTTGAATTCAGTGCCGAGGTTGAGTGTGAGGTTCAGTTTGGAGAGACGGTGGTCCAGCTTCACCTTCATCTTGCCGTCGGGAGTGAGGTCGGTGGCAGGATCGACGACTGTCCGCGACTGGTATAGGATGTCCGACTTCTCCACGTTCGCGGCCAGTGTCTGGTCCTGTTCCACGCTGATGGTTCGCATATCATCCCAATCATCCGTAACCACGCTAAAAGGAACGTGGAAAGCAGTCACATTCACCGGTTGTGTGTTGTTCTGCCAGAGCATGAGCTGTTCACTCAGAGGGTCTGAGGGGCTTGAGGGAGGGGAATAGCTCTTCCACACACCGCCCTCATTCTTCATCTTCACGAAGTAGGAGTAGTTGCCGCTTGTTACCACGGGGTTCTCCACATACAGGAAGAAATCGGTCAGATTGCCGGAGGTCATGCCGGCGCGTGTCTGAGGCTTGTTTACATCTACAGCCACGTGGATCACGCCGTCGGCGGGGAACGGATCGGTCTGGGCATCCGGCCCGTCGTTTTGGTTGCAAGAGGCAACCATGAGTGCAACAAAGGCAAGCAATGCCAGGGTTCTTATCTTTTTCATTATTTCTACTGATTAATTTGAATGTTAAATGATTTGCATCCCACCATCGCCGCTGTCAATGTCCTGCGTTGCGCTCCAATCAGATACGGTGACCTCGCCCATTTCGAGCATCTCCTTACCCACGGTGAGGTTGATCGTGTAATGCTTGTTTTCATCCCAGTTGATGTACAACGATGAAAGGTCAGCTTCCAACAGAGTGTAACCACCCGGTTGCAGTTTTATCTTCAGCCTCTTACACAAGTTCAACGCATTCTTTCCGCCCGGCAGGAGAATGGTATAGTCAGTGCCAACGCCTCCCTCACCCTCGCGGAATGGGATGTACTCCTTTGTTTCGATTGGATTTGGAGCCACCGAACCGGTCATCAGCGTCAGCGACGATATGGCAGTGCCGGAAGGGAACTGAGGCTTGAAGGCGGCTATCCTCACCGTCACCTTGACGGTGAGATGCTCCATCGGCAGATGAACCGGTTGTCCCTTGGTGAAGGTGACGTAGCTCCCACCTTGAATTCCCATCAGGTCAGCCAGGGCCATTCGCTCCCCGGTACTCTGGTCCAGGGGTACTTGCAGCGGGAACTGTTCAGGAAAAGGCTTGCCCTGCGTTTCCATATCACTCACAACGGAAGCGGGATAGAATGCCTGAAAGTTCATTCGGTCAGTCTGCCAAAGGATGTAACGCCCCTCCATGGGCGCCCACGTGTCACCCGTCAGACGGTAGATGGAAACAGCAGAGTAGGAAGTGGCACCGCTACTGTCAGATACGCCTCTCACATATATCTCGTCACCCTCGGTGAAGTTGGTGGCACCATCCACCATGGGTGTGCTGCGCGTGCTGAATGGTGTGCCAATGGATGCCGTGAGCTGCACGGCATCTTCGGGAACGATGGCTGCCTGCGGCTCATCCAGTTCGTTGTTGCAGGCAGACAGCCCCAAGAGGAGAGCCGCTGCGGTCGACAACCTGAAAAATGATTTGATACTCATCATCTTGATTATGAAATGGATTCGATTGCTTGTCACCTTAATCAAAAGCTTCTCCGCCAGTGATCACCTCTCCTGTCTCCCAGTCGCTGATGGTCACCTGATCCAGTTCGATGCGGTTACGACCCACAATCAGCCTGACGGTCTGGATCTTGCCCTTCACCAGTGAGAACGGTGTGGGATGCGTATAGACATAGTTCTTACCGTCAATCACCACGGTTACGGTCTGAATACTCTGCGGCAGCATGATGGAAGCATACTCCTGACCGGCTGTAACCACAGGAAGCGCGAAGGTGGCGGCGGTGCCGACAGGCGTGGTGACACCTGTGAGATAGTCGATCGTGCCCGTGCTGCTGGCTTCGGTGGTGACAGCGGTTACAGCGGGCATGCCGTTGAACTCGTTACGGAACTCAAGTTGAACCACCAGTTTGGACATCATATGGTCGAATCTCAGCGGCACAGGGTTGTTGGTCGCTATCAACCCCTGATTTTCATTGCCCGGATTGGTAGCCACGAGGAGATCGCTCTCCTCCTGATCAAGAGGATCCACCGTCACGGCATCAGCCATGAAGTCGGTAATCGCTCTCGAGGGATAGACCGAGAGGAAGAAGTGAGGTGTCGTCATATCTGTCCAACGCATCATCGTTGTGGCAGACCATACCCCTCCTTGCAGGGTGTTGACCGCGTTGTTCACTACGAGATGCGCGGCATCTACCACGTTGGCACTGCCCGTCCATGAATAGACGCTTATCCTGTCGCCCTCTTCAAAAGATGAGCTGTTTCCGTTCGTCGCCACACGTGTGAATGTACCAATATGGGAGCTCACGGTGATGTACTCAGGCTTACCTTCAGGCAGTACCTGTTCATTGTCGTTGTTGCAACCTGTGAGTGCAACCACTGCCATTGCGGCAGCAAGAAATAATTTCTTCATTGTAATTGAAACTTTAAATAGATTTGTCATATCGATATCTTTATTGAATCCTTTGTTGAATCTTACGTTACATATGATGTTGAGATCCTGTTTTATTTAGTGAATGGTATGTGCCCATGTCTCTCTCCCCAGGTCATCCACATAGACCAGCTCCTGCCAGGATGTTTGGTTCCAATATCCACCGAACTTCGCTTGTCCGCGATTGTCGCCATAACCGATGGTATGGACATAGTCCCTTACCCTAATCTCGAAGGATGAGTGGTCTAACATCTTGTCGGTATGTACGTAGAGCGTACCTACACCGAACATATAGGGATCGTTGCGTGCGGGATTGTAGTCCTCGCCAGCCTGACTCTCGGGATAATTCAGGTAGTCACGACCGAAAGGATTGTGATCAGCTCCGAGATAATACATCTCACCTCTGGCCGTGATCTTCAGCGCAGCAAGGCAGCCACAACCGGAGAAGATATAATCATGGAACCGTACTGCCTTAGGAAATGAGACAGCCACCAACTGGCTGCATCCCAGGAATGCCCTCGTGTCTATCTGTTGCACTTCGGGGAACAGAAGCAGATCCTTCACATTGAGACCTGTTTTCGGTTCGCCTGTACCCCCTGCGAATGCACCACCAGTGAGCGACGAATAGGCAAATGCCTCCGTGAATATTTGTGTCACCCCGGGGAAGTTCACTTTGCCATCTTTTCCACCCGACAGACTGGACTGATAGAACGCCCTCTCTCCTATTTCCGTAGCCACCGCGAAGTCGGCTTCTGCCATGGCTAAACAGCGGTAGAACGTTCGCTGCTTGATGATCTCCAGCCTGGGGAAGCTTACTTTGGTAAGGAAGCTGCATTCCCTGAATGCCTCCTCTCCTACTTCTTCCACACCCGGTGTAATGATTCGTTTAATGCCGTTTTTGTAAAAAGCCTGTGCACCGATAGTTGTGACCGACAGCGGAAGCACGACCTCTTCCAGCTTGTCGAAATCGTTCATACTGTTCACCTTGAATGCTTCTGCCGTGATCTCCGTCAGATCGGTGACGTGCGAGAGATCCAGAGAACGTATATTCGTATGTCTGATCATGTTGTCGAATTTGCCGAGCGTCAGCTTGCCTGCCATGTTACCGTAGAAGACCAGGTCGTGAACCTGATGCTTCTGGCTCTCTGCCGAAGCGATGGAATCAGCGATCTGTGCCGTGCCATGCATTGCCCGGTCCAGGTAGATATGTGCCAGACCGTCCTTTACAATCATCACCGGGATAGTCGGTCCCACGGCGTCGGTAATCGTAACCTTTCCTCCCCAGGGCTCAATGGTGAACTGCTCCACTTCCGCCTTTTGCTTCCCTATCTTCAGGTTCAGCGTGCAGGCTTTCCCTGCTGACAAAGGAGGGGTGTAGAAGAGACGCATGGTGGTCTTTCCGGTGGTGAGCCCCCTGGAATCGTAGATGCTGAGGGTGCAGAACGGATGTGTATTGCCCGCGTACCATTCGCCCAAAGGGAGCAGGCAGGTCGCTTCACCGCTGTTCAGCATCAGCTCACCGCCATTCGCGGGATAGAACTTCTTCACATGGATCTGCGTCTGGAGCTCATCAATCGATACCCAGGCGTTGTCGGGATCCCACTGTTCATCCAAAGAGGTGATGCGAATGTTCACTTTTGCCATCCTTCTGTGGAAGAGCAGATCGACCGGTGTCTCCCTATTTTCTATCCTCACTGATGAGCGGCAGGTCATGTGGTCAGCCCACGCAATGTCATTCTCCGCGTGGGTGGTTCTCTGGTCGCCGGGCGCCAGGAACGAAGCATTCTCACCGCTCCATCCCGCCTGGTTGGAGCCATCAGCTTCGGTGGTATGTTCCACGGGATAAAAGGCATCCACGATAACCAGTTCGGCATTGTTTGGCCAATCAAGGCGCTTGCCGTTCATCGGCAGCCATTCGTTGCCACTTTTGCGGAACAGGACCAGATTCTTGTTGTTCTTGTCTCTCACATCATAGATCGATACGCCAATGAGGTCACCCTCCCGGAAGCAGGTCTGCTGCTCCGGTGTACCAGTGGGAGCAGAACGTGTTCCTCCAAACCCGCTATCTATCTTCACGTTGATGCTGAGAGGTTTTGACGAAGGCTGTTCCGTGTCTATCGCCTCCTGCGTGCACGATGCAAACAGCCATGTAAGGCAGGCAATGATTGAGATGGCATATCTGTTCATTGATTGCCTCCTTCCTCTATGGTGCCGGTCAGGGAAGCGGCGGCACTTCTTGTTGTCGTTGTCATTTTCAAATTGATTTCATACTCTTTGTTTGTCTCGAAACGGAAGTCACTCTCCTGACAGGTCCAGTGATAGGTCTCGCCTTCATATTGAAACGACACCCTGAATGTGCCATCCGCCACGCTTTGCGGCACCACCATCAGCACGTAACAGGTGGTGAGCACATTGAAAGGGGTCCACCGGTAACGGGAGAGCGTGATCGGCTCGGCCATCATCCCTTCGGGCATCTCAATATGGTCAGTTGCTGCCACCCAATTGGGATATCTACCGTTATAACCGGCACCGTAGAGTCCCTCAATCCGTAAATCGCTGAGAGGCGAAGTCTCAGATGCTCCATACCTCCTGTATGTCACCGAGCCGTCGGGCAGTTGTATGAAGAACTTCACCTTGGCGAAGAGGTGCCGGAAAGAGAGGCGCAACTTGCCGTTCGGACAACTCTCTTTGGGGATGAGGGTGGTATTGGCATAAACGGGATCGTTGCTATGAATGTATGCCGACGAAAAAGAGACCGCGTTGTCCAGCAGGATATTGTAAGGGCGTGTCCAGCGATCCGGTTTTGTAGTAAAGAAACTATGGTAATGGTCTTTGTTCCAGTGTACCGCTTTTATCCGTACCGGGTCAGTGGCATTCTTGAAAAAGAGCGAGCGCTGGTTGGTGGTTCCCAGGTCGTAGGCCCGCCAGTCACCGTAAGCATTACTCATTTCCAGCATATAGGAGAATTCAGGGTCCGCGGGGTTCTCAATGAGGAGGAAGAAGTTACGGATATCACTGACTTCAACTCCGCTCTCGTGTCCGGCACGAGTGACGTAGTCAAATCCTTCCATCTCAAAATCAATCTCTATCGGTATTGGTTCTGTTTCATTAGTGGGTATGGTTTCATTTGAGCAGGAATAGAATCCGGTCAACACCCCCCATATCGACAAGAGCGTAACGAAGTAATTCATTTTCATAAAGCAGACTGTATATTAGGGTTCAGAATCTCTCCGCTCACAATCCAGCCCTCTTCCCAATCGTTCACCCTGATCGGGTCGATGTGCAGTAAGGGTCTCAGTTCGGAGTATTTCAGTTTCAGTGAGTATTTGCCCGCCGATTTCATCGGGGGAGCCTCGCACAGACATTCCTTCAGTGTGCCATCCGTCAAGCGAAAGGTGAGATGCAGGTAGGTATGTGATGCATTGCCTATGGTAGGCATGAGACGTATGGTTTCGGTGTTGATGACTCCGTTTTCTGATATGGCCGGCTGAAGAGATGCAAGCTGCTTGTGATCGGTTGCTTTACCCCAGGTGAGATCGTTCTCTTTTTGTGATGGAACAATGCCATCCGCCACATTCAGCACGGTCGCCTCCAGGGTCGTGCCCTGAGGAGCACCGACCACCTCGATGGTAAGCTCGGCGAGCACACGGCGCAGGGGAAGCTGCGCACGTATGTTCTTCCCTTTCTCCGCCAGCACCGTTGCCACGCTGTAATGAGTGTGTTCCAGCGAGGCGGAGCTCTTCCCCAGTTTCATGATCAGACTGTCGAATATTTCCGCTTTGGCCAATGAGAAAGGTTCATGGAAGTTGATCGCCGTCACTACCCTGTAATCACCGCTCTCCACCGCATGGATGTCACCAGCCACCGCTTGCTTCGTGTCATACTGCTCCTGGAAGAGCAGATCTCCGTCGGCCCGGTATATCCAGATATGAGCCGACTTTATTTCTCTTCCTGCATCGGCAGGATCTGCCCAGCTGAGAGCGGCAGAGATACCCTGGTCACTGTTCACGGGTTCTTTCTCACAAGCGGTAAGTAAGAGGGCTATCAGACAGAGCAGGATATGGGATCGTCTATTATTCATTGTTTGTTTTCCTTTCATTTTTTGAAACAGCATTGCCAAAAACCCAGGTCATTTTCACACCACCCTCGCCCAGGAGGTTCGACCCATAGATATGTTCTGGAATACCATCGTAACGATTGCCTGCAAGATGGGTGAAGCTGCCGTAGAGGCTCATCTCCAGATGCCGCGACAAACGGTAACAGGCCTGTAGCTCTGCGCCCCATCCCAGATGCCATTGCGCTTCGCCGTTGATCACCGTCTTCTTCATGTCGATGGTTGCAATAGCGGCTTTGGTGCGTACGGCAGATATCGCAGGTGCAAGTTCCACCCGCATGCGGGAGGCATCCGGAGAGAATAAGCTCAGCAGATTGACATTGCCCTGAAGACCGAAACTACTGAATTCCACGTTACTCGTCAGGTTGGAATAGTCCCATCCCTCGGCATCAATTACCGGGGCAAAGTAGCGTACAGACTCGCTACCCAGCCAATAGTCGGCATTCACATCGTTTTTGCGAACCGCGAGATCCAGCTGCCCATTCTTTAGAAATGCTTCTACCGACAGGAGAGCGTTGAACCGATAACCGCCAAAGAGAGCTGAGGACCAGCCCACGCGTGTTTTATCCGCACCAAACGAGGTAAATGTACTCATCCCGAAGAGCGTGCTGCCCTTCACACCCGCATACCAACCATCCGTTGGATGCGCGCTTCCTACCTTTTCCTTTGTCCGGGCCTCAAGCGTACCGGACAAGAATGTGAGTAAGACAAACATACACAATACTTTACTTTTCATTTTAAATCTATTGATTGTAGAAGAACTACTATTTTTTTAGATGCGTGCAGACTGCTGTCACCTCGCACACATCATCATATTGAGTCGAATCATTGTCTCTCTCTTTTCTCTTTTAATCATTGCTTTCACCGTCCTCATTGAAAGGTCGCCCACAAGATGTTTATGAGCCAGCGCTTCGAACGGGAATGAAAAGAACGCAGATAGACCACATGATCTCCCTTCATCTGAATGTTGTCAATCTCTGAGGTGAAATTTATCAGAAGAAAACCGTTTGCATCCTCTAAGATATACACCCAATGTGATGTCAGCATATCCCGTTTTCTTTTGTCGACGCGCAAAAGTAGGGTGGAATTTCGCGGGAGGTGTCCTGCTCGCGCAAAACCTTGTCCCATGGGGGCAAAAGGCTGACTCACAGACCGCGGCAATCGTTAAAAAAAAAAAAACGCCACCCCCTTGTGAAGGGATGACGTTTTCATTGCGGAATGGTTCCTTAGAAACGACCCTGCTTACTTATCCATTGCAGGTGTCGGTCTCACCATTTTTTCCTTTGAGATCGCCCTGTATTCCGAGGGAGACATACCATAGTAATCTCTGAACAGGCGGCAAAAAGTACTCCTCGAGTTGAATCCCGATGAGAAATTCACTTCACTCACGCTTTTCGACGGGTCGTTGGTGAGCAGGGCAGCGGCATAACGCAGGCGATAGTCGTTGATAAACCCGGTCAGCGTGGCACCATTGGCATGTTTTCTCACGGCATCGGCCAGATAGGTGCGGTTGGTGTTCAGTCTGGCAGCCAGCATCTCACGGTTCAATTCAGTGTCTTTGAACAACTCTTCTTCCAGCATGATCCTCGATAACTCACTGAAGAGACGCTCATCCGTCTCCTGTTGCTCCTCGGGTATCTGCACCATCGCGCTCCAGCGTTTCGCCTGTGCACTCTCCGTTTGCGTAATGATGTTGTATAAGGCACGATTTTTGTCACGCAGGCGGTGCGTATAGATGATATAAATGATGACGATGAGCAAAAGCAGTGTGCTGCATGCCACTGCGCAATAAAGACGATTGGTGGTAAGCTTCTTTTGAAAGGTAAGCTCATTCACTTTGTACAAGGTGTTCAGCTCGTTCAACTGAGTAGCCGTAGTGGCAGTCATGAAAGAATCTCTAACAGGGATCACATCCCGATAGATGTGCGCCGCTTCGGCATACCTTCCGGCTGAGCACAAAAGAGTGGCACGCTGTTCTTTGGCATCCAGCAGTCCACGGTAGTTATGGCTTGCGCTGTCCAGGTCCATTCGTTGCTTGTTGTACGCCAGCGCCGTGTCATATTCACTTGTCAGCTCATGATATCGTGCAAGCAATCTCAACAGGGAGAGTCGCGCCACCGGCGGGTTCCCCCTCGTCAGGGAGTCGGCCCGTTGAAGCAGGCAGTGCGCTTTGACCAGGTCACCTGTTTCCATTTCAACTTCTGCCACCGCCTCATAATAATACCTGTATTTGCAATCCAGCTCAGAGGTGAGATACCCTTTTTCCTCGTATTGTGATTTCAGGATGTCCAACTCCCTTTTCCATTCAGCAGTCAATTTTTTCAATCCCTCGTAATCCGATTTTCCTGACAGCACCTCACCATAATTTTCATAGGCATACATCAGCACCGTCTTATCCTCTTCGTCTGAAAGCAGTTGGATTGCTCTCTTAAAGGCTTTCTCCGCCTCATCCGTGTTTTGCAGATGTTGATACACCATCCCCATGTTGTACGATGCCACCCCGAGTCCATACCCTACGTTACGCAACTGTGCATCGGCATAAGCGTTCTCCGCTTCGCGCAATGCAGTATGATATTGATTCTTGTAGAGATACATGTCAAACAGAAGCATCCGGCTGTTATAATAGTCGCTCCACAATTGGTGCGAAGCCATGAAGTCGAGGTGCTCCGGCATGGATGCAAGCAGCTCATCATCCATGTTGTAATTGTAGTAACAAACCAGCTTGCAGCTGCGAGCATACGCCTCATCCTTCAAACTCTCCTGTTTACGCGCCTCTTTCATGTAGGCATCCAGGAAGGCCAGCTCCTGCAGGGAGTCGTTCTGCGCGAATGCCAACCCGCACAAGTTGTCGTGGGCCTTCAGCAGTTCAGCACCACCAAGATGTTTCATTTCTCTCCGTATGGAGTCAATAGGTGTTTCCGCGCAGATATCTCCCGATAGCAGCACAAGGGCGAACAACAGGCAAACTATTTTATTCACTTTTTCTTCTTCTTTTTCCCATACCCGTAGCCATAGCCGCGGCCATAGCCATAGCCATAGGCATGATTCTTTTATTTTTGCATGTGCCGGCAGATAAACTTCAATCGGCAGAAAC
>ENA-UOOR01002731-UOOR01002731.1-fermentation-metagenome-genome-assembly--contig:-NODE-2731-length-17181-cov-11.667523_pt1 | contig 17181 bp, 20 predicted proteins | sample MGYA00245780_ERZ724029 | MGnify/ENA primary metagenome ERZ724029 (study PRJEB28704, sample SAMN03018315) | fermentation metagenome | biome: anthropogenic terrestrial biome; feature: soil... | reverse complement strand
GGGTTCGCCGGCACGCGCCGGCAGACGGCCGCAATCGTCTCCAGTTCCTTTTTCCGCTGCGGGTCCGTCTCGCTTTCCGCCATCGAGGAAGCCAGCGCCGAAAACCGGCCGGCAAACCGGACGGCGGCGTTCGCCGAAAGGATGACCGCCTGCAGGAACGCCTTCTTTTCGGGGTAGTCGCTGTCCGAAAGGTCCAGGGAATCCAGGACCTGTTCGGCTTCCAGGATGATGCCGTTGAAGCCGATGCGCAGCACTTTCGCATAGTCGACCGTGACGTGCCCGATGCCGTTGAAATAATAGTTGTTCACGGTGAAGACGTTGTGCTTCATCGCGAGCAGCGTCTCGGGGGACATGTAAGAAGTCGCAAGCTCGTTGACCGTGCGTCCCTTCCAGTACCGGAACGTCTCGCGCAGCTCGTCCTTGACCCGGTCGGTGATGGTGAACACGTCGCCGGTGCGCTCGTTGAGCGTGTCGAACTCCGCCAGAAGCCACTCGTTGGAATACTCCGGGAAAATCTGGGCCGAGCGCAGGTGCTTCGTGAAGTTGCCGACAATCAGCTCCCCGTCGTGGATGACGATGGGCATGTTCTCCAGAATATGGCTCAGCGCGAGCGCGCGCCGCATCACCACCGGCATGTTTTCCGTCTTTTGGTAGGACTCGGTGACCAGCCTGGCGCGCTCCGATTCGATGGACGGCACCGCGGAGAGGAGCGCGTCCGTCATTTTTTTCACCCGAGGAGCAACCGGCTCAATCCGGTCCAAAAAGTCCACTTGCATCCCTTTTCCTCCATTCCATAATCTCAGCAAACAGGACGGACGCCGCTACAGATAGTTCCAGAGCTCCCGATGAGGCGAGCCGATCACGGTGCTGCCCACGAAGACGCCCTGCTCCTTTGCGTATTTTGAGCCCGCCTCCACGGCGGCCGCGACGTCGGCGATCTCCCCCGTCAGGAACACGACGCCCTTTCCGCCGATGCCGCGCGCGGTGCGCAGCTCCAGAATCTGCACGCTGGCCGCCTTGACGGCGCTGTCTGCGGCGAGGACGCTGCTGGCGATGGAGAACGTCTCAATCACGCCGACGGCGCCTTCCTCCGCTTCCGGCTGCGCGCCGAACAGCGCCTTCACGACGCTCGGGTCAATCCGGCCCAGCAGGACCGAATCCACCAGGTACGACGTGTAACGGCTGCGGATTTTGTCCATGGAAGCCTGCACCTGCGCAAGCTCGCCCGTAAAAATCAGCTCGTATTTCCCGGGGCAGATCGGCTGCGCCGAAATCAGGCGGATCCCCGCGGACTTCAGCGCCTCGTCGGCGGCCTGGACGCCTTTCGCGATGCTTTTCAGTTCCAAAATTCCGACCGAATATTCCATATCAGTCCACCTCATCCACTGCAATTTCAATCTGCCTGCCGGTCACGGCGGTGACCGTGCCGGAAACCGGCGTGTGCAGCGCCGCCGAAATGCCGCCGGCGTCCTTCGCAATCAGGCTGCCCGCGGCGACCTTCGCCCCCGCCTGCACGACGGGGACCGAGGGCTTCCCCACGTGCTGGGAAAGCGGAAGCCGGAATTTTTTCTGCCGGATTTTCAAATCCCCGCCGAAGGGCGCCTGCCGGTCGAACGGAGCCACGCCGATGCGGCGCTTGAGCGACTCGACCGGAACCAGCCGGTTGCCGCGCTCCGGGTTTACTTCGCCGCAGCGGTCGGCGCGGTAGCCGAGGCGGTTGGAACGCAGCGCCTTTTTCACCTGCGCCATGGTGACCGAAGGGGTGACCCCCTGGCAGCAGGCCATCAGGGTGCAGACCCCGCACCCGCTGCACAGGGAAGCCGTAAGCAGATTTTCCGGATGAGCCGAAATTTCATTTGCGACCGACCGCAGCGTCTTGTGCGGCTCCAGCGGATAGCCCAGAAGGTGCCGGGGGCAGATTTCCGTGCAGTGAAAGCACTGGCAGCACGCCGAGGGAGTCCGCATCATCAGCCGGTGCACGTCCGCCAGTTTGTAGGAGACGGCGGGGATGTCGGCCGGCAGCACGACCAGCGCCTTCGTCTTTTTCGTGACGACGGAAAAGTTGGGGTTGATTACGTTTCCCATCGCGGGGCCCCCGTCGATCACGACGTCGCCCTCCGGAATTTTGACGCCGGCGGCCTCCAGGACCGCGCGCACGTCGCAGTTGATGGGGACGCGGTAGACGGCCGGCTTTGGGACGTCGCCCCCGATTGTGATCCATTTGCGGGTCACCGGAATCCCCTTCAGGCTGTTGGCGACGTTGTACGCCGTTTCCACATTGATGACCACGACCCCCACGGAGGACGGAAGATGGCCCGGCGGAACCACCCGGCCCAGGGTCTGATAAATCAGGACGATTTCGTCGCCCATGGGGTAGGCGTTCGGCATGGTCTTGACGGAGAAGCGCCCGCCCAGGGGCTGCCCGTCTTTGAGGCCCAGCTTTTCGGCCGTATGGATTTTGACGCCCAGCACGGCCCGTTCCGCCCCCAGCGCGGCGCGCACGGCCTGCGCCCCTTCGGCGACCTGGTCCAGATGCCGCTGCAGAATTGTAAAATCGGTATAGAGCAGCGGCTCGCACTCCGCGGCGTTGACGACGACCGTATCGATTCCGTCGGCGAATTTCATGTGGGTCGGAAAACCCGCGCCCCCGGCCCCGATGACGCCCGCCGATCTGATTTTTTCCCTGACTTCATGCAGTTCCATTCCACGTTGCCTCTTCCGCTTTTCCGCTCTTGAATCTTCAGTCGATGATGCCGACGATGGCCGCGTCCGAGGGGATGGTTTCCCTCGCCAGCGCAAGCCTGGCGCCGCTGCCCGTGGTAATCAGGACCTTTTCGCCGATGCCGGCCCCGACCGTGTCGATCGCCACGATGTACTCGTCCGTATCCCTGCCGTTCTTCACCAGCCGGACCTCCAGAAATTTCGATCCGACCAGAGACTCCAGTTTCCTTGTCGAAACGATTGTTCCGACGACTCTTCCGCTCAGCATGACCGGAACCCTCCGATTCTCTCCCTGATTTTCTCCGCCGGGGCGGGAGCGCGCCTCAGCCGACGACGACCTGGTCGCGCTTGAGCATGGTGACCTCGTGGATTCCGCCGCGCCCGAGGGAATTGGCGTCGTCCGTGTCGATGTGCATCTCCAGCGTAAACTTGGGGTCCACGCGGACCTGCACCCCGTAGAACAGAGTCCTCCGCTCGCCTTCCGCCAGCGTGTTGACCAGTTCCCCGTCCCGGACGCCGAAGCGCTCCGCGTCGGCCGGCGACATGTGGATGTGCCGGTTCGCGATGATGCACCCTTCCTCCAGCTTGACGACGCCCTTCGGCCCCACGATGGTGATGCCGGCCGAACCCTTGAGCCGGCCCGAGGGCCGCACGGGGGCCTTGACCTTCAGCTGGTAGGCGTCCGTCGCCGAAATTTCGACCTGGGTCTGCTTCCGGAGCGGGCCGAGCACCCGGACCTTTTCAATGGGGCGCAGGGACGGCCCCACGATGGTGACCTGCTCCTTCGCCGCAAACTGCCCGCCCATCAGGGTCTTGACCGGGTGCAGCTCGCTGCCGGCCCCGAACAGGGTGTCCATGTCTTTCCGGCACAGGTGCACGTGCCTTGCGGAAACCGCCACCGGAATCACGGGGAATGCCCTGCCGGACTTTCGGGGGGCGGTTTTCGCGGTGCAGATTTGCCGCACAATTTGCCGGACCAATCTTTCATCCACTGCCATAGGCCAGTCTGCCTCCAAAGCTTTTGTGAAATTCCGCGGCGGGAAACCGAGGTTTCCCGCCGCAGGCTTGTTTTCCCGAACGATCTTTCACGGGCGGGCGCCCTTGAGCCCTGCGGCGGAAAAAGCGCCGCCCGCCGTTTTGATTATACGGAAGGCAAAATCTTCTCGACGTCCGGATGCGGTCTCGGAATCACGTGGGCGGCGTACACTTCGCCCAGCCGCGCCACAGCCTGGCGGCCCGCCTCGACGGCGGCCTGCACGGCTCCGACGTCGCCGCGCACCATCACGCTGACCAGCCCGGACCCGATCTTTTCCGTGCCGGTCAGCCGCACATCCGCGGCCTTGACCATGGTATCGGACGCCACGATGGAAGCGACCAGCCCCCTGGTCTCAATCATGCCAAGCGCCAGGACGGGGCCGTTCTCCCGGCTCCGGGGCTCATTTCCCGGCCGCCGGGCCTTTTCTCCGCCCGTTTTGGGCGCGGCCGCCCCCGCGGGGGGCGCCTTCGCCGGTTTCTCCGGCACACGCCTCCTCAGGGCGTTCTGGCCCGCGGCGGCCGAAAGGGCCTGCCCGGCAACGGGTTTCGGCCCGCCGGCCGGCCCGGCGTTCGGCGCGTTTTTCGGGTTCTTTTCGTTCCCCGGGTTCTGCATGGAATGCTCACACCTCCCTACTCTGTTTCTTTTTGGTCCGTATACAGGAACTTTTTGATTTCCGGGTGCGGGTTGGGAATCACCTCGCAGACCTTGACCTTGCCGACTTTCTCGGCGGCCGCCCTGCCTGCCAGAACGGCGTCCGTCACGGCTGAAACCGTGCCGTCAATCACCATGGTGACCATCCGGCCCCCCAGGTGGCGCTCCGTATGTATCAGGCGGACTTCGGCGTCCTTCAGCATGGCGTCCAGCCCGGCGATTGCCGCAACCAGCGACTGCACCTCCAGCAGGGCAATTGCCTTTCCCACAAAGAATCACACCCCAGAAGTTACTTCAGAGAAGGAAGAATCTTTTCAACATCCGAATGAGGACGGGGAATCACGTGCGTCGCGATGACTTCGCCCAGCCTGCCGGCCGCGGTTCCGCCCGCTTCGACGGCGGCCTTGACGGCCCCGACGTCGCCGCGCACCATCACGGTCACCAGCCCGGACCCGATCTTCTCGTTGCCGATCAGCACGACGTTGGCGGCCTTGACCATGGCATCGGCCGCTTCAATGGAAGCGACAAGACCTCTTGTCTCGATCATGCCCAATGCTTCTACCATTTTGATACTCTCCTTTTCAGTTCGTTGGGTTTATAAAGTTACTTCAGCTTCGGCAGGATTTTCTCCACATCCGAATGAGGGCGGGGAATCACGTGCGTCGCGATGACTTCGCCCAGCCTGCCGGCCGCGGTTCCGCCCGCTTCGACGGCGGCCTTGACGGCCCCGACGTCGCCGCGCACCATCACGGTCACCAGCCCGGACCCGATTCTCTCGTTGCCGATCAGGGTCACGTTGGCGGCCTTGGTCATGGCATCGGCCGCCTCAATGGACGCCACCAGGCCCCTTGTCTCGATCATGCCCAATGCTTCAACCATTTTCTCCAGTCTCCTTTGCTCTCGGAATTCAATATTCCAGAATATTCAGCTTGTCGTGGCCGACCGCGCTGATGGCCTCCAGCTTGCGGGTGTCCTCCGCCTCGTTCGGAATCAGGTAGGAAGTGGAGTACAGCCCCCGCGCCTTCGCCTCCCGGATGCCGGCCTTCATCGCCTGTTCGACCGAAGCGGTGTCCCCCGTCATCTTCACCACAATCATCAGAGGGACCTCCGCCGCGTCGCCGGCGGCCGGTTTGTTTTTGTCCAGCGCGACGATCTTCACGTCGGCCGCCTTCGCGGCCGCATCGGCAACGACAATGCCGGTTGCAAACCCAAATACCTCAACCATGCCAAACGCCATAGCGATTCCCCCGTGCAGGGACCGTCACTCTGCCACGTAGCAGATTTTAATGCCCTGCTGGCTCAGATTCATCTCCATCGCCTCGTTCATCTTGTCGAGCGGGTAGCGGTGCGTGATCAGCTGTTCCAGCGGCAGGCCGATGCCCTTGGCGCGCTTCATGAAGGCGATGGCGTTCGGATATTCGTGCGCGCCGTAATCCCACGAGCCGACCAGCATGATTTCCTTGTTGCACAGGTCGAAATGGGGGTTGATGGTGCATTCGCCGTTGTTGACGAAGAAGCCCATCTCGCACAGGCCGCCGCCGCGGCGGATATATTTGTAGACGTCGGATGCGGCGTGCGGGTTGCCCGTGCACTGGAAGGCGAAATCCGCGCCGACGCCGTCGGTCATGTTCTTCACGGCCTCGACCCGCTGCTCCAGCGTGGTCAGCACCTTGAAGTTCACGATTTCTTCGGCGCCGAGCCTGCGGGCGAAATCCAGCCGCTTCTCGTTGCCGTCCACCGCGATGATCTTATCGACGCCCGCGGCGCGCAGCGTGGCGATCATCATCAGGCCGATCGGCCCGCAGCCCTGCACCAGGACCCGGCTGCCGAACTTGATGCGCCCGGTCTTCTTGGCCTGCTCCAGCGCATGGGTGGTCACGGCCGCGGGCTCCAGCAGCATCCGCTGGTCCAGCGAGAGGTCGTTCACCACGAAATAGGTAGAGCCCTTCGTGATGTGCAGGTAGGTGGAAAACCAGCCGCACAGGTGGTTTTTCTCATTGTCCGTAATCAGGCCGTAAATACCCTGGTTTTCGCACAGGTTCGGGGCCTCCGGGTGGTTGCGGCAGTTGTAGCAGTGGTTGCAGCAGATGACCGACGTGACCAGCTTGTCGCCGACCTGGATGGGGCGGCCCTGCGTGTCGCACTTGACGTTTTTGCCCAGCCGCACAATCTCGCCGGTCCCCTCGTGGCCCAGCACCAGCGGAATGTAGCCGAACGGGTCGCTTTTCCACTCGTAGACGTCGGTCCCGCAGACGCCGGCCCCCTCGACCTTGACCAGAATGTCGTCGTCGCCGATTTCCGGAATTGGGAACTCCTTCACCTCGAAGCGGCGCGGCGCTGTCAGCATCGCCACGCGGGCCATGCCCGGCTTTTCCTCCGGTGCGGCGGGCGACCCCTGCACGTTCGAGAGCACGTTGCGGACGATGTCCGCAATCTGCCTTTCGTCCATTTCCATGAAACTCTGACCTCCCTAATTAAACGATGCGGAACGAATCCACCATGGTGCACCTGCGGTTGCGGGTGAAGCTCTTCGCCGAAGTGAGCCCTTCACCGGTCGGCCCCGCGATGGTAAAGGTGCAGTGGCCCTCCCCGCCCACGCCGATGCCGGCATAGGACGGCGCGTTTTTGACGAAGATGGTGGTCTCGACCGCTTTGGCGAATTTCGTCAGATTGTCGATGTTCTTGGAGTGCATGTGCGCCGTGTGCCGGTTGCCGTGCTCCGCCTTCACCGCCATGCGGATGGCCGTGTCGATATCCGCCACGCGCACAATCGGCAGAATCGGCATCATCAGCTCAATCTGCACGAAGGGGTCCATCTCCTCCGCCTCGCAGATCACGCAGCGGATGTTGTCGCCGACCTCCACGCCGATCTGGTGCAGAATCAGTTTGGCGTCCTTACCGACCCATTTTTTGTTGATGGCCTTCTTCCCGTTTTTGTCGAGAAGGACGACCTTTTCGAGCCGGCGCATCTGCTCGCGGTTGATGAGGTACGCGCCGTTCTGCTGCATGACGAAAATCAGTTCGTCCGCAATCGGCTGCAGCGCGAACACCTCTTTTTCCGCCACGCACGGAAGGTTGTTGTCGAACGAGCAGCCGTCGATGATGTCTTTGCCGGCCTTCCGGATGTCGGCGGTCTCATCCACAATCACGGGCGGGTTCCCGGCGCCCGCGCCGATCGCCTTTTTGCCCGAGGAAAGCACCGCCTTCACGACGCCGGGCCCCCCGGTGCAGACCAGCATCTTTATGTAGGGATTTTTAACCAGCACGTCGAAGGTCTCCATCGTCGGCTTTGCGACGGCGACCGCCATGTTCAGCGGGCCGCCGGCCGACCGGGCCGCGCGGTTGACCAGATCCACCGCGTAGAGCGAGGTCTTGAGCGCGTGCGGGTGCGGGTTGAAAACCACCGTGTTGCCGCCCGCAATCATCCCGATGGAATTGCACAGGATGGTCTCGCTCGGATTGGTGCTCGGCGTCAGCGCGCCGATGACCCCGTAGGGGGCGTGCTCCAGCAGCGTCAGGCCCTTGTCGCCCGAAATGGCCTCCGTCTTCAGGTCCTCGGTGCCCGGCGTCTTCCACGCCACATACTTGTGCTTCAGGATTTTATCCCTGACCCGGCCCATTCCGGTCTCCCGGACGCCGAGCTCCGCCATGACCGGCGCTTCCTGCAGAATCAGCCCGCGGATGGCGGAAAGAATCTCCTCCCGCTTCCGGAACGGCATCTCCTTGAGGACGAGCTGCGCCCGATGCGCGGCCTCAATCGCCTGCCCGATGTCCGTGAAGACGCCCAGGTAGGTCTTCCCGCCGACCACGGTCCCCCCCGTGTTCGGTTCGGCAGGGACACCTGAAATTCCCGAAACGACTTTGCGGACAATCTGCTCTATCTGCGTCTGCGTAATCTCCATATTGTTTTGCAAACCTCCTGCCCTTAGTGATATTTCCCGCGGAAGACCCGCTCCGCATAGCGGGCAAGCTCCGTGTCCTGCCCGCAGGTCCCGCCGCTCACGCCGAAACCGCCAATCAGGCGGCCGTGCAGGTAGAGCGGAACCCCGCCGCCGAACACCACGATGCGGCCGCCGCCCGCGCTCTGAACGCCGTACAGCGCGCCGCCCGGAGCGGCCAGACCGGCGAGTTTTTCCGTCGGCATCTTCATTGCGAGGCTGGTGTAGGCCTTGTCGGACGCCGTCTTCGCGCCCACAAGCTGCGCGCCGTCCGCGCGCAGCAGGGCCGCCGCGTTCCCGCCCGCGTCGCAGACGGCGGCGGCCACCGCCACCGGGAGCTGCGCCGCCTTCTTCAGCACTTCGCGGCAGAGCCACAGGGCCATCTCACAGAAACTCTCTTCCCCGCCGGCGGGCGCTTCCGGCGAGGGCTTTTCCGGCGGGAAGGGAATCTCCGGAGCCGGCGCCCGCTCTTTTTCCGCAAGCCGGGCGAGCGAATCGATGAAATCCGAGAGCCGGTTTCCCCACATCAGGGCGTCGCGGCTGATGCCGCCGGTCCGCTTGCAGGCGACCATCTGCCGTTCGGCCCGGCGGGCGACCGCCCACGCCATGCGCAGGGCGGCGGCCGGCCCGCAGTCGCCCGGCAGGGGTCTTTCTCCGTCGCCGGGGCAGCTTTTGCGGATGATGTCAATTGATTTTTCCATCTCCGCGACTTTTTCGCGGGCCGGGAACGGCGTCCCGCCGGAAAGCCGGGAAGAAAAGGCGAGGACGTCCTGCTGAACGGCCCGCACAATGCGGCCGGTCTCCGGCGGAATCCGGCCCCTCGCCATCCCGAGGGCGGCGTTGAGCTCCTCCAGCGTGCCGAGGAGCGAAAAGACGGGGCTGTCCTTTGGAATCATTCTGCGCGTCGCCGTACTGGAAAAGCCGCTGTCCCCGCTCCTGGTATAAAGGCTCATTCCAGACCGGCCCTCACCGGTTTATCTGTGCGAGGACTTTCCGGGTGATTTCGCTGACCAGCTCTTCCGTCGACGCGCCGCCGGGAGCCTGGGCTTTCGGCTGCTGGAACTTGGCTTTCTGCGCCGGCGTCAGGCAGCGGCATTCGCTGGTGCCCCTGTGCTCGCATTTGGCGCAGCCGGGGTGCCTGCCGGGGACGCCCATCTTCTTGCGGACTTCCATCAGCTTTTCAATCTGGTCGCAGGTCAGTTCGTTCCCGCCGCCGAGCTGCTTGGCCAGGAAGCTGATTTTCGCGAAATACTCCAGCGTCTCCATCTTGAAATAGGCGTGCAGCAGGTCCGGGCCGACGGAAAGGGCGCCGTGGTTCTGCAGCAGCACCGCGTCGTGGTTCTGCAGGGCGTCGGAGATGGCCTCCGGAATCTCCATGGTGGAGGGCGTGCCGTATTTGGTCAGCGGCACCGTGCCCAGCGAGATGATGGCTTCTGGCATGATGTACGAATCCAGCGCCAGACCGGCGACGGCGTGCGCGGTCGCATAGGGCGGGTGCGCATGGACCACCGCGTGCACGTCGCTGCGCTCGCGGTAAACCTGCAGGTGCATCTTGAACTCGGAAGACGGCTTGTAGGTCTTGTTGGGCTCCAGCATATTGCCCTTGCCGTCGACCTTCAAAACCATGTCCGGGGTCATGAAGCCCTTGGAGACGCCGGTCGGCGTGCAGTAAAACTCGTTTTCGTTGACTTTGACGGAAACATTGCCGTCGTTGGCTGCGACGAAACCGTTCATATAGATTCGGCGGCCGATTTCACAGATCTCTTTCTTGATCTCATAAGCCGATTTCATATTTTTTCTCCTTTTCATAATTGATTTTATCCGTTGAAGCTGTTATTATCTTATCAGTAATGCGCACGAATTACCATATTTGGCGGCTATATTGATAATTTGACGTTTTGTTTTTAAAATCAGCTCAAAATCAATCAAATTTAATCAATATGGCGAATGGAGGCAGTCGGAATGCTCGCCTATGAGCGAAAACAGCAGATTCTGGACCTGCTGCGCCGGAACAACAAGGTCGCCACCGTGGAGCAGCTCTGCAAAGAGCTGTTCGCCAGCGGGGCGACCATCCGGCGCGACCTCAAAGATTTGGAGGAAAACAAGCTGATTCACCGGACGCACGGCGGGGCCGTGCTGGTGGAGGGGAACTCTACGGAAGACCCGCTGATTTTCCGGGAAGGGCAGAACTCCATCCGCAAGCAGACCATCGCCGACCTGGCCGTCAAGCATATCCAGGACGGGATGACCATTTTTCTGGATTCCAGCACGACGGTGCTGATGCTGGCCAAAATGTTGAACCGGTTCAGCAACATCAAGGTCATCACCAACGGAATCAAGACGGCGATGCTGCTTTCGGACTATTCGGGCCTTCAGCTGATGTGTACTGGCGGAATCCTGCGCGAGAACTCAAAGTCCCTGGTGGGGCTTTCCGCGAAAAACTTCATCAGCCACTACAACGCCGACATCGCGTTCATGTCCTGCCGCGGGTTCAGCATCGAAAACGGCGCTTCCGAAGCGAACGAGGACGAGTACTACGTCAAGCGCCAGTTTATCGCGAACAGCAAAAAGGCTGTCCTCCTGAGCGACACTTCCAAGATGGGCTCGGACTTTCTCTGCCGGCTGGCTCCGCTCAGCGATTTTTACGAGGTCATCACGGAGCGGAAAGAGGTCAACGACCAGTGCAACCAGTACACACGGATGCACAAGCCGTAAAGGGAAGACCGGGAAACCCGCCGCGGCCCTTCTCCGGTCTAAGACCGGGCCGCGTCTCATAGATATTTTTACTGTGCGCGGCCAAAAGCGCCGCCGGCCTCCGCCGCGCGGGGCCACAGTGGAAAGAGGGAATATCGGGATGGATACGCTGAATGCGAAAGGCAAATATTTCAAGCTGCTTTCTGAAAAATACCCGACCGTGCAGGACGTCTGCACCGAAATCATCAACCTGCAGGCGATCTTGAACCTGCCCAAGGGCACCGAGCATTTCATCAGCGACGTGCACGGGGAATACGAGGCGTTTTACCATATTTTAAACAACTGCTCCGGCGTGATTCGCGAAAAGGTGGACGCGCTGTTCGGGAAGACGATGTCCGAAGCCGAGCGCTCCAACTTCTGCACGCTGATTTACTACCCGGCGGAAAAAATCAAAATGGTTCGGGAGGCCGGGAAAAATTCACCGGACTGGTACCGCTACACCATCCAGTGCATGATTCAGCTCTCCAAGATGCTTTCGTCCAAATACACGCGCTCCAAAGTGCGCAAGGCGATGCCAAAAGCCTACCGCTATATTCTGGACGAACTGCTTCACGCCCAGCCGGACGAGGACAACAACCAGGTGGTCTACCACGAAAAAATCATCGACACGCTCATCCGGCTCGGCAGCGGAGACGACTTCATCGAATCGCTCGCCGCCCTCATCAAGCGGCTGGCGGTCGACCATCTGCACGTCGTGGGGGATATTTTCGACCGCGGCCCCCGGCCGGACACGATTGTGGAGTTTCTGATGGGCTACCATTCGTTCGACATCGAATGGGGCAACCACGACATCCTGTGGATGGGCGCCGCGGCGGGCAGCGATGCCTGCGTGGCCACGGTGGTCCGGAACAGCATCTGCCACAGGAACATGGACGTGCTGGAAAAGGGCTACGCCGTGAGCCTGCGGCCGCTCACGCTGTTTGCGCAGAAAGCCTACAAAAAATACGGCGACCCCAACGAGGCCGCCCGGCAGGCAATCTCTGTCATCCTGTTCAAGGTCGAAGGGCAGGTCATCAAGCGGCACCCGGAGTACCAAATGGAAGACCGGCTGCTGCTGGACAAAATCGACCGCAAGGCGAAAACCGTGCGGGTCTGCGGCAGAGACTGGCCTCTGCGCACGGTCTATTTTCCCACAGTGGACCCCGAGCATCCCTACGACCTCACGCCGGAAGAGCAGAGCGTGCTGACGGGGCTCAAGAACGCCTTCCGCGAGAGCGAGCGCCTCAACCGGCACATCCGCTTTCTGTACGAAAAAGGGCATTCTTACCTCTGCTATAACCACAACCTGCTGTTCCACGGCTGCATCCCGGTGGACCGGCAGGGTCAGTTCGAGACCATTTTCGTCGAAGGACATCCCTGCAAGGGCAAGGAGTACCTGGACGCCGTGGAACGGGTCGCCCGGCACGCCTATTTCGGCCAGCCGGACACCGGGTGTCTGGACTTTATGTGGTACCTCTGGTGCGGCAAAAAATCCCCGTTCTGCGGCCGGGTCGTAAAAACTTTCGAGCGCATGTGGGTCGACGACCCTGCCGCATGGGCGGAACCGCAGAACAACTACTACACCTTCTGCCACGAAGAGTCCTTCTGCCGGATGGTTCTGCGGGAATTCGGGCTGTACGGCGATTTCTGCCACATCATCAACGGGCATCTGCCCGTCAAGGTAAAGGACGGCGAAAGCCCGGTCAAGGGCGGCGGCACGCTCATCACCATCGACGGGGGATTCTGCCGCGCCTACCAGAAAACCACCGGCATCGCCGGCTACACGCTGATTTTCAACTCGCACGGCCTGCGCCTGATGTCGCATCAGCCTTTTAAGGGAAAAGCGTCCGTGCTGCAGTCCAACAGCGACATCCAGTCCAGGTCGGAGGTCATTGCCACCGCGCCGAAGCGGGTCATGGTGATGGACACCGACGACGGCCGGAAGATACGGGAACAGATCGCCGACCTGGAAGAACTGGTACATATCTACCACGCGAAACGGCTCGACGGGAAAGTATAAAGGACAGGGACGGGAAATTTTCCTGCCGCCAGGCATAATTTTTTTTGCATAATGCAGACGAAAATTATGCTCCTTCATTTTGCAAATTATCGGAATCTCTAAAATTAATTTTAGAGGTTGACAATTCCCGCCCGGTCCAATATAATTAAGCCGATATATTTACTATGTATTTTGAAGGAAGGGAAATAAAGCATGATGAGCGTCGAAATCTATTACAGGACTTTTACTCTGCGCATGTGTGTCGGCTATAAGTGTGTCAAATCGATTCCTTATAAGCCGGCTCTGTATTTCCCTGTTTTGATATCGTAGATACGGTTATCCAGCCGATAACCGCCTTGACGGAATGGGTAAAGCAGCGGCTTTACCCATTCTTTTTTTATACTTTTTTACAGACCGAAAAAATCTGAAACCGGCATTCCCCGAAAAAGCATGGAATACCGAAAGGTGGTTGTGATGAACGGGTGTTTTATATCGAAGTTTGGCGTGTCCATCCATACCGGCATTTTTGACGGCATGTTGCGGCTGCCGGTCGGAATCGAAAGTGCCGGGGATCGGATTTACGCTCTGCGGCGGGCACCGGGAGACTGAGCCCGTCCATGGAGAAACAGAAAACCAATTTGCAGAAAATCTTCACAGGAGGTGCAGAAAGTCATGGCCGTCAACGCAATAGAACTAAAAAACGTTTCCATGAGGTTCGGTAAAGACTCCAAAGACGTCGTTAAAAACGTGAGCATAAAAATCCCGGAAAACAGTTTTGTGACCGTGCTTGGCACATCCGGTTCCGGTAAAACCACACTGATCAAGTTGATCAACCGCCTGTACGAGGCAACCTCCGGAGAGATCTTTTTCTTCGGGAAAAATATTCGGGAACTGAACGTCGAGAACTACCGGAGGCAAATCGGGTATGTGATTCAGCAGAGCGGCCTTTTCCCGCATATGACGGTTGAGCAGAACGTCGCGGTGATTCCGAAAATGCTCAAGTGGGACGAAAAGCGCACCCAAAGCCGCGTGGACGAGCTTCTAAAACTCGTGCGGCTCCCGCCTGCCGTGTTTAAAAATCGGTTTCCCTCCCAGCTTTCCGGCGGGCAGCAGCAGCGGGTCGGCATCGCGCGGGCTTTGGCGGCCAATCCCAGCGTGCTGCTGATGGATGAGCCTTTCGGAGCGCTCGACGCGATTACAAGGCAGAAACTGCAGGCTGAAATCCTGGAAATTCAAAAAAGGTTTCGGAAAACGATTCTGTTTGTCACCCACGATGTTCACGAGGCCTTTAAGCTGGGGGAACGGACCGTGATCATGAAAGGCGGGGAAATCCAGCAGTACGATACCCCGTACAACATCCTCTTTCATCCGGCCAATGAATTTGTGCGGCGGATTGTCTCTTCCGAAAATTTCGTGGAGAAGCTCCGGGTGCTGCGCGCCTCTTCGATTGTCCATCCGTCCGACGGCATCGAAGCACCGGACGCCCCCTCCGTAAACGCCGGCGACACCCTGCTGGACGTTTTGGATCAGTTTCTCACGACGAATGCCGCGGCCGTGCTCGTGACCGACAAGCAGGGCGGTCTTCTGGGCCGGATAACCTGGGAACAGTTCCGTCTGATTCCGGGCAGGCCGGATTCCGAAATCTACCGGGGCGCGACCCTGAGGGCCGTCAAAGGGGTGCGGCAGGGATGATTTACAAGGTAATCCAGTATATTTCCACACACGCCGACCGGTTCACAGATGCACTTGAAACGCACCTGCTGCTGAGCGGAATCACCATGGTTCTCGTAATCCTGCTGGCAGTGCCCCTTGGGATTCTGTGTGCCAAGAAAGAATCGTTTGAGGCGCCCATCATGCATGTGGTGAATGCTCTGAAGGTGCTGCCGGTGCTTGTGCTGATTGTCGTGATGCTTCCGCTGCTGGGAGTCGGTTTTCTGCCGGCGCTGGTCGCCCTGCTGCTGCAGGCCATACCGATTATTGTGATAAACACTTATTCGGGCTTCAAAAACATCGACCCCGGTGTACTGGAAAGCGCGGTCGGCATGGGTCTTTCCAAAAAGACGATTTTCTGGAAAGTGGAGTTTCCGCTCGCCATGCCCCTGATTCTTACGGGAATCAGAATCGGCGCCATCGATGTGATTGCGGGGGCAATGCTGGCCTCTTATATAGGCGGGGGCGGCCTCGGGGACTTCATTGTCAATGGAATCGACCACAGCGACCACGTGATGCTGATGGTCGGCAGCATCCCGATCGCCTTTATCGCCGTTGTGGTAGACATCTCTCTGGCGCTGGTCCAAAGGCACCTTTCCAGATATCAAAGAAGCTGACCGAAGCAAACGGCAAAAAGGCGGACCCTGCAAGAAACGCAGCACCCAAATATTTCACTTAATCACTGAGTTAAAGAAGGAGAAAGTGCCATGTTGAAAAAACTGAGTAAAAAAACCGTTCTTACAGTCATAGCAATACTCGTCGTTTTGGTGGCCGTCGCAGTGGGAGAAACGGTTCACGCATTTTCCGGCGGTGGCTCCAAAGGCACCATCACCGTTGGGGCCAAGGGATTCGCCGAGAATGAAATCCTCGCGTCCCTTTATCAGATTGCCCTTCAGGAAAACGGATACGACGCAAAATTTGTCGACAACCTGGACGGAGACGTTCTTCATTCCGCCATCAACAGCGGGAAAATCGATTTCTATCCGGAATATACGAATACGGGCGTCGTGATGGTCCTCAAGCACGATCCGATTTTCGACCCGGAGAAAGCCTATCAGTATGTCAAAGAGCAGTACAAAAAGAAGTACAACATTGTGTGGCTGAACCAGTCGGCCATTAACGATACGTATGGTTTCGTCATCACGAAAAAAGTGGCCGACCAGTATGGAATCTCCACCATTTCGCAGCTTTGCGAAAATTCGCCAAAACTGCGCCTTGCCCAGATGTATGACTGGAACGCCGACCCGGCCATAGGCGAAGCGCTGGATAAAACATACGGAAAATTCAAGTTTGCCGACGTAAAGACCTATAACGCCGGGCTCGTCTATCCGGTGCTCAAAGAGGAAAAGGCCGACGCCCTGGTCGCTCAGACAACCGACCCGCAGCTGGAGGATACCAGCACCTATGTGCTCCTGAAAGACGACAAAAAGGTCTGGCCGCCGTATTACCTGACCCCGATCATCCGCCAGAGCACTCTGGACAAGTATCCCGGCGTGGAGGGCATTATCAACAGCGTGACTAAAGAAGTGAGCGGCAGCGATATACTCGAACTCAACAGGCAAGTCATGATCGACAAAAAGGAGTTTCAGGACGTCGCGCGGAAATTTTACGACAGCCATATCAAAAAGTAAAGCAGCAAAGCCGGATGAAAAGGCAAACTCGGTGCACAGGAGGTGAAAAATTTGTTTTTCTCCAATCTTTTGGAGTATACCGCCAATCATTTTGACGTGCTCGTTTCTTGTTTCATAAGACACTTGGCGCTGGTGACAACCTCCCTGTTCTTTTCGGTGGTGGTTGCGATTCCGCTAGGCTGGTTTCTGTCGCGGAAAAAGGAACTGTCGATCGTCGTGCTGAGTATTTTCAGCATCATCTATTCTATTCCCAGCCTTTCCCTGCTCAGTATTTTCATCCCCATCACCGGTCTCGGATTCAAAACCGCCGTGATTGTTCTGCTGCTGTATTCCCAGTTCATCCTACTGCGCAACATTATCGCCGGCTTCTCTTCCATCGGCAAAAACGTTATCGAAGCAGGAAAAGGGATGGGGATGAGCAAAACCCAGTTGTTTTTCTGGATTCAGCTGCCGCTCGCCGCTCCCGCCATTCTTTCCGGTATTCGGATCGCAACCGTCTCCGCAATCGGCATCGCGGACATCGCGGCCTCAGTCGGTGCGGGCGGCATCGGAACTCTCTTGTTTCAGGGGATGCAGACCATGGACTATGTAAAGATGTTCTGGGGTACCGTGCTTTCAGCAGGGCTGGCATTTTGCGCAAACCAAATTTTGTCCGATTTGGAGCATGTGGCGCTCCTAAAAGCCAGTGGATGGTCAGTGGAAACCTAAATGGGCAGGACGGAAATGTTAAAATTTATACCTACTATCTTACGGAGGATGACT
>ENA-UOOR01002727-UOOR01002727.1-fermentation-metagenome-genome-assembly--contig:-NODE-2727-length-17205-cov-2.579767_pt1 | contig 17205 bp, 13 predicted proteins | sample MGYA00245780_ERZ724029 | MGnify/ENA primary metagenome ERZ724029 (study PRJEB28704, sample SAMN03018315) | fermentation metagenome | biome: anthropogenic terrestrial biome; feature: soil; material... | reverse complement strand
TAGGGATAGTGAATTAATTCAAAATCGTCTTCATGAATCAATGAATAATAAAGAGTTATTTGAATTAATGAGTTTAGGTAAATCCCTAGTATATCTATCGACTGGATTGAATGCTAATCAAATTGTTTTAGAAAGAATAAAACGCCATGAGGCTTTTAAAAAATATCCAGAGGATTTAGATTTAATTGAAGATGCTATTATTGAAAATCGCCAAGCGATGGAAATGTGTAGTATTCACCGTGATATTCTAAATGGAGCAATGGATGCATTCGCTTCTGTAATAAATAATAATATTAATACAGTAATGAAAACATTGACAGTTGTTACGATGGTACTTACAATTCCGACACTTGTTGCTAGCTTCTTTGGAATGAACTATGATTTACCATTCCAAGAAAATGGATTTGTTATTGCCATTATCCTTTCGGTAATTCTTTCGATTATTGGTGCTTTTGTATTAATAAGATATACAAAAGGAACACCGAGAAAGCGGAAACGTCGTAAATAAAAATCTTGAAAATACAATGAAAATATGGTATAATCTATATGTTATTTCAAGAGTACTGAAAAATGCTTATGTAATAAGCATTTTTGTTTGGAGAAAATTATGTTAGAAATTAAAGACTTACAATTTACATATGGTGATAAACAACTTTTCAATAATGTCACTTTTAAAATATATAATAATGAACATGTTGGCTTAGTAGGAGTTAATGGTAGTGGAAAATCTACTTTAATGAATTTAATAGCTCACCGATTGACACCGGATTATGGTGAAATCATTTGGGATAAAAACATTACATATTCTTATTTAGATCAGCATTTAAAAGTACATGATGAGGTAACCATAAAAGAGTACTTATATAATGTTTATGAAGAATTATATTCGCGTGAAGATGATATGAATAAACTCTACGAATCGATGGAGCATGTCGATAGTGACCAATATGATAAAATTCTTGATAAAGCTTATAAAATTCAAATGTATTTAGAAGAAAAAGATTTCTACATGATTAAATCAAAAATTGGAAATATCATAAATGGTTTAGGTATTTCGATTGAAGATAATCGCAAACTAAAAGCTTTAAGTGGTGGGCAAAGAGCAAAAGTATTCTTAGGAAAAATGTTATTAGAAGAAAAAGATACATTATTACTCGATGAACCGACGAACTTTCTCGATGCTGTTCACGTAGATTGGCTCGCAAAATTCTTAGTAAACTATAAAAATGCTTTTATTGTAATCAGTCATAATCCTGAGTTTTTAAATCAAATATGTAATAATATAATTGCTTTAGAAAATCGTCAAATAATAAAGTATCGAGGCAATTACGATGACTATATACGTCAGCGGGATATGAATATGGAAACATATGAAAAAGAATATATTAAACAACAAAAATATATTAAGCAAACAGAAGAATTTATTAATAAAAATATAGTTAGAGCTACAACAACAAAAAGAGCTCAAAGCCGTAGAAAAATGTTGGAAAAAATTGAGGTCTTAGAAAAACCTCAAGCAGAAAAAAAAGTTCATTTTAACTTTAAATTTAGTAAATCATTTGCTGTTGATAGTTTGATTGTGAAAGATTTAGAGATCGGATATAGTAAACCCATTCTTCCCAAAATTAACTTAACATTTGCTTATGGTGAAAAATATGTTATTGTTGGTAAAAATGGAGTTGGTAAATCAACTTTCCTAAAAACTGTTTTAGGATTAATTAAACCATTGAGTGGAGATTTCAAACTATCATCATTGAATGATATATTGTATTTCTCTCAAGAAATAAAAGTAAATAAGGAAACAGCTATTCAGTTTTTCCGAAATGATTATCCCATCATGGATGATGGACAGATTCGTTCAGTCCTCGCCAAATATGGAATAATAGGAGATCTAGCAATTAAAACAATGGACCAACTTAGTGGTGGCGAAGTAGCGAAAGTTAGATTTGCAAAGTTGAGTTTAGAAAAATCAAATTTATTGATTTTAGATGAACCAACTAATCACCTTGATAAAACCGCAAAATTATCGCTATTAAAAGCAATAGATGATTATTCAGGGACAGTAATTTTAGTATCCCATGATAAAGAGTTTTATCGACAATTAAATATGAAAGAAATTAAGTTTTAGGAGAAATCATGCAAATAAGAAATATCGCAATTATTGCCCATGTTGACCATGGAAAAACAACAGTCGTCGACCAATTATTAAAGAAGTCGGAGACTTTAGCTACAAGGGAGAATATCGTTGACCGCGTAATGGACTCTAATGATTTAGAACGTGAACGTGGAATAACCATTCTAGCAAAGAATACAGCAATTAAATATAAAGATTTTAAGATTAATGTCTTAGATACACCGGGCCATGCCGATTTTAGCGGTGAAGTTGAAAGAATCATGACAATGGTAGATGGAGTAATTTTAGTAGTTGATGCATATGAAGGTCCAATGCCGCAAACAAGATTTGTGTTAAAACAAGCATTGGATGCAAAATTAAAACCAATTGTTTTAATTAATAAAGTAGATAAAGATTCAGCTCGTCCAGATGAAGTTGTTGATGAGGTATTAGATCTCTTCATTGAATTGGGAGCAAATGATGATCAACTAGATTTTAAAGTTGCTTATGTAAGTGCCATTAGAGGTACAAGTAGTTTATCAAGTGATATTACAACTCAAGAAGATACAATGAATCCAGTTTTAGAATTGATTACTACTGAAATACCTGCTCCAGCTGATAACCCTAATGGAACATTACAATTCCAAGCAACTCTACTTGATTATAATGAGTATGTTGGAAGAATGGCAATTGGACGTGTTCGCCGTGGAACCATTAATAATGGTGAAATGGTTGTTTGTATGCGTGCCGACGGAACACAAAAACAATTTAGAATTCAAAAATTATATGGATTTTTAGGATTACATAAAACAGAAATTGAATCAGCTTCAGCTGGAGATATTGTCGCAGTAGCAGGACTACCAGATATTAACGTTGGTGAAACAATATGTAATATTGGTGGTGAAGAAGCTCTTCCATTAATTAGAATTAGTGAACCAACTGTCGAAATGACATTTATGACAAACACTTCACCTTTTGCCGGTTTAGAAGGTAAATTTGTCACTTCCACAAAAATTGATGAACGTTTATATCGTGAAATCCAAAAAGACGTTAGCTTGAAAGTTAATAGAATTGGAAACGGTGATGAATGGAATGTCAGTGGCCGTGGTGAATTACATTTAGGAATACTTATTGAAAATATGCGCCGTGAAGGTTATGAATTCCAAGTTGCAAAACCAAAACCAATTATTAAAATTGTTGATGATAAAAAATATGAACCATTTGAATATGTACAAGTAGATGCTCCTAATGATACAGTCGGATCTACAATCGAGTTATTGTCAAACCGTGGGGGAATCATGGAAAATATGCATAGCAGTGATACCCAAACAAGGTTAGTATATACAATGCCTTCTCGTGGATTAATTGGTATATCAACAGATTTTATGACAATTACAAAGGGTTATGGTTCTTTGAGTCATTATTTCCTTGAATACCGTGAAGTAGAAAATGCTAGTGTAGGTGCAAGAAAAGCAGGAGTACTAGTATCACTAAACCAAGGAAAAGCTACAGCATATGCAATTGGTAATATCGAAGACCGTGGTATTTTCTTTATTGAACCTAATGATGAAGTATATGAAGGCCAAATAATTGGTGAATGTAATAAAGAAGATGATTTAGCAGTTAATATCACTAGAATGAAACAAATGACTAACCAAAGATCAGCTAATAAAGATACAACAGTTGTCTTAAAAAGACCTGTTCAAAAAGCATTAGAAGCATGTTTAGAATATATTAATGATGATGAACTTGTGGAAGTAACTCCAAGAAGTATTCGTTTACGTAAAAGAATATTAAATACAAATGAACGAAAGAAGTTCGACTCATACCATTAATAGATTTTATTAATATAACTCAAAGTTATTGAATCAAGGAAAGAGGAAGTAATATGAAAAAGTGTTTCACAATCAATCCCCTAAGAACGTCAGACCAATTTGAAACCTATCATCAATTAATCAAAAAAGATATTTATCAAGCAATAGAAATTTTCTATCCATATATGTTGGGAGAAAAAGAATTTACGGAATATACAAAAAATGTTCATAAACTAAAAGCAATTGGCGCTGATGTTGTAATCCATTTACCATATGGTCGGGATAATGACCTATTAGGAGATAAAGAGGGAATAGATCGAATTAAAAATGCTATTCAATATGCAAAACAATTTGATGCAAAGTTAATGACTCTTCATTTAGGGTATATTAATAACCATGATCGTGAAGAAGTGTTTGCATACATAAAGCCAATATTGATCAATTTATGTGAGCACGCCGGAGAAGCAACAATTATGATTGAAAATATGCCAGGTGCAAATGAATTAGGTTATAGCCCCGAGGAAATTAAAAAGATAATTGAATTAGTAAACAGACCAAATCTAAAATTCATCTTTGATTGTGGACATGCAAATGTTAGCATTTATTCAAATGATGATTATTTGGAATTATTAAAGCCTTATTTAACCCATATTCATTTAAGTGATAATAAAGGGGAACGTGATTCCCATGCTCGAATCGGTACTGGAACAATTGATTTTAAAGATATATTCAGTAAATTAGATGGTTATCAAGGTTATTATTGCATGGAAGTATTATACAAAGATGTAGAAGATTTAATAAATTATAGTCAAGATTTAGATAATCTCTTTTGATTTTATTGTATATTTATGAAATTTATTGTATAATAAGTGTTAATGAGGTGTAGTATGAGAAAAATAAATATAGTTACAGATAGTGCTAATGATTTATCAAAAATCCAATTAATTGAGAATGAGATTAATGTTCTCCCATTCTATGTTAATTTTGGTGAAAAATCTTATCGTGATGGAATTGATATAGATGTAGAAACATTATATAAACTAGTGAATGAACATCATGCACTTCCAAAAACTTCTGCTGTTTCACCTGCACAATTCCATGAAGAATTTGCAAAATATCCAGTAGATGAAGATGTAATATATATTGGTTTAGGTAGTGGCTTCTCAGCGACATGCAATAATGCATATATAGCTAGCCAAGAATTTGATAATGTTTATGTTATTGATTCACAAAACCTATCAACAGGGATTGGGATGCAATTATTTATGGCTACAAAATATCGTAAAGAAGGCTTAGATGCAAAAACAATCGTTGAAAAAATCAAAACAATTCAGCCATTAATTAAAACACAATTTGCAATTAATACTCTTGAGTATTTACATATGGGTGGACGTTGTTCATCTACGAGTAAGTTCTTTGGAACATTATTAAATATTAAACCAATTATCCGTGTGATTGATGGAAAAATGGAAGCTACAAAACAGCCAATTGGTTTCACTAAAGCATTAAAGGCATTGCTATCCTATTTAGATGGAGACTTGCCGAATGTATCGCAAGATATCATTTTTATAACACATTCACTAGCTGAAGAAGATGCACAATATTTACGTAAGAAATTAATCAAAAGAGGATTTGCTGATGAAAACATTATAGAGACCAAAGCTGGAGGAACAATTTCAACTCATTGTGGTCCTAGAACAATAGGAATTATATATATAACATTACAATAGCATATATACTAAAATAAGATTGGCTATCAATCTTATTTTTCTAATAAGAGAAGAATAATAAAATACTGTACAATTTTAAGGTATGATGAAAATAAGAGGGCTTAAAGAAATGAAAAAAAATATATACTTAAATTATTATCCACGTGAAGAAATGGACTATCGTTTATCGGTAATTAAAAAGACAGGTTTTGATGGCGTATTTTTAATGTATGATGATAGTAATGAGTTTGGCGATATGGTCAATAAAGTAGGTAAAATTGGTTTAGAAATAGAGACATTTCATTTACCTTATGATATATGTAACCATCTATGGTTGGATGATGAATTAGGTAGAGAGTATGTGGAAGATTTAATTCGTGGTGTTCGTGCAGCTGCCTACTATGGTGTCAAAACAGTTATAATGCATACTATGAGTAAAGATTCCCCACAATTTAATGAATTAGGATTAACGAGAATTCGTAAAATATTAAAAGTATGTGAGGAGTTAAATGTTGATTTGGCCCTTGAAAATGTTCGTGACTATCGATATACAGATTATGTATTCCATAATATTAAACATCCTAATTTAAAAATGTGTTTAGATTTCGGACATACAAATGCATTTGGCTATAAATTTAAAGATCTAGATTTTTCTAAATATAAAGGTTTAATTACATGTCTACATATCCATGATAATCATGGGCATGGTGACGAGCATTTAATTCCTTTTACTGGTGAAATTGATTATAAAGCTGTAGTTGAAAAATTAAAAGAAATAAATTATACTGGTCCTTTAACAAGTGAAGCACATTTACGTTTACCAAATATTGATCCCAAAAAAGTAACAATGACTGATGCAGAATTCATTAAAACTGTCTATAATGCATTATTAGTAATTGAATCTTATTTTGGTGAAAGCAATGAATAAAATAGAAGTTTTTGCGCCAGCAGGTAATTATGAATCATTCATATATGCAATTAACAATGGTGTGAATGCTATTTATTTAGCTGGTAAATCCTTTGGAGCTAGAGCAAATGCTTCTAATTTCACAAATGATGAACTTATTTCAATGATTGAATATGCTCATCTAATGGATGTAAAAGTCTATGTGACAGTAAACACAATTGTAAAAGATGATGAATTTAATGATGCTGTCGATTTTGTTAGATTCCTATATGTAAATAATGTTGATGCGGTCATTGTCCAAGATTTAGGATTAATGGATGAGATCATTCGCCTTTTTCCTGAATTAGATGTTCATGCGTCTACGCAAGTAAATGTTCATAGTTTAGCTCAAGCTCAATTTTTAAAGGAGTTAGGGGTAAAGAGAATTATTATGGCACGTGAAACTTCAATCAATGTTATTAAAGAGATATGTGATAAAGTTGATATTGAAGTTGAAGTATTTGTTCATGGTGCCCTATGTATGTCTTATTCAGGTAATTGTTATTTCTCTTCAATGATGGGAGATAGAAGTGGTAATCGAGGAAGATGTGCCCAACCTTGTCGTTTAATGTATGACTTAGAAGGTAGTGAAGACCAAAAATACTTCTTAAGTCCAAAGGATTTAATGACGATTGATTATGTTAATGAATATCGTAATGCAGGCGTAACCTCATTTAAAATAGAGGGTAGAATGCGTCGCCCTGAATATGTTGGCTTAGCGGTTAGAGCATATGTAGATGCTTTGAATGGATCAAATAATAATTATGAAAAAGAATTAAAACTAATGTATAATCGCGACTTTACAAAAGGTTATGCATTTGGTGAGACCAATGCAAACTTTACAAATATTAATTCATCCAATCATATTGGAATTGAAATCGGAAATGTAACAGGATATCGTAAATCTTATGCTACGATTCTTTTAAATGAAGTTGTTTCAATTGGAGATAGCCTTCGTTTCCTCGATGATGAAATTGACGCAATAACTGTTTCGGAAATGTATGTCGATGGAATATTTAGAGATATAGCTTTTCCTGGTGAAGAAATTAAGGTTAGAGTTCATAAACCAATAAATGATGATGTTGTTGTTTTAAAAACAACGGATGGTAAGTTGGTGAAAATGATTCAAGATACACCGGCAAAACTTATTCCTATAACCGGGGAATTAAAAGTAATCAATCAAAAATTAGTTCTTGAAATTTCTGATGGTAAAAACAAAGTCGTTCAATCAACAGAAATGGATGTTATCCCCGCTAAGAATACTGATTATAATGAAAGAATTATAAGCAATATAAATAAAACCGGTGGGACAATTTATTATTTTGAAAATATTAAAGCTCCCAATGAAACCGTCTTTCTACCTATAAAAGAAATTAATGAACTTAGAAGAAGAACATTAAATAAATTAGATGAATGTAGAAAGGATAGATTGCCAAGAATAATAAATGAGTTAAATTATACATCTCCAGTTATTCAAAATGAAAAAAAGTTAATCGTTAAAGTACGTACTAAAGAACAATATGAAAAAGCTGTAAATGCTGGAATTAATAATATAATTGTCGAGAATAATAAATTAATAAGTCAAGATGGAATAAAACATTACTATGCTTCTCCGAGAATATTTAGGAAAAATGATAATTTCAATGCTACAAATAATTTAGGAAATATCCATTCCCAAGAATTATCAGGAGTTTATTTAAATGTCTTTAATTCAAGAACGGTTAATTTGTTTCACCGCTTAGGTGTTAAACTTGTCGGTTTATCAATTGAATTATCTTATGATGAAATTAAACAATTAGTAAAGACATATGAAAGTTTATATGGCCTTAAGCCAAATTTAATGATTATGGGATATGGTTATTATGAATTAATGATCATGAAACATTGCTTAATAAATAAAGCAGAAGGTTTAGATAAAATGTTTTGCAATAAATGTTTTGATAAACAATATTATTTAAATGATAATAAAGGATCAAGTTTCCCATTACTTAATGATGGTCAATGTCATCTATCTTTACTAAATAATAAAAGAATAAATTTAATTAAGCATATTAAAGAATTGCAAGAAATCGGCGTAAATAATTTATTACTTGATTTCACCATTGAATCAGAAATTGATGATATCCTTAATGCCTATAAAAAAGCTTTTGAATATGATTTTACTGATGATTTATTACTCGAGGATGCCACATATGGGCATTACAAGATAGGGGTATTATAATGACAAAGAAAAAATGGTATAAACTAGATAATGCAGCAAAAATATTTCCATCTGTTTCTAATAAAGGCAGAACTAATGTTTTTCGTCTGTCTTTTGACATGACAGATACTGTTGATCCATTATTGCTTCAGGAAGCATTAGAAATTGTAATTAATCGATTTCCAATGATGAATGTAAGATTAAAAAAAGGATTGTTTTGGTATTATTTTGAAACAAATGAAGCTATACCATTAATTCAAGTAGAAAGCCCATTTATCACAAGATTAATAGAATATTACAAAGATAATAATGGTTTTCTCTTCCGTGTATACTATTTTAAAAAACGTATTACCCTTGAAGTATTCCATTCACTTACAGATGGTTTTGGCGCACTGGAATTCCTCAAGTCAATTATATATTCATATTTAGAATTAAAAGATATAGAAATTAAAAATAATGTTGCGGTATTATCCGACAAGGTTGAATGTCTACGAGAAGAAGATCAAGATAGTTTTAATGTACATTATAATAATAAACTTAAAGCATCGCGTAAAGAGCCCAAAAGTTTACGATTCAAATCGCAGGCTTATCAAAACAATTGGTTAGGGTTAATTGTTGGAACGATGGATGCTCAAGCTATAAAAGATTTATCTAATAAATATAATTGCAGTATTACTGAATTAATTGGTGCAGCTGTCTTTTATGCAGCATATAAAGCTCGTCATTTATTTGATCAAAAAGATTATCCTTTTACAATGTTTATTCCGGTTAATCTACGTCGCTTTTTCCCTTCGAGAACATTGAGAAACTTTTCATTATATGTTCGAACTAAAGTGAAATTAAATGAAGAAATTAGTTTTGAAGATCTTGTGACGATGATAAAAAGTGATATGCAAGATGAGTTGCAAAAAGAAAAATTAGCAGAACGTTTCGCAACTAATGTTCGAAGCGAAAGGAATTTCGCATTAAGAATTGTACCCCGTCAAATAAAAGAAGTTGTTTTACGAGCAACATATAATCAAGTTGCCAGCAATGCTAATTCATTCTCACTTTCCAATTTAGGAATTCTAAAATTACCAGATGAAATGTCTAGTCATATTGATAAAGTTGTTTTCTCAAATGGAGCTTCCTATACTTATCCTGTAAATATGGGAGTAATAACTTATAACAATAAACTAACAATTTCATTTACTTCAGAGATTATTGACCGTAGTTTACAAAGAGAATTTTTCCGCTTCTTTACTAACCAAGGAATAGAAATAGTTATTGAAAATAATGATTTGGAGGTGGAATAATGAAGCAATGTCAGAAATGTAAAGTAGAAGTTAAAACTTCACGAAAGACATGTCCTCTATGTGGACAGATATTAACCGGTAACGGTACTGAAGTTGAGATAGAAGAATTATATCCTCATTATGAATATCAAAACAAGAAAATAAATATCGCACAAAGAATTATGTTATTTCTTTCAATCGCAGCAATTTTCATAAGTGTTATAATTAATGTATTATCTTACTCAGGATCACTTTGGTCAATATATATTGTTATGGGAGTTTTATATGCATGGATATTATTAAGAACAACAATCCTTTCCCGTCAGAATATTGCTGGTAGATTGTTGATCCAATTATTTGCTCTATCAGTTATCATATATTCAATTGAACTAGTTTCAATGTCAAGTGGCTGGGCTCTTGAATATGTTGTTCCCTTCCTATGCATTGCGACTAATCTCTCCTTAGTAATAATAATACTAATTAAGCCAATGCGTTATTCAGATTATATATCATATCTAATAATTGCAATTATTATTAGTTGGATACCATTAATACTCTATTTCACTGATATTATCGATATTGCTTGGCCATCGGTTACTTCAGCATCCCTATCACTAACAACAGTTTTAGGAATGATTATTTTTGCGGATAGAGCTACAAAAGACGAATTAAAGAAAAGATTACATATATAAAGCAGTTTCTAAAACTGCTTTTTTATATTGAACATAGAATTTTTAAATTAATATAAATTATTGCGCGAAAAATAATAATAAAAACTTCGTGCATTTATACTCCATTTAGTGTATAATGATATTATGAAATCGTTTACTGTGAAGGAGGAATATAATGAAAGAATATCATGCTCAGGCGATTCGCAATGTGGCTATTCTTGGCCACTTAGGAAGTGGTAAAACAACACTTTCAGAATCATTACTTTTTATAGGTGGACAAATCGAAAAGAAAGGAGAAGTAGAACGAAAAAATACAATAAGTGACTTTACACCAGAAGAACAAGGACGTCAAACTTCAATGTCAGCTAGTTTAATTCCCGTTGAATGGAAAAATCATAAATTAAATTTTATAGATACACCGGGGTCAGAAGAATTCATTGGCGAATTGGAAAATGTGTTATCAGTTGTAAAAGGAGCAATTCTCGTAATTGATGGATCTAAAGGCGTAGAAGTCGGAACGGAACGTTCATGGGAAGAATTACGTAAACGTAATATCCCAACAATAATTTTAGTTAACAAAATGGATAAAGAAAATATTAAATTTGAACCCTTACTTGAATCAATTCGCGAAAAGTTAGGAAAAAGATCAGTACCTTTCTGCTGGCCATTAGGTAAGAGTGATAATTTTGATGGATTTGTAAATGTAGTAGATAAAAAAGCTTTTATTTTTAAAGACGGAAAAATTTGTGAGGGTGAAATCTATCCTGACAAAGTCGACAAAATTGAAGAGTTATATGGTGATATAAGTGAAGTTGTCGCCGAAACAAGTGAAGAACTATTAGATAAATATTTTTCAGGTGAACCATTAACCCATGAGGAAATTAAAAACGGTTTACGTCAAGGAACATTATTGGCTGATATATATCCAGTCCTAGTTTCTTCATCATCTAAGGATATTGGTATCTCCACATTATTAGATATGGTAGTTGACTTTATGCCATCACCTCTAGATTTAAAAGCCGTTGATGGTGTTGATTTAAAAGGTAAACCTACTTCTCGTGAAACTAAAGATGATGCACCATTATCAATTCATGTCTTTAAAACTGTTATTGACTCATTTGTCGGGACTATAAACTATTTAAAAATATATTCAGGAACAGTGAAAGTAGGGCAAGAAGTATTTGTTTCAAATACTGAACAAACCATAAAAGTTCCCCAAATGTTCTCATTAATGGGTAAAACTCAAATTCAACTGGATACAGCATATGCAGGCGATATTGTTGCGGTTGCAAAATTATCAGAGTTATTTACAGGATGCACTATTTGTGATCGTCGTGACCCAATTATCTTCCCTAAAGTAGAACATCCGACCCCTACTATATATGTTGCGATTAATCCAAAACAAAAACAAGATGAGGAAAAAATCTCTTCAGCATTGCAAAAACTTCAATTAGAAGATGAAACATTTGAAATTAAGCGTAATCCAGAAACTTCGCAATTATTAATTGGTGGTCAAGGAATGATGCAAATTACTTATATTTTAGAAAAAATGAAAAATACTTTTAAAGTAGATGTCGATATTGAAGAACCAAAAATTGTTTATCGTGAAACAATCAAAGGTAAAGGTGAAGCCCAAGGTCGCCATAAAAAGCAATCTGGTGGAGCTGGACAGTTTGGAGATGTATGGATTCGCTTTGAACCAACAACAGAAGACTTTGTCTTTGCTGAAGAAGTATTCGGTGGAGCAGTTCCGAAAAACTATTTTCCAGCTGTTGAAAAAGGTTTAATTAAAACATTAGAACATGGACCATTAGCAGGTTTCCCGGTAATTGGTGTAAAAGCCACATTATATGATGGTAGTTACCATAATGTCGATTCTAATGAAATTTCATTTGTAATTGCAGCAGGTCTTGCTTTTAAAAACGCAGTTGATAAAATTAAACCTACGATTCTAGAACCTATCATGAAAGTAAAAGTTCTTGTAAAATCAGAATTTTTAGGAACAATTATGGGTGATATGAATAAACGTCGTGGACGTATTATCGGTACAGAAGAAATTGAAGGTGGAAAAACAGAAGTTATTTGTGAAGTTCCAGAAAGTGAAATTATCAAATATACTACTGAATTAAAAGCTATGACACAAGCAAGTGGACGCTTTTCTCGTGAATTTATTCGTTATGAAGAAGTTCCAGAACATCTTATTAAAAAAATTATACAAGATTATAAAAAGCAATAGCAGGAATATTCCTGCTTTTTTTTTGAACAATGATAAAAATATGTAATATTTTCGCAAATAGACTTAAATTTTTTATAAATTAATGTTATAATAGTATTATGGAAATGAAATTCAATGTAGATATAGATAATATAAAAATAAAAGATTTTCTTGAACTTAAAGGTTGTTCTAGGAATTTTCGTCGACAAGTCCGTGTTAAGGATAATTTATTTGTTAATGGCGAAAAAGTAAAAAATTATTTTATTCTGAAAATAGGAGATGAACTAGTAATTAAGGTTGATGAAGAACGAAATAGTGAATTCATTGTAAATGTTACTCCACTAGATATTTTGTTCGAAGATGAATATTTATTAATTGTAAATAAACCATCAGGGATCTCATCACAACCATCACGCAAACATCCTGATGATAATCTAATTTCAATGATTCACCATTACTATTTAGAGAATAACATAACTACTAATGTCCATTTAGTTAATCGTTTAGATTTTTTAACTACGGGGATAGTGATAGTAGCAAAAGCTGGTTTTATTCATCATGCCCTTTCATCACAAGTAATGACAAAGAAATACCTATGTTATATTACAGGAACACTAGAAGAAAAACAGGGAACAATTGATCTGCCAATTAGAAGAATTGCTCCACTAGATATTCGCCGTGGAGTTACTCCTGACGGGCAAAGAGCAATCACCCATTATCAAGTATTAAAAGAATATGAGGATAAGTCCTTAGTTGAAGTACAGTTAGAGACAGGAAGAACACATCAAATACGTGTCCATTTTTCTTATTTAGGTCATCCACTAGTTGGAGAGAATCTATATAGCAATGGAACTGGTGGATTAATGCTCCATTGTTATTTAATGAAATTTATTCATCCGATTTCTAAAGAGCCTATTGAAATTATTAAACATCCAGATTGGGAGGAATTAGATGCCTGACATTGTAATGCACCATTACTTTGGTCGTGAAGTAATAAATGAACTAGAAGATAAAACAGTAGAAAAAATAAAGAACTTAAATTTATATGATTTTGCCACAGCTGGACCGGACCCATTTTTCTTTGTATCGTTCTTTAATAAAAAGAAAAACATTGCCAGTCGTGAATTTGGAAATTATATGCACCGCCATAAATCAAGAGCGTTCTTCCTAGAATTAATTGAGCAAACAAAAGCCAATCATGGTCTATTTCCATATCTATGTGGATTTGTCTGCCATTATTATTTAGATGTTGCAACCCATCCCTATATATTTTATTATACTGGGGTATATAATCACGATGATCAAAACAGTTTTCAATTTCGTGGATTACATACAAAATTAGAAAGAGCAATGGATTCATATGTTATTAAATCCTTTTATAGTTCACCACCAGAGAAGTTTAAAATCCATCAAGAGATTTTAAAGCAAAAAGGATTGGACAAGCATTTAAAATATGGTTTAGATAAAGTATATAAAAATGTTTATGATCATGATAATGCTTATGAGCATATAAAGAGGTCTATAAAAGATCAAAGAAAGTTTTATAAATTCATATATGATCCTAGAGGATTTAAAAATAAATTATTATCAAAAATTGATAATGGAAAATCTTCCCTAGATTTATCTGTTCTATCATATTATGGGAAAACAATTGATGATGTTGATATCTTTAATTTAGAACATCGCCAGTGGTTGAACCCTGTTGATGAGAGTATTGTTTCAAACAAAACATTCTTTGAATTGTTTATTGAAGCTAAGCAAAGAGCAATAGCGACGATTAATGCTTTATATGCACATATATTTGATGGAAAAAATAATAATGTTGGAAATTATTTTAATAATTCATCCTACATTACAGGAATTAATTGTGAGATTGAAAAGGAAATGGTTAATTTCCAAAACATCTTTAAAATATAAAATATAGAAAAGTGGAGATATTATGAAACTAAATGTTAAAAAGACAGTTTATGTAGGATTTGCCTTCCTCATTATTGTAATGTTCTGGCAAGTATATGATAGTATTATTGCAAAGATGTTAATTAACTCTTTTGGATTTAATCAAACAGCTTCGGGGGTTGTTCTAGCATTGGATAATATCCTGGCTTTATTCCTCCTCCCATTATTTGGGGTTTGGTCTGATAGAACAAAAACAAAATATGGAAAAAGAACACCATATATTGTCATTGGTGTCCTTATATCAGCATTGTTATTTATCGGCGTAGCGATTGCTGACAGTCAACAACAAATTGCTGTTAAACAAGCTAATGTTGCTGAAGTAATTGAAATCAAAGAAAATAATGAAGTTATAGGTTATGAATATGATGGTGAAGAATTTTACCCTGAGTCAAATGCAGTTTTTGGTGATTTACAAAAAGCAAAAAACTCTGCTAATGAAGCAAGAAGAGCAGATGTCTGGATTGTTGCCAGAGACCATATTAATTATTTGATAATCTTTTTAGGAATTTTATTATTGGTATTAGTTGCAATGGCTTCATTTAGATCACCAGCAGTATCATTAATGCCCGATGTTACACCAAAACCTTTACGGAGTAAGGCTAATGCTATTATTAATTTAATGGGAACTGCAGGAGGTATGATTGCTCTAGGTTTTATGTCATTCCTTGCGAAAGATAATGAGCCATATATAATTACATTTGTTGTTCTTGCAATATTAATGTATATCTTCTTAGCATTATTTCTTTGGAAAGTTAAAGAACCTAAATTAGTTGAAGAAATGCATAAAACACAATTAGAATATGGATTAGAAGAAAATAACGCTGTTGAAGATGTTAAGGAAGAAAAGATGTCTCCAGAAGTTCGTCGTAGTTTCTTGTTAATCTTGCTGTCAATTGTTTTCTGGTTCATGGCTTATAATGCCGCAACATCAAAGTTCTCTATTTACGCTGGTGAAGTTTTAAAAATGGGATTCTCTCTACCTTTGCTTGTAGCACAGGCAGTAGCAGTAATGGCTTATATCCCTATTGGAATGCTATCAAGCAAATTTGGTCGCAAGAAAATGATTCTTGTTGGGATTGTAATCCTAACCACAGCTTTTATTTTAGGAACTATTGCAACTGAAAAAACAAAGTTTCTAATTTTCTTTACAATGGGAATCGCTGGTATTGGATGGGCAACAATAAATGTCAATTCATATCCAATGGTTGTTGAAATGTCAAAGGGTGGGAATGTTGGTAAATATACTGGATACTACTATACTGCTTCAATGTTTGCTCAAATAATTACACCAATCCTTTCTGGAGCAGCTATGGATTATTTATTAGGTTATTATGAGCCAAGGCTTTTATTCCCATATAGTGTTATTTTCTGTATTCTTGCGTTAATAACAATGTCATTTGTTAGACATGGTGATTCAAAGCCAATCCCAACAAAAAAATTAGAAGCATTTGCTGATCCGGAGGAAAGTTTAGACTAGAAAGGGGATGTAATTATGGTCGATATAAATATTGAAATACTCCAATTACCATTTGAAGAAGCAAAAAGTGAATTGTTAGAACTTGAAGATCGAGGATTTATTCATGTCATCCTTGTTTATCCCGTTCTAGAAAATGGAGAATATGAATTTCCGGAAATGATTGAAAAATTCCAAAGGCTTAAAGGCGAAGTAAAAAACATCAATTTAATGCTAGGGAATTTAATTCATTACCATAGTTCAATGGCCCATCGTCTCAAACAAAAGCATATTTTAACATTGAATGATACGGAATATATTTTATTAGAACTCCCACTAGATAGTAAACCACAACTACTAGAAGAAGCAATAGAATATTTGAGTGATTATAAAGTAATTATCTATAAGCCGCATAAATGTAAATATTTTAATTATAAAGCTTTAGTAGAGTTAAAAAAATTAGGTGCTCGCTATTTAGTTTCTTATGAAGATACAGCTAACAGGTTAGTGAGAAAACTTCTGAAAAAAGAAATGATTGATTTCATTGTTGCTGGTGTATGTGATAAGGTACATATAGATAAAAGAATATTGAAAAAAATGAGTGATAAATATAGCCAAGAAATAGTAGAAGCTAATTTCAAAGAAATTGTCTATAAGGCTTGAATGAAAATTTAAAATATAGTATAATTATAGTATATTTATAAAAATATTGAAATTATCTTTAACTGTATTGATGAATATGATATAATTGATATAGAATAAATTTAGTCAATAAATTCAATATTTGTAAATTATATAGGATTTATCGGTTAAAATAAATTGTGTATAATATATACAAAGATAATTTAATTAAT
>ENA-UOOR01002724-UOOR01002724.1-fermentation-metagenome-genome-assembly--contig:-NODE-2724-length-17214-cov-24.976689_pt1 | contig 17214 bp, 10 predicted proteins | sample MGYA00245780_ERZ724029 | MGnify/ENA primary metagenome ERZ724029 (study PRJEB28704, sample SAMN03018315) | fermentation metagenome | biome: anthropogenic terrestrial biome; feature: soil... | reverse complement strand
TTGTAGGATGCCTTGAGCTCCATGCAGGGTTCCCAGTTCCCGCTTTTCCAGAGCTTCTCGTTCAGTTCGTCGGTGCGCGTTGCTGCCGCTTTTCCGCTCAGCGTCACTCCGCCGAACGGCCCGGCCGTCGCCGCCAGCGTAAGCCGATGAACGCGCTTTCCGGCAGGGCCCATCGACCCCTTCGTGCCTTCATCGCCCGCGCCGCAGTCGCTGCCGTTCCCATCGTTGTCCTCGTCATCGTTGCCCTCTTCGTCCCATGCATTGAGCGACCAGTTTGTCTCGGCCGCCAATGTCAGCTTCATGACTTTGGACAACTCCCATGCTAGCCCAGCGCTCGCGCCCGCTCGCCAGGCCGTGTTGTCAGCCGGCGCGTTCGGTCGGCTAGTCGTGCCGGCGGCGGCGCGAGCTGTCAGTGTCAGCGCTCCCGGTCCAGGCGCCGGCTCGGGCCCAGGCAACATGGCCTTCCAGGTCCATTTCACTGAAGCATCCTTTGTAGCCCTGTCTTTGGGCGGATCGTTGGGGCGTGCCGTGGATGATGCACTTGCAGCGAAGTCCAGCGAATGCAGCTTGGATACAGCCCACATCGCGCTTGCCTTGCCTGTGCAAGCGATGTACGACTTGTGGGCGGCCTTGGGGTATTCCCGCTGCCTCGCCGAGAGGCTTGCCTCGGCCTTGACACTGTCGGCGGGGCGCCACTGCAGAGTGACTGAAGAGGCCCGAAAGTCAGCCGTCCACTTGGGTTGGCCGGGCATCTCTTTGTGCCCCACGCTCAGCTCGCCCTTGATCGAAGGTTTCATCTTGCCTTCAAAGGCTCTTTGTCCCTTAGCCGTCAGCTGGGCCTGGGCATAGTCTCGAGCGGGGTTGAACGGGTATTGCCGAACAGACATGTCCAGCTTCGATTCGGGTTGCCAGGGAATAACCTTCTTGTCGGCTCTGATTCCGGCTGATATTGATATCTGGCTCCAATGCGCTCCCGGGCTTTGGGCATCGAGGTTCCCTGAAAGAGTCAGGGATCCGGACTGCCTGTAGTGCCTCCACTTCTCAGAGAGACTGGCACCCACCTTGAACTCCAACGCCCCTCCCAGCTCGTGCTGGAGTGAAAAAGAGACCGGACCCACGCGACGGGACAGACTCACCTTCTTGAGGGCATCGTCGCCTGGTTTCAGCTTCAGCTCCAAAGCAAACCCGCCCGAACCCGTTGCCGCGGTTGCCGGCGCAGCCATCGCCTGGCTTGCGAGGGGGCATAGAAAGGCCGCCGCCAGAGCCCACGTCAACATGCATGAGAGCGATAGCCCCCGGACGGCGGGAACGCAGTTGCGCAACGACGAGCCGAGTGACAATTTGCGTGCAGAACAGATCGCCATGGTTCATCCCCCGTTCTCCTTCAGTGACTTCGGAAATCACGGCCCCAGCGCCACATACAGATCATACCATGTTAGGTGCTGATCGTTAACGGGCACCGTGGAAACCATCCCTTGTATCGGGCAAATCATCCATTCGGGGGGCGTTGGAGGAGGATGGATGGACGGGGGAAGAGGAAATGCGTGCCGGGACAGACCGATGACAACCGGGGCCCGCAGCCCGGAACCGAAAGTCCCGGGCCCCGGGCCCCGGGCCCCGAGCCATAAGCTTGCAGTCGCCCAGCCAGCGGCTATCTGGCCTTGCGGGCGAACTTCTTCAGCACAATCTCCTTGAGATCCGGGCCTGCAGTCTGCTCCAGCTCATAGCCAACGCGCACTGCAGGTTTGTCGATCTTCAGGACCCTTCTCAGGTCTATGGGAGTGCCAATGACAACGACTTCGGCATCGGAATTGTCTATGGTCTTCTCCAGTTCCTGAATCTGCTTCCTGCTATATCCCATCGCCGGGAGCAGCGGCTCAAGGTGATGGAAGCGGTTCAGAGTGTCCACTATGCTGCCAACGGCGAACGGTCGCGGATCGACAAGCGATGCTGCCCCGTACTTGTGGGCCGCCACCGTTCCGGCGCCGTATCCCATGCCGCCGTGGGTGAGCGTGGGGCCGTCCTCCACTACCAGCACTCGCTTGCCGCGGATCATGCCAGGATTGTCCACGCCGACAGGCGATGCTGCGTCGATGATGACCGCCTTCGGGTTGACGGCAGCCACGTTCTTACGAACGGTCTCCACGTCTTCGGGTTTCGCGGTATCGACCTTGCTGATGATCACGATATCCGCCATGCGCACGTTGGTTTCGCCAGGATGGTACGATACCTCGTGGCCAGCCCTGTGCGGGTCGGCCAGGGTGATCATGAGGTCCGGCACGTAGAAGGGGAAGTCGTTGTTGCCGCCGTCCCAGAGTATTACATCCGCTTCCTTCTCCGCGGCCTCGAGGATCTTGCCGTAGTCGACGCCGGCGTACACGATGATGCCGCGGTCGATGTGGGGTTCGTACTCCTCGCGTTCCTCGATGGTGCACTCATGCAAGTCGAGGTCATCGTATGTAGCGAAGCGCTGGACTGCCTGCTTGGCAAGGTCGCCATACGGCATCGGATGCCGGATCGCTACAACCTTAAGGCCCGCGTCGATCAGCGCCTGACTTACATAGCGGGTGGTCTGGCTCTTTCCCACACCGGTGCGGACCGCGCAGATCGCAACCACCGGCGCTTTGGACTTGATCATGGTCGTGGTAGGTCCCATCAGACGGAAATCGGCGCCCGCCGCATTGACCATTGACGCCTTATGCATGATATCTGCATAGGCAATGTCGCTGTACGCGAAGACGACCTGCTCCACATGGTGCTCATGGATGAGCCTGACCAGGTCCTCTTCAGGGTAAATCGGAATCCCTTCCGGGTAGAGGCTCCCGGCAAGCACAGCCGGGTACTTTCTTCCCGCGATATCGGGTATCTGGGTAGCTGTGAAAGCAACCACATCGTACTTCTCGTTGTCGCGGAAGTAGACGTTGAAGTTGTGGAAATCGCGCCCCGCCGCGCCCATGATGACGACCTTGATCCTCTTCAAGAAGCAACCCACCCTTTCTCCATAATCAGCGCGAGTACGCTTATCGTACTCACTTCGCAGCCTGGACATCCCTTGCCGCGTCAATATGCACCGTTGCATACTGCGCTTGTCACCTATTCTACTACCGAACGCTCAATTCCTCCACAGAAACCTTGCACAGGAAAGGGCGCCCTCACGGGCGCCCCACAAATCGGCTCTATTGAGCTGTATTACGCTCCATTCGGCTACCGATCCGCCTCCTCAGAGCAACTCGACTTCTCACAGTGCCGCCGGATGCTGGCGAGCAGGCGGAGAATCTGGAGGCGGCACCATGACATCGATCGCGCAATCCGTGGCGGTCTCGTCGGCGGCAACCTCGTCGGAGTCGCTGGCGCCGTAGCGCGTTAGCGCCACTGCCAGCACTTCGTCCATGTGCGATACCTCGACTAGCGTGATGTCGGCCCGCGCGTTCTCCGGGATTTCCTCCACGTCCCTGCGGTTATCCGCGGGGATGATGACTGTCGTGATTCCCGCCCTGTGCGCGGCGAGCACCTTCTCCTTGAGCCCGCCTACGGGCAGAACGCGCCCGCGCAGCGTTATCTCGCCGGTCATGGCCACATCATGCCTGATGGATATCCCCGAAAGGGCCGATGCCAGCGCCGTTGCTATGGTAATCCCGGCCGATGGGCCGTCTTTGGGAATCGCGCCTTCCGGGACGTGGATATGCACGTCCATCTTCTCGTAGAAATCGTCCGGGATGCCCAAATCGCGCGCCCTGGACCTGACATAGGTGTAGCCGGCCTGCGCGGATTCGCGCATGACCTCGCCCAGTTTGCCTGTGAGGATCAACTTGCCGCTGCCCCGCATCGCCGACACCTCGATGAAGAGAGTGTCGCCGCCCATTTCGGTCCAGGCAACGCCGGTGGCCACTCCCACCTTGTCGTCCTGTTCAATCACGTCGTATCGGAACTGGGCAATCCCCAGATGCTTGTGCAAGTCGGGGCGCTTCACCGCAAACGGCCCGCTTGCCCCGGCCACAACTTCGCGCGCCAGTTTCCGGCACACGGCGCCAATCTGCCGTTCCAGACTACGCACTCCCGACTCCCTGGTGTACGACCGGATGATCTCCCTGACTACATCCTCGTCCATCTGCACTTGCTCATCTCCCAGCCCGTTCTCGCGGATCTGCTTGGGGACGAGGAACTTGTGGGCTATGTGGAGTTTGTCCTCCTCCGTGTAGCCGGGTATGCTTATTATTTCCATCCTGTCCTGCAACGGACGGGGTATTGCATACAGGTTGTTGGCGGTCGTGATGAACAGCACGTTGGACAGGTCGACGGTGACCTCCATGTAATGGTCGCCGAACTCGCGGTTCTGCTCCGGGTCGAGCACCTCGAGGAGCGCCGACGATGGATCGCCGCGGAAATCGGACGACATCTTGTCGACTTCGTCCAGCAGTATCACAGGGTTCATGGTGCCTGCCTGCTTCATCAGCTGGACTATCTTGCCCGGCATGGCGCCCACGTAAGTGCGTCTGTGCCCTCTGATCTCGGCTTCATCGCGCATGCCGCCCAGGGAGAACCGGACGAACTTGCGGCCAAGAGCGCGGGCGATCGACTTGCCGAGAGACGTTTTTCCCACTCCAGGCGGCCCCACCAGGCAGAGGATGGGTCCGCGGAGTTCGTCCGATAGCTGCCTTACAGCCAGGAACTCCAATATGCGTTCCTTGACCTTCTCCAGGCCCCAGTGATCCTCGTCCAAGACCTGCTCGGCCTGTTTTATATCGAGGCGGTCATCGGTGAACACGCCCCATGGAATGCCGAGAAGCCAGTCGAGGTAATTCCGGACGACCACCGTCTCCGCCGACATGGGCGGCATGTGCTCCAGTTTGTCCAGTTCGCGCTGGGCCTTGTCCCGCACGTCCGGGGGGAAATCGCACTTTTCGATCTTCTCGCGCAGTTCATTTATCTCAGACGACTTGTCGTCGCGGTCGCCCAGTTCTTTCTGGATAGCGCGCATCTGCTCCCTGAGGTAGTACTCCTTTTGCGTCTTCTCCATCTGCCTGCGAACTCGCGCATTGATCTTGCGCTCCAGTTCCAAGATCTCCAGCTCGCTGCGGAGCACTACCGAAAGGCGTTCCAGGCGATCCCTCGTGTCCAGCGCCTCCAAGAGCGCCTGCTTATCTTCGACTCGCATCGGCAAGTGCGCCGCGATCTCGTCGGCAAGCCGACCAGGCTCATCCAGGTCGGCCAGGGTTGCTATGATCTCAGGCGGCAGCCGCTTGGACAGCTTTGCGTACTGCTCGAACTCGTGAAGCGCGTTGCGCGCAAGGGCCTCCAGTTCCGGCCCATATTGCCCATCGGTCGGCTCCAGCTGCACCTTCACCATGTAACACGGATCGGCATCGATGAAATCGAGAATCCGCGCGCGTTCTTTGCCCTCAACCACGACTCTGACGGTGCCGTCGGGCAGCCGAACTAGCTGTTTAATCTCGGAGACGGTGCCCATCTCATAGATATCGTCGGGCGATGGGTCACTGACCCTCGCAGCCCGCTGAGCAGCAAGAATTATGAGTCTATCGCCGGACATCGCTTCATCGAGAGCGGCGATCGACTTATCCCGCCCCACTTCAAGCGGGACAGTCATGTTTGGAAACACCAGAAGTCCACGAAGCGGCAACAGCGAAAGCACCCGCTTGGGGCCGGCTTTCCCTCTAGACAATGCGTTTTCCGCTCTGGCCACGGATTTCTGCACCTCCTACCTGCACCTCTCCTATTCTCCTTGCCCCCTCGCATTCCTTCAAGAAAAGAGACTCGGAGCAAGCAATCCATGGCAGAGCTGGTCCAACAGAAATAGCGTCTCAATTCGAGACGCCTGTTCACATATGATCGGAGAATACCGCCGAAGCGGACCTCGCAGCCACCACCTCCTGCGGCACAGGTGCTGGAGAAGGCTGCTCGGCTGCGGCGCACGATCCCACCTTGGCCAGCTCGAACGCCTCGTCTATGTCGTCCACGGCGATGACATGACATCCTTCGACCTGCGCCAACCTGTCCTGCCAGTTCTCCTTGGGAATCAGCACCCTGCGCGCGCCGGCAGCGGCTGCCGCGCTCACCTTGGCCACCACCCCTCCAACCGGCTTGATCTGGCCGCGCACGGAGATCTCGCCGGTCATCGCCAGCCTGTTGTCGATGGGAGTGCCTTTCATTGCTGACAGTACCGCGACGGCCATGGCCAACCCCGCAGACGGCCCGTCCACAGGCGCGCCCCCGGGGAAGTTAACGTGGACGTGGAAGTCGGGGGTCTCAATATGAAATCTGACCCTGAGGACCGTGCAGACATTATCTACGGAACTCCGCGCCATGCTACGGCGGCGCAAGACGCGCCCGCCGTCTCCCTGCTCTTCCTCTTCCACCACTCCTGTCACCATGAAAGAGCCTCGCCCTGCCTGCGCGCGGACGGCAGTCGCTTCCACTTCGATGACCGAACCCATGCCGGGCCCCCACACCGCAAGGCCGTTCACCACTCCCACAGCCGGCGCGTCCCCAACACGTTTCTCCGGACGAAGCGCATACTGGCCGCTCTCCACCACCCATTCCATGTCCGCCTTGAGCAAGGTCTTGCGCCCTTCAGTCACCGCCACGCCCATAGCGAGCTGAACCATGTTGACTGCGTCTCGCCCGTTCTGCGCATACTTCCTGACGATATCGATCACACCGTCTTCAGCGCCCATGTTCACCCTGTCGAGAGCGCGCGAGGCAATCGTCGCCACTTCGTCAGGAGAGAGCGCGCGGAAATAGACTTCCAGGCACCTTGACCTGATGGCTGGAGGAATATCGCGAGTCGGTCGAGTAGTGGCGCCGACCAGGCGGAAATCGGCCGGCAGACCGTTTCGGAATATGTCGTGGATGTGCTGGGGTATGTTGTTGTCGTCTGGGCTGTAGTATGCGGACTCAAGGAACACTTTCCTGTCTTCCAGGACTTTGAGAAGCTTGTTCATCTGTATGGGGTGGAGTTCGCCGATCTCGTCGATGAACAGCACGCCGCCGTGAGCTCGAGTTACGGCGCCCGGTTTGGGCTGGGGGATGCCCGCGATGCCGAGCGGCCCCGCGCCCTGGTATATTGGGTCGTGCACCGACCCAATGAGCGGATCGGCTATTCCCCTGTCGTCAAAGCGCGCCGTGTTGGCGTCCATCTCGACAAACACCGCGTCAGACCTGAACGGCGACAGGCTGCTCTTCTTGGCCTCCTCCAGCACGACGCGGGCGGCCGCGGTCTTGCCCACGCCGGGCGGGCCGTACACGATGACGTGCTGCGGATTGGGCCCGCACAGCGCGGCGCGCAGAGAGCGCAGCGCATCCGACTGCCCGATGACGTCTTCGAAACACTTTGGCCTGGTCAGTTCGGTGAGGGGCTTGGTCAGGCAGATGCTGCGCAGGTCGCGCAGCTTGTCCAGCTCGCGCCGGGACTCGCGCCCCACTGCGCTCTTCGAGCCGTGCTGGGCACGGAGGAGGTTCCAGAAGTAAAGACCGATGACGACCGCGAAGAACAGGTTGATCAGTCCGAGCACGCCAATGCTGTTCACCGCCGTTCCCTCCTGTCCAGGGTGTATCATGCCCCGGTGAAAAGCAACTATCCCGGCGGGCCGCGAGCGCTCGCCGGGATAGAACGGTGGCAATCAGTTCAGCATCAAGCCTGCGTCAGGCGGTTTCTTCCTTCTTGCGCGCAGGCTTCTTCTTCTCTGACAGCATCATGGTCGGGGCACCCTGACCGTCCACGGCTTCCCGCGTAACCACGACCTTCTGGATCTCGCTGCGGCTAGGTATCTCATACATCAGGTCGAGCATGAGCTTCTCCATGATCGACCGGAGGCCGCGGGCGCCGCCCCCGCGCGCGATAGCCTTCTTGGCCACAGCGACCAGAGCGTCGCGGGTGAATTCGAGGCTCACGTCGTCCAGTTCGAAGAGCCTCTCATACTGCTTGACCAGCGCGCTCTTGGGTTCAGTGAGGATGCGCACCAGAGCCTCTTCGTCCAAAGCGTCGAGGGGCACCACAACGGGAAGCCTGCCCACGAACTCCGGAATCAGGCCATATCTCAGCAAGTCCTCGGGCATGATCTGCCGCAGAATGTCGCCGATCTTGCGGTCGACCTTCGGCCTCACTTCAGCCCCGAACCCCAGCGTCTTGCGGCCGATGCGGTTCTCGATGATCTTGTCGATCCCCTCGAACGCGCCGCCGCAGATGAACAGGATGTTCGTGGTATCGAGCTGTATGAACTCCTGGTGCGGATGCTTCCGCCCGCCCTGCGGAGGAACGCTTGCGACAGTGCCTTCGAGGATCTTGAGCAGCGCCTGCTGCACGCCTTCGCCCGACACATCGCGAGTAATAGACGGGTTCTCCGACTTGCGGGCGATCTTGTCGACTTCGTCGATGTAGACTATGCCGCGCTCCGCCCGCTCGATGTCGTAATCGGCGTTCTGGATCAGCTTGAGCAGGATGTTCTCCACATCTTCGCCAACGTAGCCGGCTTCTGTAAGAGATGTGGCATCGGCGATAGCGAATGGCACGTTCAGGATCTTGGCGAGCGTCTGCGCCAGGAGCGTCTTTCCGCACCCAGTGGGTCCAAGCAGCAGAACGTTGCTCTTCTGCAGCTCGACATCGTCCATGCGCGAACTCACGTTGATCCGCTTGTAGTGGTTATATACCGCCACCGACAGCGTCTTCTTGGCATCGTCCTGCCCGATTACGTATTCGTCGAGTACGGCCCTGATCTCATGGGGTTTGGGGATGTCCGTGAGATCACCCCCCGAAGGGCTTCCCGTTTCCTCTTCGATTATCTCGTTGCACAGCTCGATGCACTCGTCGCAGATATAGACTCCGGGCCCTGCGATGAGCTTCTTCACCTGCTCCTGGGCCTTGCCGCAAAACGAGCATTTGAGCTGGCTCTTGTCGTCGGTGTACTTGAACATGTGACCACCTCTCGGCTAGGGCTTGCCGGCCTTGCCCTCGAAGATGTTGTCGATGATGCCGTAGTCCTTGGCCTCCAGGGCGGACATGTAGTAGTCGCGCTCAGTGTCCTGCTCTACGCGGTCAGCAGGTTGCCCCGTATGCCGCGCAAGAATCTCGTGAGTGATTCCCTTGATGCGCAGGATCTCTCTTGCCTGGATTTCGATGTCGGTGGCCTGACCGGAAGTGCCGCCGGCCGGCTGGTGTATCATGACGCGCGAATACGGAAGGGCATGACGCTTGCCTTTCGCGCCGGCCGCCAAGAGCACCGCTGCCATACTGGCTGCGAGACCAACACACACCGTGGAAACCTGAGGCTTCACGTACTGCATCGTATCGTATATCGCAAGCCCCGAGGTCACAGACCCGCCCGGGCTATTGACATAAAGGTTTATGTCCTTGTCAGGGTCCTCCCCCTGGAGAAACAGCATCTGCGCAATGACCAAGTTGGCCATACTATCGTCGATTGGGCCTCCAATGAAGACGATCCTGTCTTTGAGAAGCCTGGAGTAAATATCATATGCCCTTTCGCCGCGACTGGTTTGCTCAACGACTATAGGTATCAGGGTCATCGTCGTCACCTCCTACGCAAAGTGCTGGAGTCCACGTTATTCTTGTGCTTCTCCCTCGGAATCATGCGCCTCGGATGCACACTGGTCGCACTTGGCGCTCTCGGGATCAGCGTCACAGGCGCGGCCCAGGAACTGCAGGGCCTTCGTATTGACCAGCACCTCGGTGGCCACCGCGCGCATGCCTGGGTCGAGTATCACCTTGTTCAGCTTATCTTTATCATCGCCAAACGCATCGTAGGCCATCTGGAACACCGCCATGCTCACCTCGTCCGCGGTGGGCGTAAGGCCCTCCTTCTCGGCCAAGGCCTCCAACACGAGCTTGGTCTTGACCGTGCCCGGAGCGGTCTCTCGAAACTGCTCGCGGATCTCGTCTTCCGACTTTCCCCTGGCCGAGAGGTACTGCTCCCACTCCAGACCCTGATCGCGCAGCTTGCCCTGGAGGTTTCGCAGTTCCTCAGCGACCTGGCGCTCGATCAAAAGCTTAGGGATCTCCACCTCGGAGGTCGTCACCAAAGACGCAACAGCGCGCTTTGAAAGGTCGCTAATCGCATCGTCCAGCGCCCGATGGCGCAGAGAGTGCATTAGCTTGTCGCGCAGCGCCTGCAGCGTATCGACGCCGCCAACGTCTTTGGCGAGATCATCGTCAAGATCAGGCACTTGCTTGATCTTGACGTCCTTGACCGATGCCTTGAAAGTCACTTCGCGGTCAACGGTTTCACCATCTTCCGAGGTTTCGGGCAGGTTGACCACGAACTCCCGCGGTTCATTCACATTCATGCCTGCGATGTTCTCATCCAGACCTGGAATCAGCTGACCAGACCCGACCAAAACCTGAAGATCGTGCGCGGAGAAGGACTCCTTCAGCTCACCGTCGACATACCCCTCAATGTCGGCAGTGACAAGATCGCCTGCCTCCACCACCGAACGCTCTGACGGGACGTACTCGGCCCGCGCTTCGCGCATGTGCTCCAGCGCCTGGTCTACATCCTCATCGGTGATCTCACGCTGTTCGCGATCGAGCTTAATGGCGGTGTAGTCGCCCAGTTTGACCTGAGGACTGGCTGTAATCTTGATCTTGAACACCAGCGGTTCGCCGTTTTCCAGCTCGGCATCGTCAAGCCCGTCGAATTCCGGGTCATCCAACGGCTTAACGCCCGTTTCGCGAAGAGCCGCTGAGTACGCCTCGGGGACGATAGCCTGGATGGCCTCATCGTATAGGGCCTCCCTGCTCACAAAGCGCTCGAGCACGGCACGAGGCGCCTTTCCCTTGCGGAACCCGGGAATGGAGACCCGCCCCGCCACCTTCCGGACGGCGCGCGCCACAGCCTCGCGAACACGCGGTTCCTCAACGGTTATCTCCAGGATCGTACGTTCGTCGTCAACTCCGACTACACTAGCCTTATACATGGTGCACCTCGTTCCCCCGAGCGTCCTTCGGGTAACCTATTCGACGGCTCGACAGATGATTCCTCCGGAAAATGCACTTCAAAACAGCATGCCCCGGCACGCGCCTTTCACGGCGATAACCGGGACAAAACAGCTACACTGCGCTGTGTGCTATCCACCGCAAGCCCGCCGGCGATCGATCATGCACGGCCATAACCTAATGGACATGGCTAATGGCGCGCCCGGCAGGGCTCGAACCTGCGGCCTATGGATTCGAAGTCCATCGCTCTATCCGGCTGAGCTACGGGCGCGCGCTTACAACCGCGACACAGTATAGCACAACCCCAAATGGGTGTAAAGAAAAAGCGCCGCAAAAAGCGCCGCAAAAAGCGCCACAAAAAAGCGCCCCGGAACTCGACCGGGGCACAAACTCCACAAGGCAAAGGTAATGGGGTGGATGATGGGACTTGAACCCACGACCCTCAGAGCCACAATCTGATGCTCTAGCCACCTGAGCTACATCCACCACACTGCACCTTGATTCTAACATGGCCTCGGGACAGCGGTCAAGAGAGCCGTCATCGCAAATTGACACCCAAAAGGCGCAATGATAGGATTGTGTGCGTTTAGGACGCGAAGGAAGGGTATCTCATGATCGCCGACAATGGAATGGCTGGCAGAACGCGGAGCGCAAGGCTCAATCCTTCTCAGTTCCTGGTCATGGGATTTGGGGTTGTGATTCTGCTGGGTTCTATCCTGCTGTCGCTGCCCGCCGCGTCAGCCGATGGTTTGGGCGTGCGCTATATCGACGCCCTGTTCACCGCCACGTCCGCCACCTGCGTTACAGGCCTGGTGGTCGTGGACACCGCCACGACCTACTCGCTCTTGGGGCAGGTTGTGGTGCTTGCGCTGATTCAAGTGGGCGGACTTGGCTTCATGGCCATGGCCACGATGATGGCCCTCGTGCTGGGAAGACGGATCACTCTTCGAGGCCGGCTCTTCCTGCAGGAATCGCTCAACCAGTTCACAATGGCGGGACTCGTGCGGCTGACCAGATACCTCTTCCTTACCACCGTAATCGTCGAGGGCATTGGAGCGATCATCCTTTGCCTGCGCTTCTCGGCTCAGTTTCCTCTGGGCCAGTCCGTGTACTACGGGATATTCCATTCAGTCTCGGCCTTCTGCAACGCCGGGTTCGACCTCTTCGGCACGGTGACCGGGCCTTTCACCAGTCTCACTCGCTGGGAATCAGATCCCGTGATCGTGCTCACGATCGGCGCTCTGATAGTCACGGGCGGCCTCGGGTTCCCGGTAATCGTCGAACTGGCGGGACATCACAGGGGGAACCGTCTCTCTCTGCACACAAAGCTGGTGCTCAGGGTCACCGGTATCCTGCTGCTCGCCGGCACACTCGCCGTCCTCGGCTTGGAGCTGTCCAACCCAGCCTCGCTCAAACCCCTGACCTGGGGCGGAAAGCTACTGGGGGCCGTCTTCCAGGGGATTACCCCGCGCACAGCGGGTTTCAACACCCTGGACATCGGCAAACTCAGAGACGGCACCCTTTTCGTCATGATTATCCTGATGTTCATCGGCGCATCACCCGGTTCCACAGGGGGCGGGATAAAGACGACTACCTTCGGAGTGCTTCTTGCTGCAATAATCAGCACAGCGAGAGGACGGAGCGATGTTGAGATGCACGAGAGACGTCTGCCCCCGGACGACATAATGAAGGCCATGACCATAGCGACACTGGCCATGGGATTGGTGACCGGAGTTACGCTGGTGTTATCGGTCACCGAGAACGCGCGCTTCCTGGAGCTGCTGTTCGAGACCACGTCAGCTTTCGGCACAGTGGGACTGACCATGGGGATCACGCCCAGCCTATCGGACATCGGCCGGATCTTCATCATGGCCACCATGTTCATGGGCCGAGTTGGACCGTTGACAGTGATGATGGCCCTCGCCCAACGCAAACGGCAGCCATCTACAGTGCACCTTGCGGAAGAGCGCGTGCTGATAGGATGAATGGTGAGGTGAGCCGTTCGGACGGCTCACCTCGTTTGGCGCTATCTTCCGCTGACCTCGATTCCCCGCTGAGTGCCGCAGCCGGCTACCTGCAGTTGGCTACCTACAGTTGGCTACCAGCCCTCCAAGCACGGGGCCAGGGTAGATGTTTGCGCTGCCTGCAGCGAAGAACTGGGCCGGCAGCGACTGGACTGTTGTGGCTGCCCACACACCTGTTCCCGGCGCTTCTACCAACGGAACCTCAAACGAACTCCCGTCAAACGCGAACAACGCCGTGTACCAACTGGCACCAAGCTGCGCGGGCGGCGGCACGTTGGTCACTTCCACCAAGAGCTGAGTCTGCCCCACCGAGTCTGTTCGCATCCACACAGCTCCGCCCGCCGTGGGTGCCGGACCCGTAATCGACGGCGCCAGGGCCATCACGCAGGTCCTGGGCACGATCGGGGCCAGCGGAACGCAGATCGTCTGCCCTATGCGCAGGCGGTATGGGTCGAGTCCTGGATTGGCTCTGAGAATCGCGTCCACAGTAGTGCCAAAGCGCAGCGCGATAGTGTACACGGTGTCGCCGGCACGAATCACGTAGAACACACCGCCGGGGCACACAGGCGGAGGCGGGATAGGAATCGGCACCGGCACACAGATTACCTGGCCTATCTGGAGGTTCTGCGGATCAACTCCAGGATTGGCCCTGATCAATGCGTCCACCGTTGTCCCGTAGCGAAGCGCGATTCTGTAGTACGTGTCGCCCGGCTGTATGACATATGGCGTCCCGCCTGGGCACAACACCGGAGGCGGCATTGGCGGCACCGGAGGCACGGCCACCGGTATGCATACCAACTGGCCGATCTGGAGCTTCCTCGGGTCTACGCCGGGGTTGGCTGCCATAATCGCCTCCACCGTGGTCCCGTAGCGCCGGGCCAGCGCGTAGAACGTGTCGCCTGCCTTGATCTCATACAGGAACCCGCCGGGGCACGGGGGCGCCTGGCGCGTCTGTACCTCTTCCTTCTCTTCATCTGGCATAGCCGATCACTCCCCCTGGGATGAGTCTAGTGCACCATATGCACCCCGGCACGGGTTTGCCTACCGGCGAAAGGCACATACTACAAGTCCCAGGCGAACAGTCGCCTGCCATGCGAAATGGAGGAGTTCGCCCGGCCAAGAAGAACTGTCTGTAATGACAAGCTCAATGCGGCAGTAGGCCTGCAGACCTTCATCGGCGACCAGTGCGCCAATAGGTGGGGAGTGTTCTCGGCCGCATCGCTGATCGGAGCGGCGCCCGTACTCGTGTCGGGGCTCACCCGCGGAGCCGTAAAGGAGTAGTAAAGGAGTGATCGTTAGGCCTTGCTGAAACAAGCGCTATTGCATTTACCATACGACCCCATGGCCTACCCGGTGGCCGAAGACGAAGTTGAAATCGTTCTGCGGGCGGCCAGGGGCGATCTGAAGTCGGTTCAGCTTGTGTACATCGATAGATACGCCCTTCGCCTGCAGCCCAAGGAGACCACCCTCTATCGAGTCGGAAGCGATGCCCTGTTCGACTACTGGACCGGGCGAATGAGGCTGAAATACGGGCGGTTCATGTATCACTTCGCCCTGAACGATGGACAGTCCACGACATACTACGGAGAAGGAGGACTGTCGGCCGAGGCTGTGACACCGGAAACACGCAACCCATGGGCCTGGTGTTTTCATTACCCATACACCTGGCGTCATGGCGGCGTAGACGACCCGCCCGCCTGGGCCACTGACGCCATTGTATATCAGGTTCTTGTAGACAGATTCGCGAACGGCGACCTGTCCAACGATCCGCCCAGCGCAGAACCTTGGGGTGCCCACCCAACATCGCAATCATTCTTCGGAGGCGACCTGGCAGGAATCACAGACCGGCTCGACTACGTGGCGCGTCTGGGTGCATCGTGCATCTACCTGACCCCGATACTCCTGGCACCGTCGAACCACAAGTACGATACCACTGACTATTACCAGCTCGACCCGCATTTCGGCGATGAGGCGACCGCGCGCGCCTTGGTAGACGCCTGCCATTCCCGGGGTATCCGCGTGGTGCTCGACGGAGTGTTCAACCACTGCGGCTATAACTTCGGCCCATTCCAGGACGTTGTCGCCCACGGCGCCGACTCGCCCTATTTGGGCTGGTTCAACATTCACGAATTGCCGGTTCGCGCCCGCCCCAAGCCAAACTACGAGACATTTGCCCTGGACGTGCCGGACATGCCCAAGCTGAGCACCGACAACCCCGAGGTTCGCGACTACCTGATCGGCGCGGCAGAGCACTGGACGCGCACGCTGGACATCGACGGCTGGCGCCTCGACGTCGCCGACGACGTAGACCCCGTGCTGTGGCGCGAGTTCCGCACGCGAATCCGCGCTATCAAGCCCAATGCCCTGATCGTGGGGGAGATACTGCACGATGCAACGCCGTTTCTCAGGGGCGATCAGATGGACTCGGTGATGAACTACCCCTGGCGCGAGCTGTGCCTGCACTACTTCGCCGGCCGCACCATGGGAACCGACGCCTTCGCCGAACGCCTGACGACCCTTCAGATGCGCTACAGGCGGCAGGTGCACTACGCACTGTGGAACCTGCTGGGCTCGCACGACCGCCCGAGATTCCTCACCCTGTGCGGCGGCGACGTGAGGCGGGGGCTTCTGGCTTCTACGTTCCAATTCACCTGCCCCGGTACTCCCTACATCTACTATGGGGACGAGATCGGGATAGAAGGAGACGACGATCCCGACTGCCGGCGATGCATGCCATGGAACAAGAAGGACTGGAACACTCAGCTCCTGGGGCATTACGCTGACTTGGCGCGCCTCCGCAGGCGATATAGCGCCCTCCGCCGCGGCGAATTCACCGTGCTCATGGCCGACCGGGCAGACGGACCGCTGGTCTACGCCAGATGGAACGCGCGGGGGGCCGCGCGCTCGTGCATGATCGTGGCCCTGAACAACACCGATAGACCCGTGCCGGTCGACCTCGAGCTTCTGGCCGAGCGAATGCGACAGACAGACGCGCTGGCACGCTGCGCCGACCGACCGATGAGGACCGTGTTCAGTGTCGAGGGCCACGATGGCACGGGGAGCGTGGGCGCGACCGCGCCGGGCCAAGAGCCCGAGCCGCAACCCAGGCCCGACTCGAAGCAACCCGAACGCCCGTCCGGGCGCTCCACTGAGCTCGGGCCCATGAGCGCGCGGGTGTGGGTCTGTTAGGTGGCGGGAGCGGGGGCAGCCTCGATACGCGATCTCCCCCGCAACTGACCCTTTCCCAGAAATGACACCTCAGTTGGCGCACTCTGCTCCCCGCAAAGACCGTGGCGGGCCTCCCAGGTTCCTCGACGCTCCTATTCCCGACCATGCCGTGCTCTCAGACCCCGTCGGAGTCTCCAGCTACCTCGCCCCATACGTTACGGCCTAGTCGTCGCTCTGCCTACACTTAACCTGCTTCGTTACCGCTGCAAGTCCAAGGCTCGATTCCCGGTGGGTGGCTAAGTAGCTCCCGATTGGTGAAGGTTCACCGAGGGTCAAGGCAACGCGGGCATTAGCGAGGCTGACGGCTGGCATTTACTCGGTACCTGCGGGTTTTCCCGCAGGTTTTTCTTGGAACCTGCAGGAAAAGCCGCAGGTTGCGCAGAGTCGAGCGGATGGAAGGACTGATTTGATGAAAAGCGGGGCCCCTTAAGGCCCTTTGGCCGTTGCGGGGAGGACCATTGCCGCCATTCCAGGTTTACCCATCGTCTGTAGCTGGGGATATGTCGGAGAGAGACTCGGGGCGCAGAGAAGCATCGGCCGCGACTCGGACTTGGTGGGCGAACTCGTGTACAACCTGCGGGAAATCCAGCAGGTGGTAGAAAAAACCTGGCGGAAAACCCGCAGGTACCAGAAACTGCCTGAAGCTGAGGCCGCAAACCGTGTTGGCGTCTTCCGCGCGCAATCCCCGCGATACAGCAGTTCCTGTTCGAGAGGAGCGCCATACGAGCCCTCTGCGATCACTAACAGGCGCATCGCGTTGAATTGATGCCACGCAAGCGGAATACGTCTGCCAGCACGTTGAGCAATACTCCCTCGAGTCGCCAAGACCTCCGGGACTCCGGAGGATGCTTTTGACGCGGCTTTTCGGTGATGCTATAATACTGCTTGCAGAGACACCTTCCTATCGCGCGCCTGTAGCTCAGGGGATAGAGCAACGGACTTCTAATCCGTGGGTCGCAGGTTCGATTCCTGCCAGGCGCGCCATTTACCTGCACTTAT
>ENA-UOOR01002723-UOOR01002723.1-fermentation-metagenome-genome-assembly--contig:-NODE-2723-length-17216-cov-6.601538_pt1 | contig 17216 bp, 21 predicted proteins | sample MGYA00245780_ERZ724029 | MGnify/ENA primary metagenome ERZ724029 (study PRJEB28704, sample SAMN03018315) | fermentation metagenome | biome: anthropogenic terrestrial biome; feature: soil; material... | reverse complement strand
GGCGTTCAATGTTGAGGAACCTGTGTAGTTATAAATTTCGGTAGGGATTTTAGGAAAAAAGTATATCAAGTGAAAACAGCAAACGGCGGCAGGTATATCGACGGAGTTCCCACACTAAAATGGGGCGAATATAAGGACTGCACATATAGCGGCGCAGTCGCCCTGTTATTAAATGTGTTGGGGATACACGCGACATATGAACAAATAGCGGGGCTGACTGGCTCCTGCTATCGCTTTGGTATGTGCTATGGCTGGGATCCCGGATCACTCATTGTCAATACTGATTATGCCTATCTCGGATTTGGCGGTGCGTGTGGTACAGATTATAACGCGAACCGCGCTTACGGACTTGATTTTTATGGTGTTTCGGACGAGGAAGAACGCAATAAAAAAGTCCAAAATTCTATCGACGCCGGTATTCCTGTTTTGTGCATGGGCGGCTTTGGCGCGCCGGAATGGTGTCTATTGACGGGCTATGAAAAGGCAGACGACGGAATTAAATATTTCGGGCGCTCCTATTTCGACGGCGACGCCACCGAAGAAGAATTGTTGACGGATAACAAATATTCATTTTTCAAAGGCTATCCGGGAGAATATCCTAACGGATTCTTGAAACTGTGTAACAAGTCATGTGAGCCGACCAGTCCTTTAGAAGCATTGAAAACATCGCTGGAAACTTGCATAAAAATGTTTTCTCCTCATGAAAAAATGGGATATGGAGCATATGAATTTGCTATCAACAGCTTAAAAAACAATAAGTATCCTGCCGGTGAAAACGAAAACGCCGAATACAGCGGGTGGAATGTCTGTATGTTCTTTTCTACTTTGCTGGATGCACGGAGAGCGGCATATATTTATCTTGAAGAAAGCACGAAATTATTATCCGACGAAAACAAGGCAAAATTATCAGATGTGTCGGCGATGTATAAAAATATGTTTGATACCTTGTCCGCTGTATTACCATATAAGGCATTGAATGACGGCGAATATAATTCCGGTTTGTCTGTTGAGTTGAGAAAACAAATCGTTGGAGCGTTGGAAAAAATGGTTGAGATGGAAAGACAAGCGCGGGTAACGGTACAAGATATTTTAGATCATTGGGACAATTAAAAAGCGTATCACAAAAGGCTGTCGGGGATTATCCTCGGCAGCTTTTTGAAATTTTATCAGGAATGTTTTATAATATGACGCGCAGTTGTCATATTATTGTGGTATAATGTGTATTAGCAGAGCAAAAAGGAAGGGATACCCATGCACTACGCCGATTATAAAACCATTCTTTCGCCGCAAAACGGGATGAATATATACCGGGGCTGCACCCACGGCTGTATTTATTGTGATAGCCGCAGCGCGTGTTATCAGATGAAGCACGACTTCGAAGACATTGAAATCAAGCGCGACGCCGTGCGAATTTTGGAAGAACAGCTAAAACGAAAAAGAAGGCCGTGTATGATTGGCACGGGAGCCATGTGTGACCCGTATATACATCTTGAAGAAAAACTGCGGATCACCCGTGGGTGTCTTGAATTGATTGAACGGTACGGCTTCGGGCTGGCGATACAGACGAAATCCGCTCGTATTTTGCGCGACATGGATATTCTCAAAGTCATCAACGAAAAAACGAAATGCGTGGTGCAAATTACGTTGACCACTTTTAATGAGAATTTATGCCGAATCATCGAGCCGGAGGTTTCTACTACCGCCGAACGGTTTGCTGTACTGGAAGCTATGCGGAACGCGGCTATCCCGACCGTGGTTTGGCTATCCCCGATTTTGCCTTTCATCAACGACACCGAAGAAAATCTGCGCGGGCTTTTGGATTATTGCGTTACGGCAAAGGTACACGGGATTATCTGTTTCGGATTCGGAACCACCATGCGCGAGGGTGACCGGGAATACTTCTATAAAAAACTGGACGAGCATTTTCCCGGAATGAAACAGCAATATATAAAGGATTTCGGCAACAGTTACGAGTGCCGCAGTCCGAATAACGCCATACTGACCGAGATTTTCTGCAACGAGTGCAAAAAGCATAATATTCTGTATCGCCCGGACGATGTGTTTCGATATATGTACGAGTTTGAAACAAAAGAGCGGCAAATATCGCTGTTTGAAGGGATGTGACTGACTGTGCAGATGAATCGGCAATTTGAAATCATTTATTTATTGCTCAATAAAAAAACTACGACCGCAAAAGAATTAGCAGAACACATCGGCGTATCCCAGCGGACGATTTACCGTGATGTGGATACGCTTAGTTTGGCGGGAATCCCCATCTATACCGAAAAAGGTAAAGGTGGCGGCATCAGCCTGCTCCCGGAGTTTGTATTAAACAAATCAATCTTGAGCGAACAGGAGCAAAACGAAATTCTGTCTGCCTTACAGGGATTGTCCAGCGTTAAGACAGCGGAAACCGATCAAGTATTGAAAAAACTGTCCACTATTTTTAACAAAAACACCGTGCGTTGGCTGGAGGTTGACTTTTCCGATTGGAGCTTCGCTAACGGCAAAGCGTTCCATGACTTCAAAACCGCTATCCTTGAACGCCGAATTGCTGAGTTTGACTATTTTAGCACCTACGGCGAAATGACACAACGCCGCATAGAGCCTATACAGCTTTGGTTCAAATCAAAATCATGGTATATCAAAGGCTATTGTCTGTTACGGCAAGATATACGGCTATTCAAGCTGTCACGGGTACGGAATCTGCTTTTAACGGACGAGCAATTCTCCGAGCGTGACTTTCTGGCAAATGTTCCGAACCCTATCCCCGAAAATCATCAAAAGCCGGATGTAACTTTGAAATTGAAAATTGCACCAGATATGACTTATCGGGTATATGACGAGTTTGACGAGGACTTGGTGGAAAAGCAACCTGACGGCAGCTTTTCGGTAACGGTTACATGGCCGGAGGACGATTGGGTGTATGGTACAATTCTGTCCTATGGCGAATACATCGAGGTTTTGGAGCCGGAGCATATTCGGGAAATCATCAAAGAAAAAACTTTGAAAACCGTAAAAAAGTATTTATAATATGACTTACTGTTGTCAGTTTATATGGTGTATAATGAAAAAGAAACGGAGAGGTTTTTATGCAAGAATATACTTACACAGATTTTTTTGATTCTCTAAATGATACCGGCCGGATAATAACCGGGGCTTTGTGCGAACATATCGCAGATAAGCACCCTATATATAAACCCTATGGAATTTTGCCTAAAAACAAGGATAAAAAAGAATGGTCGCTTTATTTTCGGAGGCATCCAAAGCATGGAAAACCGATATGCGCTCTTTTTTCAAAAGATGGCTCACTTTCCATCCGCTTTATGTTTTTTTCACCAATGGTACACGAGTTATTGCTTAGGCAAGACGAGTTCGGCGAAAACATACGCGAGAGAATATTAAAGGCAAGTCGTTGCAAGCATTGCGGATATTACGGCGACAAACAGATTTGCTGGTGTCAGCATCATTTTTTCGTAAGAGAGCGGCTTGTTTGGATGTGCAACAGTGTTTGGCTTGAAATAAACGATATTGGGGAGGGAGATTTAGACGATAATGATATAAATGATTTGCTATATCTTATTGACCTCAACTCCAAGCACATGGCACACAGCGCAAAAGAAACAAGGGGCACAGGGTTCAACGAAGAAAATCTGCTGCGCTGCGGAAATGTCGTGTCAGTAAATCTTGAACATAAAGAATTGAATATAGATGATTTTGATCCCACCGATTACGCTGATATAAAAAGGCTTGATAAATATACCAATACATATAATCTTACGCCAATGGGTGCAAGCGATGGAATTTGGTTTTATTTTGACGAGAAAGCGGCTTGCGGAACACCAAACTACGGATATAGTTTCACGACAATACCAGATGTCAGCTACGCCATGATTACGGTTTCAAATCCGTTTGCATTTTCCGTTATACGCGCTTGGGATTATATATGTCTGTGGGTGAGAAAAAACAAACTGTCGGTCACATCCGTTGATATTGGCGGTATAAAAACATCAATGCTTATTAAGTTTTACAGACAAGGCACAAATCAATTTATGGAAATGTATGTGCCAACAGAAGAAAAACAGGGAGTAAACAGCCATGCCTGAACACAACATCGAAATGACCTTATTCAAACCTCATGGACAAACATTTACCGAAATACGCGACGGCGTACTTTGCCTGTCGTCCGCAATAGAAAATCCGTTTAATGTCTGCAAAGGGATACGGAATTATTACGTTGAAGCCCCCGACCGTTATCGCTTGCCGCTTCGCATTGATATATCCGTTAAGATTGATTCCCCGGCGCTTTTCATTATGTTAGGCGATGGGAGCCTTGATTTTGGAAATCGGAGAGGTCGCATTGATGACATCTGCGGGCCGCACAGCGGCAAAAATGTTTTCTTTAACAGTCGTATTTCCATAAATGAGTTTTCTGATATAACGCTTATATACGACTTAAAAGAAATGCAAATCATCGTCAACGGCGAGGAACGGTACTACGGGGCGAATGAAAAATATATGAGAGCTAAGACTTTTGCCGCAATGAACGAAGAAGGATTTCCGCTGAAAATCTCTTGTGACAACAGAGTGGATGCACAAATCCGGCAAGTGCGCGTCACCGAATATGACGACTCGGCGGGTATTGTTCATCTTGCAGATATAGCGGAAGAAAAACACATTCCAACGACTATGCCGCCAACGGGCAAACCCACTTTTGAAAGCTGTATTGCTGAATTATCCGCGCCACTCCGTGCCACAGTTGAGGATATTGATGTATGGCTTAGATCGCTCCGCCCTATGAAATTCAAACGGCAAATTGATAAAAATGGTGAAAAGATAACCTATGTTGCGTCAGAGCAAGGACTATCCTATCAGGTTTATATTTCCGGCGATGTAATGACTCATACAATATGGTGGTATATCCTTACCCAAGGGAAGCCGGAAACATGGGGACGAAAAGCCGACAATATGGAAAATACACTAAATTATATAGCAAAGAGTGATTCCGATTTCGCACATAAATTGTTTAACAGCTTTTATAAATGCGTCGGAGGTTACGGCTCTGGTTGCGGTGGAAAAACAATATACACCTTTGACGGCAGAAAAGTTGTCGCTTGCCACGGAAAGCTACATTTCAATATGAACTTATCAGAATTTGACGACGTAAAGCGGTTTATAAATGCAGTCAATGAGATTTCAGAGATAGGAGAAAAAAATAATGGGTAAGACAACATTGAGTGAAAATACCATTATCGGCGAATCCGCCGTTTCAACGGAGAGATACCGCGCCTTTTTCAGAAAAGCGATAGAAGGGTTTTCGCCGGAGGTTCATTGCGGAGCTTTTGAATACTGGCTCAATCTGAATAACGGAAAAACGCTGAAAGAAACGATTGAATCTTATCGGCTTGCAGAACCGCCTAAAAGTATTGAAGAACGATTGACAGAAGAACGGTTTGCCATTATTACTGAGCCGGATAAAGCCTTTATTTTGGCATTCAACAAAGAAATTGCGGATTTGGGTTACGATTACGGCGGTCACATCGGCTGGGGTGCTTGCTGGGGACATTATATGGTGATCTATTCCAAAGTCGGCGCAAAATCAAAACAAGTCGCCGCCCGGATATTTATCCGTGAAAATGGAATTGTCCTACGGCTATTCTTCAACAATGTAGAAAAACACATTGGGTACATAGAAAACGCGCCGAAGCATATTAAAAGCGTTTTCACCGGCACACATGGCGATTGCAGCTGTAACCCCAAGAAAGAGAATTGCCGAATGAGAAAAACCTACGCCCTCGACGGGAAACAAATCGAAAAGTGTTCCGGCGTGGTTTTTGAGTTTCACCAACCGGATATGGCGAAATTGCCGGACTATATGGGCTTATTGGAAGAATTTTATGTTTCAAAAAAGGGAGGAAATAAGACATGATTACAAAATATCTTTTCAAGGACACTTTTGCCGTAATTGGCAAAGCGGGACAAGGCGCGGCAAATAATCCACAAGCATGGATTTTCCCTTTGTGGGACGAAGCCAACGCTCATTTTTCAGAGGTCGCTGCGCTTGCTAAAAAAAGCGAGGACGGCACTCCGCAGATTTGGGGTGCGATGAATGACACCGCCGAATCCAACAAACGATGGAATGATGAAAGCGGCAAATACATGGCGGGTTGTGAAACGGATGTAGCCACCGAGCCGCCTGACGGCTGGACAAAATGGATTATCCCGGCACAAACCTATTTGGTAGTGGAAACCACAATGGATAAATACGGCGAGGTGTTTGGCAAAATCACGACCGACCCGCAAATCCAAATTGTCTCCACAGCCCATGAGCGTTATCCGCAACCGGGGAATCCGAATGTGGTAGACCTTTGGTTCCCAATCGCGGTCGGCATGATTTTCTGTCAATCATGCGCTATGCCTTTAGCCAAGACGGAGGACTTCGGGAAAGAAACCGATGGGAACATCAACCATGATTATTGCTGCCATTGTTATGAGGGGGGTTCTTTAGGCGGCGATATGACGATGGAGGAAATGATAGAAATCTGCATACCGTTCTGCCGCGACCAATACGAAAGCGACGAAGCGGCACGGACGCACATGATGTCATTCTTCCCCAAACTCAAGAGGTGGGCAAGATGATTTTAACGCCTTATCTGATTGTTAAGGATATGGAAAAATCCTGTTCGTTTTACACGGCGTTTTTCCAATCAGAGCCGGATAACTACTGTCCGGGGCGTTTTGTTGTCTTTGACGCTGGAAATACCAAGCTGTCTTTATATAACCCGCAATATGATTACGACCTTTTACAAAGCGGCGTTGATTTGAGCGGAAAATTCAATGAAGCGTATATCACGGCGAAAAATAAGCCTGTGAGCTATGGCAATAACGTTGTCCTCAATATAGGTGTTGATGATTTGAACGGCGAATACGAGCGGTTGAAGAAACTGGATATCGGCCAAATGTCCGAACTGGTTTATATCAATATCGCCGCACCATATTGGTGCTTTTGGTTGACCGACCCGGATGGGAATTGTATTGAGGTTACGGGGAGGTATAGCGAGAATGAGTAATGAGCTACAAAAAGTCAGCGAAGAAACCATGCGCTTTATGCGCGGCAAGTACAAACTCGATGAAATACCGGGTAAATATTACGACATTGATTGCTTAAAATTCCGTCAAGGAAAGAAAACAATTCTGTCCATCAACATTCACGAGGATCACTATGATTTTCAAATTATTTACGGTAAAGCCGAACGACAAAAATTTGAAGAACGACTTGGTGAATTTCCAGAAACAATTCAAGACCTTTATAAAAGGTCAAAAGCACTCCATGACGGATTATGGATGTTAATACGGGTAGATAATTTGGAAATGCTGGAAGCGGTCAAGCAAATGATTATGATAAAAAAGAACCCCAACCGTAAACAGTTTCCCAAAGCCCATATTCATCTATCTAATTGTGGGCATCGCTGCGATTTGTGCATTCACTACAAGGGCATAACCTCTTTTACTGCCGAAGAAAAAGAATATAGGCTTGCTTGCCATAAGGCAGTATACGGCGATCATAGCTGGGAAAAAAATTGCGACGGTTGTCATTTCCCCGACTGTACTGTGGAGAGCGCGGATTGTAGAAAAGGGAAAGGCATTGAAAAATGCTGGGCTTGTGATAATTATTCTACTTGTAAGAAAACGGCAGGATGGCCGCCCGAAATTCATACGCGAACAATAACCGCCGATGAAGTGACATGGGCTATTCTGCCTTATGTTAAAGGACAATATGGTAATTGAAGGAGCTTTCCATATGAAGCATTTTACAACAGACGACGGAAGAATATTGACGCCACCGAAAGAATTGAAACCTTTGCTAAAAGGCTCATTTCCGGCGTTCTACAACCTACTCGGACATATTCGATTTTTCTATGTTACGGATGAAATGTGGGACGGAGTAAGCTCGTTAATTTTCATAACAAACAGCGAACAGTTGGCTACTATCACTCTTGAAGACAGTGCTTTTAATATCGAAGTTGAAAACGATAAGTTCCTAATCACGGACGAATCTTCTCTTGACATTGTTTTTGAGATTTTGAATAAAACCGCATCATCAAGCCAACACCGTCCGGCAGATCAGTTGTCGGTTGACTTAAATGAATATCCAAATGGCATCCGTTGTGATTTATGTTTGCTGTATAAAGAAAATAACATAAATAATGATTTTGCAAGCAACAGAAAGTTCCCAATAATGGATCGCCATTGCTATTATGGAGTAAACGAAGGTTGGGGCGAAACAGAATTTTCAACATGGACTTGTAATGGAAAAGATGGCTGTTTTACAAAAACATATGCCTGCCTTGAAATAAAAGGTTTCAAAAACTGTTTGGAATGCGGAAAATACCGCGCTTGCGCCGATTGCGGTGTAGGGCATAATCCCGGTGAGTGTAACTTGGGAATAACTGCCGAGGAAATTGCAAATTTAATAATACCGTATTGTGACGTAGAACGGCTTGATTATATGAAAAGCAAAGGATGCGAATAAATGAACGATAACATAATCAACTGGCTACTTGAAGAAAACGAACCGTCCATCCGCTACAAAACATTGACCGAACTGCTTGATTATCCGAACGATAATCAAGAGGTTATTGCCGCGAAAGAAAAGGTTGCTAAATGTAAAAATGTTGAGCGTGTTTTTTCAAGGCGGGACGAACGCGGTCTATTTCCACACAAAACTGATTATTACGGTAATTGGACGACTTTCAATCACCTGACAATTCTTGCCGAACTGGGTGTTACAGGTGATGACCCACGCATACGTCCGATTGTCGATTGGATATTAACCCCCGGTGATGATAAATGCGAATACTTTGTGCAAAAAGAATTTGGCTATGCCTACATACTGGACGAAGCAAATTTGGGTAGCTGCGGTCAAGTGAAATTTTTAAGTACGCTCGTCAGGCTGGGTTATCTTGACGATCCGCGTGTGAAAAGAATGATTGATGTGGTCGTAGACAAAGGAAGATTTGACGGCGGCTATTTATGCAAATGGAAAAAGAGCCGACATAAAGGACAGGAGCCGAAAAGCTGTTATGTTGCAACCGTTCCGGCGTTATATTTATACTCCGTATTGCCGGACAGTTATAGAAGCGGGAAAAAGTATGATGACTTGATAAATTATTTCACAAGCCGGAATATGATTTACAGTAAAACGGAACCGGGAAAAATCATTGCCGATACACGAATGGCTCTTTTTGACGGTAGTTTATCGCATATTTTGATGATAGCGTATTCTATGTGCAAGCTGGGGCTGGGCGATATTCCTCAAATGAAAAATGTGTGGGATATTTTGAATAATAAGCAGCAGATCAACGGCAAATTTATCCTTGAAGCCGCGAATACAAAAAAAGCCATATTGATGGATAAACCGGGGCTGCCGAATAAATGGGTAACTTTTTATATGCTACTGGCAGAAAAGGAGAAAAATCGCGTATGAGTAATATCAAACTGAAACTGCTACACCTTGCTGACATTCTCAGGTGCGAAACTGACGAAGATCATTCTCTGTCGGGTTCGGAGCTTATTCAAAAATTAGCGGATTGTGGGATTACCGTCAGCCGACAAACGCTTTATGAGGACATTGAGCTTCTTAAAGATTACGGTATGGACATATACACGGAGAAGAACTTTGGCTCCGCCAATTTATATAGTTTGGCAAGCAGGGATTTTGAATTGCCTGAATTGAAGCTGCTGGTTGATACCATTCAATTTTCGCAGCTTGTAACACCGAATAAGAGCAAGGATTTAATCCACAAGCTATCCAGCCTTACGAGCGAATTTCAGGCAAAACAGCTTGAGCGGCTTATCATCGTTACCGACCGACTGAAAGGCTTAAACGAAAGCGTGTATTATTCGATTGACGCCATCCACAGCGCGGTATTACAGAAACAAAAAATATCATTCAAGTATTTCAACCACGGTATAGACAAAAAGAAAGTTTACCGCAACGACGGCAAGCCATATACCGTCAGTCCGTACACGCTTGCCTGTTCCAACAACAATTACTATCTGATCGCCTTTCACGATAAATATAACGACCTTTCGCAGTTCAGGATTGACCGCATGGAGAAAATAAAAATAACGGACGAACCGCGCCGGGAGCTTCCCAAAGGCTTTATCATGGAAAAATATACGCAAAAGGTTTTTTCAATGTACAACGGCGAATTGAAAGAGGTTGAGTTGATTTTTGATAATTCCCTGATAGACGCGGCGATTGACCGCTTTGGAAAACAGGTATGGCTTACGGCGGTGGACGACGGACATTTTTCGGTAAGAGCGACGCTGTCCATCAGCCCGACTTTCTTTTCGTGGCTGTTCCAGTTTGGCGATAAGGTGAAACTGATAGCACCGTATGATGTGAAAGAAGAACTGAAAACACACGCGGAACGCTTTATGAGCAATCTGAAATAATTTTGCTCGACGATGTACTATAAAAGGATTTTTGTGCAGGAGGGAAAATGATGGACAAGGTAAAAAAAGAGCCACTTACTGAGAATACAATAATCGGTTCCAAAAAAATATCAGCAGTTGAGTTTCGGAAATTCTTTAAGAAAACGCTGGGAGAGAATTACGAAAAATATCCTATTGTCCATAATGTCATAAAGGTGTCGTTGAACCATAAAGGGAAAACTCTTAAAGAAATAATAGATGAATGTTATAATCCGGTGGGAAGCAAAAGTTTAGAGGAGATACTGGCGGAAAACAGATTCAAAATTATCTCTATGCCAGATAAGGTTTTCATCATAGCCTTTGACAAGGCGATGAACGAGGTGGGATATAATTTCGGCGGTACTATCAGCGGGAATAAAGATATAATGGCGATTATATATGGGAAAGTCGGCATAAAAAGCAGACCATGCCCCGCTCGTATTCATATAGAAAATGATGGGAAAATTGGTTTGAGATTATATTTGCACAAAGTTGATGACCACCGGCAATATATTGAAAATGCTCCGGCGCACATTAGGGACATATTTACAAACGACATCGGCAAATGTACCGGTTGCAATTTAAAGGACGGCAAATGCAAATGCACTAAGATTTATACAATCGGCGGGCGTTTGTTTCATAAATGCTATTTTAACCTCACTAACGCATCAATGAAAAATATACCCGATTATATAAATTTGTTATCGGAATTTTATCCAATGAAAAAAGTTTAGTTTCCCTAATAATCTTTTATTCAGCAGTTGCAAAGTCAACATATAAAAATTAAAAGCAGCATAATTTTTCAGTATAGCACAGAGGGGTGTCGAGATGTCTTGACACCCCTCTGTGCTATACTATACATCCAAAGCAAACGCGGCAAGCCTCGCCCTTGATGTTCGCAAATATGCGTTTGCAAGGAGGATGTATCGAAATGATAGTCACAGACTTTAGTAGGTTTCTTAAAGATAAACGGCAACTACAGGAAATTACAGTCAGGTATATGGCGGAGTTGGCAGGAGTGTCACCGGGATATTATTGCGACATTGAATCAGGCAGGCGCAATCCACCGGACAGGGACATCCTCGACAAGATGATTGCGGCGCTTCACTTGTCGGATGAGGACAAAATTATCTTTTACGATTATGCCGGGAAAGCCCGGTCGGAAGCGCCGCTGGATTTGTCGGGATATATCAACGAATATGACGAGGTGCGCGTTGCGCTCCGCATGGCGAAAGACAACGGCGATCCGAAGGTTTGGGGTAAATTCATCAACTACATGGAACTTGAAAACAGGAGGTACAGGCAATGATCGAATTAAAAACCAGTTATACCTTTTCACAGATACCGTATCTCACTTATGACGCGTTGGAAGAATACGCCGAACAAGTGGTAGCTGATTTTGCGCCGGAACGCCTTGAAAATCCCGGCGCTTTAGATGTTGACCGATTTATAGAATATTATCTCGGCTTATCTGTGGAATACCATCGTATTTGCTATGACCGCAGGGTACTCGGCATGACTGCGTTCAATGACGGTAAAATTGACGTTGCAAACGAGGATACCGGCTTGCCGGAACCTCTGCCTGTAAGCAAAGGAACGATTGTGATTGATACCTCTCTTACCGTTACCAAAAGGAGTATTCCGCGACTCCGTTTTACCATGATGCACGAGGGAGCCGGTCACTGGATGCTCCATCGCAAAGCCTTTTCAGCGGACAACCCTTTCGGCCCCGTGGGAATATATAAAAATCAATATCTTGCCGCGAAAGAAGGGCGGCATGATTACAGCAGTTCCAAAAAAGAAAAAACCGAAAATCAATTCATGGAGCGCCAGGCCGATTTTTTGGCGGCGGCAATCCTTATGCCGCGCCCCGCACTCCGCAATACATTCCGTGAGTTTTTCGAGTTTTATCATGATAGACCGCGACAAATTGTCCGCGGGACAAGCCCTTTGGACGATTGTTACGCAAAACAACTGCCGCAGTGTGTCGCTCAAACATACAACGTATCTGAACGCGCCGCGTTGATTCGGCTTGAAAAGCTGACAGCCATTGTGGACAAAAGAACATGGAGGGGTGCATGGTGATTTCCCCTCTTTTTATACCCACAAGAACGCAATAATGCGAACAATATCATAAAAAAGGAGATTGGCAAAATGAACACAACTACTAAAAGAGCAAAAGACTATGAATACCTTTACGTCTTAAACGGTGTAATCCTGGAGGTCATGCCATCAGTAGCGTACCGCCGTGTCGGTAAAGCGGAGCTTGCGGGAAGAAAGCTGATAAAGTGTCCTTACTGCGCGGAATATTTAACAAGTATTGACCGCAACGCAAAGGTTCGGCTCTATCAGAAACCTCGAAATAAAAGTCAAAAAGATATTCCGGGGCTATTTATACTAAAATGCCACGACTGTAATAACGATGTAGGTGTCGTTATAGTATAACGACAAACCTTAAAACTGAATAAATGCGCTGTTTTTTGTTTCAGGTTTTCGCCTGAACCCTTAAACGGCGAACAGCCTATCATCTTATTCTTAGATGGTTAAGCGGCGTCGCACGGTATCTGAAATCCTCGTCTGGAATTTGGACGACATGACAACGAACGAGGCGCTGCGGATAGGGGCTTAACCGTTCTGTACGCATACTCACGACAGGCGGACAGGTATTATTCATCTGTTTACCCCATGCGGTAAACCGTACCGAGTCCGCAGCAGTTATATTTTTATCTGCTTATGCCCTTGAGTCCGGCAAACGGCAACTTTTGTGTTGCTGTTTTGCTGGGCTTTTTTTGTGCGAATTTTTTAATTCGCAAGCACCATGAAGGTTGCCGTTTGAACCGGATCATCCGAAAGGAGTTCCGATGAAAACGACAGCCTTTTTTTATTGGCGGCAACCGCGCTGCCGCTCTCCTCCGATTTTGGATTTTTGCTAACCAAAACAAAAATTCAAAAAAATTCGGAGGAAATCAAAATGAAAAATTATACAGACAACGATTACGCGTTGAACAAGGTCAACAAGGAAGCCATCGTTTATCGTTTCGCAGATGAAATTGTGGAGGTCACAATAGAGGATTATCTGCGTGAAAACCCCGACAAGACCGCCGCCGACTTTGCCGAACTCAAAGTCCTGTCTGATGAAGATTATAAAGAACGCGACAGAGAGGACTACCGTCTGACATATAAAAACGTGTCGCTCCACGGCTTGGATGAAACCGAAGCCTGTTGTGTCCCATCGCCGGAAGAAATCCTGTTTGACGAGCCGGAACGGAAAGCGCAAAAAGAACGTATGCGCCGACAGGCATATGAAGCCATTGCCACACTCACCGAAGTCCAGCGGCGACGGTATATCCAGCATCATGTTGAGGGTTTATCGGTGCGGGATATAGCCGATATGGAAAAGTCACATTTCACATCTGTTCATGAAAGTTTGTTGGCTGCTGAAAAGAAAATAAAAAAATATTTGGCGAACGACTGAAAAACACCCCTACAAAACGCCTTTTTTTTCACGTTGGGTAGAGGAGATGGAAACCTCTTGTGAGATAGCGGTTCAGAAAGAGCCGCTTCCCGCAGAAAACCGAATAAGTCAATCGTCAAACACATTCCCTTTTCCGAAAGCCCATCGGATGGTGCGCCGTGACCCCACATGGGGTAGCGATAACACCTGACCGAAACTGCCGGGGCGGTTCCCCGGCAAGGCCACGACCGGGAAAGGGGTAGGTACTCCGACCCAGCCACAGTCCGAGCGTTGAAGCGGCATTTTCCAGCCGTGAGCCGTCGCAGGCAATGGGGGTCGCTCGGCGGAAGCGGAGGGGTGGAACTCCCGTGAGCGGTTTGACTAATCGCTGTTTGACGATTCCCTATAAGCGTGAGGGGTGTTGAGGACAAATATCACGCTTTTAAGTTAAGTCCAAAACGGCGGGGTTAAAGATAAGTGAAGTTTATTATAGCTTCCCATTACTCTATAAACCCCGCCGTCAGGTCTACATACCACTTTATCGAAGGAGGATAAAAATGCCGAAACAAGTCAAACGCGGCGATATATATTACGCCAGATTAGACCCGGTTGTCGGAAGTGAACAAAGCGGTTTTCGTCCATGCTTGATAATTCAAAACGACACGGGCAACCGCCACAGCCCCACGGTAGTCATAGCGCCGCTTACAAGCAAAACGAAAAAGACGAGTATGCCTACACATTATCCGCTCCCAATCGGAAACGGATTGGACTTGCCGTCTGTTGTTCTTTTAGAACAAGTGAGGACGCTTGATAAAAGTAGATTGGATGATAACCGCATCGGTCGGCTGGATGAAATCACAATGAAAGGAATTGACCGCGCCATCGCGGTCAGCATGGGTATAGATAAATGAGTACAACAAAAGAAACACGCCGCGAGAGCTATCATGCGGTATTGCCGACCCTCACGGCACGGCATAAAACAGTTTTACAGATATTAAAGGATTGCGGCGATATGACCGCGCAGGAAATCGCTGCTGAACTCCAAAGCCGCGGAGTCACGCCCACGGACGAGCGTAACTTTTCCGCTCCCCGGCTAACGGAACTTGCGGATAAAGGGCTGGTTCAAGCGGTCGGAAAAAAAGTTTGCGGAAAAACCGGAAGAAAGGTGACGGTCTGGTCGGCTATATAAAAGCGGCTTTTTTAGAGCGGTGCAGGTAACACCTCACCGCTTTTAATTTTTAAATTTATAGATATATGGAGGATTGCTCATGGAACAAAAAACAAATAAAGGCACCGCCCCCACCTCATATAAAGAGGTAAAAATCGGTAGAACCATCTACCGCGTTACAAGCGTGTTCTTGGGTGAGAAAGACTTGGGCAAGACATTGGAACAGCTTGCTATACGCAAGGCTATGACCGACATCAAAGCGGGAGCGACACGCCCGGTCGCGTAAGAAACGAGGAACGACTATGAAATTATCAGAACTTGAAAATCTTGATAGCCTTGAACAGCACATCTTATATAAAACCGGATTTAACCGAATTGAGGACATCCTTAATATGCGCTTGATCGAAATGATTTCTATTGTCCGAATAAACATCATTGTAATTTACTCCGTTGTGGATGCTCTGTGCGAATATTACGATTTGCCGAAGGAAAACGGTTTTATGGATGCGCCTTTCTTTGATGAGGACGCATATTACGATGATGATTTAGACGAAGTGTTTTCAGAACCCGAAGAAGATAACGGCGAAGAACTGGATATGCGGAAATATGAAACCGAAATAATTGACAAGGATTATTGGGGCAACCCCGTTTATGCAAAACCTTATTACGGCGATTGCTGGGGCGAACCGTCAAAGAAGCCGTTTTACGACCCTAATAAAGAGGTTCTAAAAAACGCCGGGATTACCACGGACAGGCAGCTATTGACCATGACGGTCGGCGAACTGCTGAAAATACCCCATACCGATTTTGATATGCTGTGCGACATCGCTGATACCGTGGCGCATATTTTCTATGCTAATTTCCGTATTTCACAAAAAAGCATATATACCCGTAAGGAAGCTATAAAAAAGCGGGATTGGATTATGGAGCAAATTAAGACGATATGAGTGTGTTTGTCAAAGGTACGAAAAACTCTTTTACAAAAAATTTGTACCTTTGCGATCCGCGGGGCTAATCAATACAATTTTAACAAGCCGATTTTCAAATCGGCTACATAATAAAAACCAACACATGAAGGAGGACGAACAGATGGGACTTGAACAAAACCGCGATGCCGGAATTTATTGCCGGTTGAGCAACGATGATGAGCGGACAGGCGAATCCGTGAGTATCGAAAACCAAAAGCTGCTCTTGCAGAAATATGTTAAGGAGCAAGGCTGGAACGAGGTCGAGGTGTATTGTGATGACGGTTACAGCGGCGTGAATTTTGAACGCCCCGCCATCAAACGCATGATTGAGGACGCGAAAGCAGGGCGTATAAATATTATCGTAGTCAAAGACCTTTCACGTTTCGGTCGGAACTACATTGAAATCGGGCAGTACACCGATTATCTTTTTCCCACAATCGGTTGCCGTTTTATCGCCCTGAACAATGGAGTAGACACATCAAAACAAACCGCCAATAACGACATGATGGGGTTCTTAAACCTTTTCAATGAATTTCACAGCCGCGACACCAGCAAAAAAGTCAGAGCCGTAAAAAAGGCTTATGCCGAACAGGGAAAATTTATGGCTTGCGTACCGCCCCTCGGATATAAGCGGAATCCCGATGACCACAACGCTCTTATTATTGACGAGGACACCGCCCCACTTGCCCGGAGAATATTTGAAATGCGGGCTAACGGCACAGGATTCCGAAGCATCGCCATAAAGCTGAACGAGGAACAAATTCCGCCGCCCAGCGATATTTATTACGCCAAGCTGGGGAAACCGAACCCTAACCGTTGCAGTCATTTTTGGAGCGACGGCACAGTTAAACAAATCCTCCGCAACGAGGTCTACATCGGAAATATGGTAGGCGGTAAATCCGGCACAATATCGTATAAGAACAAAAAGCTGCGCCAAAAGCCAAGGGACGAATGGGTCAAAGTCGAGGGAACACATGAAGCTCTCATATCTAACGAAATATGGGATTTGTGTGCCGCTCTTGATAAAGAACGATATATCAAGCATGAAAAATCAAAGCACGAACCCAGCCTGCTCACGGGGTTAGTCCGTTGTTGTTATACGCCAATGAGTTTGACAGAAAAAAAGACAAAAGTATTGACAGTGGAG
>ENA-UOOR01002722-UOOR01002722.1-fermentation-metagenome-genome-assembly--contig:-NODE-2722-length-17216-cov-80.023717_pt1 | contig 17216 bp, 15 predicted proteins | sample MGYA00245780_ERZ724029 | MGnify/ENA primary metagenome ERZ724029 (study PRJEB28704, sample SAMN03018315) | fermentation metagenome | biome: anthropogenic terrestrial biome; feature: soil... | reverse complement strand
CGCGCTGATCTACACCCTCGTCATCTTCTTCGTCGTCTCCTCGCTCCTCCCCGTCCTCGGGACGATGGCTGCAGACGCTTTCGCAGGCGACCCCCCCGAACCGCCCAATGTGGATTACTCGCGGACCTTTGTCACCGGGGGCGGATCTGTTACCGCCGTGAGGAGCGTCGCGGTAAACGATCCCCAGGCACCCCAGGAAGACACCGACCCTGAGTGGAAGGCATACGAAGAAGAACTGCAAACCTACTATGAAAAACTGAGACTCATCAACGACGTCTCAAGCATCCTCTCGCCGCAGATGAACTACTACCGGGTCGCGATGGCGGTGACGAACCCCAGCCTCTCCACGATGATATACTCGGCCTATAGTCCGGAGATGCCGGAGGAGACGCCCGGGCTTGCCGACGCCCTCGGCCAGGTCTGGATGAACATCGCCGCGCTCATCGTCTTCCCGTCGGTCTTCTTCGCCGCGACCTATGTAAAGTTCATGAGAATGGATATCAGGTGAGATCATGAAATCAGTCAGAAAGTCAGGTATATGCATCCTCCTCACACTCCTCCTCCTGGCGGCCCCGGTCGTACCCGCGGCGGCGGCCCCACAGGAAGGGACACTGCCGACGGATATCCGGTGCGATTTCCCCGGTGAACTGGTCGAAGCGGGCGACACCGCCATCTTCAACCTTGCAATCACGAACCAGGGAGATACCGGGACGTGCCTCCTCAACTACTGGACCTTCCGGGGCGCCGACGGCTGGAAGATCCGGTTTGAGGATGGGGAGCGCGAAGTCTACAGAATGCTGCTTCCGGCCGGTGAGACAAAGACCGTCAAGCTGGTGGTGGAGACCTCCGGCCAGGCCGAGGTTGGGGAGTACCCCCTCCGGGTCGGCGCCGGGGAGGGGACGATCTGGCTCTACGTCAAGGTCACGAAGACTCACAGCGGTGAGACCGGGACCATCGAGGCCACCGTGGTGGACAAGGAAGGAAACGTGGTGAAGGGCGCCGATATCGGCGTCTATGATAAGGATACCCAGGTCGAGGGGATGCTGACGACCGCCGAGGGCAAGGTCTCCATCGGCGCCCCGATGGGGACCTACACCGTCAAGGTCACGAAGCCCGGCTACCGGCCGTGGGAAAAGAAGAACGTCGAGGTCCGGATCGGCCAGAAGACCGACCTCGGGATCGTGCCGCTTGAAAAAGAGAACTTCTTTGCCGAGATCCGGGTGAAGTCTCCCTCGAAGATGGTGTCTATCGGCACGAACCCGCAGTACGAGATGATCCTGAAGAACACCGGCAGAAACGACGATACGTATGCTCTCTCCGTTCTGGGCCTCCCCGAGCAGTGGTACGGTCGGTTCAAGGAGAGTCAGGATGCTACCCAGGAGATCTCGGAGATCTACATCCCGTCCGGTGAGGAAAAGACCCTCTACCTCGATCTCATCCCGCCCTACTCGGTCGACGTCGGGGAGTACAACGTCACGCTGGTGATAGATTCCGCCGCCCGGCAGTATGAAGAGAACCTGACGCTCCGGCTCCGGGGGTCTTACGACCTGCGGACCTACGCCAAGAGTTATCGCCACGAGATCAACCGCGGCGATACCCTCACGTTCGATATGACGGTCTCCAACATCGGAACCGGAGGGACATTGACGAACCTCGGTGTCAACATGAGCGCACCGGAAGGGTGGCGGGTGACCGTCGACCCGGCGTCGGTCGCGAGCCTTGAGCCCGGCGAACGGGCGACGGTGCAGGTGACGGTGGTCCCGCCGGCCGATATCGTCGCCGGAGAGTACAAGATTGTCTCCAAGGTGAAGGGCGATCAGGCCGAAGGGGAGGACGAGTACCGGATTGTCGTGAAAGAACAGTCCTACGTCGCGGTGTTCGGCCTCATCGTGATGATCGGGGTCGGTGCGGGGCTCTATTACATGTTCCGCAAGTACGGCCGGCGGTAACGGCCGGGACCCCCCGACCTTCTTCCTTTTTTCGGACTACCGGTCCGTCACTCGATATACGAGAGGACTTTTCGTTTCATCGGACCTTTGCTTGCGATGGTGCTGTAGGCCCACCGGGCAACCCTGCCGAAGAGGTCCTGCCGGCTCAACTCCAGAAAGATGGTGACCGCGGGGTTGAATTTCGCTTTGAAGAGGTTTAAGTTCTCGTTGTTCGCCCCGACGTTCTCCATCCGCCGGTATCCCGCCGCCTTCGCCTGCTGGAGGAGGAGCCACTGCAGAAACTCGTTGCCGGGCGTCGCGGTCAGCTTTGGGGCCCCCATCCACAGGGTGAAGTCCTTATACTCCTGGGTGGCCTGCACGCCCGTCACTGCACCGGAATCGTCGTAGAGGTAGTAGATCCCGAGGCCGTCGGGATACGCCCGGTAGAGGTCCTCAAAGTAGGCCCGGCTGATCATCGGGATGTTCATCTCCGGCTCGCTGAACCGCTCCGCGATGGTTTTGTAGAAGATCGAGAGGTCGGTGCTTTTCTCGAGGCGGTAGCCGTCCTTCTCCACTTTTCGGATCTTGGTCCGAAGGTTCGAGGAGAAGCCGTTCCAGATCTCGGAGAGCGGCGGCTCGAGGTCGATGACGTACGAGAAGTGGATCCGGGTATCGTAGCCCCCCCGGAGGAATTGCCGGACGTCGATGAACCCCGGGACCTGGGTTATGGCAAGGTAGTTCGGGGTCAGCACCGCCAGTTCGTCCTCAAATTGTTGCGCGACTTCTTTGAGCATCGACTCCTTCTTGCTCTGCTTGGCGGTGTCGTAGCGGCGGCCCATGACGAACCCGAGATACGGTATCACCGACTGGAGGGGAGGTGGGGAGAGGAGGATGCTGATCCCGTGCATCTGCCTCTCGAAGAGCGGAAGGATGCAGATCAACTCGTTGCCCTTGAAGACCCCGTAGGGGAGGAACGTAAAGCCGGTATGCTTCCCGGTAATCTTCATAAACTCCCACTTATGGAAGAGACATCCAGTGGCGCTCTCGTCTACAAACGTATCCCAGACATTCCCGTCATCGATAACCTCCATCGTCATGCTCCCGCTCCATGCCCCGGTGTATGTGCCGGCGCTGATGGAGTATCCCTGACCATTAATATACGTTTCTCCGGCGGGGACCGGTTTCTCTCGTTGCCGTGAGCCCGGGCGGCCGGGCGGTCCCCCCTCCCCCCGGCACCTCCATGGAATCACAATCTTCAAATTACCCGGGACACCACATAAATTGCGTATCTGTCCGGTAGAGAGAGGGCCCGTCCACGTACGGAGGGCCGAGCGGCGATGCTCACGGATGTGAACCCGTGCCCCTATCGGCGGCAAAACGCGCTCTCCGGCATAGTAAAGGCTGCAGTGCGTGTGAAAAACGACCGGCGTTGAGGAGTTGAGAAGAGGAATGCAGGTTCGGGTCAGGGTTTTTGCCCGGTTGCGGGAGGCCATCGGGGGGGACCTCACGCTGGAGGTCCCCGGGGGAGCGACGATGAGCCGGCTGCTTGAGGCGGTCGGGGCAACTTCGGAGCAAGCAAAGAATGCGCTCTTTGACGAGAACGGGGAACTCCGGGGATACGTGATACTGATGCACAACGGCCGGCGCGTGCGGCGTGCGGAGGCCGCGTCGCTCACCCTTGCCGACGGGGACGAGGTCGCCCTCTTCCCGCCGGTGGCGGGCGGATAACGGGGGTTGTCAAGCATGATCAGCGTAACCAGAGAGGATTTCGACGTAAACGCCGTGATCGGCCGGGTGAAGCGGCCCGATATGGGCGCCCTGGTCACCTTTCTCGGCGTCGTCCGGGACGACGACGGGACCGAGGAGATGGAACTTGAGGCCTATGAGGACGTTGCGGCGAAGGAACTCACGGCAATCCGGGACGAGGCGTTTGAGAAGTTCCCGGTCGAGGCCGTTGAGGTCATCCACCGGGTAGGAAGGCTCCGGGTCGGGGAGAACATCCTTCTCATCGTCGTCGGCGCCGGTCATCGGAAGGAGGCGTTTCGCGCCTGCGAGTATGTCATCGAGCGGATCAAGCAGAGCGTGCCGATCTGGAAGAAAGAGATCGGGAAAGACGGGGAGCGCTGGGTTCCGGGCGAATCGTCCGGGGGCGACGCATGATCCGGCTGCAGTCGTGCCGGAAGGCCTACGCAAAAGAGACCCAGCGCACGGTCCCACCCGAGGAGACGCTCCGCCGGGCGCGGGCGCGCCTCCCGGCGGCGGGGATCACCCGGGTCGCCGACATCACGAACCTCGACCGGATCGGGATCCCGGTCTTCTCAAGCATCCGGCCGACCGCCGAGGCGGGCGCGATATCGGTCTACAACGGCAAAGGCGCCACCCCGATCGAGGCTGAAGTCTCGGCGGTGATGGAGGGGCTCGAGCGCTATTCGGGCGAGATTGGCGACCGGGAGACCGTCGTCGGGAGGTACAGCGAGGTCTCGGCCCGGCAGACGGCGCTCGACCCGGCGGACCTGATCCTCCCCGAACGGGTCCCGGCCGATATGGCGGTTCCCTGGGTGGAGGGCTACGATATCGTGCAGGATGAAGAGGTGCTCGTCCCGGCTCATGCGGTCTTTCATCCCCTGCCGGCGACCTACGGCCGCCTCTTTCGGACCAACACCAACGGGCTCGCGTCGGGCAACACCCCCGAAGAGGCGACCTTCCACGCCCTGATGGAGGTCGTCGAGCGCGATTCCTGGTCGCTTGTGGAGGCGACCCGGAACACCGGCCCCCGGATCGGTGGGATCGCCGATGGGCTCGCCGCCGACCTGCTCGCGAAGTTCGCGGCCGCCGGCGTCGAGGTCACCCTCAAGGACATCAGGAGCGACATCGGCGTCCCCACTGTGGCCGCGGTTGCCGACGACGTGGTCCTCAAGGACCCGACGCTCCTCACGATCGGCATGGGGTCGCACACGAGCGCCGGGATAGCGGTCCTCCGGGCGCTCACGGAGGTCGCCCAGAGCCGGCTGACCCAGATCCACGGCGCACGGGAGGATACCGATACGGCGGACGTCAGGAAGCGGATCGGCTATGAGCGGACGAAACGGCTGAACCGGCACTGGTTCGCGGAGAACGGGACGGTCGAATTTTCGGCCCTGCCGTCGTTTGACAGCGACGACTTCCTCACCGACATCCGCCGCGTCACCGACCGGCTCGGTGCGGCCGGTCTCTCCCGGGTGATCGTGGTCGACCTCACCCGGCCGGAGATCGGCATCCCGGTCGTCCGGGTGATCGTGCCGGGGCTGGAGATGTACGCAATGGACCAGGACCGGATGGGGAGGAGGTGCCATGACGCGCGGAGTCGTCGTCTTCCTCGGTCCCAGCTGTGACCGCGCGACCGCCCGAGCGGTCCTGGACGCCGATTACCGCCCGCCGGCAAAGCGTGGCGATATAACCCGGGCCGTGGACGACGGGGCCCGGATCGTCGGGCTCATCGACGGCGTCTTCTTCCAGGACTGCGCCGTCGCCCACCGGGAGGTTCTCGCCGCGCTCCGGGCCGGGGTGCGGGTCGTCGGCGCCTCCAGTATGGGAGCGCTCCGGGCCGCGGAACTCGACAGCCTCGGGATGGAGGGCGTTGGGGAGATCTACCGGGCCTACCGGGAAGGGAGGTTCGTCGCCGACGACGAAGTGGCGCTCCTCTTCGACCCGGAGACATTCGTGCCGCTCTCCGAGCCGCTCGTGAACATCCGGGCGACCCTGCAGCAGGCATTCTCGTGCGGGGTGATCGACGCCGATACGGCCGGTGCGCTCCTTGCCGCGGCCCGGGGGCTCTACTTCCCGGAGCGGACCTACGATGCGGTCGTCGAGGCGGCGGAAGGGAAGGCGGACCCGGAAGAACTCGCCCGTTTTTTGGCGTTTGCCGGTGAGCATGCCGTCGACCGGAAGCGCGAGGACGCACTGATGGCTCTTGAATACATCAGAGACCTCGCCAAAAAGATGCCGTAGCGAAGCGTCGGTTCCCTCTATGGTTGAGCGGCTCTTTGCTCTCTCCCTTTCTCCGGATTGCCGGCAATTACGTGATCCTCTATCGTAACGTTCATATGTGTAAAAAATAACAAACATCTGTTGACATTATCTTTCAGTACCCTTCCCGAACTTGCGCGCCTCTTTTCTCTGCTCGGGAACGAGCAGCGGCTCGCCATACTCCGGGCAATCGCGACCGAGGAGAAGTACGCCCGCGAGATCGCCGAAGAACTCGGACTATCGCGGCCGCTGGTCGCGATATACCTGCGGCAGCTCGAAAAGTTCGGGCTCGCGGAGGGGATCAGCAGGTCGTCGGACGAACCGCCGTACCTCCGGAGGTGCTACCGGGCGGTGCCGTTCGAGCTTGAGCTGGACCTGAACGTGATTCTGTCATTGAAGAGGTCGTAAGATGCAACAGGAACGATGGAAACTCTTTCTGAAGGCGCTGTGGGGCGCCGTCATCGCACTGCTCGTGATCAGCCTTCTCGCCGGCGCAATTGGCGGTTCAGAGTTCTGGAATACCATGCTCGCCGGGTCCTTCTTTGTTATCATACAGCTTGCTGTCCTGACGCTGCTCTTCATCATTATTGTGCGGCTCAAGGAGTGGATCGAGGGGCAGGTGGCGAGTATGGCGGGCCGGAAGGGTGCCGATGCCGAACTGCAGGCTCTGCGGCAGTCGCTGGACCGGATCGAGGCAAAGGTGGACCGGATCGAGAAGGTCTTGAACGAGATTCCGGAGTAATTCGTCCCGGAGGGGTCGGTCGGTCGGTAAAAAAATGTGTGGTATTCTGAGGGACGTGCAGTAACACGCCAGAGAGAGGCTCGGGTCCAGGCATGGTCCTGCCACGGGTGATGCCTGGCCACATATCAGTATGAGTTTGATCTATAATAATTTTATCAATTATGATATATTTTTTCATTCGTAATATCGTGGGCTGCGGTACCGGCCGTGCCCCGTCCGTCTAACGAGAGGTGTTCACCCAGCCACGCGATACGGTCGCGGCGGGCTTCATCGTTCAGGCTGTGGCCCGCGTCGTACCACTTGAGCGACTTCGGGCTCCCCGCCCGCTCGAAGAACTCACGGGACTGCTCCTCGGTGACGAACTCATCCCGGAGGCCGGACTCAAAGAGGAGAGCGGTGGGGGCGGCCCGGCCGACCCAGGCGGCCGGATCGATCTCCGCGAGCGTCCGGCGATACCGCGCGAGGTTCTCGCCCCGGAGGGCGGGCATGTTCAGGACGGCGACATCGGCAAACCTCCCGGTGCCCGCCATCAGGACGGCGGCCGCGAGCCGCTCCTCGACGCCGGCGAGCACCGCACCTATGAGCGCACCCATGCTATGGCCCACAAACCCGATCCGGTCCGGGTCGATATCCGGCCGCGCTGCGAGGAGATCGATCCCCCGGCGGAGGCCGATCACCGTCTGCAGGTGCTCCCGCACGGCGCCTTCCGGGTCCGCAAGAGCCCGGCCCCAGGCCGCGGCCCCGTCGCCGGCCCAGGGAGCGTCGACCAGCAGGGAGACCGCCCCCATCCTGGCAAGGGTCATGGCTTCGCCGAGAAACGTGGTCCGGCTCCCCGGCGCCGGGTGGAGGAAGATGACGGCGGCGGATTGAGACGGACCGGGGACCGGCTTCACCAGGTAGGCGCGGACCCATCGCTCCGGGGCGGCCCGGTACTCCAGGTCGCGGATCGCCGCGTCGGTACCGGTCATCCTGACATCAACCGGTTTCCCTGCGTCGTAGTCGAAGAGAGACCGCAGATCTTCGGTGGAGTTATCCATGCTGCACCTTCCGATCTCTTCCTCGCGCAGAGACAGATAAACCCGGCGGCTGCTCTACCCCGAATGGAAGGTTTTTCTACCCGGGCACCCATCCTTTCAGAGGTGAGACTATGGCGATTGACTGGTACAATGAGTTTGTTGACCTTGACCACACCCCCGGCCCGGACGAACTTGTAGCCCTTTACTACTTCGAACCGGCAGCGGGGATCAGCAAGGAGGAGGCGGTCGGGAGGGTCGCCTCGGAGAGTTCGACCGGGACCTGGACCACGCTCTTTACCATGCCGCCCCGGATGCGGGACCTCCAGGCGAAGGCGTTCTCGATCGAGGGGAACTACGTCAAGATCGCCTATCCCCTCGGCCTCTGGGAGGAGGGGAACGCTGCCCAGCTCCTGAGCGGCATCGCCGGGAATGTCTTCGGCATGAAAGCGCTTAGCGACCTCCGGCTGATCGATGCCGCACTTCCGGCCGAATACATCCGGCATTTTGCGGGACCGCACTTCGGAATGGAGGGCATCCGGGACATGATGAAAGTGCACGGCAGACCGCTCACGGGAGCGGTCCCGAAGCCCAAGGTCGGCTTCACGGCGGAAGAGCATGCACAGGTCGCGTACGAGACCTGGATGGGTGGGTTCGACTTCGTGAAGGACGACGAGAACCTGACGTCCCTCTCGTTCAACCGGTTCGAGGACCGTGTTCGGGCAATGACGAAGATGCGGGACCGGGCCGAGCGGGAGACCGGCGACGTGAAGTCCGCGTTCATCAACATCACGGCCGAGACGGAGACGATGAAGAAGCGGGCGCAGATGCTTGCGGACAACGGCTGGAACTACGCGATGATCGACGTCGTGGTCGCCGGAACCTCCGCCGTTGCGACCCTTCGGGACTACTGTTCCGACCTCGGGCTTGCCATCCACGCCCACCGGGCGATGCATGCGGCCTTCGACCGGGACGCAAAGCACGGGATCACGATGCAGTTCCTCGCGAAGATCATGCGCCTTATCGGCGTCTCGCAGATCCACACCGGGACCGCGGTCGGAAAACTGGTCGGCACGCGGGCGGAGGCCACCGTGCTTGCCGATGTGCTCCGGGAGAAGCATACGAATGCGGTGGAGCACATGGCCCTCGACCAGGACTGGGGCGCGATCAAGAGCGCGTTTCCCGTCTCGTCGGGCGGGCTCCACCCCGGCCTGGTTCCGGACGTGCTCGATATCTACGGCACCGAACTCGTCCTCCTCGTCAGCGGCGGCATCCACGGCCACCCGAAGGGCACGCGGGCGGGTGCAAAGGCCGTCATGCAGGCGATGGAAGCCTGGAAGGACGGCGAGACCCTCGACGAGAAGGCAAAGAAGGCTCCGGAACTCAGGGAGGCGCTGGAGAAGTGGGGGTATTATAAGCCGAAGTGAAGCCGTATCCCGACGATCTCGCGGAACCGCCCGGGTGCGGGAAGAGGGGCATGTTTCTCAACTCCCCGGCGGCATCCCGTCGGGAGGTCCCTCCCTACCCCGCCGCGCCGCCCCGGCGAGTCGCACGAGCCCCTCCCGGAACTCATCGATGTAGCCCTGCATCGAGAGGCTGCCCTCCGGGAACGGGCAGTCGATATCGTAGAGCCGCTCGATCATCGGGTCGGAGGGGAGCAGGTCGACGGCGACCCCGGTCTTCTCCGACGCTTCCACCATTGCCTTCCGGAACGGCCCGATGCAGTAGGCGAGCCGTTGCCGGTAGGTGTCCCGTGTCTTCTCGAGGTAGCCCGTCAGCCGGTAGACCTCGATCCGGTGGAAATCCCGCCGGATACGCTCGTCCGTGGTCTTGCCGAGCATGTAGTGGTAGTTCTGGTAGGGGTACATGCACTCGAGTTCCGCGGGGACGGTCCCGCAGGTGCCGAATATGACGATATGGTAGTCTTCTGGGTCCAGGACGCCGTCGATTATCCGCCGGAAGAGTTTGTGGCTCGGGCTCTGGCTGTAGGGTTTCCGCACGCTGCAGGGGAGGAAGAGGCCGATCTCCTTTGGTGCTACCCGATATTCATCGATGATGAACCGGTATGCGTCCTCAAACTCCTTCCGGTAAAACGGGGGGTCGAATATCTCGATCCGCTCCCCGTGCCGGTCCTGCACGACCTCGACGACTCGTGGGGAGGCACTCGAACTCTTTCTCTCCACTCTCAACTTCTCCAGATGAAAGTAGGGCGGAAAAGAGCAAAAAACCGACGTGATCCGGTCGGTTCTATCGGGGCAAACCGATCTTCCTGTGAACGGCCCCGACACCGGAAACAATGTCATGAAACCGCTCCCGGCTCATTCCCCGCCAATCGATGGGGCGTCCATCGAAGCCCGATTGCCGGAACCCTTGTATCAGGGTTTCCTGTAGAGATCAAAAGAGAAAACATATATGCCAAACCGGCAATACTTTATTGTTCACCCATATACGAACAAATTATGTGGCCCCTCCTCAAACCGGAAGGCTGCAGAAAGAACAAGGAGAAATCAGCTATGGATTCCGAAGACTTCCAGAAGATCATTACATTCGCTATCGATAGCGAAGTTGAGTCGTACACCTTCTACAAGTCGGTGTCCGAGAGGGTAAAGGATGCAAGCCTGAAGACGCTCTTCCTTGACCTGGCCAACGAAGAGAAGGGCCACCGGGAGTACCTGCAGGGCCTGCTGGTCCGCGGCGCTAAAGAGATGCACTTTATAGCGGCCCGCGACTACAAGGTCACCGACGCCATGGACGAGCCTGCGCTCTCGGTCGACATGAAGCCGCTCGACGGTCTGCTCCTCGCCATCAAGAAGGAACTGGAGGCGGCCCAGATGTATACCCGGCTTGCCGCAGCCTCTGCGGATGCAGGACAGAAGATGGTCTTTGAGCAGCTCGCAAACATGGAGAAGGGACACAAGGCCCGGCTCGAAGACATCTATACGAATATGGCGTATCCTGAGGCGTGGTAATCACCACCGCCTCACAACACTCTCGCTTTCTCTCTCCTTCGTAAGGCGGGCCTGGTTCGGGTCTCGCGTCATCCATTCCATTTAAAAGTAGGGGTCGGCAAACGGCTATGAGGTAAGAATACAAACAGATCCAGCACGCACCAATGAAGAAGATCGTCATCAAGGGGGCGCGGGAGCACAACCTCAACGACATCACCGTCGAACTCCCGCGAGACCGGCTCATCGTCCTCACCGGCGTATCCGGGTCGGGAAAATCCACGCTTGCATTCGACACCATCTACGCCGAAGGGCAGCGGCGCTACGTGGAGTCGCTCTCCGCCTACGCACGGCAGTTCCTCGGACTGATGCGGAAACCGGACGTCGACAGCATCGACGGACTCTCGCCCGCCATCTCCATCGAGCAGAAGACGACGTCCAAAAATCCCCGGAGCACCGTCGGCACGGTCACCGAGATCTACGACTACCTCCGGCTTCTCTTTGCCCGGATAGGGACGCCGTTCTGCCCGGAGCACCACATCCCCATCGAGGCCCAGTCGCCGGAGAGGATTGCCGATCGTATCGCCTCCGTCATGACCGGGACCGTCACCATCCTCGCCCCGGTCGTCCGGCAGAAGAAGGGGACCTACCAGCAACTCTTCAAAGACCTCGACCGTGAAGGCTATACCCGGGTCCGGGTCGACGGCGAGACCCGGCGGACCGACGAGGAGATCGCCCTCGACCGCTACCGGAAGCACGACATCGAGGTGGTCGTCGACCGTCTGTCCGTCGACGAGCGTTCGAGACTCGTTGAAGCGATCGAGAACGCCCTTGCAAAGTCCGGGGGCCTCGTCATCGCCGTCGACGCCGATGGGCGTGAGGAGACCTGCTCGTCGCTCATGGCCTGCCCGGTCTGCGGGATCGCGTTCGAGGAACTCCAGCCCCGGATGTTCTCCTTCAACAGCCCGTTCGGCGCCTGTGAGGCGTGCAACGGCCTCGGCATCAGGATGGAGTTCGACCCCGACCTGATCATCCCGGACCGGACCAAGTCCATCGCCGACGGCGCCGTCGCGCTCTACCGGAACTTCCTCGACGGCTACCGCAACCAGTACCTCAGCGCCGTCGCAAAGCACTTCGGGTTCTCGGTCTTAACGCCGATCAAGGACCTCACCGAACGGCAGTATCAGGCGCTGATGTTCGGGTCGCCGGAGCAGCTTCGCATCTCCATGCAGATGAAGAACGGGGACGCGTGGTCGCATTCCGGAGCATGGGAGGGCCTCGTCCCGCAGTCCGAGCGGCTCTACCGCCAGACGCAGTCTGAGTACCGCCGCCACGAGCTCGAAAAATTCATGCGGGTCCTCCCCTGCCCGAAGTGCGGGGGCAAACGGCTCAAAGAGAAGGTGCTCGCCGTGAAGGTGGCGGGGAGGTCCATCGTCGAGGTCACCGACCTCTCCATCACAGGCGCGCTCGCGTTCTTCCGGACCCTGGACCTCACGGCGAGCCAGCGCGAGATTGCAAAGCAGGTTTTAAAAGAGATCATCGCCCGGCTTGAGTTCCTGGACCAGGTCGGGGTCGGCTACCTGACCCTCTCGCGGAGCGCCGGGAGCCTCTCGGGCGGGGAAGCGCAGAGGATACGCCTTGCAACGCAGATCGGGTCGAACCTGACGGGAGTCCTCTACGTCCTCGACGAACCCTCCATCGGGCTGCACCAGCGGGATAACCGGAAACTCCTCGAGACCCTGCAGCACCTCCGCGACCTCGGCAACACCCTCGTCGTGGTGGAGCACGACGAGGAGACGATCCGGAGCGCCGACTGGGTCGTGGACATGGGCCCGGGGGCCGGGCTTCACGGCGGCGACGTCGTCGCCGAAGGGCCGCCCGACGCCATCGCGAGAAACCCGGCCTCGATCACGGGCCGGTATCTCTCCGGCGACCTCAAGATCGAGGTCCCCGCCTCCCGCCGACGGAGCGACCGGTTCATCCGCCTTACGGGCTGCCGGGGAAACAACTTAAAAAGTATCGATGTCGCCATCCCCATAGGCGTCCTGACGGTCGTCACCGGGGTCTCAGGGTCGGGAAAGTCCACGCTCATCTACGAGACGCTCTACCGGGCGCTGATGCAACGGCTGTATTACTCAAAGGAGACTCCGGCGGAGTACGAGGACCTTGCGCTCGACGCTGAGATCGACCGGGTGATCGTCATCGACCAGAGCCCAATCGGGCGGACGCCGCGCTCGAACCCGGCGACCTACACCAAGGTCTTCGACGATATCAGGAAGGTCTTTGCCGAGACGAAAGAGGCGAAGGTCCGGGGCTACAAGCCCGGCCGGTTCTCGTTCAACACCAAAGGCGGGCGATGCGAGGCCTGCCAGGGCGAAGGGCTCATCAAGATCGAGATGAACTTCCTCCCCGACGTCTACGTCGAGTGCGAGGAGTGCAAGGGGACCCGCTACAACCACGAGACCCTGGAGGTGAAGTATCGGGGCCGGTCCATCGCCGATGTCCTCGACATGAGCGTCGAGGAGGCGCTTTCCCTCTTCGAGAACGTCCCCTCCATCAGGAACCGGCTCGAGACGCTCACGCAGGTGGGGCTCGGCTACATCAAACTCGGCCAGAGTTCCACCACCCTCTCGGGCGGCGAAGCGCAGCGGATCAAACTGACCCGCGAACTCTCAAAACGGGCCACGGGGAAGACGATCTACCTCCTCGACGAACCGACGACCGGCCTCCATTTCCACGACGTGAAGAACCTGATCGCCGTCCTCGACGACCTGGTGGCCCGGGGGAACACGATGGTGGTGATCGAGCACAACCTGGACGTCATCAAGTCCGCCGACTACATCATCGACCTCGGCCCCGAAGGCGGGGACGCCGGCGGCGAGATCGTCGCGACGGGAACTCCGGAGGAGGTTGCGGCGGTCGATGAGAGTTACACCGGAGCGTTCCTGAAAGAGATACTCAAGAAACCATGATCGACCTCCAGAGCCTCCCTGCCGAACCCGGGTGCTACCTCTTCTCCGACGATGAGGGCACCATCATCTACGTCGGAAAGGCAAAGAACCTGAGACGTCGGGTCTCGAGTTACTTCTCCCGGCACGACCTCGACCCGAAGACCCAGAGCCTCGTCGCCGCCATCGCCGGGCTCGACTTCATCGTCACCGACACCGAGGTCGAGGCGTTCATTCTTGAGAACACGCTGATCAAGAAGCACCAGCCGAAGTACAACATCGACCTCAAGGACGCGAAGAGTTACGCCTACATCCACGTCACCGACGAGCCCTACCCGCGGGTCCACGTCGCCCGGGGGCCCGATGGAAACGGCCGGTACTACGGCCCGTTCGTCTCCGCGCGGGAGCGCGACGACCTTCTCCGCCTCTTGAAATCGCTCTTCGGCCTCCGCTCCTGCAGGCGCCTCCCCCGGCGGGCATGTCTCCGGGCCCACATCGGCTCGTGCAGCGCCCCCTGCACCGGGGCCATCGGCGAAGACGACTACCGGGAGCGGGTCCGGAGGGCCGAGGCGGTCCTGAAGGGGGATATCGCCGGGCTCATCCGGACGCTCCGTGAGGAGATGACGGCTTCCGCAAAGCGGCAGGAGTACGAGCGGGCGATGGAACGCCGCGACCAGATCGCGGCCCTCGAGGGGCTGCGGGAGCGCCAGCATGTGGACCGGCAGAAGGCGTATAATGAGGATATCGTCAACTATATCGCAAGCGAAGGGACCGTCTCCCTCATGCTCTTCAACGTCGACCGGGGAACGCTCTCGGGGAAGCACGAGTATACTTTCGACGAGACGGACGGGTTCCTCGAGGAGTTCCTCGCCCGCTACTACGCGGACCACGACCCCCCGGAGGAGGTGATCCTGCCTACGCCCGTGGACGATGCGGTCGTGGCCTACCTCTCCCACCTCCGGGGCGGCAGGGTCCGGGTGGTCGTTCCGCAACGGGGAGAGAAGAAGAACCTGCTCGACCTTGTCCGAAAGAACGTCGAGATCGCCTTCTTCGGCGACCGGATCAAACTGGACGAACTGAAACGCCGCCTGCACCTCCCGTCTCTTCCCGTCGCGATCGAGTGCTTCGATATCTCCCACCTCTCCGGGACGGCAATGGTGGGTTCGATGGTCCGGTTCCTCCGGGGGAAGCCCGATAAGCGGAACTACCGGCGGTTCCGGATACGGACGGTCGAAGGCGTCGACGACTTCGCCGCCATCGCCGAGGTGGTCCGCCGGCGCTATACGCGGCTGCAGAAGGAGGGCGGCGACCTCCCCGACCTGATCCTCATCGACGGCGGGAAGGGGCAGCTTGCGGCGGCCTGTGCGGTGCTCGAAGAACTCGGGATCAAGGCTCCGATTGCGGCCATCGCCAAGCGCGAGGAGGAAGTCTTCGTGCCGGGCTTCTCGTGGCCCCTGCCGCTTGACCGGCATGAGAAGGCGTCACTCTTCATCCAGGAGATCCGCGACGAGGCGCACCGGTTCGCGATCACCTACCACAGAACCCTCCGGAAGAAGACGGTGAGACCATGACGGCATTTCAACTTAAGGCAGACTTTGCGCCCCGGGGCTCGCAGCCCGAAGCGATCCGGCAACTCACCGCCGGGCTTTCGCGCGGCGAGCGGTTCCAGACCCTCCTCGGCGTCACGGGGTCGGGAAAGACCTTCACGATAGCAAACGTCGTCGAGGCGGTCCAGAAGCCCACCCTTGTCATCGCGCACAACAAGACCCTCGCGGCCCAGCTCTACAACGAGTTTCGGTCGTTCTTCCCGGAGAACCGGGTGGAGTACTTCGTCTCCTACTACGACTACTACCAGCCAGAGTCCTACATTGCAAAGCGCGACCTCTACATCGAAAAAGACGCCCAGATCAACCCGAAGATCGAGCAGATGCGGCTTGCGGCCACGGCATCGCTGCTCTCCCGCCCCGACACCATCGTGGTCGCCTCGGTCTCCTGCATCTACGGCCTCGGGAACCCCGCGAACTTCCGGGGGATGGGGTTCGAGGTGAAGGTCCGGGACCGGATGCGGCGGGACGATATCATCCGGCACCTCGTCGATATCCAGTTCGAGCGAAACGAGATGGAACTTGCACCAGGCCGGTTCCGGGCTCGCGGCGACACCATCGACCTTGTCCCCGGCTACTTCAACAACATCATCCGTATCGAGCTCTTCGGAGACGAGGTCGACCGGATAAGCGAGATCGATAAGGTCTCCGGCCGGCGGCTTGAGTCGATGGACTATTTCTTCGTCTACCCGGCCCGGCACTTCGTCGTCCCGGAGGAGGAGAAGGAGCGGGCGATAGCCTCCATCGAGCAGGAACTCGAAGAATGGCTCCCGGGCCTCGGCATGATCGAGGCGCACCGTCTGCGGCAGCGGACCCTCTACGACGTCGATATGATCCGGGAGACCGGGACCTGCAAGGGAATCGAGAACTACTCCCGCCACTTCGACGGAAGAAAGGCCGGGGAGAAGCCGTACTGCCTGCTGGACTACTTCCCGGAGGACTTCCTGATGGTGATCGACGAGAGCCACCAGACCCTGCCCCAGGTCCGCGGCATGTACCACGGCGACTACTCGCGGAAGAAGTCCCTCGTGGACTACGGGTTCCGGCTCCCGTCGGCGTTCGACAACCGGCCGCTGAAGTTCGACGAGTTCTCGGGCTACATGCGAAACGTCATCTTCGTCTCGGCGACCCCCGGGGACTACGAACTCCGGCGTTCAAGCGTCGCGGAGCAGATCATCCGGCCGACGGGGCTCGTGGACCCGGCGGTCGAGGTCCGGCCGATCGAGGGCCAGATCCCGAACGTTATCGCCGAGATCCGCGCCACCATCGACCGCGGCGACCGGGTGCTGCTGACGACGCTCACAAAACGGCTCGCTGAAGAACTCTCGGAATACCTTGCCGACCAGGGGATCAAGACCCGCTACCTTCATTCCGAGATCGATACCCTCGAGCGGACCGAGATCATCCGTCAGCTCCGCCTCGGCAAATACGACGTCCTTGTCGGGATCAACCTCCTGCGGGAGGGCCTCGACATCCCGGAGGTCGGGTTCGTGGGGATTCTCGACGCCGATAAGGAGGGGTTCCTCCGCGACGCCAGGAGCCTGATCCAGACCATCGGGCGGGCCGCCCGGAACGCAAACGCGAAGGTCGTGCTCTACGCCGATACGATGACCGACTCTATCAAGAAGGCGCTTGCCGAGACCGGGCGGCGGCGCACGATGCAGCTCGAATACAACGCCCGGCACGGCATCACGCCGCAGACGATCAAGAAGCCTATCCAGGAGAAGGAAGTCGATATCACCGATATAAAGCACGTCCCGAGATCGGAGATCCCGAACGTGGTCATCGAGCTCGAGGCCGAGATGCGGGACGCTGCGGAACGCCTGGATTTCGAACGGGCGATTGCGCTCCGGGATACGATCAAGAGGCTGCAGGAGGGGCGGCGATAAGAATTTGCGAATTTTTCCCGGATGAGGGCAACGGGGAGGAGTGCGCCCTCCGGACTTTCCCCGGAGGATAGAATCGCCAGGACACCGGGAAAGCCGGATGCAGTGGACCGTGGAGGATTCGCCATTAGGGGGTGGGGATAGG
>ENA-UOOR01002718-UOOR01002718.1-fermentation-metagenome-genome-assembly--contig:-NODE-2718-length-17240-cov-11.201804_pt1 | contig 17240 bp, 11 predicted proteins | sample MGYA00245780_ERZ724029 | MGnify/ENA primary metagenome ERZ724029 (study PRJEB28704, sample SAMN03018315) | fermentation metagenome | biome: anthropogenic terrestrial biome; feature: soil... | reverse complement strand
CCTCAAACAAGTCCTATGGCGAATGGGGAGACATCTTCAAGGATCATGTCATTGCGGCGGCTATTCTTGACAGGATACTCCATCATTGCACTATGATAAACATAAAAGGCGATAGCTATCGACTGAAGGATCGCAAGAGGCAGGGGATAGTGCCCCAGAGCTTTTCAGGATAAGGTGCGCTAAGACATGACTGGGCAGAAGCCTTAAGTAGAACTGGACATTTTTATCCCGCCATAAGTGGACATTTTTATCCCGCCGCTGACAACTCTACAGAGGAGTTCTACGACCGAAAATAAGTCACGAATCAGCCCGTGGATAGAATTGCGAACGGTATGAGAAACTATAACCTCTATGAATAGGAACAAATTGTGCAAACAACGGAAGAAGAGATATGAATCAAGCAGAACTACCATCTGGGATCAATCTTGTAGAAACGCTCGATGTGCATGATTACGAGATTACACGAATTGCATGGTCTTCGGACGGTAGGTTTCTAGCAGTTCCTTCATTAGATCAAACAATTTATATCTTGGATAATGAAAAAGGCAAAACGAACAGAGTACTCTTCGAGAGTGATCGGGTAATATGCGTAGCATGGTCGCCAGATGGTAGCATTATCGCTTCAGGAACAGAAGACCATGGCATTCGGTTATGGGATGTTAATAATAAACAAGTGAGCCAAATATTCAAAGAGCATTCTGGTTTAATCCGCAGTCTGGCATTTTCTCCGGATGGCAGGATGCTTGCCTCGGGTTCTGAGGATCAAATAGTAAAAATCTGGGATATCAAAAGTGGCAAAGTCAGCAGAAATTTGATCTCACACAATCAGCCTATCACCTGCGTCGCATGGTCGCCAAATGGCAAGTTTCTTGCTACATCATCAGATGACAATTCTATTAGAATTTGGGATCCAGAAACAGGAGAATTACTCCATATACTTCTCGGACATTTGAGCTTTGTACTTTGTGTAGCGTGGTCGCCTAATAGTCAATTACTTGCCTCATCATCTAGCGATAATACTATCCGATTTTGGGATTGCAGTAATTGGACGCAGATTTATACCCTTGAAGGACATCGAAGATCTGTAAGATTCATTTCTTTCTCTTTTGATGGTCGTCTTCTTGCTTCTAAATCCTGGGATGGTACTATACGAATATGGAGCATAGAAACACGAAATTGTGTGAGCATTATTGAAGAACCTTCTCCTATTTCATGGCTTGGAGGCTTGCACTTTAATCCAGCAGCACACATCCTGGCTACATTAGGAGATTTTGACACTATAGTGCGCATCTGGAAAATAGACTTAGATATTCTACTTGGATGCCAACAGTCGACGAAATCCATAAGCTATACTAGCGCTAAAGTCGTTCTAGTAGGCGAAAGTAATGTTGGTAAATCCTGCCTAGCAATGCGCCTTGCGGAAGACCGTTACCCACAAGATTGTGAACTTGGCACCACGCATGGCATGAAGTTCTGGCTGTTACAGCCAGAACAACTCAGTCTTATAGCCGCACCCCTAAGAAGTGAGCGACGCGATGTGATTCTTTGGGACATGGGAGGTCAGGCTGAATATCATTTAGTGCACCAGCTATTCCTGCATGATACTACCCTTGCACTCGTTTTCCTGGATCCAACTCGTGGGCAAATTGCATATGAAGATGCTGAAGCGTGGGCCATTAGGCTAGAGAAGCAACTAAAGGGACGAAAGGCGGTCAAACTCCTTGTAGGTTCCAAGATGGATACGCCGAAATCGCTGACAGATAAAGAGCACATAGACCGACTTGTATGCGATTATGGCTTTGCGGGCTACTATGAAACTAGTGCGCTAACTGGTAGAGGTATTCCCAAATTACGCGAGGCGATTGCAGCATCGTTAGATTGGGACAGTCTTGCCAAGACGAACCGTCCAGAGCTTTTTCAGAAAATCCGTGACGAAATAGAACTGCTTCGCAAGTCGGGTGAGGTCGTCCTCTATTTACGGGATTTAAACTATCGATTACGTGAGCAAACATCCTCGATCTATGAAGAAGATGCAGTACAGGCAGTAGCGGAACAGCTAGCTGCTCAGGGCATCATTGCCGTAACGCATCTTGCTTCTGGTGAACATGTCCTGATCCTACAAATTGGGGAAGTCGAACGTTATGCAGGTTCGATCATTATTGCCGCGAGAGGAAATCCGCGCGGAGTTCCGGCGCTCGATATGCGTGGCCTTGTTCATCCTAATATTGCACTTCCCGGAATCACAGAAGAGGATCGCTTACCGAGAAGCCAGGAAAGGATAGTCCTTGAATGTGTAGTTCAACTATTCGTCGAGCATGGTATCTGTTTCGAGCATGAAGGCATGATTGTGTTTCCAACCCTCTTTCGTCAAACAGAGCACGTGGGCGATTTAGAAATTCAAAACTCAGTCTCACTCTACTATGATTTCTCCGGCGCGATTGATAATATCTATGCATCGTTAGTCGCTTGGCTTGTGATCGGTAAAAAGTTCGGTCGTGTGCGACTATGGCAAGATCTAGCAGAGTTCGAAAAACCTGGAAAAGGTATCTGCGGCATCCGCAAAGTAGAGAGACGTGGCGGTTTTGCACATATGGACGTCTACTTTCAGGGAGAGCCTCCTGAGCATGTAAAAGCACAATTCATTAGCTTCGTCGAAGAGCATCTTCGCCTGCAGGGCGTAGATCTAGTTGAGCATGTGGGGATTACATGTGTATGTGGTTATCGATTTGAGGAAGTCTTGATTCGAGATCGTATCTCCAAGGGAGATGAAGACATCGGTTGTCCGAACTGTGATCGACGTATTCAACTTGCAGAAGGAACAGTTAAGATGCGTGAGCGAAAACCAGAACTTATCCAAGAAACCTGGGCCCTACGTACCGAGATCGAAAAGAAGCGTAGGCAAACTTCGGATAATGTCGTTCAGGTCTTCGCCGCTTCATCGAAAAAGCCATCTTATAAACCAATACACATCTTGCACTTGAGCGATTTGCATTTCAGTGAGGACACAGATCCCTTTGCCAGATTCCAGCCTCTTACCGTCGATATCAAAGATAGTAACGGTGGCCTTGGCTTTGATCAACTCGACTACCTGGTTATCTCAGGTGACCTGACAAATAAAGCAACACCAGAAGAGTTTGAAATTGCACGTCAATTCGTCTCCTGCCTGATAGATGAATTTGAACTGACAGCAGAGCGTTGCATCATCGTTCCTGGCAATCACGATATTTCATGGGATGAAATCGTTTACGATTGGAAGCCAAAGCGCATAGCGGATATTGAGAAATTGCCCTCGAGTTACTACTGCCAACAAGGCAATGGGTATCTAATCAGAGATGAAAAGCGTTATCCTGACCGCTTAAAGAATTTCTCACATGATTTTTATCATCCACTACTGCAAAAAGAATACCCTCTTGCATTTGAACATCAATGCATAACTACGCTATTCGAGCAAATTGGTATTCAGTTTGTCACATTTAACTCGTGTTGGCAAATTGATGAGTGGTTCCCAAAGCGCTCAGATATTCATTTTGGCGCGCTAGCACGCGGACTAAGCCATGCAGATGAGGAAATAAATAAGGCAAAAGACGAAGGAAGACTCGCCATGGATGCATCTTTGTTGCGTATCGGCGTCTGGCATCATCCTGTTACAGGCAATGATAAGATCGTAGACGATGCTTTCATAGAGCAATTATGTAAAGTGGGTATAAGGTTGTGCATGCACGGCCATATTCATGAAGATCGACCTGATCTCATCGGCTACCTGCATCCTCGCAAAGTCCACGTTGCAGGGGCTGGATCATTTGGCGCTCCCGCCGAGGATAGACCAGAGTCAATGCCTCGCCTATACAATCTATTGGATGTTAGTCGCGATCTCAAATCAATCCGAGTATATACGCGATGCCAACCCAAGCTGGGCGGTGCGTGGAGGGGTTGGAACAATTGGCCAAGGCGAGATGGTCAATCTGGTGGTCTGCCATATTACGATATTTTCCTCAAGTGAAAACATTTTCTGGCTTTCTTTTTTTGGACTATCATTGGCTCTCGTCAATTTGAAGAGAAACTGATAAGATCCAATTTGCCAGTGAAGGCAAAGAGCATATTACTGGTAAACTCGTGCGGGGTTCCCGTCCCCCGCACTAATTTCTCTCTCTTGATATCGCTTCTTAGGGGCTGTCCTATTTTTCTCCAAGGCAATTCTTAACCTTCTTCAGATATACACTTTTCCGGGGTAAGGGTCCAACCCTGTCTTCTAAACTTGCCAGGATTATTGTGTTATCCTTGTTGTCCATGGCAATTAAAATAAAAATGTGGCTATAACGCTCTTGCCTTTAGCCTAAAAGCTTTTATGCAATCATGATAATTTTCTGATGATGATAAACAAGGACGTTTTGGAAGGAACGATATCTCAACTTGAGAAAGCTGCGGATACAATAGAGCTTAACATAAAAGAATTACTAAAAAAAATCTCACTAGATTTCCAAAGAGGTTATGATGAGTATGATGGCTATTGGTATTGGGATCATGTTCATCGTTATGAATCACTTCAGCGTAGTGCTCTAAGAGGATACCAATGCTGGTATACTGAAGCACATCAATTGATAAAAGAATTCCTTCCAGAAAAGGAAGATGAATTCGTTAAGAGCTATGATGGGGAAAATCCTCAAGGTGTTCTAAAATTTATCCAGTTAACATGTTCTACGAGAGAAGGCGATAAGCAAGATATTATAAATGAATTCAATACTCGTTTTGAGTTACAGAGAAGCATTCTCTTGAGCATTCCGTCTGTGAAAGAAATTAAGGAATTGAGTCTAAGAAAGATAATTGCTTCAGATTTCATTGGTTCAGAACTTGATGAGGCTGACTATCTAATTAAGATTGGCTTTGCGAGATGTGCTGGTGTCCTAGCTGGAGTTGCCTTAGAGAGATATTTGAAGGCTTTATGTGATATGAGACAAGTGGAATACAAACATGACCACACAATAGAACCGTTGTCCCAAGCACTATATGACGCTGAAAAGATTGATTCAACAGAACTGAAAAATTTTCAACACTTAGGAGGCATAAGAAATGATTGTGCACATTCAAAAGATGTACCCGAAGAGGTCTTAAAAGGAAGAGCTAAAGAGTTAATTGAAAAAGTTAAGAAGTTGACCCTGTGAACGCTACCATTCTCATTTCCAAAACCGCCACCAGTTCTTAGCCTTTGCCTCTTCCTTCGTTTTTCGGACCTTTGCAAGGGGGCCTCATCCTCGGATAGGCCATTTTAGCCTTCAGCCGGGGGCCGCTTCTACTATGCCAACTAAAGCTTTAGCCTCAGGGCTAGCGGCTTCTGCTATCAATTTGGTTAATAGGGCTTTGGGCCTCATTCCCCTTTTTGTTGCCTCAGCTATGAGGAGCCTATGGGTTAGGGGGTCTAGGTCTACACGGGGTTTTCTATCTGATGTCATAAGGGGGTAAAGGGGCAAAAGATACTTAACTGATTTGGTACAAATGGGGTTTTATGACACTCATAGACATTGCCAGGAAAGGCAGGAGCCAAAGAGATGCTCTCCTGAAATTGGCTACAGCGATTCTAACTCTGGAAGAGTCAATCACAGAGAAGAGGGATGTTATCCGCGAGCAAAGCATTATCGAGATAGACGATGAGGGGACCCCTAAAGTATTAGGTTTTCAGGATGAAACCCTGGTAGAGAATACACAACAGCAAATCGAGGTATTGACCAATAACCGGGAAGAGCTTCAAGCTATTGTAGATGAGGTAGAGGCGGCTTTTGCGGCTTTCGACCTTCCGAGTATGTCTATGGGGATGCTCGATGAGAAGATCAACGAAGCACAAAGCCGCTCCGAGGCCATTGCCCGGAAGATAAACCGGCTTTGCGTGCGGCTATTGAATGAACGCCCGGCTTTAACCCTGGTTGAACTGTTCGCGAACGAAGAGCTGCTTGCTATGGAGAGCACGCGAGGGGTTGCTGTCTCTGAGGGCCTTGCAGAAGCACAAAGATTAATCAAGCTGAAGGACTCACTATTATCGTTATGCAACGACGGCGGCATTATTGCTGAAGCCGTTTTCCATCCTATGAGAGCGGCTGTTTCCGATCCTGCAAGAATTTCAGAGATGAGGAGTGCTTAGTTATGACACCTGAAGAGTATGCATACTTGGAAGCGACGCTTACGGGGCGGCGGGGCCGCGATATGAAGCTTGAATCAAAGATGAACGTGTTGCCCGAGGGGACTATTTCCAGGAAGGCAATAGAGCGGCTACAGGGCCGCAAAAGCCCGGAAGAGCTGGAGATGGAGCAAAGAGAATTCAACCTGAAATTTTTTGGCAAGTCTCACATGGAGTACTATGCCAGGCCCTTAACCGGTCAGGGGCCGCTCTATGTCCCCGGCGATCAGATTAAGGCCAAAGGCCATAGTGCTGAAGAGAGACCTGTAGTTCCGGCTCACCTTCGGCTCAAATGCCACTCTGGAGAGCCCATCAGACAAGTACTCCAGTTCCTTTAACGGCTCTCTCTTTAACTCTTTTTAGATTGCAGTCTATAAGGCTCCATAGCATTCATAGACAGTTTTGCATAGCTCCGAGGCTCATGAGGCTTTGAAGTGACTTTTGGGGGCTGCCTTGCAAGCCGTGGCAAGCCGAAGTAGTCCTCTTTGGTTTCATCGAATTCTACAGGAGCCCGGCGGTTGAAAATGCCGCTTACCCGAGCAGCTCTTTCAATGTGGCTATGCTCCTGGCGGGTGTGATCGCTCGGACGGGGGACCAGGGGCGGCAAGTTCATTTCTTTCTCCTGCCTTTCAGCTTCTTCGGCTTCCAGCTCTTCCCTTAATTGACGTCGTACTTCGTAAGGGTCTTCTTCGCCGTCAGCCTGCAAGACTGAACAGTCAGCCCCGCGGGCTGACGGGGCCACAAGAGAGGAAGGAGAGGGGCCTCTCTCTAAGCAGTGCTCAGGGTAGGGCTCTGATAGGTAAGGCTCTACAGGGGGGCGGGGTGCTATGGTAGGTGCGGGGGCGGGCTCCGGTGCTATGGTGACCTCGGGTACGGGGGCCGAAATTGTCTCTATGGGCTCCTCGGGTGCCATGAAGCACGTCCAAGAACCGGCTTGAACCCGGCTGATATGCCCTTGCTGAATATCATGACCTTCCGGGCTTCTGTAGCCTCTCCCTGTGAGCTTCCGGGCCGCACCACGTTGCCCGAAGCTTTTGACATAGGAGTCAACAAGCTTCTGAGTGTCAGTTAGGGATAATTGTCTCATGATTAAAATGGTAAGGGATGAGGATATAGGTTTTTGGGGTCCCTGTCAAAGAAATTGATATCAGAGAAAATTGTAAGTCAAACTATTCTGCACTTCTTCTTTCTCCGAAGGATGAGGCAATTTTGCCTCATCCTTACTTTTTCCTCCGAGAGCCGCCCGCCCTCTACTTTCCTCTCTAAAGCTAATATACCTTCTAACTAAGGCTAATGCAAAGTGAACGAGTAACTTCCCCGGCTCCAGGGTTGGATATATCCCATCTTTCTGTTCTGTAGGCTTAACCGGGTGGGACCAGGACACCCGGCGGCCTATTGGTGTAGGTGTTTGTTCGGCCAAGAACTTTTGAGGATGCACGTTTGACCGATTCTAGGGGTAGAATCGGTCAAACGTGCATTTTCTTCAATGCATCCTCATAATGTAGGAACCTCTCTTAACCCCGATAAGGCCCCCTTTGTAGTAGATCGTTGACAGGGGAAGCCCGAGGGAGGTTAAAGTTTACTTTTGAGGATGCACGTTCGACCGGGTATCAATTGATACCCGGTCGAACGTGCATTTTTCTTTAATGCATTCTCAATAAGTAACTTCCCCGCTTCGCAGCCATCAGGCCCCCTTTGTAGTAGATCGTTGATAGAGGTAGCCCGAGGGAGGTTAAAGGTTCACCGTGGCCCTCGGAGGTATGGGCACAAGTTAAATCTTGCTGTACGTCAGCCCCCGCGGGGGCTGACGGCGTCAGTCTTGCAGACTGACGCTATGCCCATGAGTTGACGGGTGGTTTGCCGGGGATTCTCCAGCCCACGGGCTGGAGCGTCAGCCCCGCGGGGCTGACGATCATCCAGGAGATGGAGAACCCTATAGGGAGTTATAGAGTGCCTATAATAAGTCTATTTTCATTAAAATATTTTCAAATTTTTTAGAGGCTTGCAGGGAGGAGCCTAAAATGGTGGCATTTATATATAGGTCTACTGATATCGATTTAATAAAAGAGGTCTACTGATATCGATTAACCGTTTGGGGTGAATTCACCCTTAACGGTTAATATCTATTAATATGGAGCATATAAATGTCAAAAAGAGGTTACTGATATCTATTGACCGTTAAGGGGCAATTGCCCCTTAACGGTATAGGAAGTCTATTTTGCAAAAGATACTCATCAAGTTTCTTATGGGTCCAGGGCCGCCGTCTTTGGCATACCCCTATGCTCTACAAATACCCTCCCGGTGCCGGTTTCCCGCTGCGGCTCCTGCTATCGATCCTTCGGGCTTGGTATATACAACTTGCAAGTCTTCATGCAGGGTAGAAAGCAAGCTTATAAGCCCCGATATTTTTATAAATATGGTTCTAACTCGATAAGTATGATGGTACGCGATGGAAAATAGGGTTGTAAATATCGATATGCAGCGACACAATGAACAGGTATTGGTAGACGAAAGCCACTTGTGCTTATACTATGTGGAATGGCGTGCTTGCCAGAAGTGCTTTTGGGGGCTGTTGGATGAGGGGTTGAAGTTCTATGGATGAGTGCGTGTAACTCACAGAATGGGGCCGCTGTATGTGATTTAGCAAGAAATAGGGCTACAGATAGCGGTTTTGGGGCCGGGTGAGGGTGGAAAGGGGCTTGTCTGCATTCATGATAACGGTTTCATGTTCAATCTCCTGATTAAATCGCTGTGTAAGAAATCTGTTATATCTACTTTACATCTCGTTTCATCCATCTTACATACAACTTAGATGAAAAAGTGGCTCCTGTGACTGTTTAGGTTATCTAAAATATAGCCCTTATTTACCAGGTTATACCAGAGAAGAGGTTGCTTGCTACTGTTTCATTTTAAATAACGGCTCTTGATAGTGTTTAGGTAAGTGATACGCCTTACTGATAGTGTGTTGCCCGTGTCTATGGCGAATGTGCTCTTTTGCCGCTTTAGGCCGCTTAATGCCTCTTTGGGGGAGAAGTCTTAAAAGGGCTATGTTCTTTTGGGCAAAAAACGTGATCTGTTGCCATTATGTAGGGTGGAAAAGTGCTTTTTAGCGGCTCTTGTTAGTGTTTCCTAAAATTCATGTAGGGTATGTAGGGTACATCGGCAAAGTAAGCCGGATAAGATAGGTATTACTATGATTACCCTTGATACTTTACCGATGTACCCTACATACCCTACATTCACCATAGTCTTATGGACAATAACCAGCAACAGCAAAACCAAAAATAGATAAAAAAGAGAAAAAACGACCCTACATAGTCCTTGCAGCTATTGTTTTTCTGCCTTTTCCTCATTATCAAAGTCTTTTCGGGTCTTAACTCGAAGTCCCTTCCATCTTTGGCCTGCGGTACTTCTTTTCATTCTTTCAACTCCTTTCAAGCCTAACCTGATAAGCTCTGAGGGAAGTTCTTTATCAGCTATTGGCGTTATGGCTTCCTGTTCACAGTAAATATGATAGTGCTGTTTAAGCTCTTCAGCTCCGACTATTGTATCCGGCTCCAGCATTATCATATCACGGGCAAAGAGAGCTAAGCTATCGTTTTCTGTCTTATACTCACCTAAGAAATCCAGCACTTCAGGCGGCGGATTCAATCCCTCACGCCTATAATCCAAAAGCCCATTTAGGAGCCATCGGGTAATACCAGGCCCTTCAGCTCTAAGCTTTGCCGGTAGCTCCTTATCCCTCTCCTCAGGTGGAATGAAGACATTCCAGGGAATGGGCAAGACCCTCTCCCATGCCGCCGTGGTCTTCTCTGTGATCTCGGGCCGGTAGTTGGCGGCAAGCCATAAAGAGAACATGGGCATATACTGGAATTCTTCTTGATATAGGGTCCTCATAGTTAGGGGATCGCCGCCGGTGACTCCTTGAATGATCGTCATATTGAACCGGAACCTCTTCCCGGCCTCTATCGATGTCACAAGGCGAGCCTTCTCCAGTCTCACAAGATCGCTTCGGGTTTGGCCTTCTTTCTTAGAGTCGTGTTGCCAGGTTGCCATATCTGCATGTTTGGCATAATCCCCAAAGATCTCCCTCATAATAGTTAAGAAGGTGCTCTTCCCGTTCCGCCCATCGCCCCATAGCAAGAAGAACTTGTGCTCTGTCGGGTCTCCTCTAAGGCTATAGCCCATAGCTCTCTTTATGAAGCTGATAAGCCGCTCATTCCCGGCACAAGCTCTCTTCAGGAACGCCTTAAAGACCGGGCAATCCTCTTCTTCAGCCGGGTAGAAGCCCAAAGTCATAGTCACTAAATCGCTCTTGGAAGCGGGCCGGGGTTGGCACTTCTTCAGGTCTAATATCTTTCCTTGCTCACCTGGTAGACCGACTATCTCCAGCTCCTTATCAAGCTCCATCCGCCCGTTTATAGCTATGTCCTCATAAGACGCCGCCAACCTGATAATAGCTTCTATTGAGTTATTGGTGTCACATTTCTTTGCAAACTTCTTCAAAGCATTCTTCAAGTTCTTTTCGGAGTTATTGCCACTTGGTAGCTCTCTTTCGTATTCGTAAAGCAATTGTACTAAATCCCGGCCAAAGCGTTTTATCTGCTTGGTGTCATCAGGCCGCCAATAGGAGCCATTCCAGATTAACCACCGGCCCTTTCCATAGTGATCATACTTCAGGTTCCGGCCATGCAGGGCTACTAACCGCTCACTTGCCCCGCCTTCAGTGTACTTTGAATAGACGAATGCCTGTCTCAGCTCTTCTTGTTCAATCTCTTTTAGGTCTTCTCTGGCATTCTCAGCATTCATAAACTTCCTTACCCTTTCCTCTTCTGCAAGAGTAAGATATTTGAAGATGTATTGGCGGGCCTCTTCTTCAGTCTCAAAACGCTTGAAGAAGTAAGGGCTATGAGGTTTAGCATAAAGATCAGCCAAATAGTCAAATTCCCTTGTTATCGGCCCTTCCTCTTCTTCAGTAGAGGTTTGACTTGTGAGGTCTCTAAGTACCCTTTCCATCTTTGGGATGACATACTCAAAAGAATCGGCGTCACCCATCTCATCAAGGTCCAAGGCAAAGATGATAGCACCGCTAGAATAGCCCATAACAGGCCGTTCATACTCTTCCAGGGGGTAGAGCCTTAGGAGGTTTGCAGGGGTCTTATCACTATCTGGATTATTCTTATCTACATAAAAGGCCCAAAAAGCATCTTCCCTTTCCTGAGATGTCTTATGGCCTATGAACGAAGGGACCAAATAGCACCGCCGCGGTAGAGCTGTACCTTCAGAAAAGCTTAAATCGTTAGGGATGCTTTCACTCATGGATATCACTTCTGACAGGAGGGGTGTTCGCGGCGGCGGGTTGCTCATAATATGCTCCAACATTTCTGACGACCCGTCCCCGTATCTTCTTACTAATTTTCTGGCCTGTAGCTCTACTATAAAGGCCGCTCTTCGCAGGGGCGATTGTACACTCTCCAGCCTTGTAGCTCTTCATGCCTACAGTCAATAATTGTCTGAGAACTTCGGCGTCCGAAAGTTGGTACTCTTCTGCAATTGCTTCTATGCCTGCTAGAAGCTCTTGAGAAGGTCTAACTGATATCTGTCGGTTGCTCATAAATATACTCCAGATCACTAAGCTACCGTTTTAGCTTATAGATCTTTCGCTTGAAGCTATCAAAATGATGCTCTTTTTCAGCCATAAAAAACTAAATTGAAACTATAGGACGCTATAGCTTAAATCATATGATGTATTCTCTTTAATCTCACCGACAAATATTTTTACCAGCAAATCAAAGTCAATAGTATGATTAAAGAAAACCATAGAAAGGAGCCGGTTTACTTGAAAGGAATTCTCCTTCCTGATATCCCTAATAATAAGGAAATATTGCAGAACGATAAAGAGGATTTGGCCCGGATGTTATTGATTAGACCTTAGAGATTGACCGGCCCTTTGCTCCTATCTTACTTTTCAATGAGTCCAAAAGCGTTGGCGGTAGACGTCCTTCGGCTTTCAGAACCTCAATAATTTTCAATACGTCAGTGCTGGAGATGTTCTTCTCTTTCCGGTCTTTCTTAAAAAAGTTTGGGTTGTCTCTTGCAATGGCGTGAGCTATTTTGACTACGCTCCACCCCTGTAGCTTAAGCCTGCATACTTCATCAATTATTTTGGTGTCCTCTATCATTCTAAAGTCACCACCTATAACACAAAAGTACGTGAGCATAACATTTAAATATGTCAGACGTATTATTTATTAGTGTGGTAAGTCATAGCCGGGTGCTGGATAATGGCTATGGCTTGTGCCTTCCGGCATTAAGGTGCGGATGTTCCGAACATCCGCACCTTTATCACCATCTGCGAAAAAATGATAAGTACCTCAACAAAATCTGCAAGCCGGGCCGCCGCCTCCCTTTGATAGCCCGGCTTTTCAATCCCTTTTCTTTATCCCTTAACGGCACTTTTGATCTCTGCTCTAAGGAACTTAATCAGGTCGTTTTGCATTCTGTCTATGTCTATCCTGCTATCGATTTTACCGACAGTGACAAACGGGCCGTACATGTTCACGGTCTTATCCCCCTGCCTGATCACAGTTGCAGGAGCTACAGGAGCGGTTTGAGCTGTAGGACCTGTACTCTTTACTTGCTCAATGGTGTCCATCAGCCCTGCTATGACTCCGACCTGCTCTTTATTTGCAACCTCTTCCCCTTCGTGAACTGTCGCTATCCCTGTTTCAGTAACGGCCCCGCCCGTATCGAAGGAAGGCACATAGTTAGAAAGTCTCATCAAAGAATCGTAGACTTTCTCTCCGAGCCCTTTCTCTCTTTCAGCCGGAGCTGGTGCTCCAGCGACAGGCAGAAGAGGCAGGGTTTCTTGCAGGGCTGTCGTGCTACCGGAACTTGCTTCCCGAAGTCGCTCCTCGGGCGTCTTCTCTCTTAGAGGTATTTCCGGCTCTCCTGATATCGGGGAAACACGGATAGAAGATGCTATCTCTTGGGGGCTTTTAGCAGATAAAAGGTTATCAGGCGATGAAGTCGTAGGTCTAGGCGGTGCGGAAGCTTTACCGGACCTCAAATCTTCTGCAAGCTGCCTCATATCCCGCTTTTGGAGCTCTGTTATGCTTGTTGCATAAGGTCGGCTGATTTCAGTTGCATTTTGCCCGCCCAGGTCTTCACCGAGAGCATACTTAACCAGCCAATCTTTTTGTGCTTGTGCAAGGTTCTTTGTCTCTGGTTCCCCCTCAAGAGCGTTGTAAAGTGCTTGCTTAAGCTCATCTCCCTCAATCGGCTTCTCAATCCCTAACTTCTGCAAAACGCCGTGATAGAAATCTGTGATAATTTGATAAATATCCTTAAGCCACACCAGGATCTCATCAAAGACAGAAGTGTATTCTTCTTCCTGAGGTTTTCTGCCCTCGCTTTCTGCCTTCTTCGCACGGGCCGCTCTTTCGCTTTCTATGAACCTTGTAAACTCACTACCGCCGGTCTCTGGAGTCCATTCCCCGGTTAGAAGTTGCTCTTCTGTAAGGTCTCTGCCGCTTCTATGTTCCCCTTCATATCGCGATGAGGCAAAGGTTTGGTCTTTAAACTTCCCGCCAAAGGCAGCTTGCCAGCCTTCCAGGTCACCTGCTCCAATGGCTGGCATACCATAAGCAGAGCCCGCCGCTTGCTGGATAGCATACTCCGTAGCATTTTGATGAAGCATAGCCTTCTTCTGTTCATCAGTCATAGGACCGGATTCAGCTTCGGGCAAGGTCCCTATTACCTCTTCTTCTTTTTTACGAATACCAAAAACTTTTAGGAGCTTATCCCATGAGGTCTTCAGCCAATTGTAGAAGCCATCTATGCCCGCTGTCAGGTTCTTCAGCCAATCGGGTATTAGAGATCCGAGGAAGCTCAAAGCTTTCTCAAATTGCTTCCTTAGCTCATTGTAGATGTCTTTCAGGAACTGAGTACTTCCACCGGTAAGATCAAGGAGATATTTGAAAGCCCCGTACATCAGCTTAAGGAGCCCTATCATTATCCCAATTCCGGGGATGGCAACCATGAGACCACCCATAGCCACATTGCCGCCGCCTATCTTGGAAAGGGCTCCTAGACCGCCGGATACCAGGCCCTTAAGCCATGAGACCCTATCTATGAGCCCGTCCCATAGGCCGGTTAGGTACTCTACAGAGCTTGCCCATTTACCGGCCCAATCTACCTTCTCCAGGGTTTTGAATAGGTTGCTGAAGATATGGAATTTAGTCTCCAGGAGAATAAGGACCCCTAAGAGGATCACAAAGGCCGCCGTAAGGGGGTTGCTTAGCATAGCTACCTTCATCACCTGGAGAGCACCCGTGAGCACTCCGACAGCTCCAGATAGCACCCCTGAAGCTCCCGCCGCTAGATAATTGGCTAAAGCAAAGCTCCGAGTCATCATAGTTGCCAGAGTTCCGGCTCCTATCAGAGCTTGAATGGAGAGTACGGCATTGGCAAGCATTCCCGCAAGAAAAACGGCACTGACAGCCACAAAGGTAAGCCCGGCTCCTAAACCGGCAACAGTAGCCCCGCCGGGTATGCTTTGAATAAGCTGGATAACGCCGGTTAAGAGTTTAAAAATCTTTGTCATTGGTCCGAGGAGACCTTTCCCAGCTTCTTCTGTGAACTCACCCCATGCTTCAGATAAATCAGCCTGAGCACTCAAGGTATCATCGCTCGTATCCGCCGTTTTCTCAAGGTCCTTTTGCATAAGAGTAAGAACCTTCTTTGCCCCATGGCCGTTCTGGATAACATCATCCAGAGCATCTTTACCCCAAATTTGCTTTAAGCCAAAGGCTCTACCGCCGCCTATCTCTACGTTCTTGATCTGTTCTGCAAGGGCTTCCTTAGAGCCTATTCCGGCGGTTTGCAGCTTGCCGCGTAGGGCTTTATTCTTCCAATATTTTTCTACCAGTTCGGTAGATGTCATTATCTGTTCATTGCCCATCTTAGCTTGCTGGAAGAGCAGAGCCATAGCCATGCGGCTTTCGTTAGTAACACCGGTGAGCTTACCCCCGGCTTCAGCCCATTTCAAGATACCTTCGGCACCTTCTCCGAAGCCTGCCTTAATGGTATTCTCCAGCCTTTCAACTTCGGCGGCGGCTGAAATTGAAGAGTACACGAAAACAGAAGCGGCTGCTTCAATTCCTAGTAGCTTGCCCTTAAAGTTGTCAACAGCACTACTTACCCGTGTGGCCGCGGCCTGTAAGGGTCCCATTTTTTGGGTGACCTTTTCGATACCGGCGGCTGCCTTTTGCCCGGCTTCAGCAACTTGATAAAAAGACTGAGAGGCCGGGTCCCACACTTGCTGTACCTTTGCCCCGGCTTCGCTTACCTTTTGCCCGGCTTCCCCGAGCCGCTCACCCATCCTATTGCCTACGTCGGAGAGCTTCTCTAAGCCACCTTGCAGCTTATTGAATGAAGATGCTGCCGCTTCCGTTCCTACCGCTTCAACGCCTATCTCTACCGTGCTCCTATCAAGGGTTTCACCTAAGCCCATGATATTCTGAAGGGGTTTTGTTGCCTTATCTATGAGCTCGACTACGAAAGAGAGACTTCTAAGTTCCCCAGCCATATAACTATCATCTCAATAAGCTTGACGATAGCGTTTATAAGCATGTATAGCATATCAATCTTCCTATGCCAGATGAAGAAGTAGGCCCTACTATTAAAGAAATCAGGAGTTTCCGAGATAGGCGGATCTTTGAATTACATCCTTCGTTAGATCATTTCACCCGTGAGTATGTGCCTGGTGAGGTGGAAGGGCTTATCTATGCTCTGGATACGGTGGTCACAATCGTTAAGATCGACGACAGGACCACGGCAAGAGTCTTCCCACCCGTTCAAATTCCGGCTTCAAGTGAGGATGTCAAAGCTCATGGAGAGATGATACCAGGGGCCGAAAAATGGGTTGTTGCCTGGCAAGGCAATATCCGGCGGACCGGAGGCAAGGGAGGCCGGGCTAAATCTGCCTTGCAGATACTTCATAAGAAGTTCAAGGGAGGCTATAGCTTCGTTAGCTTCGATAAATATGTAGGAATGTAATTTTCAAAATTGAAGCTTTAGAGTCTTATCATGCCATTGCCTAGCGGTTTCATCGGCTATGTGGCAATAGCGAACGGTAGTCCTTATATCCTTATGCCGCAAGAGCGTTTGAACTATCCTGATATCGCAGCCTTGAGAGATCATGATGCTAGCAGGGCTATGCCTGCTGAATACGTGTACCGCACCCGATTTTGTGACTCCAGCTTTTTCTTTATAATAAATAAACATTTGATGAAGTTTTCTATATTTCCATCGGTTAGAATAGTCGGTATAGAATAATGGATGAGATCCATCTTCCAGCGTCAGTGGAGGTCTAACTTCCAGATATCGCTTAATCGCATCAGAGCATTCTTCAGAAATGAAAGCAATCCCGTCTCTACCGCCTTTGCCCTCCCTTATTCGAATGGTAAGGGCTTTGAGATCTATGTCTTTGTCATCAAGGTTGCACAGTTCCGTTGACCTTAATGAGGCATAGAACAAGACGGTGAGCATGGTCTTATGTTTCATATTATTACATACGCTGAATATTTTGAGTATATCCTCTTCATCAAAGAAGTAAGGAAGGTTTTCATTTCGGTTCATGAAAGGCAGTTCGATAGATTCACCAAGCATTTTGTAATATCTCTTAAATGAAAAAGAGTAATTATTCATCGATGACCTTGATAGATTCCTATCATGCAAAATTTCTCGATATTGATTGAGCTGATCTATCGTTGGCCTATCGGTTTGAGCCCATTTTAGATATCTCGCAGTACGTGCGACATAATCCACAATTGAACTTTCTCGAAGTCCTTGATCCCTCAGGTATCTATCAAAACGCTTTAATGAAAGCTCAATAGCTGAGTGACTATCGTTGCTTTTGATGCTCCAATCAACCTTTAGTTTCATCCTCGATATCCTGGAGCAATAGTCCAACCCTATGCCATGCCCGCCAGGGTGCTGGTGGCAAGAGCAGTGGAAGAGATCAAGATGAGAGCTCTTGACCTCGATTCAAAGCTGGCAGAGCTATCATAGA
>ENA-UOOR01002716-UOOR01002716.1-fermentation-metagenome-genome-assembly--contig:-NODE-2716-length-17250-cov-7.965920_pt1 | contig 17250 bp, 17 predicted proteins | sample MGYA00245780_ERZ724029 | MGnify/ENA primary metagenome ERZ724029 (study PRJEB28704, sample SAMN03018315) | fermentation metagenome | biome: anthropogenic terrestrial biome; feature: soil; material... | reverse complement strand
TACATCGGTTGCCTCCTTTCCTCCTGCACCAGACTTTCCTGGCGCTACGGTCACCTCGAGCGGAGTCGAGAGGCCTTCGGCGCCGCACAGCCCGGGTTTCGCCCGGGACCCAGAGCGATCGGTCGCAGGTTGGTAGGGACGCATGGCAATGCGCCCGTCGAGGAATCGAGTAGAGGCGCGGCCGATTCGAGGGTTCCGGGCGGCTGGCACGAAGGCCGGCGCTCGGGAATCGTGCTGCCGCGCGAGGAAATCTCATGCGGAGAGCGGAACCGGACGGAGTCGAAGAAGGCTTACTCGACGGGTCTTCAGAGGCTCTCCCGCCCCGCGAAGCCGCTGTCGGAGGCCTGAAGGTGGTAGTCCCTGAGCACCAGCCGACTCGCCGCGGCCTCGTCGAGGATGGCCGTCGCGTTCTCGTGGAGCTGCAGCGCCGAGCCCGGCACGAAGGCGCTCAGCGGGCCTTCGACAGTCTTGGCGACCGCTTGGGCCTTCTGCGCCCCGAAGGCCAACAGCAGTAGGCGCCTTGCTTCCAGGATGGTGCCGACGCCCATGGTGAGCGCCCGCTGCGGCGGCCGGACGCCCGCGGGCAGCGCGCTGAAGCTCGCCGCCGCGATACTCGCGGTGAGGGGGATGACGCGCGTGCGCGACCTGAGCGACGAGCTGGGCTCGTTGAAGCGATGTGGCCGTTGACGCCGAGCCCCAGGAGCTGCAGGTCGATGCCGCCGGCCTGCCGGATCTGGTCTTCGTAGGCCTGGCACTCGAGCGCGAGCTCCCTCGCCATGCCGTCGGGGATGTGAGTACGCTCGCCGGGCACGTTGACACGGCTGAAGAGCTGCTCGGCCATGTAGCGGCGCTAGGAGAGGGAATGGTCGGGCTCGAGGCCCACGTATTCGTCGAGGTTGAAGGTCGTCACCCGGCTGAAGTCGAGGCCTTCGTCCCGATGCCGGCGCACGAGCTCGCGGTAGACGCCGACCGGCGTCGAGCCGGTCGCAAGGCCGAGCACCGCGTCGGGCCGGCGCTGCACGAGCGCGGCGATGCGCTGCGCGGCGAGCCGACAGCCTTCCTCGGCGGTCTGTCTGACGAGGATTTCCATGGGGTCACTCCTCGCGGGCACCTGCCTCCAAGGCTCCCAGCCGCTCCGAGACCTCGTCGCGGAAGCGTGCGATGAGCCCGAGGACGTGGTCGCGAACCGACAACGACGGATCGGTGACCAGTGGGGTCAGGTCCATCGCCAGCTCGGCGAGGCTCGCCGAGTCGGTCTCGCGAGGCTGTTGGTAGGTCGCGTTGGCCCTGCGCCGGCCGAGCGTCGCGAGGTCGTAGCGCTTGCCCCCGGCGATCTGCGACTCGAAGACGCCCATCAGCTTCTCGAAGAGCACTTCGCGCCCGCCGACGTCGAAGACGCGCTTGTCCTCGTCGTCGCGCATCCAGTCGAGGCCGCGCCAGACCTCGCAGCCGAAGACGGCGCGCGGGCGCTGCTCGACAGGCATCCGCCGCAGCGCCCGCAGCACGTGCAGACAGACCGCGACGTGCGTCTCGTGCTTGTCGGCCGGGTTGTGCGTGTAGACCACCTCCGGGCGGGTCGCTGCCAAGAGCTGGTCGAGGTCGCGGTCGAGCTCGAGGCTACGCGGCCGAATCGCCGCGCTGGAGAAGCCGAGCATCGCGAGCGCCCCGTAGTCGCCTATCGTCGCGGCCTCGCGCTGCTCGCTCTCGCGCACCTTGCGCATCTGCTCGTCCGAGAGCCCGGCGAAGCCCTCCGCGCGCGGGCTGCGAGCGCCGTCGGTCACTACCACGCCGCAGAACCAGCGGTCGGGGTTGCGGTAGCACTCAAGGATGCCGTGCCAGGTCATGAACTCGAGATCGTCGGGATGGGCGCCAACCCCGAGGTGCGTCGTGCGGCCGAGGGCAGCCGCCGGCTCGAGGCCATCGGGGACGAAGAGCGTGGCTGCGGGCTGGCTCGGCTGCATCGGCTGCTCCCTCCTTTCCCGCCCATCCTCAGGCCCCAATCGCCCGGTCTCCAGAACGCGCCTGCGCGATCCTTGCCCCTCCCGCTTCCCCTGACGCAAACACCTGTTCTCGGGGCTGACCGGGGCCTCCTTGGGTCGATTCGAGCTTCGCTAGGGGCCCTCGGTCGCACGCCCGATGCGTCCGGCCGGCCGAGCGAGACAACACGCGCGCTCGGTCGACTGCGCCGAGAGCACCGGCAAGCAGATCTTGAAGACCGCGCCCCCGCCGGGCCGGTCCTCGAACTCGATACTCCCCTGCTGGTTTTCGATGAGCAGCCGTGCGGTGGTCAGGCCCAAGCCGAGCCCGTTCGCCTTGGTCGTGATCAGAGGCTGGAAGAGAAAACGCTGCTGTTCGGACGAAATCCCCGGCCCGGTGTCGCGGACGCGAAGCGCGACGCAGCGGCCCTCGCGCGCCGCCTCGAAGGAGAGAATCCCGCCCGCGGGCATGGCCTCGATGGCGTTCTGGGCAAGGTTGGTGAGCGCCTCGCGAACCTGCTCGGAATCGGCCGCCACCTGCGGCACGTCGGGCAATTCCGAGCGGACGGTGACGTTCTCGGGCACCGACAGCGAGCCCAGAACGCGCGCGACTATCTCCGAGACGCTCACCGGCTGAGGCTGCGGCGGGCGGAAGCGAGCGTAGTCGATAAGCCCGGTGATGGTGCGGTTGGCCTTCCAGACCTCTTCGAGAATCATCGCCACCGGCCCGTCGAGGTCGGGGTCCGGCCGCGACGCGGCCAGCCGCTGCAGCAGGTAGGCGGAGTTGCTGATGATGGCCAACGGGTTGCGGATCTGGTGGGCAATGCCCCCGGCGAGCTGGCCGAGCACCGCGAGCCGCTCCTTGCGCATCAGCTCGTGCTGCGCGTCCCGCAGCGCCGCGGTGCGCTCGCGCACCCGCCGCTCAAGCTCCTCGTTGGTGCGGCGCAGCGCGTCCTCGGCGGCCTTGATCTGGCTGATGTCCTTGATGATGCCGACCAGGTACTCGATCTCGCCGGTCGGGCCGCGCAGCGGCGCCTTGGTCGTGGCGAGTACGTGGTGCCTGCCCTGCTGATCGGTGAAGGACTCGCCGTCGATGACCTGGGATTCGCCAGTGGCGAACATGTCGGTGTCCTTCCGGCGGAACCAGTCGGCCTCCTCCAGCGGAAAGAAGTCGTAGTCGTTCTTGCCGAGGATCTCGTCGCGAGGCGCGCTCATCAGCTCGCAGAACGCTTGATTGATCACCACGAAGCGAAATTGCCGGTCCTTGACGAAGATCGGGTGCGCGGTCTCGTCGATGATGCCCGCGAGAAACTGGGTGCTGATGGTGATCTCGCTCGCCAGAGCGATGCTCGTTACTCGGTCGGGCACAGTCGCTTCCATGTCCTCTCCCCCTTGCCGCCGCTGCCAAGGCGATTCGATAGCTTACCGGTCAACACTCAGGCAAGAGCACGGCAGCCGCCGCGCGCGGTGCGCGGTATGAAGAGTGGGGCCTGCAGCAAGCGGGAGACGAGATGCGAACCCGGGTCGAGGTGTTCACCAGCGGAGTCTGGCAGATGTCGAGCCTGGTGGTGCTCGAGGGCGGCGCGTGCGTGGTCGTCGACGCCGGCTTCTTCCCTCAAGAGCTGGCGGCGCTGTCGCGGTTCGTAGCCAAACGAGCCCGGGTCGAGGCGCTGGCCTTCACCCATGCGCACTGGGACCACGTCCTCGGGACGTTCGCCTACCCGGACGCGCCCGTGCTGTGCAGCGAGCCGCTGGCGCGCTGGATCGCCGAAAATGCCGAGCCGGCGCGCGCCTGTCTGGAGCGAGGCGGCCCGCTTCGACTCGCAGTGGTACGTGCAACGCCCTGCATGGAATGGCCTGGGACGCGGGTCTGCTCGGCGCGGGGTTCGGGTCGCGCTACTACACCGGAAACATCCACAACGGCTCCGCGGCCTGGCGCGCCCGCGCCGAGGGTCGCAGAGAGCGCGCCGCCGAGAGGCTTCTGATGCTGCCCGGGCGCAGAGCGCAGGCCGGAAAAGAGTGAGCGCGTCGCGCCGCGGTGGCTTCGACTGAAAGAGGTGTCGAAGACCCTGCGAGCGACGCAAAGCTCGGGGCAAGCGCGAGGAGCGGGCCGAGATCGGGGAGGCTTCACGGCACCCCGCTGGACGGCTACTTCAACAGCCGGCTCATCAAGTCCTGCTCGCGCTTCTCGATGGCGATCGAGTCGAGCACCCAGCTCACCAGATCATCGGCGATGCCCGGCTCGAAACCGAACAGGGTCGCGGCCTCGCCGACCTTCGCGCGCTCCTCGGGGGCGACTGTGCCATCGGCGCAGGCGAGCTCGGCCATCATCCGCAGGAGCAGGCCTCGCAGCTCCTTGTCCTCGACGTCCTTCGCGATCTCGGCGAGGGGCGAGGGCGACTTGAACTCGGCCTCGAGCGCGCTCAATACCCGCTCGTCGTCCGGCGAGAGGCCAACCCCCTGGAGCACCCGCTCGAGCTCTTCGCGCTCCTCGGGCTCGACCCTTCCGTCCGCAGCGACCAGGTTCGCCATCACTCGGGCAAAGGCGAGAAGCTGACTCTCGTTGGGTCGGTCCATTGCGGCCTCCGGCGCGGGCGGTTGCTGGGGAAGAAGCCAGGAAACTAGGCCGACGCTTTCTTGGGGGTCAAGCGAGTCGGGCCGTCTTCGGGAGCGATGGGAGCTCGAAAGGTGGCTCCCATGGGCATCTAGAGTCTCCAGTGGGCGGGCAACCAAGCCCCCGCCTCGTCGCGAAAGCCGGAGGCGACGGAGGGCGGTCGCGAGCCTGCACGATGATCGTCGGCCCACAGCGCAGTTCGTTGACCCTTGCGCTATCGTCGGGCCTTCGGGAGAAGAGCGATGCGCCAGCGCCGGCGAGACGATCGCGGAGTCATCCAGGGCCTGTCGCTCGTGGCCTTTACCATCCTCGTCGTCGGCGCGTTCGTCGCCCTCGAGGCAGGGTGGCGTCCTTCTGGACCTGGAAGCAGCGCCCTGGCCGCAGTCGGTCGGGTGCGCAAGGCCGCCGCGGCGCTCGTCGCCGCGCGGCGCGCTCCGCTGCCGGACGTGCCCGACGGCTCCCTCGATGAGCTGGTGAGCCGGCGCTTCCTCGATGCGAAGCTCGTCGGGGGCACACTGCCCATCGAAGGCGGCGGAGCGGTGACTCGAGTCAAATGGGTCGGCGTGCGCAACTACCGGACTTCGTACGTGGGGGTCACCGTCGAGGTGCCCACGCGCGAGGTCCTCGACGATCTGCTGGGCCGTGCCCGCCGGCAGAGCTCGCTCGCGAAGAAGCCGGTGTTCGGCCTCGGCTGCACGATGGGCGATCCGCCTGCGAAGGCGACGGGCGCCACGCTCTGCTACGAGCTGTAGCCGGCGCCGTGGCGCGCAGACCGGCCTTTTGCCCGGGCAACTGCCCTGCGCTACCGTGCTCGGCCGATGACTCCACGCCTCTCGCTTCGCGCACAGATCGCCGTGGCGCTCGCCGCTGCGCTGCTCATCGGCGGCCTGCTCAACGGCTTCGTCAGCCTGGCCCTGACGCAACGCGCGGCGCGCGAGGAACTGCGGCCGTTCACGAGAGCGCTCGCGCGGCAGCTCGATGAGCGCTGCGGCGCCGACGCAGCGTGCCTCGAGCGCGTCGCCTCGGAGGCATCGAGCCGGGAGCTGCGCTTCTCGGTGCGCGAGGCGAGCCGCTCGAGCGCCGAGCGCCCGATTGCCGCGCGCCTTGGCGACGGCCGCGTTCTCGTCGCGGAAGCCGGCCCCCGGGCGCGACGCGCGGATGGCCTCGGCTCGGCGCTCGGCTCGTACTCTCTGATCAACGGGCTTATTGCCTTCGTCGTCGGCTTCTTCCTTTTCAACCGCACGGTCGGGCGCCCGGTCGACAGGCTTGCGGACGCGGCGGAGCGCATCGGAAGGCTCGAGCTCGACGAGCCGCTCGCGGGAAGTGGAACCCTGCTCGGCAGGCTCGGCCTCGCCTTCGAGCGGATGTCGAAGGGCTTGCGGGAGGAGCGGGCGCGGGTCTCTGCGCAGATAGCCGAGCTCGAGCGGCTCAACCGGCAACTCGCCGAAGCCAAGGACTCACTCGTTCGTTCGGAAAAGCTGGCGACGACTGGGCGGTTGGCGGCCGGCGTCGCGCACGAGGTCGGCAATCCGCTCGGCGCGATACTCGGCTACCTCGAGCTCGCGAAGCGCCGCTCGACGCCGGAGGCCCGCGGATACCTCGAACGCATCGACCGCGAGGTCGCGCGCATCGACCGCACGGTGCGCGAGCTGCTCGATTTCTCCAGACCGGCGGCCGAGGCCCTCGAGCCCCTCGACCTGGCTGCAGTGGTCAACGCCGCGGTGCGGCTTGCCTCGGTGCACCAGCGGCTCAAGCGGCTCGAGCTCGAGGTCGAAGTGCCCGACGGCCTGAAGGTGAAGGGCGAAAGCCACCATCTGTCTCAGGTGCTCATCAACCTGCTGCTCAACGCCGCGGACGCGATGAGCGGCGCAGGCCGAATCGTCGTTCGCGCGTGTCAGGCCGACGAGCGAATCGTCGAGCTCAGCGTGCGGGACACCGGGCCAGGCATCGCTCCGGAGAACCTTCCGCGGATCTTCGATCCGTTCTTTACGACCAAAGCCCCGGGAGAAGGGACCGGTCTCGGGCTCTCCATCTGCCACCGGATCCTCGAGTCCTTCGGAGGTGAGGTCCGCGCCGAGAATGCGCTCGAGGGCGGCGCGCTCTTCACGCTCAGACTGGTGGCTGCGCCCCGAACCGCCCCGTCGCCCACTACGAGCGAGCACAGCCCGTCCTGATCGCGACGGTCGAGAGCCTGGGCTTCGCCCGGAACCTACGCGATCGCTCGCAGGGGCGGATAGAGCTGCGCCCGTCCAGGAATCGAGCAGATTCGCGGGCGATACGAAAGATTCCGGCGTGCGGAACGAAGGCCGGTCCTCCGGAAAGAACCCGACTCGACCGTCACGGTCCTTCGTGCTTTCAAGCGCGACTAGACGTCGCAGAAGCCAAGGCTCACCAGCAGGCAGCTACCGTCGGCGATGACGTTGATACCGGCCTGCTCGGCGCGAGCGACGGCCTTGGGGCTCTGGGCCCCGGGCTGCATCCAGATGTGCTGAATGCCTTTGGCTATCGCCTCCTCCACGACCTGCTCGGTGACGGCCGGAGGCGTGATGATCGAGAGCGCCTTCACGTGGTCGGGAAGACTCGCGACCGAAGGGACGGCGACCTGCCCTTCGACAATCGCTTGCTTCGGGTTTACCGGAATCGCCTCCCGGCCATTCTGCAGGAAGCAGCGCAGAACCCTGTTGCCGTACTTCTCGCGGTTGGTCGAGGCGCCGACGACGCCAAAAGCGGCCGACTGCAGGAAGCGCTCGATCTTGGTCGCCACAGAAGACTCCTCCCCCCATCGAAGGGCAAACCGCGGGAAACGCGGGCCATTCTAGCGTGTCGCCCGAGCGAGCGGACCGCGGACGGCGGGGGGGGCGAAGCGACAAGCGCGCCCGAGAAAGCGCCGAAAGCTCGCCGTCGTGACGCGAGAGCTCGACCGAGGGTGCCGCAAGCGCCCGCGGGCTCGCCACGATGACCCGAGGTAGCTCTTGAAGCCTAGAAGCACGAAAGCCGTGGCAGTCGAGTCGGGTGTCTCCGGGCGACAACAGGCCCCTTGACAGCCAGGGCCCCTTGCTCTCGACCGTCGCCTCGCTACCTCTCGTTCTTCTTGCAGTACCGGCTGACGATGGCGAGCAGGGCCTCGATTTCTATCGGCTTGCGAAGGTAACCGCTGGCGCCAAGAGAGGTCGCCTTCTGCTGCAGGTTTCCGTCGGCCGAGACCACCACCACTGGGATGTCCTTGATTTCGGAGATCTGGCGCTGCTCGGCGACGAACTGCCAGCCACTCATCACCGGCATCATCAGGTCGAGCAGAATCAGACGCGGGCCGAGGCGGTCGCCGACCTCGCCTCCCTCGCGGCGTTTGAGGTCGATGAGGCGGTTGAACAGGTCGAGCGCCTCGCGCCCGTTGGCGGCGCCCGCGACCTGATAACCCTCGTCCTGGAGGACTTCGGTGAGTACTTCGCGAATGTCGTAATCGTCTTCGACGATAAGGACATCGCACTGCGGACCCATATGCTCGGCTCCCCGGCTGCTGCACGAAGTGAAGGCCCCGCGCAAGACTGGCCGCCCTGGAGTATTGTGCATGCTCCCTTTGACAAACGCTCGACACCAGTCAGGCGAAGCACAACGTCTGCCAAGTGGCGTTCACCGCGGCCCAACGGCGGCTTTGGCCGGAAAAGCCCCGCGGTGACCGCGGGTCAGCCGCCCAGCGACGGTGTAAAAGTGACCCGGTGCGAACGGTCGGTTGAAGGCGCACCTCCGACCCGACCGCGCGCTGGTGCGCCTCCTCGAGCCGACAGCCTTGGCTCGGTACATCTTCGCCCTTGTCTTCCGAACAACCGACAACGCAAACATCTTCTGGGTAAAAAAAGACCCGAAGCCTACTCGACGATTCAACCGATGCAAAGCCTTCGACTCTCGACCGCCCAAGCTCGTCGCGAGCCGTACCGGATACCTCAACCGCTCGAGCGATGCGCGCGGAAGCCGGGGTGGGCGTTCTCCGACGGAGGAGTCGCGAATCCCTCTCGACCTCTCGTTCGACTCCGCTCGCCCCCGAAAGCCCTGCGTTGAGCGTCAGGCCGAGCCCGCGAGGTCGAAGTCGAAGCGCCCTCGACCACGCTCGGGCCCACCGGTATCGCTCGAAGGAAACCCTTCGGCGCCCTCTCAGCCCCTGGGCCAGCAGTCCTTACAGCTCAGAGGTACTCTTCGCCCTCGTCGTCCTCGTCATCGAGGCTGACCGCGGCCGCGGCCCCGTCCTCCACAACCGGCACGGCGAGCGGCTCCGGGGCCCGTCGGGTAAGACCGACCGCGCTCTCGGCGAGCCCGAAGAGCAGATAGGCCGAGAAGTAGGCGACGAGCACGAAGGCGGGCGGCACCTGGGTGGCCAACACCACCCCGGCGAGCACGACCAGGAAGAAGACGGTCGCCGATCTCCTCGAGAGCCGCACGTCCTTGAAGGTGCGATACCGCACGTTCGAGACCATCAACAGGGCGAGAAAGGCGACCAGGACCGCGACGAGGATAAGCCCAGGGCTGCCCGGCTCGATGGGGTCGAGCGCGGCGTGGTAGTGGGCGATGACCATTGCCACGATCATCCCCGCGGCGAGCGGGATGGGCAGTCCGGTGAAGAACTTCGACGAGCCCGGAACCCGGCGGTGCGCCATGACGTTGAACCGGGCCAGCCGCAGGGCCCCGCAGGTCGCGAAGGCGAAGGCGAGCACGGTTCCGAAAAACCCCAAGCCGTGCAGAGCCCACTTGTAGGCCAAGAGCGCGGGCGCCAGCCCGAAGCTCATCACGTCGGCCAGCGAGTCGAGCTCGACCCCAAAATCGCTCTGGGTCTTCGTCAGGCGCGCCACCCGCCCGTCGAAGCCGTCGAAGAACATCGCGAAGAAGATGGCGACCGCCGCGGTGTAGAGATCCTTCGGCGAGGCCGTCCCGGCGCTCAGCGTGATCGAATAGAACCCGCAGAAGATGGAAGAAACCGTGAACAGGTTCGGCAACACGAACATCACCTTGCGCCAATCCATCCGCCGCTCTCCATTCGCTCGACAGCCTTCGGGTGAGACTAGCAAACCCGGTGTCCGAATGGGCAAACCGCCGGGCGCGACGCCTCGTTCCTTCAATAGGCGGCCACACCCTTCGCGCCCGCTGCCGGTGAGCGCTTGGGCGTCCACTGCCGGCCGCTCTTCCTGGCAAGCCCGCGCGCTCCTGGCACCGCCGCCGCTCTGCTCGCTCACGCTCTTGGCCGAGCGCGGCCCCCCGGAGGCGGTTGGCCGCGGTCGCGCCTCGGGGAGCGATTCGGGGCCGATCAACCCCCTGGGCCTCTGCGCCTCGAGCCTGCGTTCGCCGCGGCAAGGACCAGGAGCCAAAAGGCGCCGAGCAGATAGCCGCCCACCACGTCGGAGAGCCAGTGTGCTCCGAGATAGATGCGCGAGAAGCCGACGCCGAGGATGAGCAGCGCGGCCACCGCCCAGAGCGCCCCGCGCGCCCAGCGACCCCGGCCGCGGGCAAAGAGGCGGGCGAGCAGCGAGAAGCCCACCAGCGACCCGGCCGCATGACCAGACGGAAAGGCGTATCCCAGGCCCAGAGTGAGCGCCCCCTCGGGTCGCATCCGGGCGGCAGACAGCTTGGCGAGGCTGGAGAGCGCGACGATGCCCACGAGCGCGATGACCAGACGCAGGCCGACTCGCGGGTCGTGATGGCGCTTTGCGAACCAGAGCCCGACGCCGGCCGCCATCGCCCCGAGCGCCACGCCCGAGCCGAGCCAGGTGACCGCCGTCATCAGGGCGACGGCCGCGGGCCTGCGCAGCTCGGCCACCCGGGACTGGACGAGCGGATCGAAGGCGGCGATCCCGGTCCCAGAGAGCGCGTCGGCGGCCACCCCGGCGAAGGCCGCCGCGCACAGCAGCGCCGCAAGGGCGAGCAGCCCCCTTTGCGAGCGCCGCCCTCCGAGAGCCCGGCCGCTGGCGGCGCTCGCCTCCTCTCGACCCCAGCCGGTGCGCCGCCCTCGAGAGAAGCGCCACGCGGCGAGCACGGCGAGCGCCAGGGCCAGTCCGACAGCGAGCGCCCAGCCGAAGGCCGCGTGGGCCTGCTCCCACCTCGCGCCCGCCAGATAGCCGATAAGCGTCCAGCCGCCCGCCCAGACCAGCGCGCCGCCCGCATTGCAGAGCGTAAAGGCCCCGAGCGACATGCCCGCCATCCCCGACAGACCGGGGACGAGCGGGCGCAACGGCGCTGCGAAACGACCGAGGAACACCGCGCCCTTCCCGTGGCGCTGCAGAAAGGCCTCAGCCCGCTCGAGTCGCGCCGGGGGCACCCAGCGGCCGAGCATCGCGAGCATCGCCCGGCCGTACCGCTTGCCGACCAGGTAGCCGACGCTGTCGCCCACGATGGCCCCGGCGACCGCGGCCACGAAGGCCGCCGAAAGCGGCACCTGTCCCTGGCCTGCGAGCACTCCGCCCAGCAGGATCGCCAGCTCGCCGGGCACCGCGATACCCGCGAAGACCGCGGCCTGCAGCGCCGGCAAGAGGAAGACGAGCAGCAGCGCCACCCAGCCGTGCAGCGAGAGGAGCTGATCCGAAGTGGCGCTCGCCAACACGGTGGGGCCCTCTTCTCCTTGGGCGAGATCGTCCGCCGGCTCGAACCCCTGGAGCGCCGCCTGCCAAAGCCCGCGCCGGGCGACTACCAGGTTCCGATGCCCGCCTCGGCCGGCCGGACAAAGGCGCCCGTCAACCCGCTCTCCCTGCGCAGAGCGACGGCGAAGCCGCCCCAGATGACCGGGCCGATAGGCGTGCCGTCGGGACGGTACCAGCGCCCGTCGCGCACGACCGCGCCCGCGGGGGCGGCGACGATGCGGCTGAAGTGCGTCCAGCGCGCCTCTCCCTCGCCTCCGCTGATGTAGTTCGTCAGCTCGGCGCCCGAGGCGAGGTAGCTCTTGAAGCCCGGGTGCCGGTCGAGCTTGCTGTCGCCGTCGCAGTCGCAGTTGGACAGCCAGGCCTCGTCCCAGCTCATGCGCAGCTCGAGCTCGCGAAAGCCCCAGTACCACTTGCTCTCGGCCGACGGCGCGATGGCGAGATAGTCCTCGTCGTCGCCCAGGTAGGGCGGCAGCCCGTCTGCACCGAGGTAGGCGTTCGCGTAGGAGCCGATGAACAGGTGCTCGTCGAAGTCGTAGCCGTAGGGGTCGAAGCCTGTGAGCACCTTGGCGCCGGCCAGGTAGTGGCCCTCGGGGTAGGTGATGCTTCCCTCCGAGATTCCCCTGCAGACCCGTGCGTCGGCCCCCTGGGCAAGCGCCGCCACGAGCAGCGCCACCGCGCCCGTCAACCCCGTCATTCGCCCCTCCCCGCCCTCCGGCTTACGCAAAAAAAGCTAAGCCTGCGCTGGGCCGAGCGCCCGCCGGCTTGCCGGGCGCGACGGGCGAAGGCGCGACGGGCAAGAGCTACTTGGGGAGCTTCGGCGCCGCGCGCGTCAGCTCGCGGACCAGCTCGGCCGACTGGCCCCCGGCCTCGAGGATGCCGCGCACGTGGCGCGCGCGCCGCTCGTCGTCGCCAAGCCGCGAGAGGAGCACCTCGCCGTTGACCAGGATGACCGTCAGCAGGTTGTTGAACCCGTGGGCGACGCTGCCGGCCGTCTCGCTCAGCTCGCGCAGGCGCCGCTCGCTCTGCTCGAGCCGGAGACGGGCCTCGCGCTCCTCGCGCTTGAACCGAACCCGCTCGCTCGCCCGCGCGACCTTCTCGCTCAGCGCGTGGAAGTCGAGGATGGGCTTGCGCACGTAGTCGCAGGCGCCAAGCTGCAGTGCCTCGATGGCCGAGTCGAGCGACGGATAGCCGGTCATGAAGATGAGCTCGAGGTCGGGGTGCCGCTCCCGCAGAGCGCGCGCGAGCTGCATCCCGGTCTTGTCCGGGAGGTTCTTGTCGAGGATGGCCACCTCGAGCCCGCCGGGCTCTTCGGCCCGGGCCAGCGCCTGCATCGCGCTCGGCGCGCTCACCAGCTCACGGTCCTCGGCCGCAAGCAGCCCTTCGAGCACCGCGAGTATCACCGGTTCGTCGTCGACCAGGAGGATCCTGGACATGTCCCCACCATCCCCTCGCGGGCCTCGCGCCCGCCCCGTCCCCGCGCCCGGTTTGCCCCGTCCATTCTTGGCGACTCCCTTCCCATTCCGGGGGCTTGACCCCGGGAGCGCCGCCAACGTCGAGGGCAAAGTCAAGCCTTCGCGGCTTCGACCGCCATTGCCACGACGGGGGAAATCCGCGCGGGTTGGCCTGCGGCGCGGCCGGGCGGAATGCCGTCACGCCGCCCGCCTTGAGCTCTGCACCGGGGCCTCGCCCGGCCAGCCGATTGCCGCAAACCAGCGCGCGCGAGCTGTGAAAGTCCCCTCTCCCGGGCTCGCGCCGGAAGAGGGGGATTTAAGGGGTGCAACCGGTCGAAGGGTTCCGACTCGACTTGCGGCCTCGCGAGCTCGGCCTACGCTCGGGCTGACCGGGAGCGGGCGCGCATCGACAGCCCTGCCAATCGAAGGTCACAGCCGGGCGAGGGCCCGGTGTGCAGCTCGGGGGTGAGCGGGACGGAGTCGAAGAAGGTCTTCTCGACGCCTCTTCAGGGCGACCGGCAACCGCTCATCGGCGCCTCTCGTCGCTCGCGGTCTGCTCGGCTGAGCGCCCCTGGCGCACCCCGCGCACCGCGCCCAAGACGAGTTGGCGGGCCCGTTCGGCCTTCTCGGGCGCGCAGTAGACGCGCTTGAGGTGCAGCGCGCCCGCGTAGCGCTGGTAGAGCGGCGTGTAGTCGGCGATGGGCGTGGTCGTGCCCGCGTGCGGGTCGACGACGTAGAGCGGAGGCCCGCCCCCGTCGGCGAGGTACTTCGAGAGCACGCCGAGCGATTCGCTGCGGAAGTGCTCGATCCCCTCGGCGCCGAGCGCCTGGGAGATGGCGTCGAAGTCGTAGTCGCGGTCGAGCTCGGTCGCCTGGGCGACGAGCTTGTACCCGTGCCGGCCGACGATTCGCCGCGCCCAGCGGTTCGACGAGCGGCGCAGGGCCGTCGCCAGCGTCACGTCGTCGCAGTCGACGAACCTCTCGGGGTCGGCGGGGATCTCGAACCCTCCGGGCTCCTCGAGGTAGTAGCGGCGCAGCATCTCGTCGAAGTTGACGCTCGTGTGGTGGAAGTAGACCGACACGAACATGTGGAAGCGCGACAGCAGGAAGTCCTCGAAGGCGAAGATGGCCGCCTTGGCGAGCGCCAGATAGACCCGCCCCTCGCTCTCGATCGGCATCAGGTTCTGCACGAGCCAGTCGAGGTCGAAGCGGCCGTAGTTGACCCCGGTGAAGGCCGAGTCGCGCTGCAGGTAGTCCATGCGGTCCGAGTCGAGCTCGCCTGAGACGAGCTGGCGCAGCACCGGCATGAAGTCCCTGCCCCCGGCGACGAAGGCCGAGCCGCCCGGGGGCTCGACCCCGGAGACGAGCGAGACGATCGCCGCGGGCGACAGGCCGAAGGGGCCGAGCTGGCCCTCGAGCACCGGGGTGAAGCTCGAGTCGAGCAGGATGCGGGCGGTGAAGTCCTCGTGGTCCGCCTGGCCCTCCGACGGCTCGCACAGCCAGCCGGGCAGCCCGAGCGCGGCGCGGGTCGGGGCGATGCGCTCGGAGGCGTGCGAGAGCGGCATGTGGCCGATGTCGTGGCAGAGCACCGCGACGCGCACCGCCTGGCGCATCCGGACCCGCTCGGGTCCGGGCACGCTTGCGCGGGCGAAGACCGTGTCGAAAAGGCGGGTCGCGACGTGCATCGCGCCCAGGGAATGGGCAAACCGCGTGTGGGTCGCCCCCGGGAACGCCAGCTCGCCGAAACCGAGCTGCCTGACGTTGCGCAGCCGCTGGAAGAAGCGGCTGTCGAGAAGCGGGACCTCGGGGTCGCCGACCGGAATGGTGCCGTGGATGGGATCGCGGATGCGCATGGCGACGGATACGACCACTGGAGGAAGGAAGGTCGCAAGGACAGTCGACCGTCGAGACTCGAGAGCTCATACCGAACCGGCGTTCACTCCTCGCGAGCGCCGGTGCGGCTCGCACCGGCCCTAACGCTGCTCGGTTGGCATCCTTGCTACCCCACCGGATTTCCCAGAGCTCGCCCCTGTCAGGTATCGTGCGCTTCATCACACTTGGCACACGGAGAGAGACCATGACAGCGCCCTTGACTGTCGTCACGGCCACCGCGGCCGCCGACGAGCAACAAGCCATCCGCGAGACCCTCGACCAGCTTCGGGCAAAGGCGGGCTCGGCCGCGATACGCGGGGGCCTGCTCTTCCACACCATCGGCTACGACGCGGCGCAGCTCCAGGCGCTGCTGCGCGAGGGATTGCCAGGCGTCCCCCTGCTCGGCGCCACCGAGTGCGCGGGCACCGGGGTGACCGGCGGCGGGTTCAAGACGGGCAAGTCGCTCGTCGGCTGGTGGCTGGCCGGCGACGGCTTTCGTTTCGGCGTCGCTGCCGCCGAGAAGCTGGGCGATCCGGTCGCGCTCGGACGACAGCTCGCCAATCGCGCTCTCGAGGCCGGCGGCTTTGGCGCCAGCCAGGCCCGCTTCGCCATCGTCAACCCGACGCCGGGCGACGAGGAGTCGATCCTTCATGGCCTCTACACCGAGCTCGACCGCCGGGTCGCGATCATCGGCGGCAGCGCCGCCGACAACGACCTGAGCGGCCAGTGGCGCGTCTGGACACACGACTTCGTCAGCGGCAACGGCGTCGCCGTCGCGCTGTGCGACTGGCCGTGGCGCATCGCCATCAACTACCAGTCCGGCTACCTGCCGACGACCAAGCGCGGCAAGGTGACCCGCGCCGAGGGCCGCGTGATCCACGAGATCGATGGCCAGCCGGCGGCCGAGGTCTACGACACTTGGCTCGGCGGCAAGCTCGACTCGTTCCTGCGCGACGGCGGCACGGTCCTCGGGCACACGACGATGAACCCGCTGGGCGTGACGCGCGGCTTGTTCGGCGGCATCGAGGCCTACGTGCTCGCCCATCCCGAGCGCGTGATTGTCCCGGAGAAGGCGCTCAGACTCTTCACCCGCATCAAGGAGGGCGAAGAGGTGGTGATGATGAGCACCTCGCCCGAGGCGCTCGTCGCCCGCGGCGCCAACGTCGCCCGCCTCGCGCTCAGCCGCGCCGGGCTGCAGCCCGAGCAGATCGTGGGCGGTCTGCTCGTCTACTGCGCCGGCTGCATGCTGGCGATCCAGGACAAGATGCCGCACCTGTTTGCCGACTTCGAAAGGACGATCGGCGGAGTGCCCTACGTCGCCTACTTCCCGTACGGCGAGCAGGGCTGCGTGCTGCCGCGCCAGGTCGACCACGGCAACCTGATGGCCTGCGTCCTGCTGCTGTCGGCGGAAGAGTAGTCGGCCGATGCCGCCTCGTTCCGCGCGGGCGCAGCCCCTCGCGCCCGCGTGGACGCCTTTCTCGCCCATGCCCCGACCCGCCGACGTCCTCGTCCCGCGCCCGCGAATCTTCTTCGTGGGCATCAACCCGAGCCTGCGCTCCGAGGCGGTCGGCCACCACTTCGCAGGCCCGGGCAACCCTTTCTGGCGCCTTCTCTATGAGGCACAGCTCGTCCCCGAACCGCTGCGCGCCGAGGACGATCAGCGGCTCGCCGAGTTCGGCCTCGCGCTCGCCAACCTCTGCCCCCGCCCCACGCGCGCGGCCTCGGAGCTGACGGCCAAAGAGTACGAGGAGGGCAAGGCCGCGCTCGCGCAGAAGATCCGCGCGACCTGCCCGAAGGTCGTCGCCTTCGTCGGCCTGACCGTCTACCAGCGCTTCTTCCGCTCGAAGAGCCGCGGCGCGGGGGCCAAGCCCGAGATCCTCGAGGGCGCCCGCGTCTTCGTCGTCCCCAATCCGAGCGGGCTCAACGCCACCTATCCCGGGTTTCGCGACAAGCTTGTCTGGTTCGAGCGGCTGCGCGAGTTCGCCGACGAGGGATAGGGCGGGGTGGACCCCGAAGGGCTCCGACGGCGCTCGATCCAAGGGCCCTGCCCGCTGCCGCCCACCGGATCCTGCACAAGCGCACCGACAAGGCGAGTTACCGGTCGGCCCATGCTTGTCGACGGGCCACTCGACGCAAGGCGTGTCGAAGAATCCTTCGAGCGGTAACCGGTCAGCCCGAGCGTAGGCCGAGCCTGCGAGGCCGCAAGTCGGGCCTCAGGGTGAGCAGCAGCGGACGGAGTCGAAGAAGGATTTCTCGACGGATCTTCGCGAAGCTCAAGCTCTTTCCGAGGGGCTGGCGTAGCGGAAGCTACGGCGGTGCCCCGAGTCGGCCGGGTAGCTCGGGGTAACCGGGCAAACTGCAGATATCCGGTCGGTGCCCGAACAACAACTCGCCGGCCGGAGCGGACGCTCCATCGCCATCTCGATCGATGGATGAGCAAGACGAGCGTTGCGGCGCCGGTCCGAATCGGTTCGGACCGAACGAGAGCGCAACAGAGCGCGTCGGCGGCAACTCGAGCTTGTCCAGAGCAGGCCGGAGCCATGTCGAGAGGTCGCGAACATTGGTCCTGCGGCCGCCGAAGCTTGTCCGCCCGTCTGTCGGGCTTGTCGGGCAGCGACAGAACCTTGTCCGACCGTTGCAAGAGCTTGTCGGGCGCCGACAGGACCTTGTCCGACCGTTGCAAGAGCTTGTCGGGCGCCGACAGGACCTTGTCCGACC
>ENA-UOOR01002715-UOOR01002715.1-fermentation-metagenome-genome-assembly--contig:-NODE-2715-length-17251-cov-3.040300_pt1 | contig 17251 bp, 21 predicted proteins | sample MGYA00245780_ERZ724029 | MGnify/ENA primary metagenome ERZ724029 (study PRJEB28704, sample SAMN03018315) | fermentation metagenome | biome: anthropogenic terrestrial biome; feature: soil; material... | reverse complement strand
CGGTGCTGTTCCTGACCATGCTGCTGTTCGGCGGCTCGGCATCCATCGTCGGCACATTGTTAGGCGTGCTCAGCATTGAGATTCTGCTGGAGCTCATCCGCCCGCTGCAGGAGTATCAGATGCTGTTCTACGGCGTGCTGCTGCTCATCGTTATCGTAGCGCTTCCCGGCGGCATGTACGGCGGGAACGGAACAGTTTTGTGAGGAAACGCTCGCGTTTCAACGAACAAAACTGATTCCCTGTGGTTTGCGCTGACCGCGCCAACGGCGCAAGCGCAAACCCAAGCCGATTCGGCGGCTTGCTGCCGAATCGAGACGTTAGTCTAACAGCCACTCCCCATCGAACACAAATTCCGCCGGTCCGGTCATGTAGACGTGGTTGTCCTCGGGGTTCCACATCATCTCCAAGCTGCCGCCGGGCAGCTTGACCAAAGCGGTGCGGTCGGCCAGGCCGCAGAGCACGGCCGCCACCAGCGCAGCGCTGGCACCGGTGCCGCAGCCCAGGGTCTCGGCGCTGCCGCGCTCCCACACGCGCATCTGCAAGAGGTCGCGCCGCGCCACGCGCACAAACTCCACATTCGTGCGGTTGGGGAAGATGGCGTGGTTCTCCAGCAGCGGCCCCAGCTTCTCGATGTCCAGTATCTCGGGGTCACGCACAAAGATGACGCAGTGCGGGTTGCCGAAGCTGACGGCGGTGATAAACATGGTCTGTCCCAGCACCTGCAGGCGGTGGCGCAGCACCATGGCGCCCGGCAAATCCACACCGATGCGGCGGGGGTTAAGCTCCGGCGTGCCCATGTCCACCTTGACGCGCTGCACGCGGCCGTTTTCGGGCATCAGCCACAGGCGGCGGATGCCGGCCTTGGTGGACAGCGTCAGCTCGGTCTGCTCGGTCAGCCCACGGTCGTACACAAACTTGCCCACGCAGCGGGTGGCGTTGCCGCACATTTCAGCCTCGCTGCCATCGGCGTTGAAAATGCGCATGCCAAAGTCCGCCTTATCGGAGGGCTCAATCAGCACCAGGCCGTCCGAACCCACGCCGAAGTGCGGCTTGCTCATGGCGATGGCCATGCGTGCCGGGTCGGTCACAATCTCCTCAAAGCAGTTGACGTAGATGTAGTCATTGCCAATGCCCTGCATCTTGGTAAATCTCATGCCTGCGTCCTCACATCTGCTCGGGCGCTTCAATGCCCACCAGGTACAGCCCGGTACGAATCACATCGCGCACCGCACGGGTCAGCAGCAGCCGGGCCTGGCTGCACCCCTCATCCTCGGTGAGGATGCGATGCTCGTAGTAGAACTTGTTGTATGCCTTGGCAATCTCGGTGACCGCGCGGGTGACCATGCTGGGCTCGTTGCGCAGCGCGGCCTCGCGCACAGCCTCCGGGAACAGGGCCAGCAGCTTGTGCAGCGCCAGGGCCTCAGCGTCATCCAGCGCGGCATAGTCGGGCGCAGCGCTCAGCTCCTCCGCCTTGCGCAGCACCGAGCAGCAGCGCGCGTGCGTGTACTGCACATAGGGGCCGGTTTCGCCTTCAAAGTTGAGGGCGCGGTCCCAGCGGAAGTCGATATCCTTGATGCGGCTGTTGTACAGGTCTGAAAACAGCACGGCGCCGATGCCCACCTGACGCGCGGTGGCAGGCTTGTCGGGCAGGCCGGGGCTCTTCTCCTCGATGATGGCCAGGGCCTTTTCCTGCGCCTTTTGCAGCAGGTCGTCCAGGTAGACCACATTGCCCTTGCGGGTGGAGAGCGCCTCGCCCTCGTAGCTGATCATGCCGAAGGCCACATGCTCCATCTGCTCCTTGGCCCAATCGTAGCCCATCAGCTCCAGCACCTTGAACACCTGGCGGAAGTGCAAATCCTGCTGGTAGGCCACCACGTACAGGCACTTGTCAAAGTCGTAGGTGTCCTTGCGGTAGAGGGCGGCGGCGATATCGCGCGTGGCGTACAGGGTGGCCCCGTCACTTTTGAGGATCAGGCAGGGCGGCATATCGTAGTCCGCCAAATCCACCACCCAGGCGCCGTCGCTTTCCACCAGCAGGTTCTTCTGGCGCAGCTCGTCAAGCACACGGCCCATCTTATCGTTGTAAAAGCTCTCGCCCGCGTAGCTGTCAAAGGTGACGCCCAGCAGGTCGTACACCCGGTCGGCATCCTTGAGGGTGAGGGCCTTGAACCAGTTGAATATCTCCAGCGCCTCGGGATCCCCATCCTCGATGCGCTTGAACCAGTCGCGGCCCTCCTGCTCCAGCGCCGGGTTGTTCGCCTCCTCCTCGTGGAAGCGGACATACAGGTCGCTGAGGGCCTGCACGCCGCCCTGCTCAACGCTCTCCCGGCTGCCCCAGTGCTTGTAGGCGGCAATCATCTTGCCAAACTGGGTGCCCCAGTCGCCCAGGTGGTTGATGCCCACGGTGCGGTACCCCAGAAAATCGTAGATGCGCTTGAGGCTGTGGCCGATGGCGGTGGTGGACAGGTGGCCGATGTGAAAGCGCTTGGCGATGTTGATGGAAGAGTAGTCCAGGCACACCGTCTTGCCCTGCCCTTCGAGGCCTGCGCCCCAGCGGCCGGGGTTGGCCTGCACGGCTGTCAGCACGCCCTGGGCCAGCCAGAGGCGGTTGATGAACAGGTTGAGGTAGCCGCCCTTGACCTCGGCGCGGTCAATGGCCGGGGACTGGATGCGCCCGGCCAGCTGCTGGGCAATCTGGGGCGGGCCCATGCGCAGCGCCTTGGACAGCGAAAAGCAGGGGAACGCCATGTCCCCCATGGAGGGATCGGGCGGCAGCTCCAGCGCGCGGCCAATGGCCGCCGCATCCAGCTCCCCCTGAGGGAAGGCAGCCTTGGCCGCCTCCCATACCGCCTGTGCCAGCACCCCGCGCAACTCCATGCCTTGACCCTCCTTGTGAAACGCTGTTCATCTTAGCATATCGGCCCCCAACAAACAAGGTTTTGCCGCCGCCGGGCGGGTATAATCCCGGTGGAATAACAAGCAATGGAGGCACCATGCCCTACGAGCAAAAGACCAAGCCCACCGATGCCTCGGTGGCGGCGTACATCGACAGCCTGCCCTCTTTGAAGCGGCAGGAGGAGGCCCGCACGCTGGTGCAGCTGTTTGAGCGCGCCACCGGTGAACAGGCGGTGCTGTGGGGGCCCAGCATCATCGGCTTTGGCGAGTACAGCTACACCTACGCCTCCGGGCACTCGGGCACGGCGGCGCGCACCGGCTTTTCGCCGCGCAAGGCCGCCATCTCCCTGTACCTCTTTTTGTATGACGGCGCGCTGGACGGCCACCTGGCCCGGCTGGGCAAGCACAAGGCGTCCAAGGGCTGCGTGTACGTGAACAAGCTGGCCGATATCGACCTTTCCGTGCTGGAGGAAGCGGTGCGCGAGTCCATGCGGCTGCTGGAAAAGTGGCAGGGAGACGAGCAGCCAAAGTAGAGCCCGCCGGGCTGGCGGGCTCCCACGCCATCAACAAGCTGCGGTTTTTTGATGGTTAGGCCTTTGGCCCTCCCGAAACCTCCCTTGGGTTTGTTGATACGCTGAGAGCCCGCCAGTTCTGGCGGGCTCTCAGGGCGGTATAACTCTATTTCAACAGGGTGAATTCCAGTGGCGGCCCCTCCAGGGAGGGCAGCACGATCTGCGGGTCATCGGTCGGCTCGCCGGTGACGGCGTCCACCCGCACGCTCACATACAGCGGGGTGCTGGCGTTGTCGCCGCCAAACAGCGCGTACAGGGGGTTGAGGTAATCGCGCTCATACTTGGCCCAGCTGTCCTTGGGGTCGTCGTACCTGGGGTCCGACACGTTGTGGCGGTTGAAGAAGAACTGGTAAACCGGCTTGCCCAGCTCCTTGGATTGGTAGCTTACCTGGGCGTACAGTTCGTACATGTCCAGCTTTTCCCTGGTCCAGCCGGGCTGCACCAGCACGGCCTCCCTGGCCCTCTCCAGCGCCTTGTCCATGGGCAGGTCGCCCTCGGCGGGCAGGCGCAGCTCCTGCGCCATCAGGTTTGCAAATACCCCCATCATCCCGCGCGTCGACCATTTGAAGGGCTTCAGCTTTTCCATCTTGGGCGCCCAGGCCTTTTGCAGCTCCATCAGCTTTGGGGTGGTAAAGGGTGCGGCTTGATGATACTCCTGAATCATCCCCTGAAAGAGGTCCTCCGCCTCGGGGGGCGGGGCTTTGGCCGCGGACTCGGCCACCTTGCGGGCGGTGTCCTCACAGCTTTGTACCTCCCCATTGGCCGCATCCATCCACACATCGTACTGGGCCGGGTCGTAGCCGCCTGATTCGGGCAGCGAGAAGCCGATGTACCAGTTGCGCGCCTCGCGCTCATGGGCAAAGCTGCGCAGCTCGGCATTCACCCGCAGCTTATCAAGGTCGGCCGCGGTAGCGCCAAACTTGTCCATCACGGCCTTGCGGGCAACCTCTACCGCTTTTTCCTGCGGGATGTCCCCCGGGCCGGGCAGCCAGTACATCTCCTCATCCGCGCCCAAAGTGCCGGTCTTGACCAGCAGCTGGGTGTAGGCAGCCTTCTCCTCCAGCGACCAGCCGGGCAGCGGGCCGCGCTCGGCCTCCAGGATGGAGATCGCGGTCACCACATCCTCCCGGATGCCGTATTTCTCGGTCACCAGGCGGGTGGCGATTTCCTTCTTCTGCTGGTCGGTGGTGCCCTTGTCCTGAAGCTGCGCAACCTGCGCGGCGTCAAAGTCGATGCCTTCCTGCTGCATACTCAGCACAAAGTCTGCCCGCTGCTGGCCGGTCCAGGTATCAAAGTAGCCAATGGTTCCTTCATTTTTTGCAATCTGCTCGTGGTAGTTCTTCCACAGGGTGGCGGCCACTGCCGTAGCGGCCACCAAGGCCAGCGTGATGGCCAGCACCAAAGCAAAAGACAGTCTCTTCTTCACGGGGGCTTCTCCTCTCATCTGCCGGAGCAGCTTGTGCGTCTCCTCCGGCGTCCAGTCCAGCTGGGAAAGCTGGCGGTCGAGGATGGGCTTGATGTTACTCTTCATCGAAATACCACCTTTCCAGCGTCTTTGACAGTGTGTTTCTCGCCCGGCTCAGGCGGGATTTGACGGTGCCTGCCGGGGCGCCCAGCGCGGCGGCGATGTCTGCGATGTCCATCTCCTGGTAGTAGCGCAGCACGATCACCTCGCGGTACTTGCGGGGCAGCGCCAGGATGGCCTGCAGCACGGTGTCATCCCCATCGGGGTCTTCGGCCGCCTGCTCGGGCAGGGTGTCGAAGTCCACCTTTCTGTCCACCCGGCGAAACCAGAATGTGCGCAGCATGTCCCGGCAGGTGTTGACCGCGATGCGGGTCAACCAGGTTTTTTCGCTGCTTTGCCCGCGAAAGCCGGGCAGCGCCTTGTATGCCTTCAGGAAGGTTTCCTGCGCGGCATCCTCAGCCAGGGCGCGGTCGCGGAGGTACAGGTAGCACAGCCGCTTGAGTTCCCGCCCATGGTCGGTCATCATGCGGGCAATGCGCTCCTCATGGGTTTTGCATGGATCCTGTGCAAAAGCCATGTCGCCACCTCCTTTCACCTATACTGACGGGGGCCGGGGGCAATCGGTTCCCCCGGATGCTGAACAAAAAAAGAAAATGCAGGGTTTCTCTTCCCTGCATGATGCCACGAAATCGTATTAAGCGGTAGCTACGCTACGCACATGTTACAAATCCCCCGCCGCGCTTTGCCTCCTTCAGCCAGCGGCTGAGGTCCAGGGTGATCAGGTTGCCGTTGTCGGCAGCGGTGGCGGTGAGCCCCTCGGACCCCTCGCTCAGCGCCGTCAGGGTGACCCAGTGCCAGTTATCCAGCTCGGGCAGGCCGGCATTGTGCAGGTTGAGGAAGGCCACCGGCGAATCCGCCTGCAGCCCGGCGCGCAGGAACGCCGCCACCTGCTGCTCTAAGGGCCGGTCGTCCGGGCTGTCCGGCACATCCAGCACCAGGCAGCGCATCGGGCTGCCCAGCTGGGCCAAAATGGCATCCATGCCCTGCTGAAACAGCTGGGTGCTGTTGAGGCCCATCAGTGTGGGCGTCACATAGCCCCAGGCCCAGTTCATCAGGGCCAGGGCCTCCTGCGGGGTGTCGGCCGGCATGGGCAAAGTGAGGCGCCCGCGGAAGTACCGCAGCATGTTGGCCGCCGTGCACGGGCCGCAGCCCGCCTTGCGCCGCCAGAAGTTGTCGTACCAATCCTGATTGACGCCGTGGTGCCGGCGCCCATCCGTATCCATGATATCAAGGCCGTCCGGCCTGTTAATGGCTGTGTGCAATCCCCTGACCCTCCTGTAGGTTTCGCGGCCCATTGGCCGCACGGCCCTATGATACCCGCCCCGGTGGATGTCAAGCAGCCCGTTTGACGCTCCTGCCCGCATCCGCTACAATATTGCTCGCCGGGGCCATAGCCCCTGCTTGAAAGGAAACCACTGTTATGCAGGTTCTTTACTCGGCGATCATGGGGCTGGTGCAGGGGCTGACGGAGTTTTTGCCGGTATCCTCCAGCGGTCACCTGCTGCTGGCGGAAAAACTGCTGGGGCTGATGGGCTACCAGAACGAAAACAGCATGGCCTTGGCCGTGATGCTGCACATGGGCACGCTGATCGCCGTGGCCATCGTCTTCTGGCGCGATTGGATCGAGATGCTGCGCCACCCCATCAAGAACCCTACCTTATTGCTATTGTTTGTGGCCTCGCTGCCTGCGTTGGTGCTGGTGGTGCTGCTGGGCGACTGGATTGACGGGCTGTTCACAGGATGGTTCCTGGGCATCAGTTTTCTGGTGACGGCGCTGTTCCTGGTGCTGATCGAGCGCATCTCGGGCAAACGCCGGGGCAAACAGGTCATCAACGATGCCGTCACCATGCCCCGCGCCATCACCATGGGCCTGTTTCAGGGCATCGCGCTGCTGCCCGGCGTCAGCCGCAGCGGCTCTACGCTGCTAGGCGGCGTATCCACCGGCCTCAGCCGGGGGACGGCGGCCAAGTTCAGCTTTATGATGAGCGCGCCCGCCATTCTGGGCAGCTTCCTCAAGGAAGGCAAGGACGCCATTGAGGCGAGCGGCCTGTCCTCCCTCATCAGCGCGCAGACGCTGGTGGGCGTGGTGGTGGCCGCTGTCAGCGGCTGGCTGGCCATCCGTTATATGCTCAAACTGATCGAACGCATCTCGTTTTACAAGTTCGCCCTATACGTCGCTTTGGTGGGTATATTGGTTATTGTCATGCAGCTGACCGGCTTTGCCGGCTTCCCACCGCTGGCCTGGCCCGCTGCCACCCCGCAACCTCTCAGATAATAAGGAGTCAAACTGATGAAACGTATCCTCTGCCTGCTGGCCGTCCTGATGCTCGCCCTGCCCCTGATGGGAAGCGCCGAGCAGGCGGCGGGCGGGCCTTCCGCCTTCATTCCCGGCAGCCGCACGGTGGGGCAGCCCACCAGTTTCTGGGAAACCCCCATGGACATCACCGACGAGGCCGCCGTGTGGGCCATGCTCACCGCGCCCATCACCGTGGTCAAGGGCAACCAGAAGCAGCAGACCGTGCTGCGCCGCGAGCCCGATGAAAACAGCGAGGCCGTGGCCGACATCACCTACGACAGCCAGGGCGTACATGTGCTGGAGACGCTGGACAACGGCTGGAGCCTGGTGGAGGCGTACTCCAGCTCGTTCCACGACAGCAAAATCAAGGTGTGGAACCAGCTGACGCAGGGCTATATCCGCACCGACGCCCTGCAGGAGAAAAAGGTCAGCCAGCAGTACGGCATGGTGGTGGACAAGCTGACGCAAAAGCTGTACATCTTTGCCGACGGCAAGCTGTTTGACACGCTGGCGGTCTCCACCGGCCTGGCCAACGAGCGCCAGCCCTACAACGAGACCCGCAGCGGCGAGTACCTGATTGTCAGCCCCGTGGGCGACTTCAAGAGCGACAACGTGGTGGGCGCCATGGCGCTGCGCTTCAATGACGGCGACTTCATCCACGAGGTGGTGCACATCCCGCGCAGCAGCGGCAAGGTATACGAGCCCTTTGAAAAGGTGCTGGGCGAGCGGGCCAGCCACGGCTGCATCCGCGTGCAGCGCAAGCGCACGCCGCTTGGCACCAACATGACCTGGATATGGCAGAACATGCGCAAAAACATGGGCACCATCCGCATCGTCATCTGGGAGGACCTGCCCGGCCGCCAGATGGCCATCCCCGACGGCGCCACCCCCATGTATTACAACACGCAAGGCGGGCAGAACTACCACGCCGCGCCCACCTGCTACGGCGTGCGCGACAAGTTCTACCCCCTGCACGAGTTCCGCTATGACGAGCTGAACATCGCCCCCTATGACAAGCTGACGCCCTGCCCGTACTGCTTCCCGCCGCTGCGCCCGGCAGAGATTGAAGCCATCAACGCGCGCTATCTGCAGCCATGACCATGTTGCCCGTCCGCGCGGCCACGCAGGCGGATATCCCGTCCCTGGCCGCGCTGCGGGCCGACTTTCTGGCCGAACTGGGCTATGCCTTTGACCCGGCCATGTGCCGCCGCGAGACGGCGGCCTTTTGCGCCGACATCTGGGGCAGTCCATCCACGCCCTGATAACCGCCTTGATGGATGCCGCCCGCGAACTTCACCCGGACGCCCTGCATCTGAAGGCTACACCGGCCGGACGCGGGCTGTATGAAGAGCTGGGGTTTGTTGTGGACGAGGGCGGCAACACGCCCATGACGCTCAACCTGCCATGAGTGAGGGAGAGCCTATGCGCCTGGAAACGGAAAGGCTGCTGATTCGGCCCTATCAGATGGAGGACCTGGACGACTTTTCCGCCATCTTCTCAGACCCTGAGGTGATGGCGCACTGCGCGCCGCCCTATGACCGGGCGGCATGCGAAAAATGGCTTTCCTCCTTCATCCAAAGCCCCATCGCCTTTGCCGTGGTGGAAAAGCAGTCGGGCCGCATGATTGGCCACGCGCTGTTCAAGCAGCTGCCCGGTGAGGAGGACGGCATCTGGGAAATCGGCTGGATATACAACCGCGCCTTCTGGCGCAAGGGCTATGCCTTGGAGGCTGCCCGCGCGCTGATGGTATACGGCTTTGAGCAGTTGGGACTGCACAAAATCTGCGCCGAGACCATCGACCCGATAAAATCCGTGCCGCTGATGGAGAAGTTGGGCATGGCACGGGAAGGCGTATTCCGTCGACATACCAAGGACCCGGCCACCGGCGAATGGGCGGATTTGTACTGGTACGCGGCGCTGAACCAGGCGGAAAAAGAATAATAGTACAATACCGGAGGTAAGCAGATGGAAACCGATCTGTCCAGGTACAACGAAAACACCTTTGAGGGCATCAAGCACCTGACCGAAGAAGGCATCGAGTTCTGGTATGCCCGGGAACTGCAAACTGTTTTGGAATACACGGAATGGCGGAACTTTGAAACGGTCATCAACAAAGCAAAAGAGGCTTGTAATACTAGCGGGAATAACATGTCCGACCATTTTGTTGACGTCAACAAAATGGTCCCAATTGGTTCTCGTACTCAACGGGAAATTGAGGACATCATGCTGTCCCGCTACGCCTGCTACCTGATTGTGCAAAACGGCGACCCGCGCAAAGAGGTCATCGCCGTGGGGCAAACCTATTTTGCCATCAAAACCCGCCAGCAGGAGTTGATTGATCACTACGAGCGCCTCAGCGAGGAACAGAAACGCCTGGCCATCCGGCAGGAGATGATAGCGCACAACAGATCGCTTGCAGAGGCCGCTCAGCTAGCCGGCGTCGAGACCCCCAAAGAGTATGCCATCTTCCAGAACAAGGGCTACCAAGGGCTTTATGGTGGATTGGGCATGCGTGAAATTCAGGCCCGAAAGGGCCTCAAGAAAAACCAGAAGATATTGGATCACATGGGCTCAACAGAGCTGGCAGCCAACCTGTTCCGAGCCACGCAGACCGATGAGAAACTGCGCCGCGAAGAAGTGCGCGGCAGGGAAGCCGCCAATCGCACACACTACGAGGTTGGGCGAAAGGTACGCCAGACGATTCAGGATTTGGGCGGTACCATGCCCGAAAACCTGCCCACCCCGGACAAGAGCATCCAGCAGATTGCGACCGAGCAAAAGCGCAGGCTGGAAGAGTCTTGACTGCCGCCTGTTAACAAGGATATTCAGAGCTTTTTCCTGAGATAAATCATATCCACCAGCTGTTGTCCATTCTCCATGATGGGATGGTCATAATAATCCGTAAAAAAGTTCTTGACAACATGTGAGCGCACAAAGCCACACGCCTCATAAAAGCCGATGGTCGCCGGGCTATCGCCCGTGCCTACAAGGAGCGTGTGCGCTTCCGTGTTCTTCTGATAGTACTCCAAAATCATGGCCAACAGCCGCCGACCATACCCTTGGCGTTGATAGGCAGGCACAGTGGCCATATTCTTTACCTCATAGATGCCCGGCCTCTCCTTCGTCACCACACAGACGGCACGCACTTCGCTCTCCACCAAGGCAAACATCTCGCCCCGGTCGATGTAGCGGTCAATCATGCTGGGCTGCTCATCGGCCAGCAGCAACAACGCCATGTAGTTCCTTTTATCAGGCGTTTCAATCCTCCGCAACCGCATAAAGCCTTGCCTTCCTTGCGCACCTTGTCGCCGCCAACCCAATGCCGGTCAGCACCAGCGCCATCGCGCCATACAGCACCCAGCGGGGCGTCTGCTGCCAGCGGTCCAGCGCGAACTCAATGCCGATCAGCAGGCCAACGCCAATCAAAAACATGGCCAGCTCCGGCAGGCACCAGCCGCGGCCATTCCTGTGCGCCTTCCATGCCCAGCACAGCATCAGCGCGGCAATGCCCAGCGCGCTGAACAGCTGGTGTACCCGCACGAAGCCCCACTTGATGGTCTCCGCCCGCAGGCTTTCAGAAAACACCTGCGTGAGCAGCAACAGCAGCAGCACCCGCTGCCAGCGGCGCGCGCCGCCCGCCTGCCTGCCGTAGAGGGCCACCAGCACCATCACCAGCGCGAACAGTGCCTCCAGCATGAAGATGGCGTAATACCACTCGTCCCATTGATTCCTGACTGCCAGAGGGAAAAACTGCTGCGCGGCCTGGCGCACATAGGCGCCCTGCCCGCGATCCACAAAAAACTCACCCAGCCTGGCCACCAACAAGGCCCAGGCAGCAGGGGCCGACAGCCAGTCCAGCACCCGGTGCGCCTTAACCCCAGCTACCCTCGCACCCAGCCAGCCGCCCAGCAGCACGCCGAGGACCGCGCCGCCCAGCGCCAGCCCCTGGGGCCGCAGATCCCACAAACCGGCCCAGCCGCGCTGCAGCAGCATGTAGTCCAGCCGCGCCAGAAAATAAAACACCCGGGCAGATAGCACGCCCAGGATGATGGCCAGCACAGGCGGCAGCCAAAGCGCCGTGCCCCGCAGGCCACGGCCGCTCGCCATGCGGGCATAGAAGCCGGCGCCCATGGCGACAGCGATGCCCAGCGTCAGCAAAAAGGCGGTTTCGCCTGTCATAGATACCTCACTGACCGTCCGGTTTCCAGGCGGACGCGAAATAGATGATATCGCTGATTTCACGCATGGCGTCCACCTGGTCGGCGTTGACATAGCCATCGTTGAACATCAACATGGTGGAGTTGCCGCCATCCAGGTTGTAGGCGCTCTCCACGCCCAGCTTCATCACCACGTTGCTGAACTCCTCAATGGTCATCCCCGCGCTGTTGCGAGAGCCCGGGCCCGCGCTGACGATGGCCAGGTATTCCAGGCTGCCGCGCTTGACCTGCGCGATGCCGATGCGCTGGCGCGGCTTATGGGCGGCGTAGCCGTGGTTCCAGAATCTTTTCACCCGCTCACCGTTGACCACCAAGGCGGGGCCGAAGTTGAAGCTGTTGATGATGTCGCCTTGGGCGAAGTTGGCCAGCTCGTCATGCCTGTTTTGCAGCACCAGGTGAAAATCGCCCTTGGCGTCGATGAGCAGCAAATCGCGGTAGCGGTTGGGGTTGTTGCGATAGCTCTGCCCCTGGCGGACGAGGAACCCATCCGGGTTGTAGGAAAAATAATCGCCATTGATGGACAGCACGCCGCGCATGCGCCGCGCCAGCACCAGGCCGTCGATGGTGCGCTGGGAATCAAAGCCCGCGGCCGAAGCCGTGCGCAGCTGGCTGGGGTGCTGCAGGGTGATGCGTGCCACCCAGTAATCCGTGCCGTAGTCACGCAGCTGTTCGATGGTCACGCGGATGGAGGGATCCTCATACACCAGATCGCCCTGATAGCCTTCGCTCAACGGCGGCATGCCCGGGCTGTCATCGATGGGCAGCGGCACCACCTCGGCTCAGACAGGCAAAACGAACACCATGCTACATACCAGTGCCATCAGCAGCGCCCTTGCTCCCCAACCCCGTTTTGCCCTCATGCCTGACTCCTCCTGAACATTTGGCTTTATATTACCAATGCCTATCTTGCGTGTCAATCGCGCTTCATTGACAGGTCGATGCCTGCCGCATACAATCTACCCAATAGGATATTACCCATCAAGGAGGCCAATCATGCGAAAGTTTCCATTTCTGCTGGTGCTTTGTTTATGTCTTTTTCTGGGCGCCGCACAGGCTGAGGAAATCACGGCCTTTGGCCAGCAATTTGCCAAGGACGCGCAGGTGATTGACCTGGGCAGCACGCAACTGGACAATGTGGCTGATTTGACTGCCCTGCTGGCCCAATTGCCCCAGGTGCATACCGTCAACCTGTATGAGAGCAAGCTCAGCCGGGAGGACATGGCGCTGCTGTTTGACGGCTACCCCAACATCTTCTTCGGCTTCACCATCCGCATCGCCGAGCATACCATCCGCACCGACCAGACGGCATTCTCCACCCTGCACAACAACAAGATGCCCACCCACTCCAGCGAGGATTTCGCGCCGCTGCGCTTCTGCACCAAACTGCAGGCGCTGGACCTGGGGCACAACAAAATCACGAATATTTCCTTCATCGAGAACCTGACCGACCTGCGCGTGCTGATTCTGGCCCTCAACCAGATTGAGGACATCACCCCGCTGAAAAACCTGGACAAGCTGGAGTACGCCGAGCTGTTCCGCAACAAAATCAAAGACATCTCGGTGCTCAGCGATATGCCGCTGCTGGACCTCAACCTGTGCTACAACTACATCAGCGACCTGTCGCCGCTGTATGACATCAAAACGCTGGAGCGCCTGTGGCTGTACAAAAGCACCGGCTACGGCTCCTCCGCCGCGGTACCGCGGGAGACCCTGAACGCCCTCAAGGAATCGCTGCCAAACGCCTACATCGACGCCAAGACCTTCTCCACCGGCGGCGGCTGGCGGGAGCACCCGCGCTACTTCGTCATCTTTGACATCTTCAAGAACGCGGAATACAAACCCTTTGAGCCGATGGAAGGCCCATGGAAACCCTGACGCTGGCCGACGGCCAGATTGTCACCATCCGCACCGCGCAGGTGGCGGACGCGGAGGCCATCATCGCATACGTCAACCGGGTGGCGGGGGAGAGCCCCTACCTCACCTTCGGCGCGGGCGAGTTTGACGTATCCGTGGCGCATGAGCGGGAGATCATGGCGTCGCTGGGGACCGACAGGCAGTGGCTGCTGGCGCTGCGGGAGGAGCGCATCATCGGCATGGCCAATGTCTCCCGCCAGAGCCCGCGTCCCCGCATGCGCCACCGTGCCGTGATGGGGGTGACGGTCTCCCGTGACTACTGGCACATGGGCATCGGCCGGGCGCTGATGCGCTGGGTCATCACCTGGTGCCGAGCGCAGGGATTTGAACAGCTGGAGCTGGGCGTCTTCGCGCACAACCTGCGCGCCCGCCACCTATATGAAAGCCTGGGGTTTGTCGCCACCGGCAGCATTCCCCATGCCATCAAGTACGCGGACGGCACCTACGCGGATGAGGTGACGATGGTCTTGCAGCTATCTTGATAGTACATCAAATTGGCAAAAGCAGCTGCAACGGGCAGGAAAGGAACTGCATGACAGATACGGTCAGAACATTCAGAATCGACCATGATTTATTCTTCATCAGCAGGGCATTCTATGACCTATATAAGCAACGGCTTGCGCGATGCCTGTTGCTCCCCATCGATGAGTTTCTCGCTCACAGCTCATACAACACCGTACACAGCGCCAGCAACCACTCCCTGTGGGAGATCGCATGTGATGATGTCATTGTGGCAGAAGAAGGTTGGTACGAACAGCTGGAAGCAACCTTTCAGCAGGCATTATTCACCGAAACAACAAAATGCGGCTCCACCTTGATAGACGGATCCAAACCCATCACCATCCGATACTGGAAAGGGTTAGCGCACAGCAGCAGGCCGCCATCATCAGAAGGGATGACGACCTGCCGGGAGAATTTCCGCTGGACAGCATTGGCGGGTACGCACACCTGAAACTATTTCACCACAAATTCCCAGCCAGCCACGGCGCGAATTGTTTCGCGGCTGTGCTGTATGCCATTCATCAAAACCCCTTTATCATCAATGAGTGGGTTCATCCGAAGACGTTCCTGCTGGCGTTGGAAACCCTTGGCTATCAAGCGGTGGAGGGAAGCGCCTTTGGGCAAGATGATGTTCTCTGCTTCCTTGATAAAGGCCAATTGATTCATGCATCCTATGCTGTAAGCCATGACTGCTGCTTTCACAAAACCGGGCAGACATTTTGGGAGCACTGGGCCTTTGTGCCTTTCTGTGATGCACAACGCGACTTTGAGGGCACGCAATACAGGGTTTACCGAAAACAATAATCTGCCCGCTTGCCGACAAAAAACAACCGCGCCCTTCATGAAAGGCGCGGTTGAACGTTTAGCTCATAATCCGAATTAGTCCCGGGCACGCTCCAGGTATTCCTTGATGTCGGCGGCCTCGGTCCACTTGGTGATGGCTTCCTCCCAGGTGGTGGTCTTCTTCTGGGTGAGCAGCGCGTCATGCAGGCTCTGCTGCACACCGGCGAAGTCCACGGGGCCGGCTGTGATGGGGGCCGCGTACTGCACAATGTAGTAGCCATACATGCCCTGGCTGGGCTCGGCCACATCGCCCACATTCTGCAGCGCCATGGCGGGCTTCACAAAGGCCTCGTCAAAGCTGGCAAAGCCCTCGCGCACGGCATAACCGGTGGCCGGCATGCCGGTATCCTCGTTAAACTCCTTGACCAGGTCGTCAAACGATTCGGTCTTGGCCTTGTTGTAGACATCCTGTGCCTTGGGCAGAATGGCCTCATAGCCCTTGTTGCGGGCGGCCAGCAACTCCTGCGCGAGCTGGTCCACCTTCTGTTGCGCCTCGTCCACAGCGCTTTGCAGCGCGGGCGCCTGCTCTTCACGGCTCTTCTTATCGTCCTCGGTGATGCCTTCCGCAGCCAGCGCGTCCACATTGGCCTGCTTGGCCGCCTCGGCAGTTTGCAATTCGCCGTCCGCGGTCGTCTTTTCGCCCTGCAGGCGGTCGATTTCCTGCTGGTCCTCGGGCAGGATCTTCACCAGCACCTGCTTGACATAGCGGTAGCCCTCGGGCACCCAGTAGGCGGTGCTGCCGCCGTTGACGGCGGAGCCGTAGGCATCCGGGTTCTCGGTGTAGGCGGTCTTGTTCTGCTCCACCTTGGCGTCGTAGTCGGCCTTCACCTCATCCTCGGTCACGGCGACATCCTTGGTAGTCTCGTCCTCCAGCTTCTGGCTGACCAGCCGCTGAATGACCCCCTGCTCCACCACCTCGCGGCTGACACCCAGGTCCTCTGCCATGTGGCCGATTTCCACGTCCAGCGCCTCGCCCTCCAGCTTGGTGTCGGCAAAGTAATAGCTCTTGATTTGCTCCAGCGTATCCTTGTACTCGGTGTCGGTATCGGCCGCCACCTGGGCCTTTTCCTCGTCCGTCAGCTCGCCCAATTTCAGTTGGGCGGCCTGCTGGTCGATGATGACGCGGCGCACCGCGGCGTCGCGGGCACGGGTCTCCACCGCGGCATAGTCAATGGCCGGAGCCTGCATGCCGTACATCTGGTACATCTGCTGCATCTGGTATTCCTGGTTGAGCTGGGCATTGTAGTCGCCCAGGAAGCTCTGCTTGTCCACCGCCTGGCCGTTGATGTCCAGGATGGTCTGCTTCAGGTCCACCACAGGATCCTTGACCACCAAAGAGCAGCCGCTGAGTACCAGCGACAGGGCCAGGATGAGCAGGAGCAAAGATTTCTTCTTCATCAGTTCATTCTCCATTCCACATCGGGACGCGTAGCCTCCGATGAATCGTAGGGTTTATTATACCGTCCCGCTCCCCTTTGGGCAAGGCATCTGAAAAAAAGATGAGCAATCGCCCTGCGAATACCCATCCAATCTGTATGCGGTTGTGGGGGGATGACGCGCCGGTTATTGCACCGGCAGCTCACAATAGGTCAGCGACGCGATCACGCCGTCCTGTATGGCCGCGCGGTACAGCAGGCTGTAGGCCGTGTAGGGGATGCTGTCGCCCTTGTGCGGCGGCTCCTGCGCGAAGGCGGTGGTATCCAGCTTGTGTTTAAACTCCGTGAGATACACGGGAAACTGAGCGGCTTCGGTCTGCAACAGCTGCACATCATACACCGGAATATCCTGGGGTACGGCCACATAGGCCGCCGGGGCCAGTGTGTAGGTCTGCTCCACTTCCTCCGCCAGGAAATAGCCATCCTCCTGCGCGCCCGGTGGTACCTCCAGGCGGGCGGGCCGCGCGGTGACCACCACATCCTCGCCCTGCGCGTCGTAGTATGCCCCGGTCACCACCAGCAGCGCGCTTTGCGGCTGCTCCGCCAGCGCCGCGGACGCGGCAGCCAGACTGACGACCAGTGCGGTAATCGATAAAAGCCGTTTCATAACGGGGATTGACCTTCCTTTCGGCGCATCCGCGCCTTGCCGGCGTACCGGCGTATGCTCCCCGGACGCTCTGTCCGGGGGTGCGCAGTGTAGCACATCGCCGGGGTCGCTGTCAAGTTATCCACAGGCAACCAGCCATGAATCAAACTTATCCCCAGGCCATGGACAAGCAATGCGCCGCCGTTTATACTGCAAGGCAACGGGGTATCCTTTGACATAGGAACCATCATACCAAGTGCCGCCACGGCAGAGGAACGCGGGCGGCCCATCAAAGGGGGACAAACCATGAGGTGGCAAGGCAGACAGAAAAGCGGAAACGTCAGCGACCGCAGAGGCGCAAGCATGCCGCGCGGACGGGTGGCGGCCGGTGGCGGTATCGGGCTGGTGCTGGCCCTGGTGATTTTTCTGGTGACGGGCGACCCGGGCGCGCTGTTTGGCGCGGCGG
>ENA-UOOR01002708-UOOR01002708.1-fermentation-metagenome-genome-assembly--contig:-NODE-2708-length-17282-cov-20.504731_pt1 | contig 17282 bp, 10 predicted proteins | sample MGYA00245780_ERZ724029 | MGnify/ENA primary metagenome ERZ724029 (study PRJEB28704, sample SAMN03018315) | fermentation metagenome | biome: anthropogenic terrestrial biome; feature: soil... | reverse complement strand
GCACAGGGCTACGACTGGGAGAGGATCTGCGATCTGGTGGAAAAGATCTATGAGGAGGAGTAGATCTGAGGGTAAGATGCAGATGGGAAGAGAGGAATTCTGCGAGACTCGGACAACCCAATTTTAGAGGAGGATAAGGTGGATCTTCTGACCAGACCGATACTGATTGCTCAGAGCGAGGAGCCGAATAATATATTACATCTTAAAAGCTAACCATATTACCAACTGTATTGTATACAACTATAAATATAACGGTCCCGGACAGAACCACTAGCAAAAGGCGGGAATCAACCAACAATAGCTTGAATTAAAAGTCACTCAAGTCCGGCCTTCTTCGCAATCCTATTAGCCCAAAGGCGAGGAAGGAGTACCTATCATGGCAATCATCAAGTACCCATCAAGTACCCATCAAGTGCATGAAAACCACCAGAGCCTTTCGATTTTCCGTGATTTCTGACTGCCTTGCCATGCCAATTAGTTCGATTCTATCAAGTATCCATCAAGTAATCTTGTCCCTTCTTGGGTCAGCCCAAAACGGGATATATCGCATCAATTTCGGCGCTGCGCTTGGATCGTAGGGAAGGACAAGGCCGGAATCCACTGCTTCGCGGATGAGACGAGAGGCAAGAGCAAGGTTCCTCTGCTCGATGCCAAACCGCTCTCGAATTGAGGTATTTGTCATATTTTCCCTGTTAACATAGCGCAGGCAGGCATGCAAATACACGGCTCTAACGCGATCTGCCTTGTCCATCTTGGTCAATGGACGATGCGCAAACAGCACTACTCTAGTATGATCACTTGTAGCCTCCAGCAAAGGAGCTGGAAGTTGGTACAACTATGTTTGAAACACCACTTTATCCCATCCACTGCCACGCTCTTCGCAAATTCCGAACCGACGCATGAGTGCAGCCAATGCCTCGTTACGAGATCGAGGAGGCGTATCCACAAAGCGATATGTATCAACTAATGGCTTACCTGGATTGGTAACCTCTATGCGGTCCGCAAAGATTTCCACCATCGGGCTCGCACCTGCAATTGAAAAATCCTGATGGATGAGCGCATTGGCCACAAGTTCGCGTACCGCCAACTCGGGAAACATAGGTACTTTCTTGCGTAAAGCTTGTCCAATTAGCTCATTAGAAGGCAGCAAACCATTGATGTATTCGATAAGACCTTCAAAACCACTAGCATAACCCTTCACAAGGACATATTCCTTGATAGTCTCAATTCGATTATTTCCTCGATACTGAATCACTCGTATAGGTTTGCGCTTAAGTGCTGTGAAGCTATCTATCCTCTTGGCAAGCAAAATCGCGCCAAGGTTGGTTATATCCCAGCCACTTGCCTCACAGGGTGCAATCAGACTATCATTGGCCAGCGCTTCCAAGATACCAGCACGACTCTCAGGTAATGGAAGCTTCAGCAAATCAAAAAAGGCAGGGTAGTCTAACAGCTTTAGTACTTCCTCTCCGCTAACTCGCTCTGCCGCCATACTGCTCTCGAATGGATATCGATCAAAAATATGCCAAAGAGCTCGTTCCTTCTCTGGGAAATCCTTGAGTCTTTTCTTGTATGAGCCTACCCGGATGAACTCATTACCCTTGAACTGCACAGGTTGGCGGGAAGCGCGTCCAATTTCTAGCAACACCACAGATAGCCCCTCCACCTTGACTTCGAAGAACTGGAAATGGATTCTAGGTGACAATTCGTGGAGCAGCCAATTTTCCAACTCCTCATTACCTACTTTTGTAGTTTTTGGCGAAAACTGAGTGCCTATTATTGAATGTTTTCCATCACTCACCCCCCACACTATATAGGCCGAGCTTTTACCAGCCAGCGCAGCGGAATTCGATAATGCAGAAATATATTCACCGATATCATGAGGTTCAGCGTAATTGCTTTTGAACTCTACCCATTCGGCTTCTCGAGGCTGTTTGGATAGCTCATGTACTAAACTGATAATGTAGTCGTTGGTACGTTCATTAATTAATATCCCTCACGGGCAAGCTCTGAATCATTCAGTCTTCGTCTTAGCTTCAGCCAAAATATATACCTTGTCGAACATCTTCGATACTTCGATATCCTCCTGAGATTGATTATGTTTTGCAGAACACCTCATATTCCCTGTGGTGGTATGCACCCCAAATAAGCCTCTTTTAATTGTTTTAGATCGCCCCTCAGCTCCGTGATATGCTCTCACCTCATCCCAGTTTTGAAGATTTGGGTGCATGTCCAATGCCTAACGCGGCAGAGAACCCGCAGCCATGCCCCGAATTTCCCAATCTTTCAGATAGCGGCTGTCAAATCATCACCCTTCATGCTATCCATAGCAGGATACCTCCCCCGGAGGAGGAGCGAGAAGCTGCAAAGGCCGGGGCCGCCGCTCTGAAGATTTCCCGCCGGAGTGGTCGATAAGGAATATGGGACGAAGAGGATGCTGTAATGCATCGATCAGGCAAAAATTTTTGCCCCGCACTTGTGTTGGTTGGTCGACAAGAGCGGACATCATTGAAGCTGCTGCAACTACGTGCTAGTTTCAATTAAGGGGCTCTTCGCTGAATTATGTGGGTCAGGCCCGGCAGCGGTTATAGTCTCTGTTCCTCTGCGCCTCTGTGGTTGGGTCAGAGCATAGCGGTTCACCCCAGATGCAAAAGGATGCAGACAATTTCCGATTCAAGTTCACCCATGCCAAATAGCGAGAGGAGCCAAAATCGATTTATCCCTAATGGAAAAAAATGTAAAATTTGATATGAAATCCAATCCTCATCTCCCAGATCAGCTCGATGAGGTTGAATTATACATATCCACGAATATTGTGATCGTCTCGTTGCTGGCGCTCGCATTGCCAATATTCATATCGTCATCAATCCCGGCGCTCTTCTTCTCGTCGCACTCAGTGCACGTGGCTGAATCGCTGGTCCTGGCAGGTATTGCCGAGACAGTATCCACTCCCGCCCGGGTCATGTCCACGAGCTGAGTGGTGTTGACAAATGCGGCATTCTCCGATTTGGCCAACTCGATGAACCTCTTCAGGGCATCCAGATAATCTCCGTTTCCCGATATGGATGTGGTCAGGCTTATCACCAGGGGCTCGTCCTGGCCCTTGATCTCATTGAACTTGGCGGCAAGAGCATCATACCACTCATCGGCACCCAGACCCATATCCCTAAAGTAGCTGTCCTGAAGGGGCATCAGACTGTCCGATACCGTATAGCTGCTTATTGGCACAGCATAGAAATCGTGGCCTTCAACCGGATAGGGCCAGACATCGTCCTCATGGCCGGGGACGTAAATGATCCCTGCCTGGAAACCGGCATTATACTCGATGCCCAGATCGTCCAGTGCCTTGTAGGTGTCCTCGTTCTGATCAAAGGACAACGGCTTGAATCCCCGAATGGGCTTTTCGTTCTTGCCGCATACATGAGCCGCACTCGCATAACTATGGGAGCTCTCAAGGATTGCCCGCTGTTCCTTATAGGGCATTGTGCTCAATTTTTCATCCGAATGATTTCCCGCCATTCCAAACTCAATATTCCCATAAAGGCCCAGCTGAGTTAGATACAAAACCAGACTGGACGCGGAGACGTCCTGGGTCAAGAACATGGTTGATGGTATTTTATCCTTGATCATCGAGTTGTACACGTTGGCGATATTGTCCCTGTCGTCTGCCGATTGCTCCTCTGTAGGAGTTGCGGATCCGCTCACATCGATCATCAGATTGACGACTTGCGAGCTCTCCTGCTGCGACATCCCCTCGGGAACGGCAGCCAAAATACATAGGCTCAATACAAAATAAATAAACTTCATTTTCAATCATCACCCGGTAATCATTTGATATATTTTATACTTCGATATGACCCTCTGCCATCCAGCACAGCCCCCGCTATGATTTCCTGCTGCATAGAGTCCACGGTCTCCTGGCCAGATATTCAGGGTAAATCATACTTGATTTTTTAGCCGTGTTCTTTAAATACCATTCACAATAATATTAAGTTTGCGTTCGACTTTCACGCCTCACAGAGCAATTGACATTGGCGGAGATAGGATAACATGTTCAATAAGGCGATATTTGTAGCTATAGTGCTATTCGCATCGATAGGAGTTGGTGCATCGACGTGCGAGACTGGTTGTGACTATGTAGCTCCCACAACGATAGAGCAGGGTCATCAGGTTCATCTGCAAGGGCCTGCCGCCTCGCCCCAGGGCAGAGCGCTGGATTACGAATGGCGCATCTATTTATGCGATGGGACAGATATATCAGCATCAGTATTTGGCGGCCCACAAACTGCTCGAGATCTGTATTTTCAATCTCCGCCTTATGGCGATTACCGGGTAGGTCTTACCGTTAGAGATCATGGCTTCCCGACGACCTGTTACGATGTGAAGGGCATATGCGGAACCAGCACTCAGGGCGGCTGTCCGGCATTTTGTTGCGGAGATGTCTGCGAGGCGGACCCAGTCACTGCGACCTGTCCATTCCATACGGCATACACCGGCCCCTCGGGATTAAATTATCAATACAGATGGCTGCTGAATGGATTCGTTTACAAGTACGGCACTGCCGAATCGGATAAAGAGGTCGTCATTGATTGGTCACAAAGCACCTTTACTGACCCGATGACCAGCAACATACATCTGATTGACTATGTGAATCATGCCGTATCCTTCCAGATATGGGCACCTGATCCGGCCTCGGGCAATCTAATACAGATCAAGGATTGCCCTTCCACGTGCAATATATACAAGGTCCAAAAGCCAGTTGCGCAAATAAGTCTAGTAATCTAGATGTATATTGAGCGCTGCAGCAGAGAGATCTGCAGCGCTTATCCTATCTTACGCAGGGAGCTTAGATTCAATGTCCTTTGGGCTAGCCGGGCAGTTCGATGTGCGATCTTTGCCAAGCCTGAGGCGTATAATTAATACAATCCTGATTTTGGCTCTAATCAGCCTCCTGGTATTGCCGCCTGCATCGGCTCTTCCCCGCTGTTATACCGGATGTGCGTCAAACGATGTCGAAATATTGGGATTCAGCCTCGTGCCCTCAGGGACCTGCATAGATGCCACAACGAGCGCTGATTTGTATATGCATTTTAAAACCAATAGGGTCAACACATATTGTGTATATGTCGTCTTCGACATCTATACCGACAATAACCAGCTGCTTGAGAAGGATGTCTCCGTTGTGCTCGGAAACTTCAATACGAAAGTGGACCAGAATCTGAATATTTATACTATCGATTGGCCCTGCGGACAGAGCCTTTATGTTCGCAACATCTATGTCCAGTGGAGCCAGAATTCTCCCTGCAGCTATGACTTCAGCGGAGGCACAGGCTCCAAATGCTCCCGGCCCGGAAATATCCAGGTCTTAATTCCAGGAATCGAGGTGGTCAAGGTGGTAAACGGCCTGTGCGAATTCGGCACAGCCTTCCCCATCACCGTAACCGGTCCGGGCTACTCAGCCAGCCATGCCTTTGACTGCTCCGGCGGGTACTTCATCTTTACCAACATGGCCCCTGGCACCTATACTGTGACCGAGACCGTTCCTGCTGGCTGGACGGTCAGCGGCTCGCCGCAGACGGTCACCGTGTATTCGGGCACTGTATCGGCGGCCGTGGTGACAAACACCAGAGATACTGGAAGCCTCGCCATAACCAAACAGGTCGAGGGCCAGTGCGAATCCGGCACGATCTTTCCCGTCTCTATTGCCGGTCCGGGAGGCTACCATTCCTCTTACATCTTCAGCTGCTCGGGCGGGACGCACACCTTCACCAACCTTCCCACTGGGGACTATACCATAACGGAGATCGTTCCCGAAGGCTGGACCGCCCCAGGCCTGCCGCAAACGGTCACCGTATCCAAAGACACAACGGCGACGGCAACTGTGACCAACATCAGAGATACTGGAAGCCTCGCCATCAGCAAACAGGTTGTTGGTCAGTGCCTGCCCGGCATGACCTTCCCGGTCACAATAAGCGGCCCCGGCAACTACATCGCAACCCATGACTTCGACTGTTCCGGCGGCACATACACATTCACAGATCTTCCCACAGGGACCTATACCATAACGGAGGCAGTTCCTGAAGGCTGGACAGCGGCCAGCTTGCCTCAGTCGATTGCGGTGTCCAAAGACCAGACTGCGACTGCCACCATAACCAACACCAGAAACACTGGACGCCTCGCCATCACCAAGCAGGTCTATGGCTACTGCGTTCCTGGAACCCAGTTTGCCGTCTCGATAAGCGGTCCAGGTGGCTATTCTGACAGTTACGCCTTCGACTGCTCGGGCGGAACTTACGTCTTCACCGACCTGCCCACCGGGGACTACACCATAACCGAGACCTATCCTGCAGAATGGGAGGCTGCATTCTCTCCCGAAACGGTCACGGTACATAAAGATGAGACCGCTACTGCCACAGTTATCAACACCAGGGATTCGGGAAGCCTAACAGTCACCAAACAGGTCCAGGGAGAATGCACCTCAGATATGTTTGAGATCTTGATAAGCGGACCGGGAGGCTATTTGGCCAGTCACACCTTCGACTGCTCTGGCGGGTCCTATACCTTCACCAGCCTGCCCCCAGGGGACTACACCATAACCGAGACCGTCCCCGAAGGCTGGTTGGCCCTGGGCCTGCCGCAGACGGTCACTGTGTCCAAAGGCGAGACTGCGACTGTGACATTCACCAATTTGAATACCCAGACTGAATGCCAGACCGCCTTCGCCGGAGCGGACACGGAGATTTGCGAAGGCAGTCCCCTGGTGCTGGAAGGCTATGCAATAGATGCAACGTCAGTGTCATGGTCCATCAAGGCCGGACTTGGCACTCTCCAATGGCCTTATGATGGCTCCGACTACAAGGCGGCCTACACTCCGCCGCACTCCGGCGAGAGCGAGGCGGTTCTCACCTTCACCGCCCAAGGGATCTGTCCGGATGTCAGCGACGATGTGACCGTCTATGTTGTAAGCCGCCCAATCGCCATTATCACTTTCATGCCGGCATAAAGCGTAATGAACATAAATTAAGAAAGCCAAAAAAAAGAGACAGAGCCTGGAATAAGATGAGAGCGCAAGGGAGCACATCGATTCTCGCAGATGAGAAACGAGGAAAGGGTCCTATTGACGGAGCCCTGGCCAGCTCCATCAGGCGCTGCTTTTCCGATCTTTTGATTCTAATTCTTCTCGGAACTGTGCTTTTAGGCTCACTTTGCATTGCGACAAGTGCTGCAGATTACTATTCAGGACAAAAGTATAGGTTTGGCACGGTTTATGGCCCCAACTGGGATTATCTATGGGATGCTAGCTGCTGCAGCGACAATACCAAGCCCTGCTGCTTTGATCCCGCCAAGGCTCATCAGAGCACATTTGAGATCACAGCGCCAATTGTGGACCAGCCGACGGAGATCACCATTTCCGTAATAGTGCGCACTAAGAGGATGGCTTCATGCATGGACATGGCGGAGCTGAAGATCACCGTCAAGCCGCTCAAGGGATTAACTGTCGTCAAAAAGCATTTGGGCGGAGACGGCACATTCCCGTTCACGGGGACGGGCTTTTCCGGAGACTGCGGTATGAGCTCGTTTAGCCTCAGCCCCTCCAACGGCTATGCCTTCGCCTGCCCCGATTTGCTTCCGGGAACTTACACCATCGCCGAGCTCGTTGTTCCTGGCTGGGATCTGGACGGCATCACAGTTGCGGGAACCGATCCCGCAAACTACCAGATAAATGATAATACGGTCACAATCGTGCTTCAGCCCAATGAGGCGCCTGTAATTACTTTTACCGACAAGAAAAGGTGCTCTTTGACTGTTGCTAAAAAGGCTGTTGGCGGAGATGCTTCCTTCAGCTTTACTGGAGAGGGATTCCCGTCAGGCTGCGCGCTGGAATCCTTCCAGCTGAAAAACGGCGAGAGCGCATTCGACGAGAGCCTGATTTCGGGAAGGGCATACACAATCTCTGAGGAGGCGCTGGGCGGCTGGGATCTGGAGAGCATTACAGTCGCTGGAACCGATCCCGCAAACTACCAGATAACCGGCAGATCCATTACCATAACGCTCCAGCCCGGTGAGTCACCGACGGTGACCTTCACCAATGCCAAACGCGGCAGCATCGTAGTTGACAAGGTAGCATCCCCCGGCGGATCTGCGCAGGAGTTCGAATTCAAACCAAGCTATGGCGAACCGTTCAAGCTGAGCGATGCCTCCGATCCGAAGGACAGTGGTCCATTGCTGCCCGGCACCTATTCTATCATCGAGACTGCCGTACCGGATTGGGATCTCACCGACATAACAGTAAAAGGCATAGCGTCTGAGCCAGTAGTTGATCTGGCAACTGGAACCATATCGTTTTATTTGGCATCGGGCGAGACGGCCCGTGTCACCTACACCAATGGCAAAAAACAGGCCGACATATCGGGATATGTGTGGGATGACGCCAACGGCAACTGTATTCTGGACGAGGGCGAGGATAAGCTCTCCGGCTGGACGGTCACCCTAATGGATGCCTCAGGTAACGTGATCGCTACTGATACGACCGACGAGAATGGCGCTTATGAATTCGAGAATGTGGCGCCGGGCAAATATAACCTGCAGACGACCCTTCAGCCCGGCTGGGCTCCAACCTGTCCCCCTGAGGGCAAGGTCGAGGTAGACCGCACAAGCATTCCCATAGTCCAAGGCTTCGGCAACCGGCGTTCAGGCTCCATCACAGTGATCAAGGACGCGATTCCCAATGGCCGCCAGCCATTTGAATTCACCGGCACTCTGGGCAAGTTTGAATTGATCGATGACGGCACGAGCTCCAATCGCATCGTCTTTACGAGCCTTATAGCTGGCGACTACGAGATCAAGGAGCAGGTTCCAGCAGGCTGGTCTCTGATATCGGTCGATTGTACTGGGTGTCCCAGCGATCCCATTGAAGACGGAGTGGTAGTCCATCTGCGCGAAGGTGGCAGCGCAGCTGTCAGGTTCGTTGATATCTCTGCTGTTGGGGGTCTGAGTCTAAACAAGAGCACTCAGAATAAGACTGTTGCATTGGGGCAGGACATATTATACACCATCACCCTCTGCAATGACGGACCGGTCTCACTCACCAACGTAACCCTCTGGGATGCTCTTCCTGAATCGGTTGAGCTGGTCGATGTCTATCCCGAACCGGCTTCATACTGCCATTGGACTATAGGTACATTGGCCCCGGGAGAGTGCTTTGTGGTGGACCTTAGGGCAAGGGTCAAAAAAATCGATATCAATTATGACATGGCACAGAGGGTGCAAGGGGAGGGGTTCGTGAACGTGCATAACGACTATGACACATCCATTGGGCCCGAATCGGTAAAGAACTGCGCCTACGCAAAGGCAGACTTCGTCGAGACGATATCAAGCTGTGCCCAAACCAATATCAAAAACCCTGGAACCGAACTGATGAGACGCGAGTTTGGCAGCGGGACATACGAGAGCGAAGAGCTCTCCGCGGTCCGCACAGAGAACAAATCCATCAAGAGCACGACCAGCCTTTCTGCCACTCACTCTCCCACAACCTTCTCCCTTCCCAAAGGCCGCTCGATCGAATATGGCAGCAAATGGACTGAGAAATCCAAGGTCAGGAACGAGGCCACTGGCTCGACCATGACCGAAGAGTACACCTCTGCCTCCAGGATCGAGAAGGAGAGGACCTTGGATCTGAACGAGAACGGCTCGACTATGAGATCGGATGTCAAGTTCGAGGGCGTCGGACATATCGGAGTTCTCAAGAAGCAGAATCCCGATGACCACCCCGAGGTCAAACCCCTCTTCGAGTCCAGCGAGGATTATGTGGGCAGCTTCAAGATTCAACAATACGCCGATGAGTACGGCACAAGCGTTGCCTCCATCAAATCGACAACTGGATATGGCTATGTGGCCGTGGACAAGAGGATCCGAAATAGCCAGCGCACCTACGAATCAGGCACGGGCTTCTATAAGAGCGAGGAGTTCATCGAAACGCCGACAAGCTTTATGGCCAAAAATCTCAGCCTCACTCACGCTCCAACGAGCTTTGTCTATTCCCCCAATTTCCAGGCCAATCAATCCATCAAATGGAGCGAAGGCATGTGGTCCAAGAGCAGCGACCTGGTAAGCGGCGCTGACATTGCCAACGGCGAGAGCCCCTATAGGAGCGTCCCATCCAGCTGTCTTGCCAATAATAGCACCCGCCCTGGAACATTGATCAGCGAGAGGTACTCATATCTGGATAGTCTGCAAAAGGAGACCGTAGCATACGGCCTCAACGAAATGAAGACCGAGGTCAGCTTCAGCGGCCAGGCAGACTACAGGGTGATACACCGGGGCGAGAATGATACAGACATAGTCGATAACGAGGAGCGCTATGTGGGCAGCTACGATATCAAGAGGCATGTGCACCTCAGTGGCGTATCCAAGTACGACCGGCCTCACCTGACGGTGATCAAAGAGGGGACGACCAGGACCGAATGGCTTAACGGAACTGACGCCACACTGGCAGAGTATGCCATAAGAATAACCAACGACGGCGACCGTGCCCTGTCTCCGATCCAGGTGAGGGACATATTCCCGCCGGGGACGCAATACGTCAGATCAACCATAAGGCCCGCCAAGCTCGAGCCAGCGTTTGCTGACTGGACACTGGCTCACCTTGGCATAGGCGACACGATTGTCATCGGCCTTACGCTGAACGTCACCGAGATCGCTCAAGGCAACCTGGTGAACAGGGTTGATGTATGCGGAAGCTACAGTGAAGGCTCGATATGTACTGGCAACTATTCAGTTCAGGAGTTCAGCTGGCTGGCATGCTGTCCGCCCACGGTTCATCTCTCCAAGAAGGCCTGGCTGGATGAGTATGATCCGACGATTGTGCACTATAGGATCGTGGTCGCCAACAGGGCGGATGATAGCGTGGCTGTAACCGTCACCGATCAACTGCCCTCCAGCATGACCCTGCTCGATGCCTCGATTGAGCCAAACACGAACGCTGGCAGCCAGATAATCTGGGCCTTGACGGATATCCCGGCCGGCAAGTCTAGATCCATAGATTACACCGCCAGGGCCTCGCGCGATGGAGGATTCACCAACATCGTCCATATCGATGCCGTGGCCATAAACGGCGATAGCTCTGATACCGCAGAGGCCGCCGCATATATCGAGATCAACGCCACAGGAGTTGCGCCCAGAACCTTCATGTATGGCGAATGGGAGCCTCCCGCCTGGAACCTGACCTCTCTCGATTCAGTGCTGACGATGGAGCCCGAGCTTGAGGTATTGACAGAATCGCCTGAGGATTGAAGTTCCCACACTACCATGTGCCCGCAGCAACATACTTGAAAGATAAAAAAGGCTCATCGCTATTTAATTTGTAGGAGGCGACTTCCCGCTTCGTCCTTCGCAATCCAACAAGTTAAATCCGTTGCCGTCCATTAACATATCGTATTGGTGGGATTAGAGGTGGCAGAAGAGAGCAAGTCGCCAAACAGGGGAATGGAGCATAACATACATGGAATACATGGCACGGCCAAAGGCCATAAGACGGATGATGCAGGCGAAATGCATAAGAATCCCCAAATGGGCATGGCCCGGCATCCGGACAAATCCAGCAAGAGACACCGTGGCAGACATGAAGGCCATAAAACCGAGGATTTTAAAAGACGATTCATAATTTCTCTGATTATAACGATACCAATCCTGCTCCTCTCTTCTTTTATCCAGGAATTATTCCGGTTCGAATTGCAGTTTCCGGGCTCCCTTTATGTGGTGTTCCTGCTCTCATCATTAGTCTATTTTTATGGTGGTTATCCCTTCCTGAAAGGATTTTTCAAAGAAGTCAAGGATAAAAATATAGGGATGATGACTCTCATCGCCACCGCCATCAGTGCTGCTTATTTTTACAGTTCGGCGGTCGTCTTTGGCCTTATGGGCGAGACCTTCTTCTGGGAGCTGGCCACGCTGATCGATATCATGCTTTTTGGCCACTGGATTGAGATGCGTTCAATCCTCGGAGCTTCCCGAGCCCTGGAGGAGCTGGTCAAGATCATGCCCTCGGAAGCCCACTTGATAAAAGATGGTCAGACGGTGGAGGTCAAGGTCGAATCTCTTAAGCCGGGAGACCGAGTCCTGGTCAAACCCGGGGAGAAGATGCCCATCGACGGAACGGTGATCGAGGGAGAGACAAGCGTAAATGAGTCCATGCTCACAGGCGAATCCAGGCCGGTCAGGAAAAGAGCGAGAGACGACGTGATAGGCGGGTCCATCAATGGCGAGGGCTCGATATCGATAGAAGTTAAGAAGATCGGATCCGAGACCTACCTCAGTCAGATCATCGAGCTTGTCAGGCAGGCTCAGGAGAGCAAATCCAGGACTCAGGACCTGGCAGACAATGCCGCTCGATGGCTTACCATAATATCTCTGAGCGTCGGAGCTATCACATTTGCCGCCTGGCTCAACTTCAGCAAAGACTCGGCTTTTGCCATTGAGAGAGCAGTCACAGTGATGGTCATATCCTGTCCACATGCTCTGGGGCTGGCAGTTCCTCTTGTGGTTGCAGTCTCAACCTCACTGGCTGCGAAATCAGGTCTATTGATCCGGGATAGATCCGCTTTTGAGAGGGCCAGGGACATCCAGGCGGTGGTATTCGACAAGACGGGGACTCTGACCGAAGGCCGATTTGGGGTCACCGATATCATACCCCTTGCCGGCCTGAATGAGACCGAGGTCCTGAGAATGGCCGCATCTCTGGAAGCAAACTCGGAGCACCCCATAGCAGCGGGAATTGTAAAAGGCTCAAAAGAAATGGGCATTGATCTCATTCCCATCCAGGGATTTAAATCAATTCCCGGAAAAGGGATTGAAGGTCAGGTTCAGGGAAGGAGCTGGATGATGGCAAGCCCAGGTTACCTGAGAGAGAACAACATCAAGCTAGATGATGATAGAGTGAACAGGCTGGCGGAGCAGGGGAAGACAGTCGTCTTCTTGCTGGAAGAGGATAGGCTTGTCGGGGCCGTAGCCCTGGCCGATATGATAAGAAAAGAATCCAGAGAGGCAATCGAAGAGCTCAGGTCGATGAACATCAACTGCATGATGCTCACCGGAGACAATCGATTCGTCGCCCGATGGGTGGCGGAGGATCTGGGCTTGGACGACTTTTTTGCAGAAGTATTGCCCCATGAAAAGGCTCAGGCCATAAGGAATGTTCAGAGGGAATACATTGTGGCTATGGTTGGAGACGGGGTGAATGATGCACCTGCCCTGGTGCAGGCTGATGTGGGAGTCGCCATCGGAGCGGGCACTGACGTGGCCATTGAGTCGGCGGACATAGTGCTGGTCAGGAACGATCCCAGGGATATGGCAAATATCATCCGCCTGTCGAAAAGGACTTACAGCAAGATGTTCCAGAACCTGATATGGGCAACGGGCTACAACGCACTGGCCATCCCTCTGGCCGCAGGCGTCCTCTACGGCTATGACATAATTCTCAGTCCCGCCATCGGGGCTATTCTCATGAGCGCCAGCACGGTGATAGTGGCTATAAATGCGAGGCTGCTGGAAATGCAGCGATGAGCTGGGTTTACCATGCTCGACTACCTTATCATCACCTTTCCTAAGGTCACCAAAAACAGCGCCAAGAGCAGCCAGCCCAATATCATCTCCAGCATCACGTAGTACCTGTGCCTGCCCATGGGCAGAAAGTCGATGGGGCCCTGGGAGAGGAAGATCATGGTGCTGAAAAAGAGGGCATTTCGCAATGTGGCCCGCTCGGGGATGCTGTCTTTCTCCACCGGCCCGCTCAGGGGTTTGGACGAGCGACGGATGCCGTCCCCTATCCAGAAGACCAGGCCGAAGATCAGAATAGTAACCAAAGACCATACCATGGCATAGCTTGGCCGCACTCCATAGCCGCAGGAGAGCCAGGCCAGGATATCTATGATCTTTGACCAGCCCCAGCCCTTGCTGGCCTGATCGAGCTTTCGATACTGGTAGTAGCAGTCGTCCTCATCTTCCAACCAGCCCAGCCGGCGGTAGTTCTCCACCAGGGCCAGATATGCTCCCGGCTGCCAGGCCACATGATCCTGGATCTCATCCCAGTGAGCCCGGAAGAGGTTGATCTCAGTATCATTTAGGATGATGCGAGAGCCCTCTTTCAGCTCTGCATTATCGAAGAGCAGGGAGGTGATGGATCCGGATTTGAAGTTGAGGTCGCCATCGAACCGGGCATCCTGGAAGGTTACTATGTCCTCGAACCTGGCCAGGCCGAAGAGGGCCAGGTCCTGAAAGTGGGCACCGGAGAAGTAGGCGGCATCGGAAAATCTTGCCAGGCCGAAGCCCGCCTCATCGGCGAATACCGCTCCGCCGAAGGAGGTGAGGCCGGAAAAACGAGCCAGGCCAAACTGGGCTGGGCCGGAGAATAGGACGCCTCCGAAATAGGGCTCATTCAGACGGGAGCGGATGAAGTTGGCCTGGCCGGAGAATGTGGCAGCAGAGAAGTCCGAGGTGGCGGAAAGGTCTACATCAGAGAAGAAGGCATCTTCTGCGAACTCTGCTGCTGCGAAGTAGGAGTAGGAATCGAAATCGGAGTAGTTGAAATCAACCTTTCCCAGGAAGCGGACGTCATGGAAGGAGGCATCCAGGCCGAAGGCGGTATCCTCAAAGCTCAAATCATTCTCAAACAGCGCTCCACCGAAGAGCGCCGGCTGGTAGAAGGTGCAGCCAGCAAAACTGGCCTGGCGGAAAGAGGTATTGGCAAAGTCCGCCCGGCCCAGGAATGTGGCCCTCTCGAAGCTGGCATTGCCAAAGGAGCTTCCCCAGAAGAAGGCATCCTCTGCAAATGTAATTCCCTCAAAGGAGGCGTCAGGGATGGTGCAGTTGAAAAGTGCGAATGCTGCCGGGATCTGTCCTTCGGGCAATGTGGATAGATCGAGATCGCCGGTGATGGCAATGCCATCGTAATGGACCGATTGGCCCGCCGCAATCTGGGATAGGATCTTCTGGGCGGGCAGAGACTGCTGGGCGCCGCCCAGGGATACCAATGCCATCGCCAGAACAATGGCGAATACGAGAGACAGCCAGGACATCTACCGGCCTTCATGCAAGTTCCTGGACATATTCTTTGCGCAGATCGCCATATTGCCGATTTTTTCGCCTCAGATTCCCCTTTTCTATCCTACTGGACAACGCTGGTGTTCTCCTCCATCAGATTCGGCGTCTCATTCAGGCTCTCATTCTCAGCCGCTTCCTCCAATGGTCCTGAGCTCTCAGGGATTCGAGCAAATAAGCCAGCATCAAAGGAGTCGATGATATCGGCAGCATCTTCGGCAAACTGATCATAAACCTCATCAGGAGCTTTATATGTGAATATATAAGCATACTCGTCAATCACAGTCCAGGCCTCCAAGACTCTGAATGTCACACCCTCGCTTTCCAGGCTATACACTATGGCATGAGCCGGCACTTCATTGATTGTGATATCGCTCTCGGTCAGGATCTGGAGATCTGGCATGATTTCATTGAGAATTCCCAACGCTGCCTGGCTATACACTTCCAGGGTTACATCCTGCCCCGCGGGAAGCTCTTCGTTCTGGAGCAACAGATATGCCGTCGGATTATCGACATCCTCTCCAGGGGCCAGGAAGCCCACGATTATTCCTTGATCGTTGGGTTCGACCTCCTGCTCGATCCAATCTGCCGGATAAATCAGCTCAAATCCATAGTCATAGTTCTCATAAAACAGCCATTCATCCAGGTCGGAGAGGGCTAGGGCCCCGGAGGTGTCCAGAGGCTCGCTCTGGGCCTGAATGCTGCCATTTAAAGAGGAGTCAATAGAACCGTAAGCACAACCAAGCAGCGCCAGACTCATTGCTGCTAGAATTATAACTAGAAGCTTATTATTGATCGTAAAGATCACCTGTATTGCTTCATCATCAATAAGTATATGAAGATTCCTTATGATAAGCTTTTATGGGAGTGACCAGCGGATGCTCGTCGATCCCCGGCCCGTTCCTTATCGTCCGGGGCTCATCGCAAAAGCCGTCCGAGTTGGTATCATTGCAGCCCTCGCCTGGCTCGTCGTAATCGCTATAATGATTTCCGATGACCTTTGCGCCCTTCAGCAGTCCCATGAGCCCCTCCTCTTTCATCTCCATGCTCCACCGGTTGCCAACAGTATCGTTTGCTGCGACCCTGTTTTCCAGGAAGTCATTGGAATGAATGGTATTGTTCGTCGCCCCCTCCTCGATGTAAACACCATACCGATTCTTATAGAGGATATTATTCAGGATGATGTTATCAGAAGAGTCGATGAATATGCCGGCATTTCCGCATCCGCATCCTCCTGAGCCGGTCAGGTTGAAGCCATCAATTCTCGTTCCATTGGCCCTCAATGTGATGGCGCTCGACGATCCGTTGGCATCTATCACTGGCCGTCCGCTGCCGGTATCTACGCCTATCAGAGCTACTGAGTGCAGGACGTAGACATGCTCCACATATATTCCGCTCTGCACTTCAATAATGTCTCCATCGCTGGCATTATTCAAAGCACGCTGGATTTTGCTATAGTCTGCACCCTCGGGCGCCACCGTTATCCTGGCGGCGTTCGCAAACCCTATGATCGCAATTAAGATAAGGATCATTATTATTGAACGCACATGCATAAAGCTCGATTTGTCTCTATTTTCCTATTAGAACTTTATCATTAAGCCCCATGGATCGCGGATTTAATCAAAACTAGATCGTCTATATTCGGGATTCAGGCAGGCGGAAGGTTTTTGGTCCCCCGTCTGGAAGGATGATGACTTAAACCATGAGGTGCAATAAGGCTACCAGGTGGATTGAATGTCTGATTGTATAAGGTGCCAGAAGTGCGGCAAAGATGTCCCGGAGGATGAGGTCTTCGCGACAGAGGGCAAGACCTTCTGCGAGGACTGTTACATCGATGTCAACAACAGGATCCGGGTCTGCGATCCCTGGGGCGAGAGGTCGAAGAAGATATACCGGGAGAGCCACGGCCTGGAAGGGACGGACGGGCTGACCGATCAGCAAAAGGAGATCTACGAGTACATCCAGTCTCAGGGCAAGGCTACAATGGCTGATATCGGAAAGAGGTTCAACCTATCGGAAGCCGAGCTCAACAATCAGTTCGCCATCCTCAGACACTGTCAGCTCCTCAAGGGGAAGAAAGAGGGAGATTCTGTCTATATCGTGCCCTGGTGACTGCTCCCCGCCCTAAAGAGCAGGGCTTCCACGGCTTCCTGTGCCGACAGATTGCAATCCCAATCTGAGAATATTTA
>ENA-UOOR01002707-UOOR01002707.1-fermentation-metagenome-genome-assembly--contig:-NODE-2707-length-17291-cov-113.871142_pt1 | contig 17291 bp, 20 predicted proteins | sample MGYA00245780_ERZ724029 | MGnify/ENA primary metagenome ERZ724029 (study PRJEB28704, sample SAMN03018315) | fermentation metagenome | biome: anthropogenic terrestrial biome; feature: soil... | reverse complement strand
AACTCAGCTGGCTTACGCCTTCGGTGGTTCGAATCCATCACTGCCCACAAAACAATTCACAATGCAAAATGCACACTTATTATGCATTCTTGATCATACATTGTAAATTGAATATTGCGGAAGTAGCTCAGTCGATAGAGCATTAGCCTTCCAAGCTGAGGGTCGCGGGTTTGAGTCCCGTCTTCCGCTCTAAAAAGGAGTAGCTGTAAAATAGTTACTCCTTTTTTTAAGGTAACTGTGACAACCGATAAACAACATATGCCTGCGATTCGCGATTTCACACAGGGAGGTATTTTCCGTCAACTTATCACCCTGGCGATGCCGTTAATGGCTGTCAGCTTTATCCAGATGACCTACAATATGGTTGACATTATCTGGATCGGCCGCTTGGGCAGCAAATCGGTCGCAGCTGTGGGAACAGTGGGTATGCTGATGTGGATGATGAACTCCTTCGCACTCCTATCCAAAGTGAGCGCTGAAGTCTCCATCGGGCAGTCCATTGGTGCTAAAAGGCTGGATAAGGCTATGCTCTATGCTTCGCACACTACTACCATCGCCATCATTTCGGGCCTGGTCTTTGCCACTTTCTTTTTCCTGTTTCCCCAACTCGTCCTTTCTTTTTTCAGGCTGGAAGCAGACATCACGCAGGAAGCCATTCGTTACCTGAACATTGTTACTTTCAGTGTGCCTTTCATGTTTCTTATCCTGAATTTCTCGGGGATTTACATTGGAACCGGAAGAAGCGATATCCCCTTCTATTTTAATGCGGTAGGATTGGTTTTAAATATCGTGCTCGATCCCCTTTTCATTTTCGGTTTCGGATTTATTCCTGAAATGGGATCTCAAGGTGCTGCACTGGCCACCACTCTTTCACAGGTAGTGGTATTTATGCTTTTTATTCGCCATCTACGAAGAAAAAAAGGTGTTTTGGGACAGTTCGCCTTCTGGATAAAACTCCGAAAAAACTACACACTCAATATCCTGAAACTGGGAGTTCCCGTAGCGGCCATGAACGTCTATTTTTCTATCATCAACATGAACCTCACCCGTATAGCTTCCATTCACGGAGGACACCTGGGAGTTACCAGCCAAACCACAGGTGGGCAAATAGAGGGAGTTACCTGGAATACCTCACAGGGGTTTGCAACAGCTCTGGGTAGCTTTGTAGCACAGAACTTTGCTGCCGGTAAGATGGACAGAGCCCGCCATGCTTATCGGTATACATTAAGGGCTATGATGGCTTTGGGGCTTGTAGTGACAACGTCGTTCATGTTGTTTGGCAGTGAAATTTTTTCGGTTTTCATTCCCGAAAAAGAGGCCTATCTTGCTGGTGGCGATTATTTATTTATTATTGGTATATCCCAATTGTTCATGATGCTGGAGCTGACCACGCAGGGAATGTTCAACGGAATTGGAAAGACCACTCCTCCGGCCATTGTAAGCATCGTATTCAACACCCTGCGCGTTCCGCTAGCCGTTTTCCTGGCTTCTGCCATTGGCGTCAACGGTGTTTGGTGGGCCATTTCAATCACTTCTGTTGTGAAAGGAATATGCTCGGCCACGTGGTATTATTTTTCACAGCGAAAATACAGGTAATTAGTGATAACAAGAAAAAACAGACAAATATGAAATCTCACGCAACATTTGTTTTCCTTATTTTAGTCTTGGCGCTGACAATGCAAGCTTGCTCCTCGTTGAAGCACAGCAACGAAAAAGAACAGAAAGTCCTTATCCAGACCACTGAAGGCGATATTACGCTAAAACTATACAACGAAACACCGTTGCATCGCAATAATTTTATCAAGCTGGTGAATGCAAAAACCTATAACGGATTACTTTTCCATCGTGTAATCAAGGAATTCATGATTCAGGGAGGAGATCCCCAGTCCAAAACGGCAGGGCCAGATACAATGCTGGGCGACGGCGATGTCGGCTACACCGTTCCCTCAGAATTCAGGACTCCCCAAATTTATCACAAATACGGCACTATTGCCGCTGCGCGTGAAGGAGACGACAGCAACCCGCAAAAAGCATCATCGGGTTGCCAGTTTTACATTGTAGTGGGGAAAAAGTTTACAAACGAACAACTGGATAAGCTGGAGGAAAGCAAAATAGCCCGTTACGGAAATACAAACGACTCTACTTACAAATTCAGCACACAAGCGCGACAAGATTACATAAACGTCGGCGGAACACCACACCTCGATGGCAATTATACCGTATTTGGCGAAATATTGAAAGGGATGGAGGTCGTGGAAAAAATATCGGAAGTAGAAACAGACAAACACGACCGTCCCATAAAGGCAATCCGAATAAAGAAGATGAAGCTGATACGGTAACACATACAAGGGCTACGAAACCTATCACCGGCTGAATTAATCGAAATGCTATACTTTGATAAAGGGCTCTATGAAAAAAATCACCTTTCGTTTGCTTTAGTTAGTTATCCTAACTATATTTGCGGATGGCAATGGTGCCAAGACAACCGGCTTAAAACGTAAAAATCATGGAAGCAGCTGTTTGGGATACTTATGTAACAAAAAAAGACGGAAAGGTTATGCATTTTGACATCATTGTTCCGGCGGATTTAAAAGATGAAAACGTAATTCACAATTACGGGAGAGAATACCTTAAAGCAAAGGGGCAGGAAGGACAGCCACTCACTTCCAAAGAAAGCAAATATTGCCATACGGAAAAAATAAAACCCCAGTGGATAGCCGATATCCGGGAAAAGGGATATTATATTTACGAAATGGAGAATTGTGATTAACCACCTTATCCTCGGGGAATAAAAAAAGATATCCTATATAATTGAGATTGACAAAATATAAATAGATGGAGGATTTTCAGTTTTATTCCGACCAAACTACCGAAGGGAAGATCGTTGCTTCCCTGGAAAGGATATCTCAGGCATTTCGTGTACTGCTGTGGAAGAAAAGCAAGGAGTTCTCCCTCACTCCACTTCAGGTGCAAATTTTGATTTTCCTGTTCACACAAAATGAAGAAAAAAAGAAAGTGAGTTACCTGGCAAAAGAGTTTAATGTTACCAAGGCGACGATAAGCGATACCGTAAAAACACTGGAACAGAAACACCTTGTAGTCAAAGACAATGAAGCTACCGATTCACGAAGCTTTGTTATCAACCTCACGGAAAAGGGAAACAAAATAGCCGGGCAGACCTCGTCTTTCGCCAAAGAGATTTATAGCCCTATTGCAGAATTGAGCTGGGGTGATAAAAAAAACGTATTGTCAAGTTTGATAAAATTGATCATCCATTTAAACAAAACGGGAGTAATTTCCGTTCTTCGTATGTGTACCACCTGTTCCTACTATCGACCTTCTGATGATGAAAAAAAAGACCATTGTACGTTGTTGAAACGGGACTTGGACCACGTTCATATAAGAGTTGATTGTCGGGAACACAAAATGCTGGATTTTCCAACTACAGTATAACAACAGAAGAGATGAAAAAGCTGATTGTAATGCGGCACGGGAAGTCATCTTGGGACTATGCTCACCTGGATGATCACGACCGTCCATTGAACGAGAGAGGCAAGAAAAATACGGCTAAAATGGGAGTTTACCTGCTTCAGAAAACGGGGAAACCGGAGCTCATACTCTCTTCATCTGCCGAACGTGCATATGCAACAGCCGTTATTGCCGCCGAAAACATGGGATATCCGAAAGAACAAATTGTGACGGACAAAGAATTATATTTGGCCTGGGTAGAGGAAATTCTACAATGTTTATCAAGAGTCCCCAACACAGTCAGCTATTGTCTGATTGTTGGGCACAACCCCGGATTAACCCTCCTGATCAATCATTTTGGTGTAGCGCTTGACAACTTGCCTACGGCATCGACAGCCTGTTTTGAGTTTGATACGCAGGTGTGGAAAGATATTTCACCGGAAAATGCCCGGTTTCAATGGTTGAAGCAGGCAAAAGAGATAGAGATGCGGGACAGCGGTGATATCCGTGAATAACTGGAGGAGAATAAAACCAGCAGTTCTGCAAATATAGATCAATCAGTGCCGGAGTTATTGCTGCTTTACCTATTTGCGTACAGACGTAAAATCCTTGTCGGTTAGTTGCAAATCAACACCGTTCCACAGTGCATAAACGCAGTAAGCGTTACCGGCTTGGTGCGGGACAGCAGAGGCGCTTGTTGCATTTATACTCTCCTTTTGCACACCATCTATTTTCACTTTCAGTCTGGTAGCTGGCATCGTGTTACCGGTCAACAACACAAAGCGGGAAAACTTCCGAACATCGTCGCTCCATATAGAACCTGAAATAACTCCCTGAGAAACACCATAATAAATCACTTCTTTAGAAATCAAATCATAGCGGGGTGCTCCTTCGCCATTTTTATAAGCATAGAAGCCGGCAGCGTCAGCGGGATTGACCTGTATCAACTCCATTTCCGTATATGCAACTTCAGCTCCAGCAGCGTTTTTGAAGCAGATTATCTGCATCGCACCCAAATAATTAAACGTGAGCGAAGTCGTGGGTACACCAAAAGCTATCTCCGCAGACGCTGTAATGGGCGTATAATAAGTATCCGGAGAAACACTGCCATAACCACCGGAAAAAGGGAAAAAAGGAGTATAGCTAAAATCAACCAGTATTTTTCCTCTGGCAATTTGGGAAGAGGAGCCGTGCACACAATAGAGTGTATAGGGGTTAGCCGTGTTAATATCATCGGGGACTGCGATGTTGAAAGTGGCATTTTTTTTGTTGTCCGACAAATGCTCATCGGTAAGGGTGATTTCCGTTCCTTCCACAATGGCTGTTCCCTGCACAAAATAGGGTTTTATTTTGTCGCCCTCCTTCCACAATGTTGAAATCGCCGTTTCGCCCATTGTCAGGGCAAGGCGTGTATCGGACGAGGGGGCGTTATTGCCGTTGGGCGCGGCAGCGGTCACAGTCAGTACAGGCACGATCTGCTGCAACTCCACAAGGGGTTCCTGGGTGCAGCTTGCCACAATGAGGGCAACGGCTGCGAAAAAAATAAATAATTTATAATTCATAATGTATAACCTGAGAATTAATGTTGTTGCATTTATAAGACCAAAAGTCGCGAGCTAAGACTTTCAACAACAGACTTATGGATTAATAGGCTGTTTTGTTTTGGGACTTCCGAAAAATAATCATTGTTTACAATATCTTACCAATCGTGAACAGGCATATCTGGAACACTTCCGCCTAAAATGTTTTGATTCAATTCAATATCGATCATTTCGATATCAGGAGCTTCATAATGTTCAACCGCATTGTTCGTTTGCAAATTTTCTTGTCTCATATCTAATTACAGGGTTAAAATAAAATTCTTCGGAGAATTTGCGACAAAGCTACTGGGAGAAGGCAAAAGAAGGGTTGTGTTTCCAACAAAAAATTCGTGTTTGCAACAATCGTGCAAAAACTGCCTGCTTTTTAACAATTGGAAGAGACGGGAGACGGAATGCGGAGGAGAGGAGAGGAGTTTACAGCAGATACCTTTGTCAAAGTCCGGAACTTTGACAAAGCTGCAACACATTTTTCATTTCAAATGCGTCTTCCGCCACAAGGAAGGGCTCATGCCAACACTTTTGGAAAAACGGGTACTGAAGTTTCCTTTGTCCGAAAATCCCACCCGTTCGCCTATTTCGTTTATCGGTGTTTTGGGTTCGGACAGCAGGAGGCGTTGCGCCTCGGCAATACGCAAGTCGCTAATCCATTCTTTAAAGTTTTTGTTTTTGCAGGTATTAATGTAAGAGGAAAGATAGGTGCGGTTGGTACTCAATTCATGGGCAACCATTTCGATATTGAGTTCGGGCTGAAGGTAGCGTTTTTCTTTTTCCCATTCACCAACAATATCTTCCAGCATGAAAACCGAATCTCTGACGACTGGCTCTTCCTCCATAACTTCTTCCACCACTGGGGCTATAACAGGAAACTGAAATGCATAATTAATAAACCGTATAGCATAATACGGATAAAGGATATTGAGGAATAAGGCGAAAACGCACAACCATCCATGCGGCATAAATAAACTTACAAAAGCCATTATACCGCTTGAGGTGGCCAGAAACTGCGTGGTTACTGTCCATTTCAGCAGATTGGAGCCGGGTTCGGAAAAATAATTGTTGAGCCGGATAGAATATTGTCTGTAGTTGCGAAGAAAAATCACCGTATAGGCCACCACCACAAACACATAGTAGACAATGAAAACAACATAAGCAAAAAGGAAGGCCAGTGATTTGGCAGAGAAAATCTCGAACAAGAATACGTTGCCGACAACCAGTACAAGGGGAATAACCAAATCCCTGACAAGATTCCTCCACGAAAAGAAATGACTGTTTATCAAGGTAATATTTACAATCGAAAAAACGGGAGCCACACACGCTCCAATCCACAGCGTCATTAGTCGCGTATACCAAATGTCGTCGTTGGTTCCGGAGTCGCTCATACTGAGTTCAGTTAAATTTACGAGCGTCATCAGAAAAAAAACGCCCCACGCCAACAAAAGACGCACGCGTTTATAGCTTCTTAAATCGTCACGCCTAGGAACGGAAACGGTTAAAAGAAAGACAAAGCATAAGAGCATCAACCAGAAAGTGCCCCAAGTGAGAAGATAATATATTTCTGCCATTATTCAACCTCAAAAGCTCATTTCTCTACAATCCCGGCAGGAACAACCCGATATCGTTTACCGGCCAATTAAAATGATTGGCTACATAAGAATTGACCATTTTCCCGGTAAACATGTAGAATCCGGAGGCAAAACCGCGGTCGAAACGGGCGAACCGTCCTACTCCCCCACTCTCGGCCATTGCCGAGAACATCGAAATAAAAATATTGCTCAAAGCGATGGATGCTGTGCGTGCTACGCGGGAGCTTATGCTTAATTCACAGAAATGCAAAATACCGAACCGTTCAAAAACCTGGGGATGATTGGGTAAACACGCTTCCATCGTAGTTTCGAAACACCCTCCATATGACATACGCAAGTCAATAATGAGCGACCCTTTCTTCATTTCGCGGATCAAGTCGGTGGAGATACGGTACAAGTGCGTTTTATTTACATATTGCATGGCTCCGATCACCACATCGGCAGAGCGAAAAACATTGCGCAACACATTCGGTTGCAGGGTAGAGGTAAACACCATCCGACCCAATTCGTGCTGGATTTTCCTAAGTTTATTGATATCGTTATCAAATATTTTCACTGTAGCACCTAATGCAAGCGCAGCACGCGCAGCCACGGCTCCCGCGACACCTGCCCCTATAATCACCACTTCGGTAGGCGAAATCCCTGGAACCCCACCCAACAGAATACCTTTTCCACCGTGTGCACTGCTGAGCAATTCCGATGCTACAGAAATGGAGTATGCTCCCTCAATTTCACTGATGGCAGTTACAAAAGGAGAAATCTGGCTATCATCATAAATCAACTCATAAGCCAGCGCATTTATGCGTTTTTCCGCCATTAGCTCCAGTGTTTCCGATGAGATCAGGTACAACTGCAAAAACGAAAACACACTGCTTCGTGGTTTCATCATCGAAACTTCATCAAAAGTAGGTGCTGAGACCTTCAGAATAATATCGGCCTGAAAAACTTCGGCCTTTGTTTGTACGATATTTGCTCCTGAATCGGAATAATACCGGTCGGAATAATTAATAGCCAGCCCGGCATCGGATTCAATCATTACCTGATAACCCGATTCAACAAGCAGGGCCGTTGTTTCGGGAGTGATTGCCAGCCGTTTTTCCACTTTTTGATTTTCCTTTGGAATACCTATTACAAGCGAGATGTTTTGTTTGTCTGCTTTCAGCAGCAATTCACGAACAACAAATTGTGTGCTTCTTAAGGGTTCGTATATCATTTTAGCCGTTTTTTTATTTCGTCAGCAATTCTGTCAACGGTCAGGTGAATATCTTCTTTTGTGATTAAACGGTCGGTTTTGTAAATAACTTGTGCCTGATTGTAAAACCGCTCCCTTTCTTTCAGGTGTTGGGCAATGAATAACGTCAGGTCCTCTCCGGTTTTTCCGGAAACAATGGGTCGAACTGTTTTCGATGTCCGTAACCTGGCTGCAAGTTCTTCGGGTTCCGCATGAATATATACCGTAGTTCCTGTTTGATTCATCAGCCGGATATTTTCAAAAAAACAGGGGGTCCCGCCGCCTGTCGAAACCACCACATCCTCTATCTCTGAAACCTCGATTAACGATTTTTGCTCGATCAGGCGAAATTCACGTTCACCCCGTTCAGCAAAAAGCTCTGGCACAGTCTTATGGTATTTGCTCTCGATAAACTTATCTAAATCGACAAAACCTATATCGAGCAACTTAGCCAGTTTCTTGCCAACCGTGGTCTTTCCCACACCCATATATCCGATTAAATAGATCCTAACCATATTTTTCTATAATTGGTTATAACAAAGGTGCAAACAAACGCATTAAAGATTCAATAAACCTGAGCCTCATCGGTCTCCTCATCCACTCACGCAGGGAGACAACCTGAGAAAACCGTTGATCCTCAACAATGATATCCATGGCTTTTTCTGCCACATCGTGATCGTAGATAAACGCTTCCACCTCGAAATTGTGTTCAAAACTGCGTGAATCGAAATTCACCGAACCAATCAATGTAAGGGAATCATCAAACACCATCAGTTTGGAATGCAAAAAGCCTTTCTCGTACATATACACCTTCACCCCACTTTCCAGCATCTCCTTTACGAAAGAACGTGATGCCATTTGCACCAAAGGCACATCCGATTTTTTGGAGATGATCAGCCTTACATCCAGTCCTCGGATAGCAGCTGCCTGCAGCGCTTCTATCATGGATTCAGGCGGAATGAAATAGGGTGTTTGAATGAAAATACTCTTCTGTGCATCGTAAATGGCCTGAAGAATACCGTGAGAGATTTCCCTTTCCTCACGGAATGGCCCGCTGTTGACAGTCTGCATGGATATGCTTCCATAAACAGGAAGCTCCGGAAAATATTTCCTCGACGTGATAAGTGTCTGACTCACAAAAAACCAATCGATAAGAAAGATCGATTGTAAACCCTGCACGCCTTTGCCTTCGATGCGTACGTGTGTATCGCGCCAGGTTCCCCATTTAAAACCATCGATGTACCTGTCGGCAATGTTTATGCCTCCTACATATCCAATCTGTCCGTCAATGACAATTATTTTTCGATGATTCCGGAAATTTAGCCGCGAGGTAATTTTGGGAAGTGCAACCTTTAGAAACGGTTCTGCTTCGATACCGGCCTTTCTGAACTCCTCAAAAAATGCTTTAGGGGTTTTACGTGAACCAAAGCTATCGTAAATAACGCGTACTTCAACGCCTTCGAGTGACTTTCGGATCAATGCGTCCCTCACTTTTCTGCCGATGTTATCCCCTTCAAAAACATAATACTCTACGTGGATATGTTGTTTTGCATTTTCAATATCGCGCAGTAAATCTTCGAATTTTTCCGCGGCATGGGTATAAAACCGGACATCGTTCCCTCCCAACAACGGGGTATGGTCAAGGTTTTTCAGTAAACGGATCAAACTCGCATGCTCCTGGGGATAAGCAAACTCCTCCAGCGGGCCAACTTCATCCAGTGGACGTTTCTTGAGCTTGCTGTACATCCGTTTGGTAATGACTTGTTTTTTGGTAAAATCCTGGCCGAAAATAAGATACCAGATCAATCCCACAAAAGGCAAAAACACAAGCACCATTACCCATGAAAGCGTCTTAATGGGATTCCTATTCTCAGAAATTACCACAATAACCACACTGATGATGGTTAAAGCGTAAAGGATCTCGAGAATAAGCATCAATACACTGTTCATAACTGTTTCTGTTGTAGTCCTATGGCACAGCCAGATTACCGGTATTTTTCTTCGTTTGCATCTTCCAGGATATTCAAATAAGACTGATACCGGCTCTGACTGATGTAATGATTTTCCAACGCTTTTATCACGGCACAGCCGGGTTCGTTCAGGTGCAGGCAGTTATAAAACTTGCACTTCGACGAAATCCTGAAAATCTCGGGAAAATAGTGAGAAACCTCAGCTGTTGTCATGTCGATGGTTCCGAATCCTTTGATTCCCGGAGTGTCGATAACGAAGCCTCCCTTTTCAAGTTCAATCATTTCCGAAAAAGTAGTAGTATGCATTCCTTTGTTGTGGTAATCCGATATCTTTCCTACTTTTTGCGTTGCGTCTTTTTGCAGCGTGTTTACGATACTTGATTTTCCCACGCCGGAATGTCCGGCAAGCAGTGTAATCTTTCCACAAACAAGCTCACGTACTTCATTCATCCCCTCTCCTGTGAGCACCGAGGTTTTAATGCATGTATACCCGACAGTTGAATACAAGTGAACTAACCCATCCACGTATTCCCTGTCATCGCTGTCGTAGATATCCGTTTTGTTGAAAACAAGAACAACAGGAACACTGTATGCCTCTGCGGTAGCCAAAAACCGGTCGATAAATACTGTGGTTGTTTCCGGAAACCTTACAGTAACACAAAGAAGAGCCAGATCAATGTTGGCGGCAAGAATATGCGAGTGTTTGGAAAGGTTGGACGCCTTGCGGACAATATAGTTTTTACGGTCTTCAATCTCGGTAATATATGCAGTCCCGTCGGGGTTTATATCCATTTTCACCCTATCTCCCACTACCACCGGGCTCGTGCTCCGGATACCCTTAAGACGGAAATTCCCTTTTGCCAGACACGACATGTCCGTCCCTTCGTCCGTTCTTACCAGATAGTTATTGCCCGTATTTCTGATTACCAGTCCCCTCTTACTTCCCTCCTCGCTCATCGCTATTTATACGGTAAGTATTTCTTTTTCCTTTTCGGCGAACTTATCATCAATTCTTTTGATGAATTTATCGTGAAGTTTTTGAAGCTCATTTTCAACGTCTTTTCCCATATCCTCGGGAAGTCCATCTTTAACAGCCTTTTTCACCTCATCAATCCCTTCGCGGCGGGAGTTCCGAATGCTGATCTTGGCATCCTCCGATTCCTGCTTGGTCTGCTTCACAAGCTGCCTGCGGCGTTCTTCGGTAAGCGGCGGGATTCCCAGGCGGATAACTTCACCGTTGTTCTCGGGGGTAATTCCCACGTCAGAATCCATAATCGCTTTTTCAACTACTTTCAGCATATTTTTTTCCCACGGTTGAACCAGAATAGTTTTGGCATCAGGAGTAGAGACTGTTGATACATTCGACAACGGAACGTGACTGCCATAATATTCTACTCTCACCCCGTCAAGAATACGCACATTAGCTCTCCCTGCACGAATTCGTGCGAAAGTTTCTTCCAGAAATTCCAAGGTCATCTGCATCTTTTCCTCGGCATCTTTTTTAATTGTTGAAATATCCATATCTTTTTGTTTGATGTTATGTTAGCAAAAATAGTGAAAATATTTGAATAAATCTTTCACACGTGCACCAGGGTTCCAATATTATCCCCGGAAAGGACCTTCTTCAGGTTTCCGTATGTGTCCATATCGAAAACAACAATGGGCAGGTTATTTTGCTTGCACATTGTCGTCGCCGTAAGATCCATTACCCGCAAGCCCCGGTCGTAAACTTCATCAAATGAGATCGTATCGAACTTGGTTGCCGACGGATCTTTTTCGGGGTCAGCAGTATAAACACCGTCAACACGGGTGCCTTTAAACATGGCATCAGCCTCAATCTCTATTCCACGCAGAGCAGAAGCGGTGTCGGTGGTAAAGAACGGGTTTCCCGTTCCTCCGGAAAGGATAGCCACTTCACCATTTTGCATGGACTCAATCGCTTTCCATTTGGAGTAAAGCTCGCCGACAGGTTCCATACGAATGGAGGTATAAACCCTGTTTTTCTGACCAATGGCCGTCAATGCAGAACTCAATGCCAAGCTATTGATAACGGTGGCAAGCATGCCCATTTGGTCACCTTTTACCCGGTCGAACCCTTTTTGCGAGCCGCTCAAGCCCCGGAAAATATTTCCACCACCGATAACAATTCCGACTTGCACTCCCATTTGTGCAGCTTCTTTTATTTGCCGGGCATAGTCATTCAACCGGACTTCATCTATCCCGTACCCTTTTTCTCCTGTCAGCGACTCACCGCTGAGTTTCAGTAAAATTCTGTTGTATTTCATCTATATCTGTTCTATATAAAAGCTATTTCCTTAAACGCATACATTCGCTCCTCATTGGTCTCAAGCGTCTTCAATACAAGATGACCGGACGGAAGCACGTTATCGATTTTTGCCTGAAACTTGCCGTTTGCATCTTCAAACCAGTAATAACCGTTTACCCGGTACAAATCAAGCATGTATTCATCTTCAATAACTTGTTTTTCTCCGCGCTGCAACCCCCTGTATAACAGAAAAAACTCTTTCATCAAAAGATCCAGGATGTAGTCTTTATCCTGTTCGGTTGCAGTGATTTGCCTCAACGATACCGGATTGGGCAATTCCGGCGGAAACACCTGCTGGTTGAGGTTCAACCCGATTCCAATGATGGAGTTTTCAATTATTTTCCCCTGCAAACTGTTTTCTATGAGAATACCGGCAATTTTCCGGTCTTTCCAGTAAATATCGTTGGGCCATTTGATCCGGATATCATCCGTAAACTGATCCAGGGTATTTTTTATGGCCAGTGAAATTATCCGGGAGATAATAAACTGCTCGTTAGCAGGAATCTCTATCGGATAAATCAACAGACTGAAAAGCAAATTATCTCCTTTTGTCGAATACCAGCTGTTGCCCATCTGTCCACGGCCTGCCGTTTGAAAATCAGCCACCACAACAGAACCTTCTTCCAAGTGTTCTGTTCTTAATAACTCTTTCAGGTAGGAATTTGTCGATTCCGTTTCCTCCAACCGCACAATTTTTCTGTCTTCACTCAACTGATCCATAGTACTCTTTCTGCTTTATTTTGGGTAATTTCTTAATGACTTCTTCCACCGAGTGCCTGATCCATATTTTTAATTCCTCATCCGGCATTTCTCCAGTTATATAAATTGTGTTCCAATACGTTTTGTTCATATGAAAAGCAGGCTCCACACATCTGTATTCTTCACGCAACCGCACCGCTTTTTCCGGTTCACATTTGAGCGCGACAGACAATCTGTCAGCATCCAACGGGATAAGGGCAAACATCTTGTCACACACTTTCATCACCAATGTAACATCGTCAAACGGCGTTGTTACTTCCGCACCCGGAATGGAAAGACAGTAATTATAAAGCTCTTCTATATTCATATATTCCTGATTGATAATCGCGTAAGGCAAATAACCAATGCTCACAGGAAGGGCAAAAAAGCATCATCGATATGCTCCAGGTCAAATCCTCTTCCATTCCAGACCAGACCGATAATATCGAACCGGGCAGGCTTGTCGATATCCATTTCAATCAGATAATGATCGGCAGCATCCAACATTCTACGCATTCGGAGCTTATTCACAAAACCCACCGGATTCCCCCATTGAACAGACGTTCTGGTTTTCACCTCGACAAAGACAATAAATTCTTCGTTCTCCGCAACAATATCAATCTCGTAGCCGTAAAATCTCCAGTTCCGACAAACAATTTTATAATCTTTCGATTTCAGGTATCTCACGGCCTCCTCTTCGCCTCTTTTGCCTAACTCATTGTGTTGTGCCATTTTTTTGAAATATCGGCCGGTTATAAAACCAACAAATGCTTAGAAATACAAATTTATGCAATATTCTTTTCTTTCGTGTTAAAATATTTTGTTTTTTTGTGCCTGAAAAGGATTTACGCAATTTTTCAGAATAATTTCTTCAACAAGAAATGAGAACGACAAAAAAGTACAAATTAAAAGGACGTCCCACTCCAAGGTCGAAAAAAGCAGAGTTTATGCTTAGCGACGAAGAATACGATGTTATCAATTTCTATTTGAAGAAATACAAAATCACCAATCGCTCCCGGTGGTTCAGGGAAACCATACTGAATCATATTCTCAAAAATATGGACATGGATTATCCCACCCTTTTTGAAGAAAATGAAATGAGGAGATAAGATATGCTGGACGACACTTACTTTATGCGGCAGGCGCTGATTGAGGCGCAGAGAGCTTACGATAAGAACGAGGTTCCGGTGGGTGCAGTTGTAGTTGCCAACCACCGGATTATCGCCCGGGCACACAACCTGGTGGAGACCCTCAACGATGTTACCGCACACGCCGAAATGCAGGCGATAACCGCAGCCGCCAACGTGCTTGGCGGAAAATACCTAACCGACTGCACGCTTTTTGTCACTGTTGAACCTTGTCCCATGTGTGCCGGCGCGTTGGGCTGGGCACAACTCTCACGGGTTGTTTACGGCGCAAGCGACGAAAAACGGGGTTTTTCCAAGTCAGCGCCTAGCGTTTTACATCCTAAGACAACCGTTACCTCAGGGGTTTTGGCCGAAGAATGTGCAAAGCTGATGAAAGCTTTTTTTGAAAAAATAAGATAACCACACCATACACATTGTCATGAAAACATTCTATTTTTTAATTATCAGCATGTTGTTTTTTGCCTGCGGTTCACATTCCAACAAAAGCAACGACAGCATCCCAAATGTCAAAGCCATCGATGACGTTATGCAGGCATTTGTAGATTCGGGTTTTATACCCGGAGCAGTTACCGCGGTGGTTTCGAAGGATAACATCCTGCATCTCGGGAGTGTTGGTGTTGCAGATTATGAGACAAGGTCGCCCATGCAACCCGACCACATTTTCTGGATTGCCTCCATGACAAAACCCGTCACAGCTGTTGCCTTACTGATGCTTCAGGATGAAGGAAAACTTTCTGTCGACGATCCGGTTTCGAAATACATTCCCGAATTCATGGACTTAAAAGCACCCTCTGGAAAGGATGCCAATCTCACCATCACACAGATAATGAACCACACTTCGGGTTTACGGGAAGCGGATGCTCAAACGGCCATGAGGGCAAAAGAGCTTGCAGACCTGATCCCTTCTTATGTCAGCGGCCCTACTCAATTTGAACCGGGCAGCAGATGGAACTATTGCCAATCGGGGATCAATACCGGAGCAAGAATTGTGGAAGTGGTCAGTGGACTACGTTTTGACCAATTTCTCCAGCAACGTATTTTTGATCCGCTTGAAATGAGTAGTACCACTTTCTATCCTGTCTGGCAGAGCAGTACTCAACGTGCTGCAGGCTATATTAAAAACAGGAACAACGGACGGTTTGAAAAAGCTGAAGTAGCTGAGATCTTTGGCAAACCCGATAGTGCACCACTGGGTAATGGTGGACTGTTTTCCACTGCTCTCGACTATGCGCACTTCGCACAGTTGCTTTTGGGAAAGGGTATTTACAAGGGGAAACGCTACCTCAGCGAAAATGCCATGACTTACCTCACTTCAGTAAAAACGGGTGAACTTGACTGTGGTTTTCTTCAGGAGGCTCAATACGGAAACCTTGGAGCAAATTACGGATGGGGAGTTGGCACCTGCATTCTTAGAATTCCTCATCCGGGAGTAGCAGCCATGTTATCGCCCGGCTCATTCGGACACGGCGGCGCCTGGGGGACACAAGCATGGATAGATCCCGTTAGGGATATAGCCTATATAATGATGATACAACGTCCGAATTTCAATTCAGACGCAAGTAACATACGTGCCGAATTTCAGCAAAAGGCATTTGATGAATTGGCAATTAAATAGATATAGCCTATTAAACCTGCATTAATATTTTTTAAATCTATGCTTTTCCGGTTAGATTTAGTTAAATTATTTTCTAATCCCAGACTGGTAAAAACTTTTTAGGTCCTATCCTTGTTAAAGTCGGAGAATGTGTAAACAAAAGACATCCAGGCTCTTTATAAAAATAACACTTTAAAAATCAAATTTTATTTATTATGAACAAGAAGAAGATCGCTGTTTTAATAGGCAGCTTAAGAAAAGAATCGTTTAACAGAAAAGTAGCTAATCAGCTTATACAGCTGGCTCCCGATTCCTTGGAATTAGAAATTGTAGAAATAGGGCAATTACCTCATTACAATGAGGATATAGATCAAAATCCGCCAACAGAATATGTCGATTTTCGCCGTAAAATAAAAGCTGCCGACGGCTTTTTATTTGTAACACCCGAATATAACCGATCGGTTCCAAGCGCGCTGAAAAATGCTTTCGACGTAGCCTCCAGACCTTATGGACAAAGCGTTTGGGGAGGGAAACCGGGAGCGGTTGTTAGCGTATCAATGAGTGCTATCGGTGGATTTGGCGCTAATCATATTGTACGTCAATCGATGGTTTTTCTGAATGTTCCCATGATGCAGCAACCCGAGGCGTATATCGGAAGCGCCCATACTCTTTTTGATGAAAACGGAAATCTTCTGAGTGAAGATACGCGCGATTTCCTCAAAAATTATATGGACGCATATGCCTCTTGGGTAAACACTTTCTGATCACACTTCCATTAAGGAGCGATAAAGGTCGAGTCGGTGAATTTCAACAGGTACGGACGGGGAGGAGTGGTGGACTCATCATTTTCTATTGTAGCAAACAACAAATAATTTTTCCCTGTCTGAAGACTTCTGGTGATGCTCTTGTTGACATTTGTAAGGCCGGTTATGTCTGACAGAGTCCCTGGACTTTTTAAGGAAGCCAGCATTAAGTCGAATGCAGCGATGTCCGTTTTCGGAACAAACCAGAGGTAGTAGGTTCCCACTTCATCCGGAGCAAGTGTGGCTGAGGGAGTAAAAAAAGTCAAGGTTGTTGAAAACTGTTCACTCCCTCCCACATAAGTTTCTGCCGCCATATCAAACAGTGCCCCACCGTTTCCATTTAATCGGTTGATTATCCAGTTCTGACTTGGATTGGTCTGGAGGACAATTGAATGCAGATCGCTAATGGTTGCACTGCCCACATTTTTCAGGTTTAGCGTCATCATCGACCCCAGGTGCTTGAAAGAAAGTGAAATCGTTGTCATAGCCGGATCAATGACTTTTTTGCTCCATATGGAAAAGACAGTTGCCTGATCAGCTAAGGTTGCCTGATAATTAAACTGAGCCGCCGGCAAGACAGCGACAGTGGGAGTAATCGGATCCAATACACTCCCGGTAGTTATTTCACTTTTTCTACTGCTTCTGTAAGCGTATAGGGTGTATGGGTTGCCGACATCGATTCCCGCGGGAACTGTAACCGTAAATTGCGCTGTTTTTCCATCAGCGCTTACAGCAGTAACATTAGCGGTATTTTTGTCCGCAGTCCCCCCTTGTTCAAAGCAAAATTGTATTTCATCGGTCGCTTCCCACCGGAATCCAATGGATTTAA
>ENA-UOOR01002706-UOOR01002706.1-fermentation-metagenome-genome-assembly--contig:-NODE-2706-length-17295-cov-12.434803_pt1 | contig 17295 bp, 17 predicted proteins | sample MGYA00245780_ERZ724029 | MGnify/ENA primary metagenome ERZ724029 (study PRJEB28704, sample SAMN03018315) | fermentation metagenome | biome: anthropogenic terrestrial biome; feature: soil... | reverse complement strand
ATGGATTGAGTCAATTTAGACAGTAGCGTTACAAAAATGCTTGACCATTACAGTTCTCCTATCTCCGAAAAGAAAGTACCATCATTGGCCACTTTAAGGTAGGTTTTTTCTGTAGCGGGATTGTTGATGTTGATTCGGATTTGTCTCCCTTTTTGGCCGCTTTGAAGGCTTGCAGTTGTTCCTAGATAATTGACAAGCTCTATTTTTCTGTCTAACCCAGAAGAGTCTGCAAGATAACCGTTTTCATCTACCGATACATCATTAAATCGCCACAGTCCAGATTTTGCATATTCGACTGGGAACTCTCCCGTAAAATCTGTCTGTTTATTTAATATTGTTTTTAGTGCCACTGGATCACCTCCATCTACTGCGAGCCTTTATTTCAAGCGCTGTAAACACAGCATTATTCGTTGTTATTGCTAGGGTATTCGTGCCCACATGAAGACTTGGAAAATCTATCTCCTCTAGGTAAGGCAAAGCGTTTCTTAAGATTATCCCGTTTTCGTCTTCCACATAAGCCGTCATCTTATCTGTATCAATGACAAGTGTTTCTTCTGCCAAAAGTACAGCATTCACTATTTTCATTTCCAAGCCATTGGTTGTAACAGAAATAGAATTATTTACACCAGAAGTTATGATTCCCTTCAAACGATACATAGGATTGGAATCAACATTGCCGGTCAGTCTTGTAACCGTGTGGTCGCCTTCGCTTTCTATTAAATAATTTTCATCCGTAATGGCATAAGCAAAAGGGTCAGGGCAGAAAAACTTCAAGTTAAAACTTCCTGCAAAACGAATGAGTCGTTCACAGTCCACTTTCTCATTCAGCCTTGCCATGAAATACCTGTCTGGCACATCATCAAAAACAAGTTCTTTTAACCCTTGCATGGGATCAAGCCATGTTGAAAGTTCATCAAGCGTACTCACCAGAGCAGAAAAGCTACGCTTGGGATAGATATTACAAGCTACATTGATTTCTCGGTAATCTAAATCAGCTCCAAAGTCTGTCACCCCATACTTTCCAGGTACGGTGGTGGTAAAATTACGCATTCCTCCACAGACCTGCCAGGAAGTGAGCCTGGCTTTTAGTCCCATGCTTTTTGAAGAAATATCGTCATATGAAAAACCCATCGGCACACCTCCTTACGTTGTAGAAAACCGGCCCTGAGCACGAGAGCCTGTCTGAATTAAGTTATAAAGTTCCTGAGATACCCTTCTGATATCATCTTCACTTCGTACAATCATCTGCTGTACAGTAACTAGCGACCCACTGACACCACCTAGGGAAGAGATCGCTGCATTTGAAATCACGCCGCCTACCGAAGTATCCACTGAAAAGTCTGTAGGCAAGGATGTACTCATATCACTGGCAAGACTGGTCATCACATCGTTGATATCCTCGCTCAACATTTCAGCCGCTTTTACAGCCTCATCACCGTTATCTTGGATAGAACCTGCAAGACCTTTCACAAGCATTTCACCAACCCACCCCATCTGTTTCGATGGTGATTTGATACCGAAGAAATCCTTGATGCCCGTCCAAATGCCACTAATCCAACCACTCACTTTATTCCATAACCAAGAAGCAAGGGATTGAATACCCTGCCATAGTCCTTTTACAATGTTGCCACCCACCGTCACGATGGAACCCATGGAGTTTGTAAATGCTCTGACGATGCCGCCAATAATCTGAGGCACTGCTTTTACGATCTCTACCACAATGGTTGGTAAATTCTGAATGAGTGCTACAAATAGCTGAACCCCTGCCATAATGATCTTGTCGATGTTTCCAATCAAGGCATTTACGATACTTGAAATGATTTGAGGGATTGCCGCCACAATGGTGGTAATAATGGTCGGTAGATTTTGAATCAGTGCAACAAGTAAGTCGACACCCGCTTGGTTGTGTAGGTGGAGTGCATGGCTATAATAGACTTGCCGCCGGGGGACATCTGTGCGCCCTGTACGGTTTCCGACTGTCCGCCCGTTCCGGACCACTGGGTGTGGCCGACTGTTTCCGAAGCGCATTGGCCCGTAAGGTCAATTTCCAGTGTGGCGTTAACCGAAACAAATTTGTTGTTTTTACCAATGGTGTACGGGTCATTGGTAAAAGTGCAGGATTTAAACAAAACAGAGGGATTGTGGTTGATGTAGTCGTACAGCCTTTGGCTGCCCATTGTGAAAGAGCAGACCGAATAGCCGTTGAGCAGACCTTTTTGGGAATTGTCCACTGCACCGCATTCAATCAAATCCACCATGGTTTCCGTAAACATTTCCGTGTGTATTCCCAAATGGCGCTTGCTCTTAAGCTCCGTCGCCACCGCATTCGGAATATTGCCGATTCCCAGCTGAATTGTGGAGCCGTCCTCAATCAGTGAGGCAACATATCTTCCGATTGCCGCATCCGTTTCGGTGTAAGGTGCAAGTTTGCTTTTGAAGATAGGGCGGTTGGATTCCACAACTGCCGCAACCTCGGAAATATGAACCTGTGTGTCACCGAAAGTATAAGGAAAATTGGGGTTTACTTCCACGATTGCAAGCGCCCCCTTGTTGATTAGGTCACGCTCATAAATTGCACTGACGGACAGGGACATATAGCCGTGCTTGTCCATTGGGGACACTGTGGCAAGCACCACGGGGCGGCGATTTTCATAAACACAGCGGTCAAGAGTTTTGCGTAAAATCGAGGTAGAGCTTTGGGGCACGTCGCTCACCAGCTTTTTAGTCTGTGCGTCGCGCAGACCGGCATTGAAAAACCAGCCGTTATGCGCCATTATTCCTTTCATTTCGGGATCCTTGAACGCCTCGTAATACTTCAGAGGCAGGCAGGTGTTCAAAACTGTATTTTTTACGCCGGTTTTTTTGAGGTGCTGCAATTTCTCAAGAATCGCTTCCGGTTCCCCGGCAGCTTGGGCGGAAAACATATAATCATTATCCTGAATTAATTCCAGTGCCTGTTCGGCGGTCATTTTTTTCTCACTGTACATTTCTTCGAACGATTTCATTCAAAAAACTCCCTTTCCATACTTACTGCTTCTTTTCCTTTGCTGAGCGTCCTGTTTCCGGAAGGATAAACGACCCAAGGAAGAAGGTTGAGCTCATCACTAACGCTATGGTCAGTCCGGCTGAATACCCGGATTTATCAATCACAATGCCAATCAGATAGAACACAATTGACTCAATTACATAGGACAGCGCCCAGAACAGACCCATAATGGTTGTAAGCTTAGCAGGGGACATATTCGGCATTTCCTGTGGAATCATTACGAGGGAGGTAATCGGCAGGAACATCAGCACACCGATTGCAAAGGCGGCAATCATCGAAAGTGTGCCGCTTTTCGTGTTAAACATCAGCGCACCGAACAAAATCATGGCAAGACCGCTCCAACGGATTACGGGCAGGCGCTTGAAATATACCTTGGACAGCATGATTGCCAGTATAGAACCGACAACGCCGCCGACCGCCACCAGGGTGCTGAGTGTTTTGGAGTTTATTACGGTAATGCCGGAAATCGGGAAAATATTGAGCAGTACAATGTAAAAGGTAAGTAATCCCGAATAAGTAAGCGGCAGAAACCAGTTATTCTTTTCCTTAAGCGCATCCGCTATTGTATATTTCTCCGCATTCTCACCGGATGAACGAGTCAGCTCAAAGTCTTGTCCCAAAGCCGGCCATGCGATAAACAATACGGCACTGATTGCTGCGAAAAACGCCATGCTGTACTGCCAGGTCTGCATCCACTGGATGACCGGACCGACAATCAGCATTGCAATTATTCCTCCGACATTATAGGCAACGTTATTAATTGCGTTGACCGTCGGGCGCTTTTCAGGAGCAAAAAAGTGGATGACAACGGGACTGAAATAAACCACATACAGCGCACCGCCGAACCCCATAATAAAGCGGCCTAAAATAAAAATCCAATACTGGGGTGCCAGCACAGCCAGCACGCTGCCCGCTACAATCAGTCCGGAACCCAGGCCAATCGCCTTTTTGGGCAGCAGCTTGATAAGAATTTCGGCGGCGGCGAAATTACCGATAATTTTTGCGATGGTGATAGCGTTGGAAATAAAGGTTGCCGATGCAAACGACGTTAGGTTGAAAGATTTCATAATCTGCGGCGTCAGCGTACTGCCGGCAATCCAGTTCACTGCGAAAAATGCGTATGTAAAGAACATCACTATTTCAATCAATATGGCTCTGGCGGAAGATACTTTTTTCTCTTGCTCTTGCACAAATATCTCTCCTCTCGCTTGCATACAGCCGCATACAAGCAGTTCATTCAATTTAGTCTGCTTTGGCCAAAGCATTTCCCTGCTATTATCATAGCACGATATTTTTTGTATGAAAAATACAAAAAATTCATACAGGCATGAATAAAGTTCATGCAGAATTACTCTAATTTGCGATAATAAGATTGCAATCAAAAGATTTTCAGGTATAATTGAAGTAGGATAAAAAGAATTAGGATAAAAAAATTAAGGAGGAAATTCCCAATGACAATGACTTGGCTGACTTATTATATTGAAGTAGTAAAACAGCGCAATTTTACAAGAGCGGCTGAGAAGCTTTTTGTCAGCCAATCAACATTGAGCAAGGCCATTCGTGCACTGGAGAATGAATTCCATGCAGAATTTATCGGGCGGCGGGCGAAAGATCTTCTAATTACGCAGGACGGTTTGGTATTTTATGAATACGCAACAAAGATGCTGGACTACTATCACACTCAGACACAGGAACTGGAACAGAAGCTGCGCTGCGCGGTCGGTACCCTGACGCTCGGTCTTCCTCCTACCGCCGGAACAATCTACTTTTCCTCACTGATTTATAAATTCCGAAGTGCTTATCCGGAAACCGATTTGCAGATTACGGAGATTACTTCCAAATCAATCAGAGATTTGGTGGAAGACGGAACGCTCGACTTGGGAGTGGTAATCGAACCGTTTTCGGACAGTAAGTTTTACAGCCAAACCGTTTTTCACTCGGAGGCTGTGCTGATTGTCCCCAAACAACATCCGCTTGCCTCCGAGAGCAGCGTGGACTTCGGAGCGCTGAAAACGGAGCGTTTGTTAATGGTTTCTCCGGATTACATGTATTACGATGTAATGATGGAACGCTGCAAAGCTGCGGGCTTTAAACCGAACATCGCTTTTGAAAGCTCTCAATGGGATTTGCTGCTGGAGATGATTGCAAACAATCAGGGTATCAGTATTTTGCCCAAGCCCCTGGTCGACAAGCTGTATGCCGGCCGTGTGTGTCAGCTTCACCTGAAAAACCCTGAATTCCCCTGGGCGCTTTCAGTAATATACCGCACGGATAAGTTTTTGACTGCACCCATGCAGCACTTTTTAAAAATATGCAGAACTTCGGAGCAGTCCTCGTAAATTTGATGCGGGCTTATCTTCCATCCTTTATTGATTTATATTCTAAAATTAAAAATGCTCCATCTGATGGAGCATTTTTTGTTAATTTAAGCTTGCCTTTTTTAAAATATAATTTTCTTCGTCTGAAACAGAGCAATAATTATCGTAATACTTAATAGGTTCGGTACATACAATAAAATCCGAAGTGTAGTGGTTTATTAAATTTCCTAACCGGTCAGTAAGTTGGCAGTTAACCTAACGGCAGCATTCAGACATAAGTTTAATTTGGAAAAGCTCTGCGAAATCACAATAGTTCTATTTAGACTTAAAAGCAATATATATATGAAAAGTCAAGAAATCAATTAGCGCAGGTATGAGATGTATTCTTTCGAAAAAAGTTTTTAGTTATCGGTGCAGATGAATTTATTGATTCATACCTAACCGCGCAGTAATTCTGACAGCAATTACTCAAATTGGAAAGTAAAAGAACTTTATAAAACTTGCTGCTTCAATTCCCATAAGTGATTCTAATTTTGTGCTTGATATTGTTAGAGATTTTTAGGAGGGGCTGCCTCATGCGATGAAGCAGTGGGGAAGAAGTGAAACATCGGAATTGTACAGCTTGCTAACCGAAATCAAATTACAAACCGAAGCTTAAAAAAATATAATTTTATCGGAAGATATATAAAAATAAGAAAACAAAATATTGATGAATTTTGATTAAGAAATAGAATTTCAAGCTTTGGGTACACTTAACAATCTGACGGTTTACCAAATTCGTGGATGGAGGGAACTAATAGATGGATGGAATGAATGTGAAAACTGAGTTAATCCAGACGCAATTGCACATTAAGCGTTTTCAAAGTTTTTTACGTACATCAATTGAACAATTTAGAAATGGAGAGGACCAAGATGGTTTTGAAAATCTTTTAAAAGGATTAAATGATCTTGAAAGCGCAGTGAAAATCGACAGAAATATGAAATTATATAAAATCAATGGAAGTCAACTGTTGGCAATTATGAGAAAACTGTATTTCCTTATACAAAATCAAGATATCTCCGGAGTAATAAATTTATTGGAGAATCGATGTTACCCTTTAACCGAAAAATGGCTTAAGGGATGCGATGATTATGATAATTATAGAACCTAATGAAATCAAAGCTTTGTATTATAAAAATTTTAAGCTGATGACACCTTGGATACGAGAAAAGTATCAAAATGGCAAGAAGAAATCAACTTATATTGTCGTCGAATTTGACTTCATTTTTGATGAAGCTGTACTTATTAGAGAACTTAAACTGAATAGGTCTTAAATTTTATAAAACAAGCGCTCCCCAAAAAAGGGGAGCGCTTGTTTTATTATATAGTAAGGGGAAGTAATTTATATGTTTTGGGATAAGCATATATGCTCGCACATTTCACCAACGTTGGAATGTAAGAACATGTCAACAGAACTTCCGTCTTTATCTGCGTTAGAATTGCCTATTGTAATTTTCGGCGGCTTTATATCGCATTTATAGTTCATTTCAGAAAGAGAAGTAACGGCATTTCCACTTATTATATTTGCCATTTCACCGAGCATAGAAGATGAAAAATCATCTAAATCATTAAATTCCATACCGGAAAGAGTTTTTACAATATTTAAAGTTGTGGACTTAGGAAAATTATAAATGACTGTACCCGAAAGGTCGCCTATTAAAGCAATTTCAACCTTTACGTTTTCTTCGGAATTTAGTTTTTCGTTGTTCTCCAGTTTGGAGATATCAAGGTCAAGCATACTTTTAAATACATCTTTAGTCGCATCATAAAACGGGGTTAATTTAAGCTTATCTTTAATCATTACAAATCACCGTCCTTTTTAACAAATTCACTCATTTTTAAGTCTGTCGCAACAACATGGTTTATAAGCCATGCTAAAAGTTTCCCCGCAAACTGCTGGACGCCTTTTTCGGGGTAGCCTTCTTTTTCAAAACTTGCTGCACACTGCATAACGTATTCGGTAAAATCTTTATGTATAAGGTGATGTTCCTTTTGTAAAGGATAGCCTATTTTCCTTTGGTAGACCTCTTCATCGTCAAAATGTTCGACTACGTAGTTTTTCATAAATGCTAAAGTTTTCTTTATTTCAGGGAGCTTTGCATCCCATTCTTCATCTTTTCTTAGTGCTTCAACAAATTTTTCAACTCTGTCAAACAGTTCTTTATGCTGTTTATCAACGAGCGGAATTCCAATTTTATATTTGTCTTTCCACATCATAGATATCACTCCTCATATAAATATAATAATAGTAATCGTTATCGTTATTATAGCGCATAATATAAATAAGTCAATACTAAATTGGATTTATTTAACTTTTGTTTATTGAATTGTAAAATAATCTATTATAATGGACTGCTTTTTAAGCAGCAGAACAAATGAGATATTTGGGTGCTGTTACGACATAACTAAAAAATTTGATTCCAATTGGATGTATGTTTTGTATGAAAATGAAACAAACATGTCGGGTATTTAACGGAATTTAAAACACTAAAGCCGCATGGCTTATTTTAACCATGCGGCTTTAGCTATTTTATGAGATGTATATTGCTTATACTTGCCAGCTTTCTTTTAATGCCTTTAAGGCAGCCATTGTATCGCTTGATTTTATACCGAAATTCTCATACAGCTTTTTATATTCATTGTAAAGTACATTGTAAATTTTAACATTTTCGGGAATTGGGTGATAACATGTCTTTTTGGTTTTGCCCAACTGAACGATTTCTTCCATGCTGTTGTAGCCTGTTTTTTCGCTTCCCGCCGCATAAATACCATACATTGCACTTCCGAATGCGCTCGACTGGGAGCTTTGTGTTACATAAATGTCCCTGTTGCAGATGTCAGCGTAAATTTGCATTGTCATGGAGTCCTTAGAAGCAATTCCGCCTGCGGCAAAAATTTCTTTAATCGGAACTCCTCCGTTTTCGTAAGTTTCCATAATTTTTCTTGCTCCGAAAGCGGTTGCTTCAATTAATGCGCGGTAAATTTCTTCGGGTTTTGTCTGCAAAGTCATTCCGAGCATAAGTCCGCTTAAATTGTAGTTCATCAAAGTAGAACGGACGCCGTTGAACCAGTCCAAAGCAACAAGTCCGCTTTCACCTGGGTGGAGTTTTTCAGCTTTTTCCTGTAAATATTTATATATATTTTGATTTTTTGATTTTGCATCTTGGGTATAAGAATCAGGTAAACAGTTTTTTATAAACCATGCAAAGCTGTCGCCAACGCAGTTCTGTCCTGCCTCATAGGCAAAGTATCCCGGGAGAATTCCGTCTTTAACAACTCCGCATATGCCGGGAATTTCTTTTTCGTCTTTACCCAAAAGGATATGGCAAGTCGAAGTGCCAATAATCATAAGCAGCTGACCGGGCTCGGATATACCGCACGCAGGCAGTGATGCATGTGCATCAATTGCGGCTGTTGCAACGGGAGTACCCTCTTTAAGTCCTGTAAATTCAGCCATTTCAGCTGTTACTTTGCCGGCACACTCGCCGACATTTTTAAGCGGCCCTGCGAGTTTCTCGTCGATTAAGTTGCTGAAATTCGGATTAAGCTTAGTGAAGAAGTCATTTTCGGGATACCCTTTTTTGTAATTCCAAAAACTCTTAAATCCTGCCATGCAGGTGCTTCTTACTCTTTGTCCAGTAAGCTTCCAAACAATCCAATCGCCAGCCTCTACTATGCGGTCGCATTCATTATAAATTTGGGGGGCCTCGTCGGCTATCTGCATTATTTTAGGCAGCATCCATTCACTGTTTGTTTTACCGCCGTAAAGGTTCAATAAATCATAACCGCCTTTTTTGGCTGTTTCATCGATTAATTCTGAGGGCTTCTGTGCTGAATTATGTTTCCAAAGTTTTGCATAAGCATGCGGCTCGGATTTATACTGCGGTAAACTGCTCAAAGGCGTATTGTTTTTATCAACGGGCAGCATTGTACAGGATGTAAAGTCAATACCAACGCCGACTATGTCATTGTTATTAACTTTGGATTTTTTCAATACACCTTTTAAAACAGCTCGCATGGTGTCTAAATAATCCTGCGGGTCTTGTAAAGCCCATGAGCCAGTTAACTTTTTACCGTTTGGAAGTTCAGTTTCAATTACTTTATGAGGATATTCATATACGCAAGACGCAATTTCTTTTCCTGTTGCAATATTTATCAGCAAAGCTCTTGCCGAAAGAGTCCCGAAATCTATTCCTATTGAATACTTATCCATAATAACAACTCCACATTATGTATTTATACCGCCGCTTTTTGTCTTTCAGCGGTTTATTGATAAAATATGTTTTACCGCTTCGGCAAATCCGCTTGCGCCTTTGTTTTCCGTAACGTATGAAGGAAGATGCTTTAAGCTGTCAACAAAAGGAAGAATGTTTGCAACGGCACAGCTTAAAGGAAAATATTCGAACATAGGCTCATCGTTAGGCGAATCACCGAAGAAAATACATGTATCCTTTATATCCTTTTCATTTAAGATTGTATCAAAAAACATTTTGCTCATTTCAAGTTTATTGTAATTACCGAACCATGTGTTAACATGAATAGAACTGATTTTTGCCTCGGCGCCGAGCGACACACAAATATCTTTGATTTTTTCTGCGGCTTCAAGTCCGAGATATGGGGGATCTTCGTTAAAATCTATAGCCAAATCGTAAATTCGTGCGAACTGGTCCCTTGCAACGCGGCATCCCTTTACACCTTCAAGGCACGCCTGTTTTACCTTTTCTAATTTCTCTCTTATATCCGGTCCTGCAACGGACGGGTGGGTGAGTGTTTTGATGTGTGAATTTTGATTGTAGTAAACAAATGCTCCGTTTTCACCCACAACTGCCTTTACAGGCCATTCTCTGATAATCATGTCGCACCATCCGGCGGGGCGGCCTGTTACGGGTATAACGCTGAATCCGTTTTTGTAAAGTTCCCACATAGCGATGTAGGATTCTGCGGTTAACTTTCCGCCGGTTGTTATTGTATCGTCTATGTCGCATAATATGTACTTAAGGTTTTGTATTTTGCTTTTGTCTAAATTTATAATTGGTATCATTTAAATTTTCCCTTCGTCGGTTTGATAAAATAAGGACTTACCGATAGTTTTGTTCGCTCTTAAAATAGCGGACTGCTTTTTCTGCCATTTCGTCCTCAATTCCCAAATCCCAAAGAAGTTGGAAAAGGGTATATCTGTCTCGCAGTTCCTTTGCGTAAATTATACCGTCATATACGGATTTATCATCGACTCCGACCTGTGCGGGATTGATAGGCGCACCGAGTTCCGAAAGCATTCGCTCTATTTCGGAAACCTGCGGAAGAGTGTTGATAACTTTTATAATTTCATCCCAGTGCTTTTGAATGCTTTCAATTCTTGCAAGCCGCTTTTCGGTATTGTTTTTACCGACTTCTTTTTCAAGCTTTATAACACCCGGTGCCGCGTAACCGTAAGCTTCCTTTACTTTACTTTTCCATGTTTCAAAATTAAACTCTTTTGCGGCCGAGCGTGCTTTGTCAAAGTCAATTTTTTTATTTTTTAGAATACCATACAGATAGTCAGAGGCAACTGCACCGATTCCGACCTTTGTACCGTGAAGAACAGGTTTGCGCCCTTCAAATAAGAATTTCATTTCCCAATAATGCGAGAGGTGATGTTCACTTCCGGAGGCAGGACGGGAATAGCCGGCAAAGCTCATCGCAATTCCTGTTAAGATTAGGGCTTCCATAATATTTGCAATAACGTTTTGGTCGCGCGTTTTGACGAGCTTAATATTGTCAACTACTTTTTTAAGCGAAGTTTCAACCATTTTTACGATTACAGGGCAGTAATATTCACCGTTAATGATATTGGCTATCTTCCAGTCGACGAGGCAGGTGTACTTTCCAAGAGTATCTCCCACCCCTGCCGTAATCATTTCCATAGGTGCGGTGCTCAGAATATTAAGGTCGCCGATAATAACCTGGGGGGTATGTGTTGGGTATGTCGTTTTCATGTTGTTGGTTATAAGCGGTGAACCTTCAGAGGCAAATCCGTCCATCGAAGGAGCCGTGCCGACGATAAAATATTCGATATTCATTTTAAAGCTTATAAATTTACACAAGTCATTGATTGAACCAGTGCCGACCGCAATAATAAGGTCAGTATCACGGTCTATGGCGACCATGAGTTCACCGAGCGCTTCTTCATTTGGAACGACGTCTTCCGCTGAAAGGATATAAAGTGAATTTGTACATCCTGATTTATCGAGTATTTGTTTTAACTTTTCGCCGCACGCTTTGTATGTATTTTTGTCGCAGATAATAAGCGATTTTTTATGGCTGTATCTTATGATGTAATTAGGGACTTTCTCCAGTGCGTCTGAGGATATTTCTACGTCCTTTAAATTTGTTGTGTGATTTTTTCCGCATTCGCATGGAAAACTGCTGTTTAAGTAATCGGATAATGAAAATTTTTCCGGAAGAATCATACTAATTTCTCCTTAGTGTTATGAATTAACAAGTGAATTTTTAAACGGGGTACATGCAAAAGATGATAAGGCTGAGAGTGGCAATGGTGCATGCAGGAGCATCAATATGGGAATCTACATTCGAGTTGATTGTATTTTGATAAAGTTCAAAAACAATGCATGCCAAAACTCCGAATAAAATACCGATTAAAATGCTGCCCGACCTTACTGAAGCGTAGCCTGCAATTATAGTAACGTGGTGTGTTACGGGGAAGTCGCCGTCCAATAATAGGAAAATAAGCGAAAATGCGCTGAAATAGAATCCTATGGTAACAATACCGCTTATGTTTGCGGCATAAGATGCAACGCAAGCGGCAACAAGACCGACCGTAATTTTATAAGCCCACTCTTTTCCGCCGCCTTTGTTAAAGAGCGAAACTTCTTTAAGTTTAGGATTAATGAATTTAGCGTGGCCAAACAAAAGTCTTACTAAAACGCCTGACATTATAACTGTAAGCGCACCTGCGTCAAGTGGAAGTTTTAAGTACATAGCGAGGTTTAAATTTAAAAAACCTAAAAGCCCAAAAATGCCGCCGACCATAAGGACTGAAAAATCCCGTGTGAATCCGAGCGCTTTGTTTAAGTCCATGCCGTTTATTCCTTCATGCTTACGAATATTTGCAGCATAGGCAAGAGCTGCAACATTACCGGCAAAACAAATGCAAGGTGTAAATAAGGTGTATTCTACTGTGGATTGAAGAAGTGCGGCACCCGGAGCATTACCCATTGCAAGGAAAACAACACCGATAATACCGACTATGATGAATGCGGGGTTACCTCCAACCATAGCCCCGATACATCCGCCTAAGAAAGAGCCAACTATATTAACTGCGTTCATTTATCTTTTACCTCCCAATTATTGAGTCAATACTAATTGTTCGAATATTACGAAAACCGTTTCAATACTTTTCAGCCAAGTGAGTTTCAATTAATTCATTTAAATTAAATTTTGTTACATAATAAGTTAAATCTTTTCAGACCTCCTTACAGTACAGGTCAGCGTTACCGGTTTACGCTAAACTTGTTTTACAGTTTTATTACTCAGTAAATTCAAATGTATATTTTTGCATATGCTTTAAAAATATAAACAAAAAATTTTGGGATTACATTTATTATATCAAACACTAATTATTATGTCAATATGCTATAAATAATGCTATTTAATCGTTAATTTATAAACATATTGCACAATATTTATTAAAATATTAATACTATAAATAGTTTTGCAGTAGATAGTTGAAATAAAATATTATTAATATTTATTAATAAAAATACAGAAAGTGTTAACTTAATTCCATACAATAAAATAGACGCATTAATAATTAATAGAATCAAATTTTTTAAATATAACGACTAAATATTATTAATAAATTTACCTTAAATGATTTATTGTCAAAGCAGTCTGACATCAAATAATAAATTAATTTTTCACAGTAAAATAAAGATTAAAATAGATAGATTTTTGATAATATTTGTGAACTATACACATACAAGATAAAAAATGTTTAGCTATTATTTTATATAAAAAAACGGAAGTCCCGCCTTTTTCAGAGCAGAGACTTCCGTCATTTTTATAATTGAATTTTATTTTCGTTTGTTTGATCCCGTAGTACCTCGCACAATCAATTTAGGTTCGTATTCAAGCCGCACAATTTTTTGCGGAAGTATTTCGGGTTTTGAAGTATATTTATGTTGAATTTTATTAATTAGCATATTAAAAGCATCCTCACCTTTTTGGTTTACAAAATGCTCAACCGTTGTAAGCGATACACTCGCCAGTCGGGAAAAAATATTGTTGTCACAGCCAACGACAGAGTAGTCTTGAGGTATTCTGTATTTACCATCCGCCAAAGCATCCATTATACCCAGTGCAACCATATCGTTTAAGCCTACAAATGCAGAAATACCATGGTCGCCTTCCTTCAGTATTTCTTGTGTCAAATTGTAACCGGCACAGTATTCCTCATTAATGGGTGATTCGCGGTCGTTATAATTGCCGGTGGAAGCTCTTACAATTACTCCGTTTGGAAACCCATGCTGTTCATATTCCTGTAAAACACCTTCAACCCTACGTTTCCGCGCAAGCATTTGGTCGGATATCGGAGTTGAAATATAAGCAATTTTTTTATGCCCCAGGCTTAAAAGATATTGTGCAATAAGCTTTCCGCATTTTGTGCTGTTTAACTCCACTGAATCGGAAGTAACTGTTTCATCTTTGTCGCCAAGAACAACAACAGGTACACGATTTGATATTTTTTGAAATAAATCCGTGTACTGCGGTAAATAGGTATAAATAGCTCCCGCTATCATGTTATTCATAAATTTAATATATCCAGCCTCAACCGAATATTTACGGTGGGTGTCGCATACTAACATGCTGTATCCGTAATTTTCAGATAAATTCGATATTGTTTGAATTAACATTGTATAGTACGGATTGTCGAGATTAGCACAAAATACGGCTATGGCTTTGCCGTTATTTTGTTTTTCTCCGCCTTGGCGTAAGGAAGATTTGTAGTTTAGCTGTTTGGCGGCATTTAAAACACGGTCGACGGTTTCGCGGGAAAAAGAAACATCTTTTTTCCCGTTTAGTATCATTGACACTGTAGACTGTGATACTCCGGCTAATTTGGCGACATCTTTTGAAGTGGATTTTGCCATAGGATTTCCAATCTCCTTGTCATGTATTTCTAAATAATATTAATTATATCATGGCCGTAAGAAAAGGAAATTTGTAATGGTCAAGCATTTTTGTAACGCTACTGTCTAAATTGACTCAATCCATACCTTGTCTCATAAGGCGTCCGATAATCGTTGTACGAATGAGGGCGAATCTGGTTGTACCAAACATAGGCGTACTCCTTTTCTAAGTAGATATTGTAATCCATTAGGCAGGAGTGTTACAAGTTCACTATACCACTACAACTATATGTTAACATTAGATATAGATTGGGGGACAATCTGAACATATGGCAAATATTAAAAGGAGGTTGGTTGTATGGTTACGTTCTTAATGTGCATTGGGCTGCTGATTATTGGGTATCTTACCTATGGAAAAGTGGTGGAAAAAGTATTTTCACCTGATGACCGCACCACCCCGGCATATTCTTTGCAGGATGGTGTCGACTATGTTCCGATGAATGACAAGAAAATATTCTTAATTCAGCTGCTGAACATAGCCGGACTCGGCCCGATTACAGGAGCACTTATGGGTGCGCTGTGGGGACCTGTTGTGTATTTTTGGATAGTTCTCGGTTCAATTTTTGCCGGTGCTGTTCACGACTATATGACGGGTATGCTTTCCATGAGGAATAAGGGCGGCAGTGTATCGGAAATTGTCGGTAAATATCTTGGAATGACAATGAAACAGGTTATGCGTGTATTCTCTGTCTTACTGCTTTTAATGGTTGGTACTGTTTTTGCAGTCGGACCGTCATCTTTACTTGCAATGCTTACTCCTGAAACTTTGGATAAAAACTTCTGGCTTATTATTGTATTAATTTATTATTTTCTCGCTACTCTTTTGCCTATTGATAAGCTTATAGGAAAAATTTATCCGTTCTTTGGAATTTGCTTAATAATTATGGCAATAGGAGTTGGTGCGGGTTTGATTTTCGAGGGCTATCCGCTTCCCGAAATTTCAATAACGAATATGCACCCTGAAGGAAAGCCAATTTGGCCGTTTATGTTTATAACTGTTGCGTGCGGTGCAATTTCGGGTTTCCACGCAACACAGTCGCCGCTTATGGCACGCTGTTTGACAACCGAGAAAAAAGGACGCCAAATTTTCTACGGTGCAATGATTGCCGAAGGTGTTATCGCTTTGGTGTGGGCGGCTGCCGGAGTCAGTTTTTATGAAGATACAGGCGGCTTAGCGGCTGTTTTAAACAACCCAAATATGGGACCTAACGGTGCGGTTTACCAAATTTGTATGGAACTTTTAGGGCCGGTTGGTGGTGTTTTGGCAATGATAGGCGTTATAGCATGTCCGATAACTTCCGGAGATACCGCATTTAGAAGTGCACGTCTTACAATTGCCGATTGGGCTAAAATTGACCAAGGCAAAATTAAACCTCGTTTGATGCTTACAATTCCTATTCTTGCGTTTGGCGCTGTTGTAGGAGGATTTGTAGATTACTCGATTATATGGAGATATTTCTCCTGGAGCAACCAGACACTTGCAATGATAGTACTTTGGGCGGCATCGGTTTACCTGTGGCAGGAAAAGAAACCATATATTATTACTGTAGTTCCCGCTACATTTATGTCAGCGGTAAGCGCAACATACTTTTTAATGGCACCGGAGTGCCTGGGTGCTTTTGGAATTACCTCGACTGTTGCGTATCCACTCGGTGCGATTATAGCAGTAATATTCTTAGCACTGTTTTTAAAGGCTACAGCATTTAAAAAAGATAATACTATTTCTGTTAAACCGGCGTCTTAATAGTATAAGTCTGTTATAAGAATTAGTTTAAATGAACTTCGGAGCATTGCTTCGAGGTTCATTTTTATGTACAATTCATTATTTATATTATTAACAAAACAATATACTTATTTTATGAAAAATCAAGAAACATGTTACATATTTAGTCAACTTGTTGACAAAAGGGCTTAAACTATTCACATATTTTGTAAACTTGCTATAATTACAAATATGAGTTACCGCGGTAAACATTCAAAACAGAGGAGGAAACATTTTGAAAAAGGATATTTCAAAGGGCATACAAAATTTTTCTAAAGCACTTATTGTTCCTATTTTGTTTTTGCCAATTGTCGGTATTTTGATGGCGTTATCCGCTACAATGTCAAATACTGCTTTTGTGGCTGAAAACAGCGCTATTTATATGGTGGGTAAATTTATTTACGGAACTATGTCAGCAATTATCAATAATCTCAGCATATTATTTTGCGTAGGCTTGGGGTTTGGCTTAGCAAAAAAGAAAAAAGCGGAAGCGGCGTTGGTTTCTTTAATGTCGTATCTTCTTTATTTAAGCGCCAACAGTACATTCCTTCAGCTGTCGGGTAAGATGATTAAGGGAGATGCAGCGGCTGATTTATACGGTACCGGTCAAACAATTTACCTTGGCTTCCATGTTACTGATATGGGTGTATTTATTGGATTAATACTTGGAATTTTGGTAGCGTGGATACATAACAGATATTGTGACAAAGAATTTGACGGAGCTTTTGCAGTATTTGGAAATACAAAATTTGTGTTTCTGATTTGTGCTGTTTGGGTTAGCTTTATCAGCATTGCGGCGGCATATGTATGGCCTTTTGTAGCAAGAGGCATTATGGCAATGTCTAACTTTATGAGTACTTCGGGACCAATTGGAGTATTTGTGTATGGTGTAATGGTCAAGCATTTTTGTAACGCTACTGTCTAAATTGACTCAATCCATA
>ENA-UOOR01002704-UOOR01002704.1-fermentation-metagenome-genome-assembly--contig:-NODE-2704-length-17302-cov-4.266887_pt1 | contig 17302 bp, 30 predicted proteins | sample MGYA00245780_ERZ724029 | MGnify/ENA primary metagenome ERZ724029 (study PRJEB28704, sample SAMN03018315) | fermentation metagenome | biome: anthropogenic terrestrial biome; feature: soil; material... | reverse complement strand
TCAATCCAAAAAAGCATCTCCCCGGCATACCCGGGCAGTAATAAACGCCATCTTCGCATCTCTTGTTTTCATCCGCTGCCTCCATATCTTCCGGCTTTCAAACTCTGCCAGCAGACTATCCAGTTTCTCGTCACTCAGCCCATTCAACCAGTCCCAAACTGCCTCAAAACTGTCCCGCCCTCCTTCGAGCGCCTGCCACCGCACCTTTAAAACCTCCTGCATCCCCGTCCCTCCTTTGCTTAAATTAAGCTCGCCCCCCGCCGCTTGCCAGGCTACAATCATGCCTGTAGAGGCTCCGGGTCAAGGTTTGGGAGGGCCCCTTTGGGAGGGACCCAACCCGAAGGGCCTGACCTTGACTTGGAGAGGCGGGCATGATAGCATTCCCGTGCCGCCTGGCGGGTAAGCGAGCCGGCCTTGAATATCTTTACATCTTTAAAAACAGGCATAAAAAAACACCCCGCAGGGTGCTGTATACCGGTATCATTCACTTTACGTCGTTGATTCCCATAATACCCCCTGCTCGGGGAGCTGGTTCGGGTGCAGCATAGCGTAACCCGAAAGAGCGGGCGGCCACGGAGCGAAAAGCGATGCCCAAATAAAGTACGATTTTACAGGCATGGCTTGCAGCGGATCACTTGTATATGTATAAAAATTACCTCCTCCGACATGGTTCTTCTTAACTGTTCTTTGGTTATCAAAACCCATTCCCCTTAATACTTCGCATAAATAACAGACCGCATATTAAAACAGCTCCATTTGAACCGCTATTAATTTTCTGGAACAGTGCCCGCCCTCACAGCCGCATCTAATTCCTCAATTCTTCCACGGTGACCCGCCGCAGCAATTAGGGCATCCACTTCCAGCCGGCACATATTGTTCAGGCCGGTCTGCCGAACATTTTTTAAGACGTCCTCGAAGTACTCGTCGTTCGCCTTTGGCCCGAGCCCTCCCATCTCACGGACCAGGTAATACAGACACTCAGCTTTTATTTTCATGTTATCCTCCTTACTTCGCATCTATAACACACTACATCATAATATTTCTTTTACTTTTGCCCTTTTATATTTATCAACTATTTCACGCATTAAATCCTCAATGTATTGATTTACTCCAGGATTATCTTTCGATCGAAGCCACATCTGAATAAAGTCAATATCGGGTGTCGTTAACTCTATTTGCTTTGACTCTACTTGCTTAATCATCATTTAAACCCCAGCCTTTCCCGCTTTTATTATGCGACATTAGTGAATCGGCAACGTTGATCCATTTAATACCATTCCATATTTCGGATCCATATGGATAAACTTTTTTGCCAATATATTTAAAATGCCTTTTAAATTGATTGCTGGTTACTGTAAAGCCAATTGATCCACCATACCTATTAGGCATTGCTACAGAATATAGTCCATCCATATGTTCAACCACTAAGTAGAAGATCTGTCCTTTTGTCAATTTAACTAGTCCGGAACCAGCAATAAGTATATTAGCGTCATTTTGGACCTCATAGCCATCATACATGGTATCAAGATCAGCATTAAATAAAGAAGGCTGCTTATAATCCATAAACCCTCCTTCGCTTTCCTTACACTCCTTCAGCACACCGCCGGGCCCGAATATGTTTGGATGCGGCATTAGCTATTCAACTATTGTTCTTTCAAAAGAGATGGCTTTTATTTCACCTACGTTATAATTCATATCCGCTAAATCATCTTTCACCAGGTATTCTAAAGTAGAAGCTGTCGGTAATTCCGCATCGGTTAAATTTGTCTCTATCCTATTAGGCATTGCTACCGAATATAGTCCATCCATATGTTCAACCACTAAATAGAAGATCTGTCCTTCTGTCAATTTATATCCAGCTTAAGACTCTCTAGCATGATTAGATTGGATATTTATTAATTAATATCCTTGCCAATAGGGCATTTGCCGCAGATTCGATAGTATATTTCATATTATCAGATGATATGGTATTATTATTTTCCTCAATATATTTTTTAAGTAAATTCAAAACACTTTCATCAAGACTTATTTTCATAACTTTCCTCGCTTTCTTTTTCTAGCCTTTTTAATAATGCTTATAAAATTATCAACTGTTGACTTATCCCAACCTGACAGCCATTTTAAAAATTTGCTTTCAGTATCTGTCAGTTCAATACCCTCAAGAACTTCTAACATAGTAACGAATCTATCTATTTGCCTGTTTAACTCTTCATCCATATTTCTCTCGTCTCCCTCCCAGCCGCATCCCCGGTTGGTGCAGGGATATATTTGGGACCCTTATTAATGCAATATCAGTACCAGGTAGTTGAATTTTTTACGTGCAGCCACATAGTTGTAAAATCAACCCTTAAATACTCGCCATCAGCCTTATCTTTAACCAGCTTTACTTTTTCCGGTATGTGCTTTTCCGGATACTCCCACCGTTTATAGAAGTTGCCTAAAAACTTCTTAAATATGGCTTTTGAAGTATCCGATAGTTTATCATATCCTTTTACTTCTTCAGCTCTTTTAAGGCTCACAGCTTTACCTCCGTATCAAATAACTCACTGCCCAAGTCTTTGCGCCGCTTTTCCAGCTCGTTTTCTCCTGCGGTCTTCCAGGCCAGACAGCCCCGCATATCATAAGCCCTGCGATCTTTTTTATTTATCTGGCATTTGCCTTTACTGGGCCATCGGGGCTCAAGGCAAAAATGGCAGCAGGTTCCGCAGCATTCGACCACACTTCTCCCCCCTCATTGATTTTTATTGCCCTCCGGGCAATGGTATTACTTACATCATTTCCTCTTTACGATCATTTGCTGGGTATCCTTCTCCCAGACCACATTGTAACCCGCAGCCTCACATACGTATCGGGCCGGCAGGCATATACGTCCCGGGGGAATAACGGCCGGCGCCACATCCATCAATTCGTACTTTCCGTTGTTGTTCAAGAAGATCTCTCCGATCTTCAGTATCAATACTTTGCCGTTCTGCAGCTTAAAAGCGGCTTCTTTGTCGGCTTCGTTCCATATGACCTCCGCTCCCAGGACTTCACCCAGGTAACGGGCCGGTAAAAAAATGCGGTCCTTCTCAATATAGGGAGATACGTCGATGGTGAATCCGGCTTCGTCGACCTGGACCGCACTCTGGTTCACCGTGAATACCGCTTTCTTCTGCAAAGGCGGTAAGGTAGGCTCCTGTGCCGTTACATTTCCGGCGTCTGCGCCGATCAATAACAGCATCAAACCAACAACGGCCGCCTTAAACACCTGTTTTTTCAAGCTTTCGCCCTCCTTTTTCCGAATAAAACAAGATCCGTTTCCTCCCGGTCAATCTGTGGATCAAATGCATTTCACCGGGCGGATTCTTCTGGATCAACCAGTTTCCCGAGTTCAGCCTGTACCTTTCAATAACTTTCCTTTGCCTTCGAGTAGGCGTTTTGCCACTGGCCATACCCTCACTCCTCCGCATAAAAATAGGCATAAAAAAACACCCCGAAGGGTGTTTTTTAAGCCATCTATCATCTAAAAGCATTCTCGGCATTTTCTCAGCACATTCTCTAAGTCTTCAGATTGTAATTCGCCAATTCTTTTAAAGAGGACAGAATTGTGTATCATCATGATTTTAGACGCTCTTGCCACAGAAGGCTTTTCAAGCCCGGCCTCTTTCCATTTGATGATCGGAACATCAAATTCATTGCGTGCGGCTTGTCCGGTAACCGGAGCTATGATCATATCAATATCTATAGCTTTATCATTTGATACAATCACCACCGGTCTTATTTTGGTGGTTCCTGCCTGTTTATACTCAACTTTTACCAAGAAAACATCGCCCTGTTTAAAGTTCTTTTTCCCCATACTTCTCATCGTAAACCGCATCTTCTTTATTAAGCCAGAAACTTAATTCAGGTTCTCGGGCAATCAGAGCTTTCGGAGCCGAAGCGTTGAGTTGGGTACGCAATTCCCGCCAAGTTTTTTTAGGCAATACTCCCGCACGAATATCCTTGACTTCTTCTAAGCCTTCTCTTATTTTTTTTCGTATCCTGATTGGAGAGGATATTATCTTCGAATTAAGACTATATATCAGATTAATTCTTTTTCCAGGAGGGTCGTTTTTAGAATGACTCATAAATATTGCCTCCTTTCATCCTAATATTAAGTATATTACACAACCAAGCCCTTTAAAAGCCTCTTAAGGGAACGGCATTGAGCCATTTTACCGTTTCGGCAACCTGGCTGCAACTTCCTTCATAGCCGGCAGCCTGGCGGATATTGATTCCATGTGCTTGATCATATCCTGGACTATGACCGCCTCATCGGCGCCGACTTCCCCGTTACTGTCCTTAAGGATATCCTGCGCTCCCATGCGGATCCGGAATGCGTCTTCAGAAATACTGAACAAGAGCCTGCTTATGTCCGCGCCTTTATTTTCATTACGTTTGCTTTCTTTCATACTATTTCCTCACTCCTTACCTGGTTTTGTGGAAACTTACCGAAAAATTCAGCCAACTTCTCTTTATCTGCCCTCCTTTCCGAACGTTCATTTCAGCAGTTTCAGCCCGTCGATCCACCGGCCGTTTTCCTTGACGCCCAGATGTAAATGAGGGCCGGTGCTCCTGCCGGTACTTCCTACGTATGCGATTATGTCCCCGGCTTTCACGGCCTGCCCCACCTGCACGGCGGCAAAATGCGAACAATGCAGATATGCGTATGTTCTGCCGTCCGTTCCGCTGACAAACACCTCGTTGCCCCCGATAGGATCTCCCTGCACCAAACCCGATATCACCCCGTCTGCCATGGCGTATATCGGGGTACCCAGAGGGCAGGCAAAATCAACCCCGGTGTGGGGCCCGGTGCTGCGCATTTCTCCGAATGAAGAAGAAATAAAATATCCGGTCTGGATCGGAAATATAAACTTGCCCGAAATCAAAGGCGGCGGATCACCGTGATCAGTCCGCAGTTCCCTGAAAAACGCCGATACTCCTTTCCACCAATTAGGATCGGTGGCGTACATCCCCCCTTTGTTGTCCGTACTGTTCAGCCAGGCGACCGGATGGAATCCTTCCGGCCGTCCTCCCGACAAACGGGCAATGCATTCCGCCGCATACATGGCCGACTTCTCAACCGGATGATCGGTGTTCTGCCAGCTTCCGAATGTATTCCACGGGTTTCTCAGCATTGCAGCCGGCGAGCCGGCCGGGCAAAAAGACTGCTCCTGCCCTGTGATCGCAACCAGCAGCAAGGGATTAACGTTATACCTTCTCCCTGCTTTGATGCAGGCATTGGCGAATTCCATGGTGGCGAGAGCCGAATCACGCCGCTGCAGCCAATTGATTATGAATTGGGGCGTTATTTCCTGAAAAGCTATCTCACCGGCAACAACAAAAGCGGCTCCGCCGGCTCCTCTCCCCGGTAATATCTCCTTATCATCCGTATCCAGAAAAGGTATCAGGAAAAACAGCGGGATAAAAAGAATTACGGGCAATAAGGCCAAAATTCCGGTTGCCAGGAGTTTCCCGGTTTTCCGCTTTATAAACCGGCTTGCGCCGCGGATCAAAACCGAATCTGACACCTTTCTCCCTCACTCATATAATATTTCTCAGAAAATAACGAAGCAGCAGTTATGCACTGCTGCCGATGGATTATTGATTTATTCGATTTTACTATACGGAGATGTATTTGGCCTCAGTTTTTGGCTTAGGCAGCTGGATCCCGTCTTCTTCCAAGACCTGTACATGCACATTAAACGATAGTTTGATATTCTTAAGGGTTTCTTCCTTCGTTCTGCCTTTTGCAAGGCATCCGGGGACATCAGGAAGATAGGCCGAATAATCCTTTCCCACCTTTTCGATAATCACTAAATAATTCATTTACTCTGCCTCCTGTTCATATACTGTTGAGCGTTCCTGCCGACACATCATCGTCAAGTTTTCCCGTGATAGATGTATCAAAAAAGTAGCAATTTTCTTTAGAGTTTCTAAGGCGGGTGGGCTGTAACCGGTTTCATAATTTCTTGTGTTACATGGTTATTTTTTCTAAGCTGAAATAAATGTATACTTAACATAGCTTCTCTCCCAAAATACATTAATCGGCAGATCCCTTAAGTCCGCGGGTACGGTATAAAGCCAGTTCTTCATCGGGGAGCTGCATTTTCAGCCGGTCATAACCCCCGGGGGTTTTAAGGACGTAGGAATAGGTGCCCTGAAGACGGCGGATAGATGCGGTGACCGTTTCCGGGACCGCCCCGTGGTCGGCGATCTGCTTGATTTCCGATTCTTCCATATAGAAAAACACCTTATAATGCGTATTGTTCCAAAGCCCCTCGCCTCCTTGGGAGCCGCCGGTTTTATCCCCCCACAGGATGGCTGAATTATTGGTAGCCAATACCGCCATGGAATTGAACTTTCGGGCCGTGGTGGCGATGCGCAGGACAAAGTCCGAAATACTGTCTACCGGCAGGGCCCGCTGGCCTTCGTCGAAGAATATGGCCGTATAAACCTTTCCCCGGGCTCTTTCACGCCTTACCATATCCCATACGGTGGCGAAGGTCATAGCCAGCTTTATGGAACTGGTATGAGCGTCCTCCGTGTTGTTTACCGCTCCGGAGATATCGAAAACAATATAGTCGTTGTCGTAAAGATCTGTTTCTTCTCCCGGTTCGGTAAAAAGGCCCTGCTGGGAACCGCGGAAAAAGATCCGCACTTTGGCCCGCAGGCTTACCGCCCCCGGAGCCGTCTCGGTGTCGTCGTTTTCAAGAAGATTATACCAGCGCCTGATTCCTCCGTGGGGAAGGTCCCAGGTATTCTGGTTTTCCCTGATAATGCCCGTCTCCAGCCACAGAGCGCTCAGCGCTGTGTCACAGGCGTTCTTTTCCAGATGATCCATGCCTTTAGCCAGCAGGTCTATCGCCCAGAAAACATTGCTTTCAGTGTTTTTTAGCCTGGCGCCGTCCTCGTCCCGGTCTCCGATCTCGGCCGAGATCCTGCTCGGGTCAGGAAACTTGGAATTCTGCGTGTCTACTATTATGCCTCCCAGTTTGCGGGCTAAGGGGATATATTCCCGGTCAACGTCGATTACAAATATCTTCATTCCCGCTCCCTGAAGGCTGACGCTGAAACCTTTCTGCCAGGTCGACTTGCCTTCGCCCGTTTTGCCTATCACCAAGAAATTTTTCGCTCCGGAGCCGCTGATCAGATCCAGGAAGGTCAGACTGTTATTGCTCACCCGGTTTCCGACATAGACCCCCGTTTCGCATTCCTCCGATAACGAGCCTTCCAGAAAAGGATAGAAACAGCCTGCGGCTTCACCGTCAAGCAAACGCGATTTGCCGGAATACGCGGGAACGATGCCTAAAAGCCCGGACAGGGCGAATGCGTCAAGCTGGGCGAGGATCCTTTCGTCCGTTTTCAGCTTTAACCGGGATAAATATTTTTCAAGCGCTCTGCTGCTGTCGAGCGCTTCGTCTTCCCCGGCTCCCCAGGCTGTCACCGCCATATTCATGTCATACAGTTCAGCCTCATTCCAGTCGGTCTGCTGCTGTAAATACTTCAGGCCCTGCAGAGCCCGGGCTTCGTAAGGTTTTACCCCTTCGACCGTGCCTTGGGCAGCGGCTATGGATGCTTCCAGCCTTCGCATTTTCGCTCTCATCTGCCAATTCCATTGGAATTTGGCCGGACGGAAGTGTAAAGAGATCCGGTTATAAACTCCGGGCAGCCTGCTCAGCCCCTGCAGCCAGCCGGGAAAGATCTGTTCGGGATAGCTTCTTACCGTCAGGGATTTTTGGATTCCTTTGCCTGATTTAACGACCCGGTCGGTTATATACATAATTCCCTCCCCTGCTCCTCTTCCGGAACGTACTTTATGATATTGATCCCGGCGTTCTCCATCCTTCCTACGGTCTCGTTCATATATTTGCCGTCTTCAAACTGCGGAACGATGACCGCTTCGCTGCATCTCACAGCTGCCAGCGTTCCCGGGTGGGACGGATCCGCAGGGCAATCAATCAATATCGTCCTCGTCTCCTGCCGTACGCTTTTTATCAACTCTTCGTACTCTTCAGCGGTCATTACCCGGGCGTCCGTAACTCCCATAGTGTTTCCGGCCGGCAGATACAGGATGTCATATCTGTATTTATACAGCAGCCGCGCCGCTATTTCCGGCGTTATCTGACTCCCGAAAGTCAGCAGCCCTGCTCCGATTTCCTGCGAATCGCGGTTATAGCACTTTTCAAGGGAAGGTTTCGGTATGTTCAGTAAAATATCAAGCCTGGGATTGACACAGTCGAATTCTAATAGGACGGCCTCACGTCCGGCTTTTCTGAAACTGATTGCCAGTTCCAGAGCTGTGTCGGCTTTTTTGTACCCATCCGGATTCCATACCGCCAGACTGCAGTATCCCATGACCTCGGCAAATAGCCGGGATTCCGCGTCCGCTGCTGCCTGGCGGGGAATAGTCGGCATTTTTATGTGAGGCCTTCGTTCCATTAAATTGAGCAGCCTAGCAGGCTTCGGCCGTCCGGTTCCGGCCGGTTCCCGCCATCTTAACCCGGTATTTTCCGCCGCCTTGAGCTCTTTTTTCCGCGTGCCGGGCAATCTTTTCCCGGAACTATTGATTCCGCCGCTATATCGTTCCCGCAGACGCTGCCGCAGCTGTTTGGGATCGGCCGCCTCTTCGATATCCGGGAAAGGATCACGCTGATATTCCATCCAATTTAAAATGCTTTCCCGGGCCAGGAAAGTATAACTGATATTCTGATTCTCCAGGCGACCCATAAAATCAAGCGCAGCTTCCTTGACGACATCCTGGCGCTTACCCCAGAAAACCACATGATAATAGGCTTGGAACCGTTCCATCCCGTTCCAATGGCTATTGCGAGCTTCCAGCATGGCCAGGGTCCCGGGGCATGTGCTGACCGCTCCGGGTATGTTCTGGGTCTCGTGATAATTTTCTAAAACTACCTGGGTCATCACTCCGGATTGATTGGCTTCTGCCAGGGCTGCGCGGAAACTATCCGCAGCCGTCTGTCTTTTGTCTTGGGTCAAATAATCCCACGGCCCGGCCTTGATCTCACAGGCCATGACGACCTGGCTGCCAAAAACAACAGAGATATCCTGCGGGCTGCCCGGTTCCGCCTCTGTCAGCTCCCTTTCTTCCGCGTAACCGCTTTCCTGCCGGAACAGTTTCCATTTCTTTAACCATCCCGGGACATCCAGAGCCAATATCACGGCGGTGCATAACGGGATCATGAAAAGGAAAACGAAACCTAAAACTACCGCGGCGGCGGCCCAGCAGAAAAGGAAGATCATCCCCGCAGCTCCGCACGCGATAACAAACGGAACGATATAAGTTGCTTTCACCAAAGGGAATATATAGGTATCTTCAGTAATATCCGCCGGCAAATAAGTATAGTCCGATATGGTTTTTCCCTCCCTTTCTTACAGCGATGCCGATAAAAAAACCACCCTGGCTGCAGGGTGGCGGATGCCGGCGGATCTACGATGACAGATCTTCCAGCTTGCTCTTTAATTTATCCTTTTTAGCTTTCTTCCTTTGTATCAATGCTTCCAGGGTCCCGTTCGATTCCCTGCCGGCGCCATTCAGATGAGCCAAAGCCTTTTCGTACCACTGAATGCCGTCTTCCAGGGATTTTATCTCTCTTTGGATGGATTCCGGACCGCAGTCCTTGGATTTTGCTGATTTCAGCCTGGTCATAAATCACCACTCTCCCATATATACTCCGTCCTCCGGCGGAGTCTTTACTTTTACGGGAATATTCTCCTGCAGGATAATAAATCCGTCGCCTTTTTTCCAGTACTTAAGAGGCTGGACTTCCTGAGCGACGTCATCCAGTATCTCCTCTGCCTTTTCGGCATAAGCCGGATGGACCCATACCTGGGTCCCCTCGGTATTCCATACGTATGCACGGTCAGGCACGCTGTCGTAATTGTCTTCCGCAGCCTGCATGACTTTGTCCCTGATGACGCCGTTCACTTTAAACCCCTGATATCCTTCCAGATTATTATCATGTTCGGGCTTCAGATCGGAATAGTATAACGACTCCAAATAAGAGGCGTCGGCTTTGTTGGCCCGGTCAAAAGAATCCTTGATCTTTTCCACCGTCTTGCCCCGTTCGGCATTGTCTCGGGTCTGTTTTAACCTGGCGGCGGCCTTGTCGCGTACGGCGCCGTATCCGTCTTTGACTGCTCCCGGGATAGCATTGACGCCTTCCCTTTCCAGCCGCTGTCCGCCTTGCTGAACCATCCGGGCTCCTGCCCCCGACCAGCCGGCCGCCTTTTCTATGCCCCGTCCCAGCTTTCTGCCCCATACTCCTGCCCGTTCGGAATTGGAAAGCATCTTTCCCCCGACTCCGACCGCCGCGGCGATACCAGCCGCGCCGCCGGCCACTGCGGCAGTGATTCGGCCCGTGCGGGTGATCACCTTAGCTCCGCCCAGATCGCCGGGAGAACTTATTGCTTGGAGTATTTCCCTGAGGTATAGGAAATGAATGAGAACCACCAGCACCAGAATCAGAATCAGAGTGATCAGATCCGGACTGGCGCCGCCCAATCCGGCCTGGCCTTCGGCACGCACACTGCTCACAAACAAAAAGAAGGCCCCGAACAGGCTTTGCAGAAACAGACTTCTGAGTATTATATTCCAAATACCTATAATGGGCTCCATAGCTGTCTTCAAAGCCCCGACGCCGGTATAGAGAGGCGAAAACACCAGCGCCAGGGCCAATACCCAGATATGCAGCATGGCAACGAAAGCAATCAGGATCAGGCAGGCCATCACTATGACCATCATGGCAAACGATCCGCGATCAGAATCAGGATCGTACAGCACTTTGGATACCCCCATGGAATCAAGCTGATTGACGTCGATACCGCTCATATTGCCGCCGGTCAGCATGGCCTTCAGAACCATATCGGCGCGGACGCCGGACAGTTCGCCGTCCCAGGCCGTCCCTCCGGCGCCGTAAGTGGTGCTGATAGCCGGACTCAGCGTCTCCTGCCAGACATTATTCTGCACATCCGTCCCGAACCTTACCAGGAATAAGGCGAAGAACGATAATAACAGCGCCAGCGCTAAAGGCTTGAAAGTTTCCCAAGGTCCTTTGCCGTTTTCGTCCCTGGCGAAAAAGCTCCTGTACACCGCAGACAGAACCGCAATCATAACGAGTCCTAAAAAGACAAGAAGCGTTACCGACCACCAGTCTTTTACCCAGGAGTCGGCAGGAAAGGGTTCCGTATATATAAAGGCGACCGCAAAGGCATTCTGAAAAAGCTCCAGTATATCATCCAGCAAAATAGCGATCAGCTTTGTGAAGGCTTTCCATAGAGTCGCGCCCGGATCTGTCAGAAATTCGGCCAGCTTTTGAAAAGCATTGACGATCCACTCGGGGATAAAACTTCTTCCTCCCCCCTCTTCTTCATCTTCTTCGTCCTGCTCCGTTTCCTCCCCGATATCCCCGCTTTCCTCCATGCCGGCTTCAGCGGCAGCCTGATCCGGTTCGGCCGCAGCTTCGAAAATAAATATCTGGAATACGTTAAACAGCAGCAGGAATAACAGCAGCACTGCCGGTGATTTTCTCCGCGTCATGGCTGTTCTCCCGTTTAACCCGGGTATTTGAAAGCGTTGAGGAGCGCGCCGGTGGTTCTCACATTATTAAGCCCTTCTTCAGCCTGAGGCACGATCATCGTCCAGAGGAATACCAGAAACTTATACCACAGCCCGGTTATGGCGAAAAGCACTAGTATAATACCGAACAAAACCGGTTTCAGCATGTCCAGGACATTCTTGACTTCATAATCGCCTCTCCCGGTAAAAACCTGCCAGACGATTTTCAGCGTTTTCCATATCCCTATCACCACAAGGATCAGTCCGAAAATACCGGCGGCCCAGTTGATCAGGCGCAGTATCGGCGCAACCGTCTGCAGCGAAGCATTTAGATCCGGGGTAAAATACTCCACTCCCGGCAGCGCGCTGGCATCGTTAGCCGCCAAAACATCCGGCACGATCAGCAGAACAAGCATAAACACCGCGGGGAGTATAAAATATAGCTTACGGCCTTTCTTTACAAACATGGGTAAATTCAAACGTAACCCCTCCCTTTGCACATCATCCAGAGCATATAAAGCGCTGCCGCCATCATCCCAGGCATGATAACCAGCTTTTCCAGCAACCCCGAACTGCTGACCAGGGGGATGCCGAACCGGCCGGGCAGCGGCCACATCCACGGTACCCCCATGGGATTAAGGGAATCCAGCAGCAGATGGCTGATCATCCCTGCCGCAAATGCCTTTATGTATACGCCGGGTACGGGCAGTGTAAATGTCAGTAAAACATACATGGCGGCGGTAAAAGCTAAACTGTGGGTAACCCCCCTGTGGCGCAAGGTATGCCCGACAACTGCTCCCGCTCCGGGTATATATTTCTGTATCCGGGAATGCGGCGTATCAATATCCGGTATCAAAGCCCCCGCCGCAGAAGCAGCCATCAGCCAGCCCAGCGGCTCATTCGTTCCGGTGGCGCCGATCAGCAGACAGCCGGCGACGACCCCTCCGGCAGCATGCGTCAATCCGTTCATTACATCCCTCCTGTCTTTATTTTTATTATATTGGCAAACAAGATGGACGAGATTGAGGCGATTGCCCCCATCTCGTCCGGAGCAGGAGCGGCACAGGTTTACTTCTTTTGCTTGTTCCAGGCGTCGATAATGGTCTTTTCAAACTCTTCTTTCTTGCTCTTGTCCTTGAAGTAGACCGTGTCGTAGTACTTGTCGCCGCTTTTTTCGCTGGGCATGGATACAAACAGGGCGCTTTCATCATCCTTTTTGTGGTAGAGACGGATCCCCTTGATATAAAGTCCGTAATAAAGGACTTTGACATAGGCCAGCATCGGATCCCTCATGTTTTTGGTCTCGAAATTGATTTCTTCAACAGCCTTGGCCATCAGACCACCACTCCTTTCAGCGTAATAGGCTTTAAGTAAAATTACCGCTTTCCTCCTTCGCATAAATTGCCCATAAAAAAACCCGGCTTCTGCCGGGTGAGCCAACATATTCAGCCGTAAATCGACGAATAGGCCTGAGAGTTATGGGCGCTTCTGCGGGCGCCTCCGCGCCCCCTGGTATAATTTCCGTCGCCGGCGGCAGCCCCGGCCTTTTCCTCTTCTTCGTCGGAATAAGGTTCATGGGGACAGCGGTCGATCCTTTCATAGGACAGAACATAGCTGTCTTGCCGCTGGAGGGCTTTTAAATCAACGTAGCTGTTATATGCGATCCGTAAGCCGTGACCTGATTTATCCAGGTTCTTCTTTACCAGCTTGGGGGCATACCCTGTTTTGATAGTCAAAGAAGCGACGGTCGGGCCAAATATCAAAGCAGGATCGGATTCCACCAGATCGTTTATCTCCTTTTCGATCCCTTCGTCGATTCTGTGCTGCTGCCTGTAATTTAGTACGGTGCGGGCCGTACATTCATAGATCCCTGCTATTTCGGAATTACTTTTTCCCTGTTTTATGTACGCCATAATTTCAGCAAGGTTTTCCGGACCTAATTCCTTCCGCCGGCCGGTGTTGTCCCTTAGCCCCCCGCGCTCCACACTGATGCCGTGTTTCTGCCTAAATCTTATGACCGTGCGGCGGGAGCAATTATAATGCTCTGCGATATCTTTATCGTTTTTCCCCTCGGCGATCATATGCAGAACGGCCTCTTTATCCAGGATGTCACTTTGATTTTTTCCATTTCGGCTTTCCTCCGGGCATAGCAATGCCATTGGCGCCACCTCCCCTGTTACCGCCTTTTGATTTCAGATTCCGTTTATGAGGCTCAGAATATCTTCGGCTTCGGTCGCCGTGATATTGATATCGTCTCCGGGGGCCCGTACCTCATCCCCCCGGCAATTACTCAGGATATCTGATATAACATCCCTGAACTCCGCCGACTGAACAAATTCCCTCAGCGCGTTCCTGATATCCGCTTTTTTCCTGCCTTCGTCCAGGTCTTCCCGGATCAGCCTTTTGATGTAGACACTGTACCCTTCCGGTCTCGCCTCCGCCCAGTTTTTTAAATATTCCTCCCCGGCGGTAAAGTAAACCGACTTCTTAGAATTGAGCCCGGGCATTACGCGCACCCGGTTACCAATTTAGGGAGAATAGCCTGATTCACAAGTGTTTTATACATGGCTCTGACATTGGAAAACTGGGCGTCCTCCATCAATATGCAGCGGGGAAAGAGCTCCCGCATATATGATCCCAGACTGATAAATCCGCCGCCGCATAAGATATTTTCATCGGCCGTGCTTGGACTGAAAACATTCTCCATATCCTGCACCAGCTCATAAACATGTTCACGCCCGACCTGGGCAGCTAATTCCGATACGTCTTCGCTCCCTGCCGGAGTGGGGAAAAACCCCTGTTCAAAAATGCGCCTGAGCTCTTCGATAGAACTGAAATTTAACGTGGGATACTTGGAGTCAAGTTTCTTGCGGAAGGTGATCAGCATGGGGATAATCCCCAGGTTTCTGGTATACAGCTTGGTTTCCGGTTCTTTCTGGGGTATCCCTCCCCGGAATTCGGCAACGTCGAAGGTATGCCCGCCCAGATCCCAGATCAGAACGGTCGCCTGTTTTTGCTGGTACTCTTCTCTTTCCTCCTGGGACAGCGTGTAGTAGGCAATCATGGCCTGCGGCATGGAAACGGCCTTTTCCACCATGATCTCCTTAATGATACCGTCGCGCGTTACCTTTACATACTGCCCGCCGGTTCCCAGGTAATCCAGCAGAGCACGGCTCAGATTAGTTTCGGTATGGCTTTTTGAAAGCGGAGTGCCGGTGACCACCAGGAATTTGCCTTTTTCACCTTCGCAGAGCTGATGCAGGTAATTGAGCATTTCGACCTTGGTCTTCATGCTTTGGGTCTTGTCATGGTGCAGATCGGGAGGGACGTTTAAACCGTCGCCGACCCGGTATTTCTTTCCCTGAAATTCAACTAAAGTGGCTCCGCCGTCGGGCACTTCGCTGTCGGCCACTTCCTTGACCCGGGCCAGGCACATGTACTTGCCGCCTGCGCTGTACCCCTTGGTGAACTGAAACCCCGGGTCGAAAGCCACTGTCTGGATATCCATCTTCTCTACCTCCCTGTTAATTTATCTTCGGCAACGAGCTCTTCCACTGATGCGCCGAGAGCCCCGGCCAGCTTCTTCAAGGTATCTAAACGCGGCGAGAGGGTTTGACCTCTTTCAATGGCACTTATGACCGATTGGTGGACTCCCGATAAATCTGCCAGTTGTTCCTGGGTCAACCCTCTCTTTTCACGAATACCCTTTAAATTCATCTCACCATCCCGCTTTCTTTGGTTTAATAAATAAGGTAAAATTGCTATTTTCCCGGAGTGCAGGGATACGCACAATCATACCGAAATCCATTGATATCCATGTTGTTTCCTTCGATCAACTGCGCTGCGGAAACGTCCAGAGCTCGCGCAATATTTTCTATAACTTTCAGCGAGGGGTACACCCGGCCTGATTCGTACCAGCTTACGGTTTGCTGAGTCTTGCCTATTTTTTCGGCCAGGTCCGCCTGGGAAAGCATTTTCTGCTTTCTGATCCGTCTCAGATTACTGCCAAACATAATACCCCTCCCCATAAAGACTGGATAAACTTGTATAAATACCAATAAGATTGGTATAATCGAATTGTTAAGAAATATAGTATTTTTTTATTTTTCCGTTTCAGCCAGCAGTTCGCCGGCCGGAATACCAAAAAATTGTTCGAGACGTTTCTGAACTTTCCAGGATGGGTTGCGGTAACCAGTTTCAATAGAACCGTACATTCGGCGGCTAATACCTATGTGAACAGCAACCTCTTGTTGGGTATATCCTTTTTGGTTTCTTAGGGTAATTAAGTTTTTTCTCAAGTAAGCTCAATCCTTTAGGCACTAATTGTGCCTTATGTGTTTTAAGTATAAGGCACCTATTGTGCCTAGTCAATACTTTTTTGGAGGCCTAAGTTGGTTACTTTAGGTGAACGTTTACGCGAACTAAGAAAATCAAAGAACCTAAAAAGAGAAGAACTTGGAGAAATAATAGGTTTAGGCCCTAGAATTATCACCTTTTACGAAACTAATGATAGAGACCCGAGTTTAAAAGTTCTCATCGCCCTGGCCGATTACTTCGACGTATCCATGGACTACCTGGTGGGCCGTTCCGACGACCCGGCCAGGCGGTAAATCGCTTAGGAGGAAACCCATTATGAATCATGATTCTGAAAATAATTCCAACCCAGCTTTAATTAAAATTATTAAAGATAATCCTAATCTTTTTACTTTATGGAATGATACTGAGCGTCAACTCCCCAATTGCTTCTTGCGGATAATGTATATGAACGACTACGCTCGAATTACTGGGGTTAATAGAGCCCAAACAAATTATGCTTTTTGTAAAATAGAACCTTTTTCCAATAACGTGGAAACTGATAAAGATTATTTAGCAACAATGGTAATTGCATCAGATGCACTTATAACTGATATAGGACATGAACTGATGCATTTATACATACACAGTATTGGTTATCCTTTTATTGTGCCAACTTATAAATATGGCGAAGTTTTAGATAACAGCGCCGAAATCCTCGAAATGGATAAACTGGCCACTCGTATCCATGATGTAACTGTTCACCCTATTATTGATAGAAATTTAACTACAATAAATTTATTTGACAATCAAGTATGGGAACGAATGTTCAGGAATCATTCAAACGAATTACAGAGTTATCTTAAAAATCCGAATTATTTCAAGGACAAGAACTACATAGTAATTAGAACGATAGAATTACAACATCGGTTACCACCGGAAATGTGGCAGCAGATAGAAACTATGTTTAAGGAAAGACCCAGTTATCAGAGGCTCTTAGGTAAAATTAAACAATTACCATGTTTCCCTGACAATTTATCCCCGCAAAATGTTTATGAGTACATTACAAATATGTGGAAATATTATAGGATTAAACCTGAACAGTTAAATCTGGACTTAACGTTTAACAGTCCTCTTCTGCAGAAACCTCACTCCTCGTAAGGAACACCTCCGTGTTCTCTCTAGGGGTACCAAACGTAATGCGGTCCGGATTCTGTCGCAAAACAGCATTCATTAACTCATTAAGTTTAAGTGTTGCAGGCTCCGGCTTGATATTATTTTGATCAGTTTTTTTAGGAGTATCATTCATGGAATTACCTTCTTTCATATATATTTTCCGTTTCAGCCAGCAGTTCGCTGGCCGGAATACCAAAAAATTGTTCGAGACGTTTCTGAACTTTCCAGGATGGGTTG
>ENA-UOOR01002702-UOOR01002702.1-fermentation-metagenome-genome-assembly--contig:-NODE-2702-length-17329-cov-3.233241_pt1 | contig 17329 bp, 17 predicted proteins | sample MGYA00245780_ERZ724029 | MGnify/ENA primary metagenome ERZ724029 (study PRJEB28704, sample SAMN03018315) | fermentation metagenome | biome: anthropogenic terrestrial biome; feature: soil; material... | reverse complement strand
TTCTTGCGAATTTCTTCAGCTTCAGCTTTTTTCTTCTCAAGCTCTGCCGCTTTTTTTGCTGCCTTCTTTTCCTCGTATACATTAAAGAAAGCGGTTATATCAACCTGATTATTCTGAGTCATTACCTCAAAAACTATACTCAGCTCTTCCTCTTCAAGAGCGGTCATATGGCTCCTGCCCGGGCGGCCGTTATTGTTCAGGATTTTGATGATATCCTTGCTCTTTATCTCAAAGTCTTTGGCAAGAGCGTTAATTCGGTATTTCTCCATGTTCTGATCATCCTTTCATTAGGAGCTTGAAAATGTTTTCAAACCTTTTTCATCAGTGATGCATTTCTGTTTCTATCTGTCTTATCGCCGTTTTGTCAGCTTTTAGTTGCTTGTTGAACGCTGCTAAAAGGTTATCGTCTGTTATTGCGACAGCGGAGGTTCTCTGCCTGCCAAGCGCTCTTGCAATCTCATTCATTGAAAAAGTAAGGGAGAGTACCTCTATACCGCGATAACCCGCCTTGTCCGAAATCAGCTTGACTGTGTTTTCGGAGGCGTCCGACGAAATAACAACCAGCCTCGCTTTACCGCTCTTTATAGCGGCAAGCACGTTATTTGTACCGACAGCGAGTGCGCCCGCCTTGTTAGCAAGTCCGAGTGCGCTGAGTATTTTATTCATTTCAAACGCCGTACCTCCTCCCTATATAAGTATTACTCGGTTAATCCCCTTAACTGTTCTCCGAGAAAATCATATATCTCTGCGGGGATTTTTGTTTCAAAAGCTCTTTCTATACGATGTCCCTTTTTAGCCGCCTCTAAGCATTTAAAGTTTTTGCAGATATATGCCCCTCTGCCCGATTTTTTTCCGGTCGGGTCAATAAATATTGAATCATCTTTATCTCTGACAATACGTAAGAGGGTCGTTTTCTCCTTCATCTCTCCGCAACCAACGCATTTCCTTGTCGGTTTTTTCCTTTGAATCATCTGCATCACCAAGCTTTCCGGTTTACTGTTGTTCGAGTGTTTTATTGCTCTTTATATCGATTTTGAATCCTGTGAGTTTTGCGGCAAGCCGTGCGTTCTGCCCCTCCTTGCCGATTGCAAGCGAGAGTTGTTCATCTGCAACGATAACTCTGTACGCCCTGTCGGAGTCGGGTAGCTTTATGACGGAATCGACTGTCGCCGGAGCAAGTGCTGCGCTGATAAATTCCTCGTTTATATCACTATATGAAATAATATCTATTTTTTCACCGCATAATTCCGCTGTGATGTTATTTTTTCTTGCACCCTTTGCACCTATACATGCACCTATAGGGTCGACATTTGGGTCATTTGATTTGACGGCTACCTTTGTTCTGCTGCCCGCCTCTCGCGCGATGGATTTTATCTCCACAACACCGTCTCTTATCTCGGGAATCTCAAGCTCAAAGAGTCTGCGTACAAGACCGGAATGTACTCTTGAGAGAATAACGCTGGGACCTCTTGAGTCTTTATTTCGGTGATAAAAACCTTTATACGGTCACCGACCTGCAGATTCTCGTTTTCTATCTGTTCGTGGCGGAAGAGCACCATCTCGTTTTTCCCTATCTCAAGCGTAGCGTTTCCTGTTGTCGGGTCAACGCGTGTTACAACGGAATTTATTATTTCTTCCTTTTTCTCCTCGTACTCCTTGATCATTATACCTCTCTCCGCCTCGCGGATTCCCTGTATAATAACCTGCTTTGCCGCCTGAGCAGCGATTCTGCCAAAGTTTTTTGTTTTAACCTCAACCTCTATCACATCACCGATGTCGTATTTCTTTGATTTATTCTGAGCATCCTCAAGCGATATCTCAGCCTTTTCGTTTACGACCTCGTCGACAACAGTAAGCTGCCTGTAAAGCTTTATGTCTTTTTTTACCGTATCGAGCTTCACACGTGCGTTTTCTTTGCCGCCACTATCCTTTTTGTAGGCGGACAGGAGAGCCGCCTCAACACGCTCTATCATATATTCCTTAGGAATGCCCTTTTCCTTTTCGAGCATATCGAGTGCGTCGAAAAACTCCTTGTTCATTTTTATTAACCAATCCTTTCAATATTTATAACTGAATCGTTTCAATCAACAGCCCTGATCTTAGACAATCCCGAAGCATGCGGTCATTTTTGAAATGAGTTTTCTCGGTAATGAAATATCACCTGTTTCATCGTTTCTTTCTATTGTTATTATATCATTATCAAAGCTTTTAATAGTACCGTAATATTCCTTTCTACCTTCTAAAAGCGAAAAAAGCTTGAAGTTTACAGTATATCCTCCGTCCTTTGCAGCACCGATTTGCTCGTCGTTACGCAGTTCCCTGTCGATTCCCGCACTGGAAACCATAAGACAGTAGGGCTCGTCGATAATCGGCTCGATTTTTTTTGTTATGTCGCTGCAATCATCTAAAGATATGCCGCCCTTTTTATCGACCGACACTTCAAGAATAAGCTCTGCGCCCTCCTTGTAATAAGCCACATCCCATAATGAAAAACCCATTTCGGATATGGGCTTTTCAACAAGCGCTCGTACCTGAGAAGCGGTGTTTTGTTTTTTGTTAGACATTTACAATCAAAATCCTTCTTTTTTTATAAAAAACACGTGAACTTTCGCTCTTTTCAAAAACTTAAGAGTGGGAACAACCCACTCTTAACCCTTACACATCATAATTTACCGATATTGTAACACGTTTTAATCGAAAAAGCAATAGTTTTTGATTAAAAAACAATTAATATGGTTGGTTTATGCCGCTCTTTTGCACTTTATCCCAATCTACAAACAGATTTAACTGCTTTTTCATTATACCGTTCCTGCCGCGGTTGTTAAGAGTCCGCTCCGAAATATAGTCGTTCTCCATTAATTTTTTTATGGATGCGGATATCTGCTGCTTAGTGGCACCCTTGCTTTTTTTAACAACGCTCGCAACCGCATCGTTGAATGTCGGGCGCGAACTTTCCTTCAAATAATCGAAAATCAGCTGATAAAAGTTACCGTGAATATCCTGCTCGGTCGGAAGTGTAACGGTTCTGCTCGCTGTCTCCTGCAGGTTCTTTGAAAAAGAATCCTTGATACCGTAAATGACAACTTCCTTATGATAAAAGTTCTTTAGAAATGACGTCACGGAGCTGAAGTGACCGTCGCCGGAAAACAGAATAAACACTTTAATATCATCCGAAGATAATGCTTTTTGATAAATGTTATCAAGAATTATAAAATCGGTAAAATCCTTTTTTACGCCGTACGGATTTCTTGTGTCGATGATTTTGTTTGAAAATAGACGGATACGGCGAATCTCGTCAGACAAACTTTTGTGAGAGAAATCGGCAAAGAAGGATACTTCAACAAGATTAAACTGTCTGTTAAGGTCTTCAAACCATCCTTTTATGTTGGGCTGTAATCCGAAGTTGTTCTTAAGTGAAATGTACCAATGCTCGTAATCAACGAATGCGACCGCCTTTTGCAGCGTGTTTGACGTATCAGGCGTCTCCTTTACCGGCTCTTTTTTGAATAAGCCTAAGATATATCTTACCTCCTTTCCAGAATTTTTTTATATTAATGATTGTTGCATCATTTTCCAAAAATCCCTGTAAAGCACAAATAACTTTGATATACTCAAAATCCCCGCTTTGCTTTTTGTACTTCCTGCGATGACTATCTATATATAATTATATACTGAATTTTAATAAAGTCAATAGTTTTGCTTAGTAAGATACTCCTTTAGTTTTTCTATTATGCGTTTTTCGAGTCTGGAAATGTAGCTTTGGGAGATGCCAAGAATGTCCGCTACTTCTTTTTGAGTTTTTTCTTTTCGTGTTTTTCCCTCCTCGCTTATTCCGAAACGCATCTTTATTATCTGCCTGTCACGTGCCGAAAGAGAGTTCAACGCCCGCATAATGATTTTCTTGTCCTCACTCTCCTCTATGCTTTTATAAACAAAATCGTTCTCTGTACCTAAAAGATCGGAAAGCAGCAGTTCGTTGCCGTCATAATCTATATTCAGCGGCTCGTCCAGGGACATTTCCGTTTTAAGATAAGTGTTCTTCCGTATATACATCAGTATTTCGTTTTCAATACATCGTGAAGCATAGGTGGCGAGCTTGATTTGTTTTTCCGCGCGGAAAGTGTTTACCGCTTTTATAAGACCTATCGTGCCTATGGAAATCAAGTCCTCGATTCCTATTGCCGTATTCTCAAACTTTTTTGCTATATACACAACCAGTCTTAGGTTATGCTCGACAAGAATATTCTTTGCCTCGGAATCTGTTTCAAGCCTTTCAAGAAGAGCGGTTTCCTCCTCCTTTGACAGGGGCGGGGGGAGCGTCTGCGGACCGTTAATGTAAAACAGCTCATCCTCGGATATCCCGAGGAACTCTTTAATCCAAAGCATTACAAGATTATAACTATCGGTGAGTTTCATAATCAAAGACCTTTCCTTTTTCTCAAATACATAACGAGCCGGGCAGCAGACCGTCATAAGTCGCAAAATCAGCGGTTTTCGTGTCAATTGCAACTGCCGCTTCTATCGTTTTTTCCTTTTGGAACAGAGGCCGCAAAATAACTTTTTTTGGTATAAATCCAAGCAGAACACTGCTGCCGGTGCTGCTTTTTACCGGAATGACACGCAGCGGTACAGGACTCGTATCGATAGAAGGCTCATTCAAGGGGGGAGGCATGATCTGCGAGCACAGAATGATAACAGGCAGTGAGGAAAACGGCTCTGTCGCCATATTTCCGCTGTCTACAAGAAGGTTTACGCTTATAGGCTCCGTATCGAGGTAAATGTCGGCATGCATTGATTTCGCTGTCACTCTTTTTTTGCAGAGAAGGGAATAGGCAAGAGCGACAAGGGTTGATAAAACGGATATTATTATAAGGCTCGGCGCGCTGATTTCGGTATAGATACCGTCTGAAAACCTGCCTGTAATACCATAAACCGCGTTCAAAATACCACCGAGGAGTGCTGAAGAAAGTATGTAAATCACAACTGTTTTAGCGGCTTCTTTGAAGGTTAATAGTCTGAAAGAGATTTTGCATATGATAAAAGCTGCGATTATATGGAGCGGCAGCATATAAAACCAATCGATAGGATACAGTAAATAATATACGAGTGAGTACCCTGCTCCGAAAAGCGATGCAAAAAACATACGCAAAAGACCTGATCTCTTTGAAAGCAGCTTCCCGCTTATAAAAAGGCATATAAAATCCAAAACAAAGTTTATAAGTATCAGAATGTCGGCATATATTATAAACACCTCTTCATTCATCGGATATCACTCCCTGATAATATTATAAAAATCAAACGCTAAGATTTATGTCGTTTTCATGCCGTGCAAAAAATTTTTTCGGAGGTTGTTTAGTTGAAAAAACCGCTTATAATTATACGTAGGCAGAAAAGGATCGCAGCAATTATTTTGTCCGCGGTTGTACTGCTCATAGGGCTGATTATTGTTTACGAAACCAAAAACGGTGATGACGGGATTGCCGTCTTTAATAAACAGGACGGAATATCATCGTCAAACAACACGATTGAGGATTTATTAGCAAGAATAATGGAGGAGTAGCGTTATTTACATAATCCTGCCACGTCTGCGTCTGCGGATAAGTGTATTTCTGCCTGTTGCGTTGGGACTGCTTATAATACTTGAGGGAGCTTTGAGCTTCGGCATAATACTGTCGGCTGCGCTGCTGCATGAGCTGGGACATTTTATTCTTATAAAGCTGTGCGGTGCAAAAATAAAAAGAGTGGACATCGAAGTACTCGGAGCGGTGATTGCTTATTCCGAGGTGGATACCTCGCTGAATTCCGATATCTCGATCGCTTTGGGGGGGATTGTTTTCAATCTGGTCGCCGCCGTCGTGGGAATCGCTTTTTTTACTTGCTACTATGATTTGTACCTGCTGATTTTTATAGCAGCGAATTTATCGCTTGCTTTTGTCAATATGTTACCGGCAGCAGGTCTTGACGGCGGCAGGGCATTAAACGCTCTGCTGCTTAAGAGGTTTGACATCATAAAAGCGGAGAGGGTTTCACGTGTAGTCTCGTTAGTAGCAAAAATCTTTCTGATTGCACTAAGCGCCATGCTGATGGTTTTATCATGTTTCAACACTGCGATGATAATTTTATTTTTATTGAATTTTATACACATAAGCAATTGAAATACGGAAAATTTTATGATATCATTACTAAATGAACAGATAGAAATTCCACCCAAATCAAAAGTTTAAGGAGACCTACAATGAGGATGAAAAAAACAGCTGTAATTCTTCTCGTGTTTATTTTGACATTACTTACTTTGCTTGCCGCATGTGTTGAAAAAGGCGAGGAATCAACAGCAGAATCGATCGATTCCGCTTCTTCCGTTGGTTCCGAGGATTCAAAAGAAAACAGTTCGAAAGAAGATTCCGGAAGTTCTTCCGCAGAGACCGAAAGTCTTCCGGCTATCGATAATAAAGAGACGGAATACCTTAATGTTCTCGGATGCACTCTTACAGACAAAAACAGCTTTGTTGTTGTCGGACAATGCGAAAAAGAAGCGATAATTGAAGCTGAAACTGCCGGAGGGCAGAGCGTTTCTGCCGATACTGACAACGGCTATTATTCGGTAAGACTGAAAAAAGAGGGTACAAAGACAAGAGTATATATCAAAGCTACAGGCACTTTAGTCGAGGAATATGCTCTGGACGCAAAGCCGATAGTTCCTAATTCCGATATGTGGCCCATCGTAGGTGCAAGCGGATATAATTTCTTTTTCCAGAAGATGATGCCCGATTTTATGCAGACGAATACGCTCTCGGAAAAACAGCTCGGCACTCTGACCGAAAAAATCCGGAACAGGGTAAGCGAGCTTGACAACACTCTGTTCGGTACTGAGATTATATATTTGATCGTTCCTTCAAAGGCAAGTATTTATCCCGAGCTGGTTCCCGAGGATTACGCAAAAGGAACAGGGGAGAGCAAACTTGAGCAGGTGAATAACGCACTTGAAGCCGGTGGCGCTACTGTTATAGATTTGCTCGACGTGTTTTCCGAGCATAAAGATGACGAATACAAGCTGTATTGGAAAACAGACAGCCATTGGACGGATTACGGCGCATATATTGCCTATAATGCGCTTTTTGATTATATAAGCGGGGAGTTTCCGGGTGCGGCACCGAGACCGGTCGAGGATTTTGATTTTGCAGAAGATTACTACAACGGCGGAGACATGATTTTCTATATGATGATGGATCAGGATAAAGTAAAGGAATTTAACTATTATCGCACACCGGCATTTGACATGAACAGCGAGATCGCAGAAGTAAAGAGATACCGCGCACCCAATTATCTTATGTACGATGAAGGCGGAATGGTTCCGGAACGTCAATTCAGCACCGGCAATAAAGCGCTTCCCGACTTTCTCGTAATGCGTGACTCATACAGCACTCAGATATATGATATCCTTGCCGATCGCGGCAACAATACGCTTTATAAATCCATGTGGAACTATGCGTTTAATATAAGCGAAATAACCGAAGTTGCTCCGGATTATATCATTTATATATTGGCGGAGTGGAATATCGATTCAATTTTGCAAAGTTAAGAAATTTTATGCAAAAAACCCCCATAACCGGACATAATACCGTTTACGGGGGTGATTTTCGCAGTGCTGGGATTTATAACGGGTCTGTTTATCGGCGTTTTGTTCGGTGTCGGTTTGATGTGTATTTTTAGAATTAACGAATGAAAAAGCGAATGACAGGAAAGCTGTTTATTAAACTCGGCAGAGAATACTAAACGGCTTTTTTGTATGATTTATACAATAACGGATTTCCTTTTTGTGCAAAGCCAAAAAACAGTATTTTTTGCTTGATTATTTATTATTTCGGTGTTATAATGATTTTATATAAAAAATTTGCAGCCACGCCTTTTAGGAGGAAAATTAATGAAAAGAATTATTGTGTTGCTCTTATGCCTTACCATACTTGCCGTTTCTTTTGCGAGCTGCAGTTCGTTGAAGGAAGGCGAAAAGGGCGCATCTATATCTGTATATCTTTCGGAGTATCCGCAGACGTTGGATCCTGCACTGGTACAGCTCAACTCTGATGTCTCGCAAGTGCTGGGATTGATTTTTGAGACTCTGACAACAATAGACGAGAACGGTAAATTAAAGCCTGCTTTAGCCACGAAATGGTATCCGGTATACGATAAGATAACGAACGAATACAAGATGAAGTTCGCTCTAAAGGATACGCAGTGGAGCGACAAGCGCGCCGTTTCTGCCAATGATGTTATTTATGCATGGAAGAGAATACTCGCTCCTGAGACAGAGAGTCCATATGCATCCATGCTTTATCCGATAAAGAATGCAAAGCAAGTCAAGGCGGGTACAATGACCAGTGACAGCCTCGGTCTTTACTCAGAGGAGGACACTCTTTTAGTCGTTACCTTTGAGCAGGACTACAACACAGATTTATTTGCCGAAACCGTTTCGAACATACATCTTGCTCCGGTACGCGAGGATGCGGTCGTGAGGGCTTTGAAGGAGGATAAGCCGGAGGACAGAGACTGGGCGGCATCCGCTGCTTCAATAGTCTGCAACGGACCGTTCAGGGTTCAGGCTCTTGAAGAGGGCGTTAAGCTCATTCTTGAGCGTAATACTTATTATATGCGTGATATCGAGGATGACGCGCTCGATAAATATGTGCTTCCTTACCGTATTGTCTGCCAGTATCAGGAGGACAAAGCCGTAAAGGACGGAACTTTTCTGACACAAATCGAATATCAGACAAAGCGTTTTAAAGAGGAAAAAATCTTTTATCTGTCGGGATTCAATAAAGAAACATACTCGGAATTCAAGGATGACATTGAGTCTTCGGTAACATCCAACTCCTATGTTTATTACTTCAACACCAATAGTCAGGTTCTCTCTAAGAAAGAGGTCAGAAACGCTCTCTCGTTAGCCCTCGACCGCAATAAGATTGTAAACGAAATTACCGGTACCGGCGAGATAGCCGCAACCGGATATATACCTAACGGGGTATTTGATGCTACAGATAAAAAGGACTTCAGAACTGTCGGCGGCAACCTTTACACCTCAGGTACTTCCCCGTCGGATTTATTGAAACAAGCGGGTGTTTCGGGCGGATCATTTACACTAACATATCTTATTCCCGAGAGCAAGGCTTTAATAAACAGGAATAAAGACACCTGTAAATATGTCAATATTTACGAGGAGGTTGCTAAGTATGCACAGAGTGTATGGCAGGATTTAGGATTTGAAGTTACGCTTAAAGGTCTTAATCCCAATGATTATATCGAAGCACTTTACAACAGGGAGTTTGACGTTTTAGGCATTAACAATGTAATGGATTCAGTAGATGCTTTCGCTTACCTCGCTCCGTTCTCGAAATACTACAGCGGTTCAGCTGTATCGGTTGACTTTGAGAAGGAAGCTTTTACAACTCATTACACAAACCTTGAGGATAAAGAGTATGAGGATTTGATAGACTCTATTGTCTATGTAAGCGACAAGACGCAGAGAGTTAAGCTCCTGCACGATGCAGAGCAGAAATTTACCGAGCTGTGTCCCGCAACTGCACTCTATTACTACACAAGCAATTATGTCGCTTCCGATTTGCTCAAAAAAATTGATGTTAACTATTTCGGATTTAAGATTTTCGATAAACTAAAGCTCAAGAATTACAGAGAGATAAATTCGATTGAGGAAGAAGAGGAAAAAGCTGCCGAGGAAGCCGGGAGATAACCTATAGTACGGTTTTACATCGGATATATCATATGATAAAACAAAGGGCGTGCCTTGTTGGCATGCCCTTTGATGTTATGTTCCGGTATGTGGTTATTATACCTCTTAGCTATATAATATAGGTAAAAATGATGGCTGCAGCGGACGCTGCAGCCATATTCACTAATTTGGTTTTACTTATCGAATATATTATATGTACCGAGGAAATGACGCTTGATTTTCAGATAATCAAATGCTGTAGGAAGCTCAGTGTTTTTGAGACATGCCGATTTCAGTTGGATTTGAGTGAGTTTGGTAATTCCTAAAAACGCTCTCTTTGCGAACAGATAGTCCTTAGCATTAATTTGACCGTCACAGTTAACATCTCCGAGTACAACAATTTTAAAGTCCTCAAGCACGGTGTTGCCCGATATATACTTAATGGTACATCCGGTACCAATCAGCTCGCTCTGTGAGGTTATCTCTTTTCCGTCTTTATCATAAACAACAAGGTTTTCGGAGGGCTGAAGGTTGCCGAGAAGCTCTGATAATGTGGTATCATCGGTTACACCAATAAGATAATCGCCCTCTTCATAACCGGAACTTGCCGTCGGGATAATGCCGCCCTCTGCGCCTATTACGACAGTTATGGGTTGTGTATAAAGGACATAGGTGGAGTTTGCTGCCGTTTTTGTTGTAAAGCCGACCATAAAGCTTGCGGTTCCTTCAGAGGCTTTAGCGGTAACAACTCCATTGGATACGGAAATCAGATCCTCACCCTCCAAAATCTTCACAAAGCTGCTCGTGTTGGTGGTTATATTGGTTTCGGTTCCGCTGTATGTAAATGAATTGACTGTATAACCGGATTTTGAGTCTTTGCCGCTGAGCATAATAGCGCTCTTGTTCGAAGTTATGTTTTTCACCATATTCTTAGAATACTGAGCGTCGTTGGTAGTAAGTCCGTCCAAGCCCCACAAGAACTGGTTATTAAAGGTTGAAGCAGAGCCGACGCTGTGAGTCCATGGCCAAATCGTAACCCCTCTGTCGATAGCCGCTGCTGCGGTGTACTTGCTTATGTTACCATAGGTAGAATTCATAGTGGAATGAGTGGATTGTGCTGAAATGAGTGCAGTATAGAAAGATTTCAGCGCGTTTATCATTGTGGTGGATATACCGAAGGAGATATTAAGGTTACCCGTCGACATCGTCGGCATAAGCTGCTGGAATCTTGTAAGCTGGGGTACGCTGAAACTTATGATACATACCCTGTTTTCCATATCGTATTCTTCTATCAGATCCACTATTGGTTTGACAATGTTGGTGTTGCTTGATTTTACCTCAAGGAATATTTTTGCTCTCGTGGGCTTTATTGCAACTAAAACCTCTTCCAAAGTCGGAATCTTCTCGTTCGGATAAATGTTTTTATAATAGTCATTATCTCCCCAGAGGTAATACTGCTTTAATTGAGCGAGAGTCATATTGCTTACAGATCCGGTGCCGTTTGTGGTACGGTCGATGGTAGCGTCGTGCATGACGATAACATTGTTGTCGCTTGAGAGGTGGACGTCTGTTTCAATCACATCTGCTCCGTTTTCAATTGCCATAAGATAGGATGTGATTGAGTTTTCCGGGGATTTTGTGGGATTTCCTCTATGTCCGATAACTAATGCTGTTTTTGTAAGCGTGTTTTCTACGAACAGAGTTTCAAGTGCGGTATTGATAGCAGCAGAATTATTTGTGATAATTCCGGTCGCACCGCTGGTTATAAGCTTTGCTGCATTTGTATTACCCACGAGGTTTTCGTCCATAACCCATACTGTAGTGGCAAGGGATTGCAGCTCGCTTACGTATTTTTTGTTCGCAAGGTTTGCGGGAAGAATAGCTATCAATGAGAGAGCAGACTTTACATCGCCTCTTATATCGAGTAGCTGTTCATCCGTAAGGGAGATTCCGGTAATTGAGGAAAAATCTATTGCGGAGCGTGCAATATTATATGACTGCCTTGCGTATTTTGCAACAGCGGTATTGTCGCTGATGAAAAGCACATCCTTAAAATCGGCACTCTTCAGAGCACTCACCAGTGAGTCCACCGTGGTGTTGTCCTTGACATAGAACGCGGGTATATAGGGAAGTGTCTCTGCATCCCCCATAAGCTCGCTTATAGTGCATATCGCCGTACCGTTCTTTGTGGTAAGGTTTACACCGTTTGCATAGAAAATCAGGGTTGCAGGAGCATTCTCGGGAGTGGTCTTATAAGACTGATACTCTGCAAGACTCTGAACTATACCGATGTTAGTAATATGGTTAAGCGTATTGGATTCGGGTTGGTTTGCTTTAACCAGTTCGGTATCTGTATTAACAACGGGAGGTACAGGTGCCGTCTCCTGAATGGTAACCTTTACGGAATCCAGGATCAACTTGGATTTATTAACCTGAAAACCTATATAGCCCTTGTCAACGTTAGAATTGGTTGTGGTCGCAATGGAGGGCAGCTCGGTAAAGTGGATAACCTTGTCGCCGTTAACCTGATATTGAACCGTTCTGTCCTTGGCAAGAACGGAAAAAGTGTAGTTCTTTGCCGCGCTTATAGACTCGGTATAACTTGTGGATGTGTAATATGTATAACCGGATGATTTATGGGAAACGCACTCGATTCCGCCGGTTCCGGTATTTTCATTTACCGCCGCCATCATATTGTTACGAATACACATATGATAATACGGAGTTATGGATGCGGCCGGGGGTTGTGCCCGGAAAATTACTGAGAACCATCTCGATGTATCATACGGGTTTGTCTGCGTGCCAACCGCATCGATTCTGTAATTAGCAAAATCAGCGAGCCATGCCGGAAGAAAAATCCGCAGATTTGCCGAACTTGTTGCGTCGATGCTCAGCTTACCATTGCTGACTGAGAACAAACCTGTTGCTAAAGAGGTGTTCCAGCCGTCGAGCGACGAGCTGCTGAAATCGTTGTTATACAGAACATATTCAGTATCGGAAGTTGCTTTAGCAACAATATATATGTTCTTTGAAACTGAGGAATTGGATTTGCTTTTGGCAGTAACCTTCGTTACTCCTTTTTCAGACGGGGTAAAGCTTGTAATCGGGCTTGATTCGTTGTACCAGGTGATATTGCTCGCTGCAAGTATTGTGCCGTCGTCAAGTTCAACAGAATAATCTGCCAGGTTGACAGCAGTGTTTACGGTTGCTAAAATTGCAGGTTCCCTATTGCTTATCTGTATAGGGGGTGGGATTGCACCCACAGATAATGCAGGGAATGAACCTAAAAGACCTGTAAGCACTGTTAAAACAAGAAGAAAAGATAAAAGCCTGTTTTTTTTCATTTTTGTTGATCCTTTCTGGTTTTTACTTTTTATTTGATTATATTATTACTAATCACGAGAATAATCCTAATGACCGCCCTCTATGTTATCGATAGCGTCCGCAATAACATTATTCGCTTTCTCAAGTTCGGCTGACGCAGTTTCGTAGCTGACGCCCGTTTTTGCGGAAATTATTCTTATCGCTCTGTCAACGAGCTTCTTGTTCGACGGAATCATATATGCCATATAATTTCCTCTGACCCTACCGAAGCGGATCATTGCGGCGGTGGAGAGCATATTGAGTATCATTTTCTGAGCTGTGCCCGCTTTCATTCGGGTTGAGCCGTTGATAACCTCCGGTCCTACCTCCGCGACAATAGCCAACTCGCACATAGGAATAAGACCGGAATTCCTGTTGCATGTTACCGCTATCGTATGTGAACCTGCCTTTTTTGCAAGGTCGATTGCACCCATGACACAATTAGCCGAACCGCTTGCGGAAATCGCAACCAGAACATCCTTTGAGCAAAAACCTTTCTCCCTAAGTTGCTTTGCAATCGATTCAAAATCGTCCTCAGCGTCCTCGACAGAATCGAAAGCAGCAGCGCGTCCGCCTGCGAGAACACCCTGGACAACCTCGGAGGAAACGCCATATGTAGGCGGACATTCGGAAGCGTCAAGCACTCCGAGCCTGCCGGAGGTTCCCGCTCCTACATAAAAAATTCTGCCACCGTCGTAAAGCGCGTCAGCTAAAATATCTACACCCGCGGCGATCTCGCGAAGAGCCTTTTCAACCGCAAAAGCGACTGTTTTATCCTCGTCATTGATGCATTTGACAATTTCCAAAGAACTCATTTTATCTATATTCGCGGTGTTATTGTTAACCGCCTCGGTTTTCAAACCGGAAAAATCAATCATGGGTAAATATCCTTTCAAAACAAAGTAAATTAGAACTATTATGCTAATATTGCTCAGTTCGTAACAGTTACAAGTGTATCACAAGTATGATGAATAGTCAACATAATTGTATAGACAAAATGAAACGATTCTATAACGATTCTATATAAAATAAACTATTTTAACAATATGAGCTATGTTGACAAGTATAACACTATATGTTAAAATATTAATCGAAATCGGGAAAAACGGGGAGAAAATAATGGAAGAAAAAAAGAACAATCTCATCAGCATTATAGTTCCTTGTTATAATGAACAGGAAGCTATACCTTTCTTTTATAAAGAAATAATCAAAGTCGCCTCGGAAATGACCGGCGTTGACATGGAGATTATTCTTGTCGACGATGGTTCTGCAGACGGAACTCTTAGTGCCTTCCGTATGCTTGCGGAACAGGACACACGGGTACGTTACATATCCTTTTCCCGTAATTTTGGCAAGGAAGCGGCTATGTTTGCCGGACTGCAGAGCGCAAAAGGTGATTATGTGGCTATAATGGATGCCGATCTGCAGGACCCGCCTTCTCTTTTGCCTGAAATGTACAGGATTGTCAAGGAGGAGGGATATGACAGCGTTGCCACAAGACGCAGCACCCGAAAAGGAGAGCCGCCTGTCAGGACTTTTTTCGCAAACGTTTTCTATAAGCTGATAAATAAAATTTCGAAGGTAGAACTTGTGCCGGGAGCACGGGATTACAGGCTTATGAACAGAAAAATGGTTGACGCTGTGCTGTCGGTCACGGAATACAATCGCTTTTCAAAGGGTATTTTTCAGTGGGTGGGTTACAAAACAAAATGGTTATCATATGAGAATATAGAGAGGGTTGCAGGCACGACAAAATGGTCGTTCTGGAAACTGTTTAAGTACGCTCTTGAGAGTATCATTGCCTTTTCCACTACGCCTCTGTCTGTTTCCTCGTTTTTCGGGTTTTTGTTCTGCCTGCTTTCTGTAATCGGTATTATCGTCGTCATCGTAAGGCAGGCAATCTGGGGTGGCTCCGCCTACGGCTGGGCTTCAATGGTGTGTATAATTCTTTTTGTCGGCGGCGTGCAGTTATTCTGTATCGGAATATTGGGGCAATACCTTTCTAAGACCTATCTTGAGACCAAAAAACGCCCGATATATATAGTTGCGGAGACAGAGAGGGACAATAAAAAAGAAGCGGATTGAAATACAGGCAGATAGCGTTAATATGCTCTCTGCCCTTATTTATAATAGTATTTATAGTATAACTGTTTTACTGCTCCTATTTATATTAATAAAGTGTTAAAAGCCGGAAAAATCTTCCTGAGCTATTGTATTTTTTAAACGAAATGTTATAGTAAAAGCAGTAATATCAGAGAGGAAGTTTATTTATGAAGCTTGGAATTATTAGTCCGACGCACGACGAGGCGGGAATAAAGAAAATAAAAGATCTGGAGCTTGATTTCGCCGAGTTTGATGTAAATGCAGATGATATTTCCTATCTCAAGACCGATGAAATAAAGAGAGCTCTTTCAAAATACGGTGTTACGCTCGGTGCAGTAGGCCGCTGGGGCAGAAATAGGATTGAGAGCGACGGGAGCTTCAATAAAAAGGAGCAAGAGGATGAGTTTTCTCTGATTGATTTTTGTAAAACACTTAAATGCCCCGTTTATATTACAGGAATAAATTATATCGATACCCTTAGTTATTATGGAAATATAACTGCTGCTATCAAATATATAGAGTCCCTTATTGATTATTCGGCAGGAGGAGTGAAGATCTGCACATATAACTGTAGTTGGAATAACTATATCGATAAGCCTCTCGAGTGGGACATCGTGCAGGGTCATATAAAGGAGCTGGGCATAAAGTTTGACCCATCTCACACGATAAACGGCGGCAGGGATTATATGTACGAAGCGGTGAATTACGGCGGTAATTTCGATCATGTGCACCTGAAAGGTACAATAAACTTAAACGGCAGGCATATTGACGATCCTCCTGCGGGACTTGATACGATAAACTGGGGCGGCCTTTTGTCGGTTCTGCATTATCATAATTACTCGGGCATGCTCTCTATCGAGCCCCATTCGCAGACATGGCAGGGTGAGCTTGGTGAAAAGGGCGTAAAATACACGATAGAGTATTTTAAAAAGCTTCTTTTTATAAATTAATAAACCCCAGTCGGAGCAAAACATGAGCTTCGGCCGGTGAAAGGTATCTGCTATGTTTGGTTTTTCTAAAAGGAATAAGCCTCCCAGGGACACCGAGAGCGTTGCATTCAAACGCTGGATGGCAAATAAATTAGACGGAAAGCAGCTGAGATATATCCTTGAGCGCAGCGAGGACAGCGTTGAATACGTAATCGGAAAAGGCGGATTTATAAGCGTTCTCGAGGGAGAGCTTTCGGTTATCTGCGGGGAAAAAACCCTTTTTAAAGCTAAGGTCGATACCCTTAAAGCATGGGAATTCTTATCCCTCGAGGGTGCCACACTTACCGGGTTTGACCTAATGAGCGGGAAAGAAAGAACGATATTGGCGTATTATAAGTATTACAGGGATTAATAATAGCATAGTAATGATGCTTATGCTAAAAATAAGAAATATTTTTAAGATAAGGGAGTAATGTTATGTCACAAAAATTAAGGATCGGAATAATCGGTTGCGGAGGAATTGCCAACGGTAAGCATCTGCCCTCCCTCAAGTCAATTTCTGAAGTTGAAATGGTTGCTTTCTGCGATATCATCGAGAAGAGAGCGCAGGAGGCGGCAAAGAATTACGGCATTGAAAAAGCCGCCGTTTACACGGATTACAGAAAGCTGCTCGAGGACAAGAGCATTGATGTAGTTCACGTTTTGACGCCCAACCGCACTCACAGCATCATTACCGTCGACGCGCTTGAAGCGGGCAAACACGTTATGTGTGAGAAGCCCATGGCTATTAACGCTGCCGAGGCAAAAAAGATGTTAGACGCCGCAAAGTGTACCGGAAAGAAGCTGACCATAGGTTATCAGAACCGTCATCGCGCGGATTCACTGTATGTAAAAAACGAGGTGGATAGCGGCACAATCGGCGAAATCTACTATGCAAAGGCAACTGCAATCAGAAGAAGAGCGGTACCGACACGGGGAGTATTCCTCAACGAATACGAGCAGGGCGGCGGTCCTTTGGTTGATATCGGTACGCATGCTCTTGACCTTACCATGTGGTGTATGAACAACTACAAGCCGAAATTTTGCGTTGGCACTACCTATAAAAAATTGGGCGACAAGTTCCCGACAGGCAATGCGTGGGGGGACTGGAAAAAAGAAGATTTTACCGTAGAGGATTCCGCTTTCGGATTCATTGTTATGGAGAATGGTGCGA
>ENA-UOOR01002700-UOOR01002700.1-fermentation-metagenome-genome-assembly--contig:-NODE-2700-length-17331-cov-2.414332_pt1 | contig 17331 bp, 15 predicted proteins | sample MGYA00245780_ERZ724029 | MGnify/ENA primary metagenome ERZ724029 (study PRJEB28704, sample SAMN03018315) | fermentation metagenome | biome: anthropogenic terrestrial biome; feature: soil; material... | reverse complement strand
TATTTGCGCTAATACAGATCTGCAGCAGCAAATTTATGAACAGATCAAAGCCAAAACCTTTGCCAAGGTAGAAAAATATGTGTTTATCAATAAAATTGGTGAAGAGGTACCTGTACTTGCAACTTCTTACCCTGTTTCAGACTTGGCAATGCTGGGTTTGGGTTTTCCCAAAGCGGATATGGAAATGCTTGCAGACCAGGGCTTGGATGTTGTAGTTCAGTTAAGGACGTGGCCCAGGCTGGATGAGGCTGCCATGGCCCAAGTATTTGAACCCTTAAAAGATTTTCCCGTAACTGCCGTTGGCTTTAATGATACGGAGCTGCCTGGTGTAACCTTAAATACCCAAAGCTGGCAAAAGGCAGCTGCCTTAATGGCAGATAAATTAAATGAGCTTGGACTGCCTTTGATGACGGCGGAATTTTTCAGCCAAAGCGGTATTCAAACTTTGGCCGCAAAACTGGATAACAATGTTGTGCGTATGCATACTTTAACGGAAAAAGAATTATCTACCATGGATACTGCCGAAGTAGCCAGCCGTTTTCAACTGGCAACGGCCGAGCGTGATATGCGGATAGCTTTTGTACGTCTTTACAGTAAAATAAGCCTAGATGATAACGCACTTTATTTACAGGAAGTGATAGAAGCCATTAGGGACGGTGGTATAAAAACAGGCAGTTTGACAACCTTGCCTAATTTGAAGGTGCCTGTTTGGGCAGTGGCTTTATTGTCTTTAGGTATTGCCGCCGCGGGTATTTGGCTTTGCCGTGTTCTGGGCTTGAAAAAGTGGGCTCTTATCCTGGGTATTTTAGGTTTGGCTGCGGTAGGCGGTCTTTTGATAATAGGTAAAGCGGCTTTATGTCAAAAGCTGTTGGCACTGATTACGGCAATTATTTTCCCGATTCTTGCGGTTTGTGCCTTTGCTAATAAAGAGCAGAGCAATTTAGGTAAAGCCGTCTTAAAAATAGTGTTGATGACATTATTTTCTCTGGCGGGTGCTGTGATAATGACAGCTATGATTTCCGACCGCAGTTATATGACAGCTGTTAATATGTTTTCGGGGGTAAAGGTTGCGCATATTTTGCCGCTGTTGATTTTAGCGGCTGTTTATTGGTATCGTACCGAAAAAGAAACCAATGCCAAATTTAATTTGATTCAGGCCGTTTCCTATACCTGTGTGAAACCTGTAACTATCGGCTTAGCCTTATTGGCAGTGGTTGGCATGGCTGTTATAGCAGTTTATTTACTGAGAACAGGTAATGATACCATGACGGTTTCAAGCTTGGAAAAAGCTTTTCGTGCTACAGTTAAGGATATATTTGTGATCAGGCCGCGCACCAAAGAGTTTTTATTCGGCCATCCTTTAATGCTTATAAGTTTGTATTTTGGTTACCGCAAAAATTTATGGCCTGTACTGGTTATGGGCGCTATTGGCCAGGTATCTTTGGTTAATACTTTTGCCCATGTGCATACACCATTTTTCACTTCCCTTATTCGTACAGGCAGTGGTTTGGCTTTAGGTGTTGTGATAGGCGTTGTTTTTATATTCATAATTAAAATTGTGCTGAAATTTTGGCAAAAGCATGATTCCCCTATTGGCAGTAACTAAATTAAGGAGGGCAGCTAATGCCTGCTTTTTCTAAAATCTCAAAAAATGCCATTGTGATTTCAGGCTATTTTGGCTTTGATAATACGGGTGATGAGGCAGTATTGGCTTCTGTGGTGCAAACTATTCAAAAGGATATTCCCAAAGCACCAATTATTGCTCTTTCCGCCAATCCTGAGCTTACGGCAAAGCGTTTGCAGATAGAGGCAGTTCAAAGGAATGATTTTGGGGCTGTTCGGCAGGCCTTAGGTTCGGCGCGCCTTTTTATAAGCGGTGGCGGCAGTTTGTTTCAGGATATTACCAGCATTCACTCGGTATGTTACTATGCTATGCTTATAAACATGGCATGGCTCAGAAAAGTACCTGTAATGGTTCTGGCTCAAGGCTTGGGGCCGTTGCATACGGGTTTGGGCAAATGGATAACAAAAAGGGCCTTGAAAAAAGCTAAAGTACTTACCTGGCGGGATGAGGCATCCTTTACTCTGGCCAAGGAGCTTGGCTTGAAAGAGGAAAAAATGTTTTTGACCTGTGATCCTGTATTATGCTGGCAGCCGGAAAAAGTTACGGTACCGCTTTTGCCTCCCGGTAAAAAAATAGCTTTTTGTTTAAGGCCGTGGCCTAATTTAAACCGCAAGGAATTGGCCAAAACTATGGATAAGCTTATGGAAAAAAATTATAATGTAGTATTATTGCCTTTACAAAAAGAAGTAGATGATATTGAACTTAACGAAATAGAAAGTATGATGCAAGGTAAACCTTGGCATATACCGGCCTTGACTGCCGAAGGTATTTGGCAGATCCTGGCGGATGTCGATTTGGTAGTATCCATGCGTTTGCACGCGCTTATCATGGCGGCGGCACTTAAGGTGCCTGCTGCTGCCATCAGCTATGACCCTAAGGTACTTGCCTTTGCAAAACAGGCGGCACAGCCTGTAATTGCGGAGGTTGAAAATATAAATGCTGAAAAGCTGATATTTGAAATAGAAAAATTAATTCAAAAGCCTGTTTTGGAACCATACAGTAATAAGGAAGCCTTATGGCAGGTAAGCAGGGATAAAATAAAAGCGCTCTACGAACAAAACAGTTAGGAGATAGATATGTCTAAAAGCATTATTCAGGCTACGGGTGTAATTATGGTAATGAACCTGGTGGTAAGGCTCTTGGGTTTTTTACGGGAAACCTTTATTGCAAAGGCCTTTGGTGCCAGCCAATTTACCGATGCTTATTTGATAGCTTATACACTGCCTTATTTTTTGCAGGCTATTCTGGGGGCTGCTTTAGTGGCTGCCGTGGTGCCTATGCTTACCAAATATTTAGTGGAAGATAATAAAGAAGAAGCCTGGTATGTGGGCAGCAGTATGTTCAACCTTACTTTTATCGGCCTGGCTGTTGCTTCCGCTATTGGTATGGCTATAGCTTATTTTTTGGTTCAAATTTTAGCGCCGGGCTTTGATGAAGAGCAGGTAAGGCTTGCTACAGAGCTGGCGCGGGTAATGTTTCCTTCCGCTGTTTTTATGGGGCTTGGCATGGTTGCCACAGGTATTTTGAATGCTTCTTACCGTTTTGCGGTAGGTGCTTTTGCGCCAGGCTTTTCCAGCATCATTATTATTTGCACTACCTTAATATTTGCCACCAGCTATGGTATTTTTGGTCTCTCTGTTGGTACTTTGGTAAGCTTTATCGGCTTTTTTCTAATCCAGGTACCTTCTTTAGTAATGTGCGGTTATCGTTATAAACCTGTTTTAGGGCTTAAACATCCTGCTGTGCGCAGTGCTTTGAAAGGGCTTATTCCCATTATTTTGGGCGTTGCCGTATTCCAAGTTTATTTTGCTTTGAACAGAGTTTTTGCTTCCGCTTTGGTAGAAGGTACTATTTCACATTTGAATTACGCAAACAGGGTAATGCTTTTGCCTATAGGCATTTTTGTATCCTCCATTGCGGCAACTATTTATCCTTCTTTATCGGAACTGGCACTAAAGCAGGATAAAAAGCATTTGGAGGAAATACTGCGCAAGGGCTTGGGATTGGTTTCGCTTATTTCCATACCCGCAACCGTAGGTTTGATAGTGCTTAGGAAGCCGATCATTCAAATTTTGTTTGAACACGGAGTTTTTGATCATGCTGCCACTTTGGCTACTGCCAATGCGCTGCTTTTCTTTTCAATAGGATTATTGCCAATGGCCGCAAATATGATTTTGACAAGAGCTTTTTATTCGCTTAATGATGTAAGAACGCCATTAAAGCTGGGCGCATATTCCGTAATTGTGGATATTGTTTTATGCCTTGCTTTCTTTAAAACCATTCCTTATGGCGGCGGCGGTTTGGCGCTTGCAAACTCGCTTGCGGCATTGTTTGGTACATGGTTGTTATATATTTATTTGCAAAAATGCCACTTGCCGCATTTAAGGGATGAGGGCAGTTTAAAAAATTCCCTCTTGAAAATGGGGGTCTCTGCTGTTATTATGGGTATTGTGGTTTGGGCTGTTGATTTTGCCATTACCATGTTTATGCCGGGTGGCGGCGGCAAGGCTGCACTTTTAATAGTTGGTTTTGGTATTATATCAGGTTGTTTAGTTTACGGTTTAACGGTATATCTTTTGAAAATAGATGAAGTGCAGTATATTTTGGATATTATTAAAAGGCGCTTCAAAAGAGCGCAGCTTGATAAAATAACAGGAGAAAAAGATGGGTAAAGTTTTACTGGCATGTTTGGTTGCCCTAGCGGCAGCCTTGATAATGACCCCTGTAGCAAAATGGCTGGCTCCTAAGGTGGGCGCTATAGATAAGCCTAATGCCAGAAAAGTTCACAGCCGTTTAATGCCTCGTATGGGTGGTTTAGGTATTTATGCGGGTTTTGTGGCAGCTCTTTTGGTATATTTTGGTTTCTCCAGGGAAATAATGGGCCTATTGGTAAGTAGCTCGCTGGTTTTTGCCGTTGGTATCGTTGATGATATAAAAGGTGTGAGCCCGGGTGTTAAGCTTTTGGGGCAGGTGGCGGCGGCGGTTATTTTCATAGCCTGCGGCGGCTATATCAAATATCTTACCAACCCTATAGGCGGGGACATCATCTTTTTGGATTATTGGGGCATACCTGTAACGCTGCTTTGGCTGGTTGGTATTTCCAATGCGGTGAATTTGATTGATGGGCTGGATGGCTTGGCGGGCGGTGTAAGCGCCATTGCTGCAATTACTATGGCTATAGTGGCTTTTAGTACAGGCTATAATACAGCTGCGGTTTTAGCCATATTTTTGGTTTTTGCTTTAATAGGTTTTTTGCGCTACAATTTTTCCCCTGCGCAAATTTTTATGGGCGACAGCGGCAGCCTATTTTTGGGTTTTACCTTGGCTGCACTTGCCATAATGGGTTTTGCCAAAGGCGCTACCATGATTTCATTGGTTATTCCCGTGCTGATTTTGGGCATACCTATTTTTGATACTTTTTTTGCCATTGCCAGGCGTTATCAGGAAGGTAAACCTATTTTTCAGGCGGATAAAGGGCATTTGCACCATAGGCTTTTGGCTATTGGCTTATCCCATAAGCAAACTGTTGTTATCATATATGCTATTACCATGTTTATGGGGGTTGCAGCTATTTTACTTACGCTTATAAGCAGTGCACAGGCGGTTTTGATATTATTTATTATACTGCTGATAAGCTTGATAGGCGCTCGCCGTTTAGGGGTTTTGCACGGTGCGGGCAATAAAAAAAACCAAAAGGCCGAGGGAAAATAAAAAATTTGTTTGCTGCCTGCAAACTAGGATATTTTTTTTAGAAAATAGGTGAAAACAACATTTTTGTATGATATAATGATTTTAGCTTTAAAGGTGAAAGGAGCGATTTTTTGTGAACAGGGGCAAAATAGCTTTATTAGTAGTTGCAGCCTTGGTATTTTTATCCTTAGGCTTTGTAATAGGTCAGGTGGTGCAGGCGGTGGATACGCTTCCCGGCTCAAATGAAGACCCTATAGCTACTCAAAGTTATGTGGAAACCGCTGTTGGGGAACGCTTGGCTGTGCTTAATACCAAAATAGAAGAATTGGAAGCGGAAGTTGCGGCTCTGAAAGGCGGAACAACCTCAACAAATACCAATTCCGATGATAACGATACAACTGATGTTCCAGGTGGCAATACTTCGGGCACACAAGTTGAGATTACCGGTAATACCGTTAATGTAAGGGCTTCTGCCAGCACAACCGCCGCAAAGGTGGGTTCTGTAACCAAGGGTACAAAGGTAACCTTGCTGAAGGAAAGCGGCGATTGGTATCAAATTAAGCTTGCTGACGGAACAATTGGTTGGGTAGCTTCATATTTGACTAAAAAAATCTAACTGCAGTTATAGCTGCTTAAATAATTGTTTAAAAAGCTCGGGCAGTTTAAGTTTTGCTGCGCGGGCTTTTTATTATTAAACATAAGCATTGGAGGTATTGCTTTGGCCTATACCATTAACGATTTAGGGGAAATGGAGATTGCTGCCGCAACTGAAAAGGCATCCTTGATTTTGCCTTTGCTTCAAGAGACGGATTGGGCATTGAAAGCCAAAGCTTTAATTACCCTAGGACGCTTGGCAAACCTTGAAACAGCGGCTAAACTGATAGATTTTATTCAAACAGAAAAGGAACCGCACTGGCAATTGATGGCTCTTGATAGCTGGTATCAAATGCCGCTTGATTGTGAAAAAAAGGCGGAAGTGTTACAGGAACTTTTGCTTTGGGCAAAATCACCTATCCTGATAAGGGGCATAATAAGTTTATCTGCTTATATAGGCGGCAAAAAAGTATTTTTGATGCTGGCAGATTTTATAGATAAGCCTTCACATCGATTAGTTAAGGATGAAATCTTGGCTTTTGCCTGGTTCAAAACAGCATTTGGTTTAGATGCTGCTATTGTGGAAAAGCTGGTTTTGGAAAGGCTTGATTTAAGAGTGTGGCTCAAACATCAAAGTTATGATGAAAAGGCAGTTTACGGGATTTACCCAAACCCGGATTATCTTTGGCAGTGTGCCCGCGCCGCCGGTTTAAGCCGAGATGAGTTCAAAAATTTGTATTGGCGGGCACGACGCAAAACAAGCAAACCTGTATAAGTATAATTATGCTGAAAGTGTCGGAAACAGTTAAGCTTTTCCGACTTCTTTTTGCCAAATTCGCTAGCGGACAAGTGTTATAATTAGGCAATGAATAAAGGAGGTAATAAAATGCCGTATAAAACATGCCCCAATTGTTATCAAAGTTCATATTCCGCAAGTCCCAGAGCTATTTGGCATTGCCCTCACTGCGGCAAGGAACTTTCCTTTATGCCAACTACGGATGAGCCGCAAAAGTATTTCAAACAAGGGGAAAAGGTGTATCCCTATTACTTAAAACCTCTTGCAGGAGGCAAATAAGCACTATAAACCCTTCCCTGGCATAAAATAAAGCAAATGGGGAGGGTTGCTTTATGATATTTTTTATGGTTATAGGTATCTTGGCGTGTTACATAGGCGTTTATTTATGGCTTTCACACCAAAAGGCCTCCAATAAGGCAGTGCTTTTTATGATTGCCCCCACAGTTGAAGTTTTCGCCGTACATGATGGTTTAAAAAAATTTTATCAAATCATAAAAAAACACTACCCTAAAGCTTCCTGGTATGTGGTTTTGCCTGATGGCTGTTCCCCTGAACAAAGAAAAATTGCCGAAAAAGCGCAAAAGCTGTATCATTATGAAATTTATAAAAACAAGCCAAATAATAAAATTTTCCAAAAAATCTATTTATTTGTTAACCTCCGGCAGGGATTTTAGTATTTTTGGCTAAATTCTTTTTAAGGAGGTGATTTTTCATCGGTAAAATTGTAAGCGAAATATTATCCTTGATTTATCCCTTTAACGCTTGTTTGATTTGCGGTAAAAAACATGTATCGAACGGTATTTGTACTGATTGCAAGGAAAAGCTTGCTCATTCTTCGGTGCATAAGTGTGAAAAATGCGGCGGCTTTATTGTAAAAGAAGAAGCCGTGTGCAGCTGGTGCCAAATCGAAAGGTTGCACTATATTAAGGAGGTAGAAACGGTAGCCCCTTATGAGGGTGAATACCGGCGTTATATCTTGCAGTATAAGTTTCGCTGCAAGCGGGGTTTGGCTCGCCCTATAGGCAGGCTTATGGCAGAACAGATAAAAAATAAGCCGGCCTTCAGTAATATAGATGCCATCGTAGCTGTGCCTATTCACCCAGAAAGGCTTGCAGAACGCGGTTATAACCAATCCCTTCTCTTGGCTAAAACAGTGGGTCAGGAGCTTGATTTGCCTGTGATCACAAAAGCTTTGATAAGAGGTATCAACTCCAACAGTCAAAGCCAATTTGGTCGTAAGGAAAGGTTTAAAAACATCAAGGGTGCTTTTGGCGTTGGCCCGCAAATCGATCAGATAAGGGGTAAAAAAATCCTTTTGGTGGATGATATATTTACTACCGGAGCTACCATGAGCAACTGCGCCAAGCTGCTTAGTGAGGCAGGAGCAAAAGAAATAATTGGTCTTACAGCGGCAGGCGCCAAATTGCCGTTTTAATGATTCGACAAACAATTCTAAAATTAGAGCTTGTTTTAGTAAATATATCCAATTTTGCCAAAACAAAAAAAATTAAGAAATACTATTGACAATAGTTTTAGCAGGTTATTAACAGGTTTATCCACATTATCCACAGGGATGGGTAGAAATTATACTTGTACAATTATCTAAAAATTGATTTTCAATAGAAAAAAGTGTTCTTTTAAGCCTTTAATAACTGAGAAACAGGCAGGATTTTTGCAGTTGAAGGTTTAATATTAATTATAAAAGATCAAGGCTTTGCTTTGATCCTGAGAGGAGAGTGGAGTTATGTTAATTAATGTGAAGGGCCGTAATTTGGAAATTACGAATGCTATGCGTGAATATGTGGAAAAAAGGCTTAATAAATTTGATAAAATGGTAGGTGGGCTTGACGAAGCTTTTGTTACCATGAGTGTGCAGAAGGATAGACATAAAGTTGAAGTAACTATGCCGTTGAACGGTGTCATTCTCCGTGGCGAGGAAGAGGGCGTTAATATGTACGCCTGCATTGATGATGTTGTGGAAAAACTGGAACGTCAGGTTAGAAAGCATAAAACCCGTTTGGCGAAAAAAATGCGTGAAGGCAGCATAAACAGAAAAGTGATCATGGAAATACCGGAGCAGGAGAATGAAAGCCGCTTGGTTCGTACCAAAACTTTTGATATAAAACCTTTGGCTGTGGAAGAGGCCATTATGCAAATGGATCTCTTGGGCCATAACTTTTTTGTTTTTGTAAACGATGAAACTGATAATATAAATGTTGTCTACCGTAGGAAAGACGGTAACTATGGTTTATTGCAGCCCGAAGTATAAAACTAAAAGCCCGCTTAAGCGGGCTTTTTTATTTTATAGACCCTATTAACGTGCTTTTTAATGGAACAAAAATTTTGGTTTTGCTGTCAAAACAATATACACATAAAAAATATATAGCGAAACACTAAAAACTATTTGATAAGTGAGGTTAAGTTATGAAAAAACAATTGATTATGATTGTTTCAACATTACTGCTACTGCCTTTGTTTGTGGCTTGCGGAAATAAAGGCATAGGGGATGAAAACCAAGGAGCGTCCTCTAATGAAACTCCACCCGTTACAGAGCCTGCGCAGAAGAAAACTACCCGTTTAAGCGGTGATGAGGTGCTTTATAACGGTATTGGCAGCGAAACTACGGAAACCGAGCTTGTAGATAAACTGGGCAAGCCTTTGAGAACTGAGGATGAGAGTATGGGTGAAGGTATGGGCTACACCAAGTATTTTTATGAGGATGCCGAATATGATTTTTTTTATGACCAGCTTTCCTCTACGCAACATATGCTGAGTTACATTATTATTAACAGCTCTTCTGCCCAGGAGGGCCCTCGCGGCTTAAAGATAGGCGATACGCTGGAGCAGGTTTTGGCTCAGTATCCGCAGGAAAAGGATTGGCAAACTGATGTGAACGGTTCTTTTTACGGTGAAGATACCTTCAACGGTAATGCCGGCGCTGTATATAAGGATGAAAACGGTACTCCGAATTTGATAATTCTTACCCCTGTTGATATAGTGCCTTTTATGCGTATAGATATTACAGAAAACAAAGTAAGCTCTTATACTCTATGTTTTGAATTGCATTAGATTTTAGATAAAATGTTTATTGGGGATAGGAAATTAAAGTTTTGATAAAAGAAGTATAATCATATTATCATACTGTTAATGGGGAGGGTTAGTATTTGCCCTCCCGTTTTTTTGTTCTTTATACAACAAAGGGTAATATTAAAAAGATTTACAAGCCAACAGCGCAGGTGTTATAATTAAGATTGATGTTTTAGCGAATAAAAGCCAAAATGGTTTTTTATATATGTATGATGCTTAATACGGAGGTGCAATAAATTGGCAAGTATTTTTAAAAAGATTTTTGACGGCAATGCCCGTGATATTAAAAAGTATCAGAAGGTGGTTGATGAAATAGCCGCTTTAGAGCCTTCTATGGAGGCCTTGAGCGACACGGAGCTGCAAAACAAAACAGTTGAGTTCAGGCAGGATTTGGCAAAAGGTGTTCCCTTGAACGATTTATTGATCCCGGCTTTTGCGGTAGTAAGGGAAGCTTCCCGCAGGGTTTTGGGGATGCGGCATTTTGATGTTCAGCTGATAGGCGGCATGGCTCTGCATGATGGCCGGATTTCCGAAATGAAAACAGGTGAAGGTAAAACTTTGGTAGCTACCGCTCCCGTTTATTTGAATGCCTTGGAAGGTAAGGGCGTGCATGTTATCACTGTCAATGATTATTTGGCACGCCGCGACAGCGAATGGATGGGGCAGCTTTACAAGTTTTTGGGTTTAAGTGTGGGTTTGATAGTACATGGTGTGGAACATACCGATAAAAAAGCGGCTTATAATTGTGATATTACTTATGGAACGAACAATGAATTTGGTTTTGATTATCTGCGTGATAATATGGCGGTGCGTCCTGATTTTATGGTACAACGTCCGCTCAACTATGCCATAGTGGACGAAGTGGACAGTATTTTAGTGGACGAGGCGCGTACACCGCTTATCATCAGCGGTCCTTCCGCAAAACCTACCGAGCTTTATTATACCGCAAATAATGTGATCCCCCGCTTGCATTTGGAAGAGGATTATACCATAGATGAAAAAGCCAAGGTGGTAATGCTTACCGAAGACGGCGTGGCGAAAGTAGAAAAAATACTGGGTATAGAAAACCTATATGATGATAGCAATATCCTGATAAACCACCACGTGCAGCAGGCCTTGAAGGCGCATAAAATATTTAAACGCGACCGTGATTATGTGGTAAAAGACGGTGAAGTGATTATAGTAGATGAATTTACCGGCCGTTTGATGTTTGGGCGCCGTTACAGCGAAGGTGTGCACCAGGCTATAGAGGCCAAGGAGAATGTGAAAATAGAAAGGGAAAGCCAAACCTTGGCTACCATTACCTTCCAAAACTATTTCCGTATGTATAAAAAACTGGCTGGCATGACAGGTACAGCAGCCACTGAAGAAGATGAATTCAGAAATATCTATGGGCTGGATGTTGTGGTCATTCCTACCAATAAACCCATGTTAAGGCAGGATATGCCGGATGTTATTTTCCGTACCGTACCGGGTAAATTTGAGGCGGTAGCGGATGAAATAGTGGAACGCCATGCCACGGGCCAGCCCATACTTGTAGGTACGGTTTCCATTGAAAAATCTGAGTATTTGAGCCGTTTATTAAAACAGCGCGGTATAGAGCACAAGGTATTGAATGCCAAGTTTCATGAAAAAGAAGCGGAGATAGTGGCACAGGCAGGCCGTATGGGTGCCGTAACCATTGCCACCAATATGGCAGGCCGCGGTACCGACATCATTTTGGGCGGTAACCCCGAATTCATGCTGCGCCAGGAAAAGGAAGCAAAACCTGATAAAGAATTGAGTGAGGCTGAGGAAGAAACACTTTTAAAACAATTTAGTGAGGAAGCCAAGGCAGATTGGCAAAAGGTAGTTGAAATGGGCGGTTTGGCTATTATAGGTACGGAAAGGCACGAAAGCCGCCGTATCGATAACCAGCTGCGTGGTCGTGCGGGACGTCAGGGCGACCCTGGCAGCAGCCGTTTTTATATTTCCATGGATGATGACTTGATGCGGCGTTTCGGCGGCGATAATTTGGCGAACATGATGGATAAACTGGGTATGGACGACAGTATGCCTATTGATAATGCTATGGTGAGCCGTTCCATTGAAAGTGCTCAGAAAAAGGTAGAAGGCAGAAACTTTGAAATCCGTAAAAATGTGCTGGAATATGATGATATCATGAATCAGCAGCGTCAGATCATCTATTCGCAACGTATGGATATACTTAGGGGCGAGGATCTGCGTGAGCAGGTAATTCACATGATTACCGAAAGCATAAACCGTGTTGTTGAAAAATATAAAGCAGTGAACAATCAATATACCGAGGAATGGGATATACCTATTTTTCTGAAAGATATTGAGATAGCCTTGCCCAAGCATGATATACAGCCTCAAGAAATCAAAAATATTGATATTGACGAGGTAAGTGAACTTATTGCCTCTAAAGCCATTGCTTATTTTGAACAAAGAGAAGAGCGCATAGGGGCTGATACCTTTAGGGAAATAGAGCGCTCTGTGATTTTACGGGCTGTAGACAGCAAGTGGATGGACCATATAGATGCCATGGATCAATTGCGCCAGGGTATTGGTTTAAGGGGTATAGGCCAGGTAAACCCATTAGTGGAATATAGGAACGAATCTTATGTGATGTTCCAGGAAATGGTTGCCGATATTCAAGATGAAGTAACACGTTTGATCCAGCGTGTGGAAATAGCCGAAAAGCTGGAAGAACGCAAGGACTTGCAGGAAAACCGCGGTGATGATGATGGCAAGCCGCAAAAGAAAAAGCCTGTTGTTAAAAAGGCGGAGGAAAAAGTAGGAAGGAATAATCCCTGTCCTTGCGGCAGTGGGAAAAAATATAAAAATTGCTGCGGCAAAAATGCCTAAGCCTTGGGAGTGATGAAATGCTGGCAGATTATAAACCTGTATTAGCGGAAATGAAAGAAAAATTGCAGGAAATGAGGGCTTCTCTTTGACTTGGCTAACAAGGAAAAAGAAATAAGCGAATTGGAAGCCAAAACCTATGAGGATACTTTTTGGAACGATCAGGAAAGTGCTCAAAAAGTATTACAACGTCTTACTTATTTGAAAGACAGGGTAGCCGAATATAAAAACCTGCAAACGCTTTATGAGGATGCCGAAGCTATGCTGGAGCTGGCCTTGGAAGCTGAGGACCCGTCTATGGAAAAAGAAGTGCAGGCTTTGGTAAAGGAATTATCTAAAAAGCTGGAAGCCCTGGAGCTTAATTTACTGTTTTCAGGCGATTATGACAGCCATGGTGCCATTGTTTCCCTGCATGCAGGTACAGGTGGTACGGAAGCTCAGGATTGGGTGGAAATGCTTTGGCGTATGTACAGCCGTTATGCCGAAAAGCAGGGTTTCAAAACCAGCACCATGGATTATTTGGCCGGTGATGAAGCAGGTATAAAAAGCATCACTTTTGCAGTGGATGGTTTTAATGCCTATGGGCACTTCAAAGGCGAAAAAGGTGTGCACAGACTGGTTAGAATATCTCCTTTTGATTCGTCCGCGCGGCGTCATACCTCTTTTGCTTCCGTGGATGTACTGCCACAGGTGGAAAATGATAAAGAGGTAGAAATAAACCCAGATGATTTGAAAACAGATACCTATCGTTCGGGCGGAGCGGGCGGACAGCACGTTAACAAAACTGATTCTGCGGTGCGTATTACCCACATACCTACGGGTATTGTGGTACAATGCCAGGATGAGCGGAGCCAGCATGCCAATAAGGATAAAGCAATGAAGCTTTTGCAGGCGAAGCTGCTGGAGCTGAAAATAAAAGCCCATGAAGAAGCTTTGGCGGAAATGCGTGGCGTGCAGCAGGAAATAGGCTGGGGCAGCCAGATCCGTTCCTATGTTTTCCAGCCTTATCGTATGGTCAAAGATCACCGTACCAATTGTGAAATCGGTAATGTAGATGCGGTGATGGATGGTGAGTTAAACGATTTGGTGAGCGCTTACTTGAAAATGTTCAATAAAAAGATGGATTAACAGTAATTTACTTTGTGGCAGGCCTTGAAAGCACTAGTGTATCTTTGACTTAAGGTTTTTTACAGTAAAATTTGTTCAAATATTTTAGCTCTGTTTCTACTTTGATAAAAATAAAAAAGGCCTTAAAAAGGTCTTTTTATTTTAAGTGCATATTAATTGTTTAAAATGTTCTTTGCATTTATTTGGTAAACTTCGGCTAAACTATGAAAAGTGAGAGGTGAGCCCTAAAATGGATGTGAAAAAAAGTTTAGATACCAAAAGATTGGTTAGGGGTACTTGGCGAGAATGGCTTGGTATAACATTAGGCGCTGTTATTACGGCCTTCGGCTTGGATTTATTTTTGATACCAAATAAAATTGCCGCAGGCGGTGTAAGCGGTTTTTCCACAATAATTTATTATTATTTTAATATACCTGTTGGTGTTACCATGCTGGTAATAGAAGCTCCGCTTATTGTGATAGCTTGGCGGCGCTGGGGATTCGGGCCTATTTTACGTTCGGCTTACGGAGCTATATTATTGTCGGTGGTTTTATTGTTCTTGGAAGGATTACACTTAAAAGCTTGGACCAATGAAACTATTTTAGCTGCAATTTATGGCGGTATCCTTTGCGGTGTTGGTATGGGCATTGTCTTTCGTTCAGGCGGTACCACGGGCGGTACGGATTTGATGGCGCGGCTTTTACAGCAAACTACAGGTACCTCCGTTGGCAAGACCCTGCTTATGATAGATGGGGTAGTAGTTAGCTTGGCAGCCATAGCCTTTGAATTGGAAGTTGCCTTGTATGCCATGATAACTATTTTTATGACTTCCAAAATGATAGATTTTATTCAAGAGGGCATGGCATATAGTAAGGCAGTACTGATAATTTCGGAAAACAATGATTTGATAGGCAATACCATAATATCTGAACTTGAGCGCGGAGTTACACTTTTCCCTTGTTTGGGGCTTTACAAAAAAACCGAAAAGCAGGCTGTACTTTGTGTGGTAGCGCAAAGCGAAATTAATCGGCTTAAAAAACTGGTGTATGCTTTGGACGAGGAAGCCTTCATAATAGTAAGCAATACACATGAAGTGCTGGGTAAAGGTTTTAAGGGCTTGCAGGAAAAGCAGGCTTAGGGTATAATTATTAAGCCGAGGTTTAATTTAAGATAGGAGGAAAAATGATGGAAAAGAAAAAGATTGCTTTCTATCCCGGGGATATTATGATACCCCAAAATGCGGCGCCGGGTAAAATGTACCGCTGGAGTGTAGTGGCTTGCGACCAATATACTTCAGAGCCAAAATACTGGCAAACCGTTGAGGATATAGTTGGTGATGACCCCTCTACCTTAAAAATCACCGTTCCTGAAGTTTACTTAAAGGATGAAGATATAAACGAACGCATTGAAAAAGCTAACTTGACTATGCATAAGTATATTGAGGATGGTTTTTTTGAAACTTTGGAAAACAGCTATGTTTATGTGGAACGCAAACTGGATAACGGTAAGGTACGCAAAGGCGTTGTAGGTTTGATAGATTTAGAAGAATACTCCTTTGAAGCAGGTGCCGAAACTTTAGTTAGGGCTACTGAGGGAACCGTGATGGATAGGATTCCTCCGCGCGTTAAAACACGTAACAAAGCACCTTTGGAAGTACCGCATGTTATGCTTTTGATAGATGACAGCGAATACAGGGTAATTGAACCATTAGCTGAAAAAAAGGCTGATTTTAAACAAATTTATGATTTTCCCTTAATGCAGGCCAGCGGTTCTGTAAGTGGTTATGTTATGGATGATAAAGCAGCTGCTCATTTGGAAACCGAAATGGAAAGGCTTTTGAATGAGGCCTCTTCAGCTTCACGTTATTTGGTTTCCGGTAAAGGTGTAATGTTGTTTGCGGTAGGGGATGGCAATCATTCTTTGGCTGCTGCTAAAACCTGTTATGAAAAGCTTAAGGAAGATATAGGCGCGGAAGCGGCAAGTAAGCATCCCGCTCGTTTTGCAATGGTAGAAGTTGTGAACCTGCATTCCGATTCTTTGGAATTTGAGCCTATACACAGAGTATTATTTGATGTTAATGCGAAGCACTTTATGATAGAGCTGGAAGATTATTACCAAATTTCTTCTTCCCCTATGCCCGATTCCCAATGCTTTGAATATGTTACCTGTAAAAGGCGTGAAAAAATTTGGATAAAAAACCCTTCCTCTAATATTGCGGTAGGTACTTTGCAGAACTTTATCGACTGGTACCTGGAAGAACATAAAGGCAGATTGGATTATATCCATGGCGAGGATGCAGTGGTAAAGCTGGCAAGCAAGCCCCATAACATAGGGATATTACTGCCCGGTATGGATAAAGCAGACTTATTTACCACAGTGAGACTTGACGGCGCTTTGCCCAGAAAAACTTTTTCCATGGGGCACGCGCGGGATAAACGTTTTTATTTAGAAACTAGAAAAATTAAATAAAAATTTTAACTTAAAATAATAATAAAGAGCTTTTTTAAAACCTTATTGCTTGTGCTTGACTTATTTTGTTTAGCTAATGCGATATAACCTTGGTGGTAAGGGTTTTGAAAAAGCTTTTTGTTTTTAAACTTGCAATTTGCCAAGAAAAGTGTATAATAACATTCAAACGATTGTTTGAGTGTTTTAGTATTTGAATATGTGCTTGCAGAAGCATTTAAAATATATAAAGGAGGCAACAAAATGTGTGAATTTGAGGACATGCCTATTTGTGAGGAAATAAAGTGTAAAGAGATACCTCTTTTGCAAATCAGTGAGCAGGAGGTACGCGGTATAGTTAATATATTCAAGGCTTTTGCGGATGAAACGAGAGTAAAAATGCTTTATGCTCTTTTAGAAAGGCATGAACTTTGTGTTTGCGATATTTCCACCGCCCTAAATATTTCGGTGGCCTCAGCCTCGCACCATTTAAAGGCACTTTACCAAATGAAGCTGATAGATTATGAAAAAAGGGGTAAATTTGTGTATTATTGGTTGGATGATCACCATGTGGAGGAAGTTTTGGCTTCAGCCAGGGAGCATCAAAATCATACAGGTATATAGAAGTTGTTTTGATTTAGAAAATCCATAAAAATTATAATCAATCTAAAACCAAACGATAACGTATAGTTAAGTTGAAAAGAGTGATGTACATGAGTGAAAATAAAAAAGAATATTATTTGAACGGGCTGGACTGCGCAGATTGCGCCAGAAAATTTGGTTTGGTGGTAGCAAAATTGAACGGTGTTAAAAAAGCGGAAGTTATTTTTGCCGCCAACAAGCTTGTGGTATGGGGAGAACCAAATATAGCGGAGCTTACGGAGCTGGCTTTGGCACACAGTATAAAAATAAGCGTTTCAGCTGCAGCTAAACAAGAAGGGAGCATATTACCCAAAATTTATTTGCCTGTAATCATTGGTTTTTTGACCCTGGTTTTGGGGATATTCCTGCCTTTTCCTTATGGTGAAATAATGCTTGTGCTTACTGTTGTTGTGGGTGGCTCCACAACCTTTGTAAAGGCATTTAATAGCTTACTGCGTTTTAAATTTGATATGAGCGTTTT